>Ga0070741_10001821_pt1 | contig 61195 bp, 42 predicted proteins | sample Coa_R1_4_FD_66440 | JGI IMG/M metagenome (GOLD analysis project Ga0070741, IMG submission 66440) | Surface soil microbial communities from Centralia Pennsylvania, which are recovering from an underground coalmine fire - Coalmine... | ecosystem: Environmental > Terrestrial > Soil > Unclassified ...
TGTTTGCCGCAATCGGCTCCTGGCTCGGCGCATTTGCATCGATCACCTTCCTGCATCGGCCGCCCGGCGGTCCGCCGATCGGCGCTGCGCCGGAGATCTAGATACGCGCTGGTATTCTCGCGACGCGGAGCATGCGTCCGAGCTTTGCGAAGTCTCACGCCCACGAGGGCGCAGGAAATGCCGGATGCTTGCCGCACCCGCAGCCTCGCGTGCAAGAATAGAAAGCACACGAGTTAGTCACCACAGGTCAGCCAAGACAGTCCGGCATTCCCTGCGCGATGGTGTTACGGTGTCCTTCGTGCTCTCTCCGGTGATCGGGCTTCCTTGTCACCGTCCCCAGTGCAATGCGTCAGCATTGTCACCAGGTTGACGCCAGCGTCGAGGCGTCAAGACCACACGACTTCTTCGTCCGCGGACCACCCGGCTTCGCCAAGTGGCTTCGCCAGGCGTCAGCGTCGCTCGTCTAGCGACGCTTCCGCGTCCATCGCATCCCGCCCAACGTTCGTGACGATGGCCAACGCCCCTCTCTCGGGCGGAACGGGCGAAGCTGTAGGCGTGATTTGCCCGTCGACTTAAGCGAATTATTTTTGCATGGAGGGCTAGACGGCCGAAGCAAATCAGACGTGACCAATCCCGCTTGGGGCACACCGTGCCTGCATAAGGTGCAAAAGCGGACTTGGAGTAAGCGGTGACGGACGACCGCTAATGACCCAAGTGAGGCTGTCTCAGTGAGCCGCGAACGGCGACGCGCCCTCGATCAAGAGACGGACAAGTCCGGACTGCGTCCGCACACCCGTCTTGTCGAAGATTCCGGTGAGATGGAAACGCGCGGTGGTCGTCGAGAGACCGAGCAAGGCAGCGGCCATCGGCACCGACCCCGTATCGATCACGGCCCGCAGGACGCGCGCCTCTTGCCTGGTCAATGCGAACTGGCTCGCGAACGCCTCGATTGCCGCCGCTCCCGTACCGTCCATGTTTCGCACGAACACGAGAACGGCGGCTCCGCGATCGGCGCCGAGTCGGGCGCGACGGTCGCGGTCGAGCGGCAGCATGTGCAAGGAAAATTCCCGCTCGTCGGGATCAGTGATCGGGAGCGATACGGCCTTGTTGCGGAGCTCGAGCGGGTCGCCCGCCGCAGCCGCCGTGAGCGCTTCCTGAAACAGCCGGTCCGACGCGCGAAAGACCAGTTCGAAACGTCCGTTGACAATCCTCACCGGGCCGGACGAATCGATCATCGCTGCCGCTGAAGCGTTGGTGTGAATGAGCCGACCGGCCGCATCGAGCAGAAACATGCCGGAAGCGAGCGCGTCCATCGCCGTCGTGAACGTCGCTGCCTTGATCTGCGCCAGGTCGATCGCCTTGCTGATCAGCGCCGCGCGCCTGATATGCGGCACGACCAGCGTCATTCGCTGTCGCGCCTCCTCGTCGATGAGGCCGTGACGCTCGCCTCTCATGATCGAGAAGCCGACCGAACTCGTGGGCAGCCTTTCCAGATTTGCGAAGGCCGCGTCGACGAGACCCTGAGGCGCCGCCCATTCCTGGTAGAATCGGGTCTTGCTGAATTCCTCGAACGGCATGAATTCAGAGCCCGCGTGCACCTCCTCGATCGGACAGAAGGTCTGAAACGGCTGCAGCGGGTTGAGCGGCAGATAGGTTTCGAAATATGACCGCTCCCATTCGGGGGAGATGCCCACTTGGCAGAAGTTGTTTCCGACCGGTCGGACCGAGTCGTGCCAGTAGATGTTAGCGACCTGCCCCCCGACGAAATCGCGTGCGCTCTCGAGAGCCTGGGGCCAACGTTCCAGTTCGAGTGCCGCGTCGTAGATGGTGCCGATAAGGATGGAGAGGTGCTCGGATTCGGAGCGATGCAAAGACTTACCTCGAAACGCATAAAATATTGCGTCAGGTTGCTGCATGCATTGCGCGGTCGCAAGAGGCCTGTAGCGAAACCGCAACAGGTTGGACGTTTTGCCGCGCCCCCTTCGATCGTAGGGGGCACGCCGGCGCAGCCGTTCTCTACCGTCGCCACAACAACAGGGCATGCGGGGCGCAGACACATGGTGAGGACGGTCTTTAGGCCGGTTTGGATCGGCGGACTCTTTGCATTGGTTCTCGGCATGGGAGCGCCTGCGCAAGCGCAATTTGTCTGCGGTGGCAGTGGGACGGGCGCGGAGCCGCAAAATGGCGGCACCTCATCTGGGAGCGCTGGAAGCGTTGCCTGCGGACTTGGGGTAAGCGCTTCCGGCGCGGGCAGCGTCGCGGTTGGTACCGCTCTCCCGCTCTCATCGGTTATCGCTTCCGGCGCCCGCAGTATTGCGATCGGGACTGGCCGTTTCAGTGGAATCACCGCGCAGGGAGCTGACTCCATCGCAATAGGTACGGACTCGTTCACTGACTTCGCCAGTTCCGGCCAAGTAGCAATTGGGCGTGGAAGTGGGGCCCAGGGCCCGAAGTCCGTTGCAATTGGTGATGGAGCCTTCATAAATGGCGGATACAGCAATTCAACAACGATTGGCGGAGGCACCCTTCTAAACGGGTCGAACACGACAATACTCGGAGCAAATTCTACCACAGGGAACAATCCTTCCGACAACTCGACCGCGGTGGGCGCTGGCGTCAACGTCGCCGGAAATAACTCGACTGCGGTCGGACAGGGCTCAAGCGCTACGGCACTCGGCGCGACTGCGCTGGGTCAGGGCTCATCAGCCACTTTCGCCAATTCTGCTGCCATTGGGTCCGGGGTGTCGACCACGCGTGCAAACCAGGTGGCAATCGGCACCACCGCCAACACCTACACGCTGGCTGGCGTTTCGTCGGCGGCGAGTCTCGCCACGCAGTCAGGGCCGCTCAAGGTGGTGACGGCGGATGCCGCTGGAAATCTCGCAACCGCGAGTTTCGCCCCGCAGGACATCTCGACCTTGCAATCTAACGTCGGTGTCCTGCAGCAACAGATGAAGCAGGCCTTCGAAGGCACTGCAATTGCGATCGCGCTGGGCGGCACCGCGCTGCCGGACAACAAGAAGTTCGCGATCTCCACCAACTGGGGCAACTTTCGCGGACAAAACGCCGCCGGCGTCTCTGCCCAGTACAGGGTTAGCAACAACGTGGTGACCAATTTTGGCGTGGGTGGAGGCTTCCAGCAGGGCGGCATCGGCAGCCGCGCAGGCGTGACGCTCGCTTGGTGACTCTCCGAAACGTCTGTTATTCGCTGGCGTTTGTCCTGCTTGCGTCCACCGTCGCAACATCCGACGATGGCGAGGCGCAAACGCCAAAGCAGAAGTCTGTCCAGGCCGACGTCCAGCCGAAGCCGGCTCAAATTGATCGCAATGGTGTCCTGATCCTTGTGCGCTCAGCATTGCTCGCGCTCGATCAGGCCAACAAAACCGGCAACTACACCGTCTTGCGCGACCTCGGCTCGCCGGGCTTTCAAGTCAATACAGCAGCCCGCCTCAGCGAGATATTTGCAAAACAACGCAACGACAATATCGACCTCTCCGGCGTGGCGGTCATCGATCCGCAACTCAGCCTTCTCCCACAAATTGAAGCAAACGGGATGATGCGAATGGCGGGTTTCTTCCCGTCCGTGCCATCTCAAGTCAATTTCGAACTGGTCTACGCGCCAGTGAACGGCCAATGGCGATTGTTCGGCATCGGCGTCACGATCGGACAGATGGCGCCCACCCCGCCGGAGGCGGCTTCGCCAACGCCTAACCCCACGCAGTCGCCCACTGCCGCAGCCGTATCAGCCCCGCTGGCAGCGCAAAAGCAAGCGCCCGCCAACGCTATAAAGCAAGTGCCTAACAACGCGGTGACGTCGCCCAAACAACCTTGATCACGGCGGGATCTCATGTTGCCTTTTGGCCCCTGGCTGAGCTAGGACCTAACGAAGGTTACGTCTGCTTCCAGCCGTAATTGGCACGCCCGCTTCCGGCGCTAGTCCGTCGGCTCAAGTAAATTGTCCACGTTTTCGACTACGGCGCGAACCACATCCGCGCGGCTGACAATGCCGACCAACACGCCATCACGCAGGATAGGAATGCGCTTGATGCCATGTTTCAGCATCAGATCCGCCAACTCCGCAAGCGAGGCGTCCTCGTCAGCGGAGATGATAGCGGTATGCATGATCTCGCGGACGTGCTGCAGGTTCAGCCGGATTTCGGCCAGGAACTCCGGGGCGAGCGTCTCGCCTTCCGCCAGCATGCGGAGCCACTCCGCCCGCTTGTTTTGAAACTGCGCACCAAAGTGGCGCATAATGTCACCCTCGCTGACCAATCCAAGCGGCCGGTGATCGGGGTCCACCACGGGTACGGCGGAGACGTGATGGATCAGCATGCGCCGGGCGGTCTCAACTATGGTGGTCTCGGGCGATACCGTAACCATATCCGTTGTCATCACCGACTTGGCAGGGATCGTCATGCGTACGGCTCCTACAAGTAGAGCATGCACGATACCGGACCGACCTGGCGGCCGCCTTGACGTGCCTCAAAGCGGCTGGTTCGGGAAAGGCGTCCAAATCTTTTGCGACTGAGAAGCCGAAGTTTGCTTGATCTGGATCAAGCCACGCCCAACCTGGCAAGCCAAACAGTTGCGTTGCCCATCATGCGCCAAAGGGAATTTCGCAAGCGCAGCGGCGCAAAATGCAGAAATGCATGCATATCGTCCTTGAGGAAATCAGATCTGACAAAGGGACATGGCGCGGATGACCCTCGATCCGATCGACCAATTCAGCATCAACAACTTCTTCACGATAGGCACGATCGGCGGTCAGACCATCGCCTTCACTAATTCCTCGGCCTACATGCTGCTCACGGTAGCGGTGATTTGCTTGCTGGCAGTTCGGGGCTTTAAAAAGCAAGAACTGGTTCCTGGTCGTTTTCAATCGGCCGCCGAATTGAGCTTTGTGTTCGTCGCCAGCATGATCCGTTCTACCGCCGGCGAGGACGGCATGAAATTCTTCCCACTCGTCTATTCAATCTTCACGTTTATTTTGGTCGCAAACGTGATCAGCATCATTCCCTACACTTTTTCAGTGACGAGCCACATCATAGTCACCGCTGCCTTCGCGCTGCTCGTATTCTTCACAGTGCTGATCTATGGCTTCTACAAAAACGGACTGAAATTCTTCAGGATCTTCGTGCCATCAGGCATTCCGATCTACATCCTGCCCCTGATCGTCGTGATCGAGATCATCTCTTTCCTGTCGCGACCGCTTTCGCACAGTGTGCGTCTGTTCGCCAACATGCTGGCCGGACATATCACGCTAAAGGTGTTCGCGGGTTTCGTCGTCCTGCTCGGCACGTCGCTCGGCACAATCGGCTGGTTGGCCGGCATCGTGCCGCTGGCGATGACCGTTGCGCTCACCGCGCTTGAACTGCTGGTGGCATTCCTGCAGGCCTACGTGTTTGCGGTTCTGACCTGCATCTATCTTAACGACGCCATTCACGGCGGCCACTGAGTGGTCCGAGGCAAGGCTGTCCGGCGAGATCAAGTTGATCGGCTGCACGCCTGCCTGAACAGGACGTGCGGAGAGGAACCACTGACTTGCCCGACGGCGCAAGCGCTTGTTTTCGCAAGGACGCAAAGCAAAGCAGACGTGACAGGTCCCGTTTGGCGGCTCCTGCGCGGCGTAAAATCGGCCGGGAAAGCCAGAACTTAAGGCATTCTTAGAATCCTGGAGCGAGAATTCCCCGTTCGGGATATTTCCAATGGTCAGGTCGAGAGCCTCAGTCACTCCCGGAGCAAGCTTCCGCGTCCTGGTGATCTTTCCCCTCATCATCACGGGCCTTGCGCTCCTGTGCACGGCCGTGACGTCGATGTGCGCTTCTTCCCTGACTGTTCTCTCTGCTGCGTTCAAGGCCGACCAATACGCGCAATCCCATCTCGCAAGCATGCAACCGCCGTTGCGGAGCGGCCTCGACACGACCACCCGTCTCGCCAACGTCAGCGATGAGCCGCAAAGAGGCATTCGACCCGTCAGCCGCGAACCCCATGTCGCAAGCACGCCACCGCCGTTGCGGCGCGACCTCCGGAACGTCACGACCGCGGCGCTCGCGATCACGCCCCGCGAGCCTCAGCGCGGTGTTCAATTCATCAGGTTTGACGCACCAACCCTGGCTCCGATGGCATTCACGCAGTTCTGCGTGAGATATCCCGGTGACTGCAAACCGCAGCGTCTGGGCGACCGGATCGAATTGGACATCACACGTTGGTCGGAACTCGATATCGTCAATCGCACTGTCAACTCATCGATCCGGCCGTTGCGAAATGAAGACGGCCTCGCCGGTGAAAAATGGCTGCTTGCCCCCGCCAGCGGCGACTGCAACGATTACGCCGTAACAAAGCGTCACCAATTGATCGCCAAAGGCTGGTCCGCCCGTACTGTCTTGTTGAGCGAGGTCGTGACCGGCTCGGGCGAGCATCACCTTGTGACTGTTGTCCGTACCGACGGCGGCGATCTGGTGCTCGACAACCTGACCGACGAGATCATGCCGTGGTCTCGCACGCCCTATCGATGGGTGCGTATCCAGACGCCGAAAAACCCGAACTACTGGGCGTCGATTTCCGGACGAAACGCTTGAACTGAGCGCTCCTGCGAGTTCCGCCTTCGCACCGCAGTCGGGGCTTGGCGGACAAGCCGTGTGCCTGTGCCCGGCTTGAGGTGGAATGCGACCGCGGCTATTGATTGAGGATCGGACTGCGGTTCGCACCGACTGATAATGGCAATGTTGGGGAGAGAGCACGTTGCGTCACGTTGCGTTGGCTGCGGTGTTCGTGTTCGGCGCTATCCACACAGCTTTCGCGGCCGACCCGGCGCGGTGCCGCGACCCGGCTCGCCGTTATGAGACTCGCAAGTCCGAGATGACCGCGATTGAAATCTCGTCGACGCTGTTTTCCGCTGCCGACCGCAACTGCACCGATCTTGCGACAACCTTGCTCGACCAGGGCGCATCGGTGGACGCACGAGACCGGTTGGGCGCCCGGCCGCTCGCCCGCGCGGCGCGATCCGGCCATCTCGAGATGGTCGATCTGCTCTTGCAGCGAGGCGCGCCGATCGACGCGCGCGATCTTGCAGGCGCAACCGCGCTCTACGTTGCCGCCGAACGCGGCCAGGCGGCCGTCGTGCAGCGGCTGATCGACAAAGGCGCCGACGCCAGTCTGACGGGGCGAAGCGGCACCTCGCCTTTAGCGGCTGCCGCCTTCGCCGGCAGGAACCAGGTCGTCAAGTTGCTGCTCGCGCACGGCGCCGACCCGAGGGCGGCGGACGATACCGGCAAGCCGCCGATCGTCTATGCTGCCGCGAGCGGCAGCCTCGATATTGTCCGGCAGTTGCTGGCGCAGAATCTCGATGTCAATGCGCGTTACGCCAACGACCTCACGCTCCTGATGTGGGCCTCGGGCCCTGACCAGACTGTCGCGGAGGCGCAGGCGCTGGAAGTCGTCTCCTATCTCCTCGATTCCGGTGCGCGGATCGATGACCGGGACGATCGCGGGCGCACGGCACTGATGACCGCGGCCGAAGGCGACCACGCAGAGATCGTCCAGCTGCTACTCAAGCACGGAGCGGATCCATCCCTGCGCGACAAGGCCGGCAAGCGCGCCGCCGATCTCACCCGGTTGACGGCGCTGCGCGAGACGCTATCGGCGCAGTGAGGCAGCTCGGCCTCGTGGTTCGAGACGCCCGCTGGAGGCGGGCTCCTCACCATGAGGGGCTGAGGTCTCGCCGTGAAACACGACCTGATCCTGAGGAGCCTGCGCAGCAGGCGTCTCGAAGGATGGCCGCAAAGAGACTGAGCGCCGAGCGACTCACAACCCCGCGAGATATTCCGCGAGCGCTGCCAGATCGTCGGTTGACGTTGCAATCATCAGGTCGCTCATGCCGGGGTTATTGCCGCGGGCACGGGTTCGGAAGTCCGCCATGGTCTTCGCCAGATAGTCGCGGCCCTGCCCGGCCAGACGCGGGACCGTCGAGTCGCCCTGGAAATGGTCGAGATGACAGCCGGTGCAGCCGACCGAGCCGTTTGCGGTCTGGGCGCGCTGCGCCACATCTTTCGGCGCGCGAGGCTGGTCGAGATCCGGCCACGGCTTGTTCGAGAAGTATTCGGCAATCGCCAACATGTCGTCTTTTTCAAAGGCCGAGGCGATCGGCTGCATGATCTCGCTCTTGCGATCGCCGCGCTTGAAATCGCGGAGCTGGATATAGAGATAGCCGGTCTGCTGTCCCCAGATGTTCGGAATCGTCTTGTCGACCGGCTTGCCGTTTTCGCCATGGCAGGCTGAGCAAACTTGAACCTTCTCTTGGACTTTCTCGTCCAGCGTCTGCGCGCCGAGCGGCGTGATTGCGAACGCTATCGCAGCCACGACGCTTCCTAGTATCCCGGAATAAATCCTGCCCATCGCGTTGCCTTCGCACGTTTCCAAAAGAAGCGGGACCGCAAGCGGTCCCGCTCCCTCAATCGATGTCGCTTCGCTCTTAATCCAGCGAGAACGCGATGATGTTGTTGCCGCGCTTGGCGTCGATCTGAACGTTACCGCCGGCGCCGACCACGATGTATTGCTTGTCGCCGACCATATAGCTCGACGGCGGCGCGTTGACACCGGCGCCGGCGCGGAAGCTCCACAGCTCCTTGCCGTTCGCGGAATTATAGGCGGCGAACTTGCCGTTGGCTTCGCCGGTGAACACCAGCCCGCCGGCGGTCGCGAGAATGCCGCCGATCATCGGCTCCGGCGTCTTGACCTGCCACTTGATCTTGCCGGTGTCGTAGTTGACGGCGGTGATGTTGCCGGACTGCGTCTCCGACGGAATCACCTTGAACGCGCCGCCGAGCCAGAGCTTGCCGTTCGGATACGGCGAGTTCTCGACATGGTAGGTCATCGGCTGATGCAGGTTGATGGCATAGGCGAGACTCTGGCCCGGATCGGTGGCGATCGGCGACCATTCGACGCCGCCATTGGCGCCGGGCAACATGCGCGCGCCTTCCTTGGTCGGAAGCGTCCACATGTTCTCCTGCGGCACCATCGCCTCCGAGAAGCGGATCAGGCTGCAGTCCTTGCGGTCATGCACGTAGACATGACCGGTCTTGCCGGCGTGAATGACGCCGGGGATGGTCTTGCCGTTCTTGTCCTTGACGTCGACCAGCACCGCCGGGCTGACCGCATCGAGGTCCCATATGTCGTGGGCGATATACTGGAAGTGACAGACATATTTGCCGGTATCGAGGTCGAGCGAGACCAGCGAGTCCGTGTAAAGGTTGTCGCCGGGCCGGACCGATCCGTCGAGGTCGGGCGACGGGTTGCCGACCACGAAATAGATCCGGTTGGTGGCAAGGTCGATCGCAGGGTTCTGCCAGACGCCGCCGCCGAGCTTGGCCGCGGGGTCGCCGGTCTTGGCGAGTTGATCCTTTTCGGCCTGGATGTTGCGGTGCATGTCGCGGCCGGTGGCGTCCTTGGTGGCCCAGACGCCGACGGAGTTGTCGGGAATGGTGCTGAAACTCCAGAGCTGCTTGCCGGTGTTGGCGTCGTAGGCGCGCACGAAGCCGCGGATGCCGTATTCGCCGCCGTTGGTGCCGATCAGGACCTTGTCCTTGATCACGGTCGGCGCCATCGTCTCGCTGTAGCCGAGTTCGGGATCGGCAATATTGGTACTCCAGATCACCTCGCCGGTCTTGGCGTTGAGCGCGACCAGCTTGGAGTCGAGCGTGGCGAGATAGACCTTGTCATTGAGGACCTGGACGCCGCGGTTGTTCGGCCCGCAGCAGAAGGTCGTGATCGGGCCCATCTTGTGATTGTAATGCCAGAGTTGCTGGCCGGTCTTGGCATCGAGCGCGTAGACATGGCTGTACGAGGTCGTCACGAACATCACGCCATCGACGACGATCGGTGAGGTCTCCAGCGATTCCTTGACGTCGGTCTGGAAGATCCAGGCGACATGCAACCGCTTGACGTTGTCGCGATCGATCTGCTTGGCGGGATAAAAGCGCGTCTGCGCGTAGTTCCCGTTGGTCAGCAGAAAATCCTTGGCGTTCTTGTCTGCTGAGTTGAGTTGGCTCTGGGTGACCGGCGAAACCTTCGCATTGCCGATTTGCGACTTTCCTTCCTGCTTGACCTCCTGCGCGCCCGCGGTCGCCGACAAGAGGGCAATGCTGCCGATCGCGGCAAAACCTGCCGCAAGCCCTTTCGCGTACTTCATGATTTCCCCCTTAAGGTTTTTGTTTATGACTGCGATGAAACGAATGATGGGCAAGTTCGCTAATAGTGCTCGCTAAGAAGTACACCGTCAATCATCCCTGAGATGTCATTGACGCTTGCTGCAATAGCGAAGTGCCGGTGCCGCGAAGCGGACACGATCTCGGATCGGAGGGCCGCTCACGGCGTCGGCTTGCGGCCCATAATCGTTTATATTGACCCTTCACTCGCACGACGTCGCCCAAAGGAGGCCTGAATGCCCAAAGGTTCTGATCTGCTCGTTGCGGCGCTGGCCAATGAAGGCGTGACACGGATCTTCGGGGTTCCGGGCGAGGAAAATCTCGATGTGGTGGAATCGCTGCGCACCTCGAAGATCGAGCTGGTCGTGACCCGCCATGAGCAAGGCGCAGCCTTCATGGCCGCCACCTACGGCCGGCTGACCGGCAAGCCCGGCGTTTGCATCACGACGCTGGGACCTGGCGCGCTCAATCTCACGACAGGTGCCGCCTACGCGCTCTTGGGCGCCATGCCGATGATCATGATCACCGGACAAAAGGGGATCATGAAGAGCCGGCAGGCCGGCTTTCAGATCGTCGACGTCGTGAGCGCGTTCCGCCCGCTGACCAAGATGTCGCGCCAGATCGTCTCCACCGCCACGATTCCGACGCTGGTCAGGGACGCGTTCCGGATCGCGGTCGAAGAGCGGCCGGGCCCGGTCCTGCTGGAGCTGCCCGAAGACGTCGCCGGTGAGGAGGCTGAGCCCGTCGCGGTCGTTCCGGTGCACCCGATCGAAATCCCGGTCGCGCACCGGGCCTCGCTCGACCGCGCGGCGGAGATGATCCTGGCAGCAAAGCGGCCTCTGATCATGCTGGGCGCGGCGGCGTCCCGGCCACGAAGCACGGCCGGCATCGGCGACTTCGTTCGCCGGACGCGGATCCCGTTTTTCAACACCCAGATGGGAAAAGGCACCGTGCCGGGCGGCACGGGCCTCTATATGGGAACGGCGGCACTCAGCGAGCGCGATTATGTGCATGAGGCGGTTGACCAGGCCGACCTCATTATTGCGATCGGCCACGACACGGTCGAGAAGCCGCCCTTCATCATGGGCCCGAACGGGCCCCAGGTCATCCACGTCAACTATACGCCGGCAACCGTCGAGCAGGTTTATTTCCCCCAATGCGAGGTGGTCGGCGATGTCGGGCCGAGCCTCGAATTGCTCGCGGGTCGCCTCGAGGGCCGATTGCGCCACGCCGATGCGCTCTTGAACTTGCGGGACGGAATCTTGAGCCGCCTCAGTGACCGCAATGAGGAAGAGCGCTGGCCACCGACCCCGCAGCGCATCGTTCACGACGTCAGGCAGGTCATTCCGGAGGACGGAATCATCGCGCTCGACAACGGCATGTACAAGATCTGGTTCGCCCGGAACTATCGGACCTACGTTGCCAACACCGTGTTGCTCGACAATGCGCTGGCGACCATGGGCGCCGGCCTGCCGTCGGCGATGATGGCCTCGATCCTTTACCCCGGACGGCGGGTCATGGCGGTCTGCGGCGATGGCGGCTTCATGATGAATTCGCAGGAGATGGAGACCGCGGTTCGCCTCAAGCTCAATCTCGTTGTGCTCATCCTGGAAGACTCCGCCTACGGCATGATCCGCTGGAAGCAGGCGGTCGACAATTTCCCGGATTTTGGCCTGACCTTCGGCAATCCGGATTTCGTGAAATATGCCGAGAGCTATGGCGCCAGGGGATCGCGGGTCACGAGGTGCAGCGACCTCATTCCGACGCTGGAGGCCGCCTTCAAAGGAGGCGGCGTTCATCTCGTTGTCGTGCCGATCGATTATTCCGAGAACAAGCGGGTTCTGGTCGACGAGCTCCGCGCCAAAGTGAAGCCTGCCGGGTAGCGATATCTGAGGGCCTAGAGCCTATCCGGTTCTGATTAAATCAGAACCGGGCTCTACTTTTTTGTTTTGACGCGTTTTCTTCACGCGAACCGGTCTCCACTTCGCTCGAAAACGCTCTAGTGAAAATCCCGCGACGGCGGCAGAATGCGGACGTTGCGGGGATGGCGGATTTTCTGCGCCGGTTGATCCGCATGATCGCGCCGGTCGTCGTTGAGCGGCTCGATCAAGGCGGGCTGGAGCGGCAGCGCGTGTTTGCGGCTGACCATGTCGTCGGAGAGATCGAGCAGGTCGCGCGAACGATCGAACAGGCGTTCTGCGACCAGATGCACCACTTTTTCCGGGCTGCTCTGGATATACCCTTCGACCAGGATCAGCCGCGATCCCATCACCTCTTTGCGAAAACGCTCCATCGCCTTGGGCCACACGACGATATTGGCGATGCCAGTTTCATCCTCCAGCGTCATGAAGACGACACCCTTGGCGCTGCCCGGACGCTGCCGCACCAGCACCACGCCGGCGCAGCGGACATATTGCCTGTCCCTTGCATCCGATACCGACGAACAGGCGATCACGCCCTCGCGCTCGAACTTCGCGCGCAAGAACTCCATCGGATGGCCTTTCAGCGACAGACGGATCGTTTGATAATCCGCAACGACATGTTCCGACAGCGGCATCGACGGCAAAGGCTTTGCCCGTTCATCCGGCTGCTCGCGCGCGGCAGCGGTCTCGAACAACGGCAACGGCACATCGTCAGGCAGACGCCGCACAGCCCAGAGCGCAGCGCGGCGGTCGAGCCCGATGGAGCGGAACGCATCGGCATCCGCCAGCAGGATCAGCGCGCGCTTGGGCAAGGCGGTGTCGCGGGCAAAGTCTTCCAGCGAGGTGAACGGCCGGCGATTGCGGGCGGCGACGATGCGGTCGGCCCAGTCGTCAAGTTGGACTTCATTGTCGTTGCGTGGCGTCAGGACTCCTTCAGCGTCGTCATTCCGGGGCGCGCCCCTTGGCGCGAGCCCGGAATCCATTCCTCCGCACGAATGCGGCTCAATGGATTCCGGGTCTGCGCCTGACGGCGCATCCCGGAATGACGACGTGGAGAGATCCCGAAACGACTGCTGGATTCTCTTCAGCCGCTCCTCATCCGCATCCTTCCATGAAAACCCGTCGATCTGGCGAAAGCCGAGCCGAACCGCGCAATATTTTCCGCTCCCCTCCTCCAGCGTGTTCTGGGCGAAGCTGAAGGACACATCGATGTCGCGCACCTCGACGCCGTTCTTGCGGGCATCGCCGACGATCTGCGCCGGAGCATAAAAGCCCATCGGCTGCGAGTTCAACAAGCCGCAGCAGAATGCATCGGGATGCCAATGCTTCAGCCAGGAGGAGATATAGACAAGCTGGGCAAAGCTTGCGGCGTGACTTTCCGGAAAGCCGTAAGAGCCAAAGCCCTTGATCTGCTCAAAACAGTTTTTTGCGAATTGCGGCTCGTAACCGCGACGGATCATGTTGCCGATCAACTTCTCTTCGAAGTTTCCGATCGTCCCGACATTGCGGAATGTCGCCATCGCGCGGCGCAGACCATTGGCTTCTTCTGAAGTAAAGCCTGCGGCTTCGATCGCGATCCGCATCGCCTGCTCCTGAAACAGGGGCACGCCGAGTGTCTTGTGCAGAACCTTGTAGAGTTCGTCCGGAGGACCAAATTCCGGCGACGGCGCCGGATAGTTTTCCTTCTCGATGCCGTTTCGCCGCCTCAGGTAAGGATGCACCATGTCGCCCTGGATCGGCCCGGGCCGCACGATCGCGACTTCAATGACGAGATCGTAGAAGGTGCGCGGCTTCAGCCGCGGCAGCATGTTCATCTGCGCCCGGCTTTCGACCTGGAATACGCCGAGCGATTCACCCCGGCACAGCATGTCGTAAACCGGCTCCTGATCCTGAGGAACCGTTTCCAGCTTCCAGCGCTCGCCTTTGTGCTCCTCGATCAGGTCGAAACATTTGCGGATGCAGGTCAGCATTCCCAGCGCCAGCACATCGACCTTCATCATGTTCAGCGCGTCGACATCGTCCTTGTCCCATTCGATGAAGGTGCGGTCGTCCATGGCGGCGTTCCCGATCGGCACATAGGTGTCGAGCCGGTCCTGGGTCAGCACATAACCGCCGACATGCTGCGACAGATGCCGTGGAAACTCGATCAGCTCAGTGGCGAGCTTGACCGCAAGCACCACCATCGGGTTTTTCGGATCAAAGCCGGCCTGCTTGACCTGCATCTCGTTGAGGCCACTTCCCCAGCTTCCCCACACCGTATCGGCAAGCGCAGCGGTCACGTCCTCGGTCAGGCCAAGCGCCTTGCCAACGTCGCGGATCGCGCTGCGCGGCCGGTAATGAATGACGGTTGCGATGATGGCGGCGCGATGCCGGCCGTAGCGGCGATAGACATATTGCATCACCTCCTCGCGCCGCGAATGCTCGAAATCGACATCGATGTCGGGCGGTTCCAGCCGCTCCTTGGAAATGAAGCGCTCGAACAACAGATCGACCTTGGTCGGGTCGACCGAGGTGATGCCGAGCACGTAGCACACGGCGGAGTTGGCCGCCGATCCCCTGCCCTGACAAAGAATCTTCTGGCTGCGCGCGTACCGCACGATGTCGTGCACGGTGAGAAAATAATGCGCGTATTTCAGCTCGGCGATGAGCGCGAGTTCCTTGTGCAAGGTCGCGCGCAACCTGTCGTCGATCTGACCGTCGAAATAGGTTTGCACGCCAGCCCAGGTCAGGTCTTCCAGATGCTGCTGCGCGGTCTTGCCCGGCGGCACCGGCTCGTCAGGATACTGGTACTTGAGTTGATCGAGCGAAAAGCTGATACGGTCAGCAAACCGCATGGTTTCCGCAATCGCCTCCGGTGCATCGCGAAACAGTCGCGCCATTTCTTGCGCCGGCTTGAGATGACGCTCGGCGTTGGCCTCGAGGCGCTTGCCGATGGCCTCGATGGTCGTCTTTTCACGGATACAGGTGAGGACATCCTGCAGGGGACGCTGCGACGGATGATGGTAAAGCACCTCATTGGTGGCCAGCAGCGGCACCCCGGCCCCATCTGCAATGCGCGCAAGCCGCGCCAGACGCCGCCGATCGTCGCCGCGATAGAGCAGGCTTGCCGCCAGCCACACGCCATCGGCCTGGCTTGAGCTCAACTGGCTGAGAAGGTCATGCGCTTTCGTCTCGTCGAAACGATGCGGCAGCGCGAGTGCGAGAAGCTGTCCTTCGGCGAACTCCAGAAGATCGTCGAGCTTCAAGTGGCACTCGCCTTTGAGAGTGTCCTCGCCACGCTTGCCGCGGGTGAGCAACTGGCACAGCCGGCCGTAGGCGGCACGGTCGCGCGGATAAACCAGAATATCCGACGTGCCATCGTTGAAAACGATCCGCGATCCGATCAGAAGTTTTGGCTTGTGCTTGACTTCCGGATTATCGAGTTCGTTGTAAGCCCGTACGACGCCCGCAAGCGTGTTGTGGTCGGCGATGCCAATGGCGGGAAGACGAAGTTCTCCCGCCTGATGCACATAGGCCTGCGGATGCGAGCCGCCGCGCAGGAACGAAAAGTTCGTGGTGATGCCGATTTCCGCGTACTCTTGAACCGTCATGCGAACAGTCCATGCATGAACCAGTTTGGCGGCTGGGGCTTGCCTTCTTTCTGCGCGACCTCGCCAAACAACCCGTCGCGATAAAGCCAGAAGCGCAGACCTTCCTCGTCCTCGACGCGGAAGTAATCGCGCGTCAGCATTGCGCTTCCCGCCCGCCACCATTCCATGGCAACGCGTTCGGGACCTTCGACGCGGACCACGGCATGGGTGGCGCGGCGCCAGACGAACCGCGCCGGCGGTCCGTCCGGCACCTCGGCGATCACCTTGATCTCTTCCGGCCGCTCGAACAGCCGCAAGGGCCGCAGCGGCGGCTCGCCCGCGACCCGCGCCGGCCAGGTGGCTTGCGCGGCTTCCGCCAGATGATGCTGCGCCGGGGCGGCTAAAACGGCGCATTCGGGGATGTGCGTATCCTGCGGCAGATGGACGACCACGCGCTTGCCGCCAATGCGCGCCGCGATGCGATCGATCAGGGCCGATATCTCGTCCTGGTCATGCACATGGGCGTCGAGGTCGCGCTGCTCTTGCACGACGATTTCGGTGCGGCTCGCGGTCAGGCGAATAAGGTCGAAACCGAAACCGGGATCGAGCGGATCGCTCAAAGCCTCCAGCCGCTCGCGAAACAACCGGTCGATCATCGCAGCCTTGGTGACGGGCTGGCCGGTATCGACCGTGATGGTGCGAACCGCGCCGTCGGTGCGGAAGAAACAGGCCTCCAGCTGGCGCGCGCCCTTGCCCTGTTTGGCCATCGCCGTCACCAGCGTCCCGGCCAATCCAGACAAGGTCGCCGAGATCACCGTTTCAGTCGCGACCGGCTCGGCAAAGCGCCTCTCCACGATGTAATCGGGTAGCGGCTTGCGCGGGCTGATCGGCGCATCGCTTTGGCCCAGCGCCTGCTCCAGCAGCGCCGTGAAACGAGCGCCAAACCTGGCGGTGATTTCATGCCGTCCGCGCTCGGCCACTTCACCGATGGTCTTCAAGCCGGCGCGGCTCAGCCCCGTCACGACAGCGATATCCGCACCCAATGCCGATACCGGCAGCGACCGGACGGCTTCATACTCCTCGCCGTCGCTGATAATCCGGCCATGGACGTGACGGGTCAGGGTCCGGGCGCAGACAGCCGTGCCAGCGATGGCGCTACTCACCACAAACCCCTGTGCGGTCAGGACACCGCAGACGAGATTCATCATCGCCGCCTCACCGCCGAACAAATGCGCGCAACCGGTGACATCGAGAAAAAGACCGTGCGGGGGATCGAGCGCGACCAACGGAGTGAAACGATCGCACCACTCCGCGATGGCGCTCAGCGCCTCGGCGTCGGCGACATCATCGGCATCGTAGACCTGAACGTCGGGACAGATGGCGCGGGCGTTCGCAAGCGGCAGGCCGACGGCAAGGCCAAGATGGGCGGCCTTGTCGTCGAGCGCGGAAATCCGCAGCATGTTGTTGTCCTTGGCAACAACGATGCTGGGTCCATCAGGCAGCTTAAGACGATTTGACGTACCGTCTTCACGCGACCCGATAACTGCTTCGGCCAGAAGCTTTTTTGTAAGTTGCCGTTTGATGCGGTCGGTGGGCAGGCGCGGCAGCCACAGGCTGAGGATACGCCGCCGGTTTTCCGAAAAGGCACTCATCACTTTTCCATTCCATGATCCAGCGGCCGGTCGGGCCATGACGGTTGCGGACAAGCTGCGTCTCCAACAGAGGCGCGCCCCATGCACTCGATGGGTGTGAAGCTGGTGGCGAATGCGCCGCGCGCACGATCCATCTGGTCTCGGCGGTCGAGGCCCTCGGCTCTGCCGCCATCCGCAGCACAAGGCCGGTCGCGCCCGAAGCTTGCGCTGCCAGCGTCAACTTGCGGCTGGCGACGAGGTCGAACTGTTTCGCCTCGCCCCAGACCTCCAGCACGACGGCGCCCACCGCATCGCAGGCCAAAGCGTCGGCAGTCGTCCGTAATGCCTGATCGACATCGGCCGCGCGGACGGTCACGAGAAGACGCGGATCGAGGCCGAGTTCGGAAAACCCGTGCATCGAGACGGCGCCAGCTTCGACTTCCGCAAAGTCCTGCCGGATCCAAACCAGAGGCCGCCGCGCGGTCACGCGCCCGGCTAGCCCCGCGACAAAGCCGGTCGCAGCCGCGCTTTGCCGTCCGGCTTCCGCAAACACCTCATGCATCGCGCCCAAAGCGAGCCCGCCTTGCAGGTGAGCATCGGCCTCCGCATGCCCGAGCGGCACCTTGCGCAGGCCACATGCCGCGCCATGCGTCTCGATGCGCTCGATGTGGCTGCGTAAGGCCGCAAGATTCCGTGCCGCGCTCGTCATGCGCTGCGTCCTGAATTGATGAAAGCCATTCCGATTTTGAGAGAACCAGAAGCTGGCTCATTTGTTCATGATATGTTCTAATTTAAAGCTAACGGCCACGAAAGAGTCAATCGAATTGGTGGCTCGAAAATTCATGAGCGGAATCAAGGGGATTTAGGATGGACGTACAACGCAAGCTGGAAATCCTGGCAGATGCCGCCAAATACGACGCCTCCTGCGCCTCCTCTGGCACCGAGCTGCGGGATTCCAGCGACGGCAAGGGCCTCGGCTCGACCGCGCCCGGCATGGGCATCTGCCACTCCTACGCGCCGGATGGCCGCTGCATCTCCCTGTTGAAGGTGCTGCTCACCAACGCCTGCAACTACGATTGCCTCTATTGCGTCAATCGCGCTTCCAGCAACGTGCCGCGCGCCCGCTTCACGTCAGACGAGGTGGTGAAGCTCACGATCGACTTCTACCGCCGCAATTACATCGAGGGATTGTTTCTCTCTTCCGGTATCATCCGCAGCCCCGACTACACCATGGAACAGGTGATCCGCGTCGCGCGAAGCTTGCGCGAAGAGCATCACTTCCGCGGCTACATTCATCTCAAGACCATTCCCGAAGCCGATGACGCGTTGATCACGGAGGCCGGCAAATATGCCGATCGTCTCAGCATCAACATCGAGGTCCCCGAGGAGAACAGCCTCGCGAAGCTCGCGCCGGAAAAGGACGTGCGCGCGATCCGCCGCACCATGGGCCGGCTTCGTTTAAAACTCGACGAAGCGAAGCCGGACGGGAAATCAAAAGCAAAACCGCCGCGCTTTGCCCCCGCAGGCCAGAGCACGCAGATGATCGTCGGCGCGGACACAGCAGACGATCAGACCATTCTTGCCACCAGCGCCAATCTCTACGGCGCATACCGCCTCAAGCGCGTCTATTACTCGGCTTTCAGCCCGATCCCGGATGCAAGCCGCTCGCTTCCACTTCAAGCCCCTCCTCTGATGCGCGAGCATCGGCTGTACCAGGCCGACTGGCTGATGCGCTTCTACGGCTTCGACGTCGGCGAGATCGTCGAAGGCGCGGGCTGGCTTCCGCTCGACATCGATCCGAAACTTGCCTGGGCGCTGCGACATCGCGACCGTTTTCCGCTCGATGTTGCGCGCGCCAGCCGCGAGGAGCTGTTGCGCGTGCCGGGCTTTGGCAGCAAAGCCGTCGACCGCATCATCGAGACCCGCCGCCTCACCTCCATTCGCATCGCCGACCTCGGCCGGCTTCATATTCCAAAGCACAAGGCGCTGCTCTTCATCATCCTCAGCGACCATCGTCCCTCGCCCGCTCTGCTTGATGCCGCAAACCTTGCCCAGCGCTTCAAGCCGAAGGTGGCGCAGTTGGGATTCGAATTCTAAGACGTCGTCATTGCGAGCGAAGCGAAGCAATCCAGAATAAAAATAAAAGGACTGGATTGCTTCGTCGCTTCGCTCCCTTGCGCAAACGCTTTGCGTTTGTCGCAGGCAATGACGAGAAAGCGAGTAGCGTCATGCACCACATCATCCTCGACCACGAAACCGATTTCGACGGCTGGCGGCAGAGCGCACGCACGCTGGCGCTCGACGGCGTGAAGCCTGAGGATGTGATGTGGAGCGTCAAAGGCGATGAACAACTATTCGCATCCACCGATACGGCGGCGCTGTCGCCGCCACCGACAGAGACATTCAGCGTCTCGGCTAAATTCGTCGCGTTGGCCAAAATCGCGATCCTGCACCGCGACCGCGAGCGGTTTGCGTTGCTCTATCGTTTGCTGTGGCGATTGCGCGGCGACCATGACCTGCTGGATATCGCCACCGATCCTGACGTCATCCGCATTACGGCCATGGCAAAGGCGGTACGGCACGACGAGCACAAGATGCACGCCTTCGTCCGCTTCCGCGAGATCGGGCGCGAACGGGAGGCCCGCTACGTCGCCTGGTTTGAGCCCGAGCATCACATTGTCGAGCTGGCGGCGCCGTTCTTCGCGCGCCGGTTTGCCGACATGCCCTGGTCGATCCTGACGCCCGACCTATGTGCGCATTGGGATGGTTTTGCGATTTCGTTCACGCCGGGCGTCAGCAAGGCGGAAGCGCCGACCTCGGACCGGCTCGAAGAAACGTGGCGGCGCTACTACGCCACGATCTTCAACCCGGCCCGGCTCAAGGTGAAGGCGATGCAGACCGAAATGCCGAAGAGGTACTGGAGGAACCTGCCTGAGGCTTCACTGATTAAGCCTCTGATCGCGGGCGCGGCGCGCGCCACCGACGCGATGATCGCCAAAGCCGCAAGCGAGCCGCACAAGGTCCAGAAGCGGCTGGAAGAACCGATGAGACGCAAGACCGCAGCCGACGAGCTTGAGACGTTGCGCGAGGAAGCCGCCGGTTGCCGCGCCTGTCCGCTCTGGAAGGACGCAACGCAGACCGTGTTCGGCGAAGGCCCAAAGCGCGCGCCGATCATGCTGGTCGGCGAGCAGCCCGGCGACAAGGAAGACCTGGCTGGAAAGCCCTTCGTCGGTCCGGCAGGACAGATGCTTGACCGCGCGCTGGTCGAGGCCGGCATCGACCGCAAGCTGGTCTACGTCACCAATGCGGTCAAACACTTCAAATTTGTTCCGCGCGGGAAAATCCGCCTGCATCAGAAACCGTCAACGCCGGAAATCAGGGCTTGCCGGCCGTGGTACGAACGCGAACGCGCCGCTATCGGGCCGGTGCTTGTCGTGGCAATGGGCGCCACGGCGGCGCAAAGCGTGCTCGGCAAGGCGACGCCGATCAACAAGAACCGCGGCCACCTCATCGACCTCGATGAAAAAGCCAAGGCGCTGGTGACGGTGCATCCGTCCTATCTGCTGCGGCTGCCGGATGAAGATGCCAAGGTGCGGGAGTATGAGCGCTTTGTCAGCGACCTGAAAATGGCCGCGGCTTACTTACGAAAATCAGCCCACGCGGCCTGATCGACATTTTCCGGCCGCTCAGCCATGTCGCAAACGCGCGAGCTGACGGGCTCGTTTGCCATTTATTCCCGAAAAAATTGCCGGGCACCGGCGACCTGTTAACAGGTTCGTTCGAAAGATTTCTGCGAGTAATTCCAAAGCGATCGATGAGGTTCTTGGTCGCCAGCAGCGATAACCATGTCGCTGTCATCTAACCTTCAAATGCATCGGTCATTGGTGAACGCTCAACGTATCAAGGGTTGGGATATGAGCGATATTGCACTTAACCAAAATATAGATGGCGCGCGGATCGAACCCGCTTCAAGACCTAATCTCGACAAAGGCTTTAACCCTCTGACGATGATTATCTTTTTCGGCATTCTCGCGGCCGGCCTGTTGTTCGTTGCCTACAGCATTTATGCGGACGTCGATGCCACCGGCACCAAGATCACAAGCTATGTGCCGTACATGCTGCTGATGGTGGCGCTGCTGATCGCGCTGGGCTTCGAATTCGTCAACGGCTTCCACGATACCGCCAACGCGGTCGCGACCGTGATTTACACCCATTCGCTTCCGGCCGAATTCGCCGTGATGTGGTCGGGCTTCTTCAACTTCCTCGGCGTTCTGACCTCCTCCGGAGCGGTGGCGTTCGGCATCGTCTCGCTGCTGCCGGTCGAACTCATCCTTCAGGTCGGAAGCAGCGCCGGCTTCGCGATGGTGTTCGCTTTGTTGATCGCCGCGATCATCTGGAACCTCGGCACCTGGTACTTCGGCCTCCCGGCATCCTCTTCCCACACGCTGATCGGCTCGATCATCGGCGTTGGTGTTGTCAACGCGTTGATGCGCGGCCGAGACGGCACCTCGGGCGTTGACTGGAGCAAGGCCACCGAAATCGGTTACGCGCTGCTGCTCTCGCCGCTGGTCGGCTTCATCTGCGCTGCGGTCCTGCTGTTGGTTCTGAAACAGATCATCCGCAATCCCGCGCTCTACGCCGCGCCGGACGGCCACAAGGCTCCCCCGGTCTGGATCCGCGGTCTCTTGATCCTCACATGCACCGGCGTCAGCTTTGCGCACGGTTCGAACGACGGCCAGAAAGGCATGGGCCTGATCATGCTGATCCTGATCGGCACAGTGCCCACGGCTTACGCCCTCAACCGCGCGCTGCCGGATTCGCAGATCGCGATCTTCACGAAGGCTTCATCGGCTGCCTCGGCCGTGATCTCGGCCAAGGGCGCCGGCCACAGCATCATCGGCGATCCGCGGCCTGCCGTGACGCAGTACGTCTCGCAGCACCAGATCAACGAAGGCACCTACCCCTCGCTCGCGGCTCTGGTGAAGGATATCGCCGACCAGGTTCAGAGGTACGGCTCGCTGAACAAGGTTCCCTCGGACCTCGTCGGCAACACCCGCAACGACATGTATCTGACGTCGGAAGCGATCCGCTTCCTGATGAAGGACAAGGCGAATGACCTCAACAAGGAAGAGGTCGCGACCCTGAACGCCTACAAGGGCACGCTGGACAGCGCCACCAAGTTCATCCCGAACTGGGTGAAGATCGCGGTCGCTCTCGCGCTTGGCCTTGGCACCATGATCGGCTGGAAACGCATCGTCGTGACGGTCGGTGAGAAGATCGGCAAGACGCACCTGACCTACGCCCAGGGTGCGGCGGCCGAACTGGTTGCCGCTGCGACGATCGCCGCGGCTGATAACTTTGGCCTTCCGGTCTCCACCACCCACGTGCTGTCATCCGGCGTCGCGGGCGCCATGGCAGCCAACGGATCGGGGCTTCAGGTCTCGACCATCCGCAACATGGCGATGGCCTGGGTGCTGACGCTGCCGATCGCGATCGCGCTTTCGGGCGGGCTATACTTCATCTTCGCCCACCTGTTCTGATCTCTGGCGGATCGAAACGCAAAATAAAGAGGCCCGCATCATGCGGGCCTCTTTTTTGATCACTCTTGCTGTCCGAAGCGCGTCAGCGGTCTAGGCCGCGAGCGCATTCTCGACCAGCTTGATCCAGTACGACGTGCCGAACACGATCGCCTCGTCGTTGAAATTATAGGCGGGATGATGCAGCCCGGCGCTCTCGCCGTTGCCGCAGAAAATGAACGCGCCCGGCCGCTTCTCCAGCATGAAGGCAAAGTCTTCGCCGCCCATCATCGGCGGCATCTCGGCAACGTTGCCGCTTCCGGCAACCTCGCTCGCCACGGTGACCGCAAAATCGGTCTGCGCCGCGTGATTGACCACCACCGGGTAGCCCGGCACGTATTCGAGATCGATCTTCGCGCCGGTCAGCTGCGCCACGCCTTCCACCACTTCGCGCACCCGCTTGCCGATGAGCGCGCGGACTTCCGGCGTCAGCGTGCGAACGGTGCCCCGCAATTCGGCGGTCTGCGGGATCACGTTGCGCGCATTGCCGGCGTGAAACTCGCACATCGAGATCACCGCCGCCTCCAGCGGATCGACGCTGCGCGACACGATCGATTGCAATGCGGTAATCAGCTGGGCGCCGACCAGAACGGAATCGATCGACAGATGCGGCCGCGCCGCGTGTCCGCCGCGCCCCTCGATATGGATATTGACGGCATCGGTCGAAGCCATGATCGGACCGGGCCGGATCGCAAACGAGCCGACCGGGATGCCCGGGCCGTTGTGCATGCCGTAGACCTGATCGATGGCAAAGCGGTCGAACAGCCCGTCCTTGATCATGGCCTCTGCGCCGAAACCGCCCTCTTCGGCCGGCTGAAAGATCACGATTGCCTCGCCGGCGAAATTTCGGGTCTCGGCCAGGTACCGCGCCGCGCCAAGCAGCATGGACGTATGCCCGTCGTGGCCGCAGGCGTGCATCTTGCCGGGATTCCGCGATGCGTAAGGCAGTCCGGTCGCCTCCTCGATCGGCAGCGCGTCCATGTCGGCGCGAAGCCCGATGCTCCGGATATCTCCCTTCCCGGGCGCTTTGCCCTTGATGACGCCGACGACGCCGGTGCCGCCAAGCCCGGTCACCACGTCGTCGCAACCGAATTCCCGAAGCCGGTCGGCCACAAAGGCCGAGGTGCGGCGTTCTTCATATCCCAGTTCAGGATGTTCATGGATGTCGCGGCGCCAGGCCTGAATTTCGGGTTGCAGGTCGGCCGCGCGGTTGACGATGGGCATGGGAAACTCGGTTCTGAAAGCGGGATCAAAGCGTTATCTAGCACACTAGTGCGGCGAATTTGAAGTTCCTATCAGTTTCGGCCGCGAGTTCGTTATAGGAACTCTCAAATTCAAAAGCCGCACTAGAGGCCATTGTTAGCTAGAGCTCCTTTGATTTCGAAGTTCGCACCAGAGGCCGCCTCAATAGCTTGCGAACTCCGAAATCGGAGCTCTAGGTGCTGCCGGCCCAATAGCTCTGGACCATAGGGATCATTGACAAAGGCGTGTGGGCCGGACTTTCTCCAGCCGGGTCTGGAATGGAAAAACAAGCAATGGCGGCGCGGCTCGAGGGAGATTTCGACTACATCGTCGTCGGCGCGGGCACCGCCGGCTGCATCCTCGCCAATCGCCTGTCTGCCGATCCGGCCCATCGCGTGCTGATCCTGGAAGCCGGTGGCGGCGATAACTGGATCTGGTTTCACATCCCAGTTGGCTATCTTTTCGCGATCGGCAATCCGCGGTCGGACTGGATGTTCCGGACCGAAGCGGAAGCCGGCCTCAATGGCCGATCGCTGGCCTATCCCCGCGGCAAGGTGATCGGCGGCTCGTCTGCCATCAACGCGATGATCTCGATGCGCGGACAGGCGGCCGACTATGACCATTGGCGCCAACTCGGGCTGACGGGCTGGGGCTATGACGATGTGTTGCCGGCCTTCCGGAGACTCGAGGATCACTTTCTCGGCGAGAGCGAGCACCATGGCGTCGGCGGCGGCTGGCGCATCGAGGCGCCGCGGCTGTCATGGGCGGTTCTCGACGCTGTTGGCGAGGCGGCCGTGCAGATGGGCATTCGCAAGATTGCGGACTTCAACACCGGCGACAACGAGGGCGTCGGTTATTTCCACGTCAACCAGAAGCGCGGGCGCCGCTGGTCGTCGGCGCGCGGCTTTCTCAAGCCGGCCTTGAAGCGCACGAACCTGCGGCTTGAGAAGAACGTGCTGGTCGACCGCCTGATCGTCGAGAACGGCCGAGCGGTCGGCGTCGTGTTCGCCAGAGACGGACAGGTCTTCGAGGCGCGCACCAAGGGCGAAATCATTCTCAGCGCCGGTTCGATCGGATCGACGCAGGTGCTGCACCGCTCCGGCATTGGCCCGGCAGAATGGCTGACGCCGCTCGGCATTACCAGCGTCGTCGACCGGCCGGGCGTCGGGCGCAACCTGCAGGACCATCTGCAGCAGCGCGCGATCTACAAGGTCTCGGGCGTGCGCACGCTGAACGAGACCTATTACTCACTCGCGCGGCGCGGCCTGATGGGCCTCGACTATGCCTTCCGCCGGCGTGGGCCGTTGACCATGGCGCCGTCGCAACTCGGTATTTTTACCCGCTCCGATCCGCATCGCGACCGCGCCAACATCCAGTTCCACGTGCAGCCGCTGTCGCTCGACAAATTCGGCGATCCCCTGCACCGCTTTCCCGCGATCACGGTCTCTGCCTGCAACCTGCAGCCGACCGCGCGCGGCACCGTGCGGATCAAGTCGCAGGCTCCCGACCAGGCGCCGTCGATTGCGCCAAATTATCTGTCGACCGATGAGGATCGTCAGGTCGCCGCGGACGCGATCCGCACCACGCGGCGGCTGATGAAGCAGCCGGCGCTTGCGCGCTTTTCTCCGGAAGAATTTCTGCCTGGTCCGTCCGTCGGCGATGACGATGCGTCACTGGCGAAGGCTGCCGGCGACATCGGGACGACGATTTTCCATCCCGTCGGGACTGCGAAAATGGGAACGGAGAACGATCCCCTGGCCGTCGTCGACGCGCGCTTGCGCCTCCGAGGGCTGGCGGGCCTGCGCATTGCCGACGCCTCGGTGATGCCGACGATCACCTCGGGCAACACGAATACGCCGACCGCGATGATCGCGGAAAAAGCTGCGACGATGATCTTGGAAGACGCGCGCTGATCCCTGCGACGCGAACCTAGGTTTTATCTTGACGCGTTTTCTTCACGCGAACCGGTTCGCACGTCGCTCGAAAACGCTCTATGCGGATTTGCGAACCGCGTTGTCGACCAGCGTCTTGCCGAGCGACCAGATCGCGCCGGGGACCTTGTGGCTCGAGGCGATCACGTTATCGAACGCCTGCTCGATCCAGTTGCAGTCTTCTTCGGTGATGGTCAGCGGCGGCAACAGCTTGATGGTGTGGCTGCCGTGGCCCGACACCTGGGTCAGGATCTTGTGGTCCTTGAACAAGGGAACGGTGATGAGCTGACAGAACAGGCCCTTGTTGGCGGTCTCCAGCACGTTCCATGACGCTTTCAGCCGCAAGGATTTCGGCGAGCCGAACTCGAGGCCGATCATCAATCCCTTGCCGCGCACGTCCTTCAGCAACTCATATTCCGGCACCATCCGGTTGAGCGCGAGCCGCAGTTCGGCGCCGCGCTTGGCGGCGGCCTCGACCAGCTTCTCGTTCTTCATGACCTCGAGCGTCGCAATTCCGGCCGCCATCGCCAGATCGTTCTTGGCAAAGGTCGAACCGTGTACGACCGCGCGGTCCATCTGGTTGAAGATCTTGTCGAACACGCTTTTGCGCGTCAGCACCGCGCCAACCGGGACATGGCCACCGGACAGCGCCTTCGACAGCAGAACCATGTCGGGTTCGACATTCCAGTGTTCGACTGCAAGGAAGCGTCCCGTGCGGCCCATGCCGGTCTGGATTTCGTCGGCGACCATCAGCGTACCGTACTTGCGGCACAGCGCAGCCGCGCCGGGCAGAAACTCGTCCGTGGGCATGTTGACGCCCTTGCCCTGGATCGGCTCGACGAGGAAGGCAGCGACTTCGCGCGACGACAGCGCCTGCTCCAGCGCCGGGAGATCGTTGAATGGAATAGAGGTGCAGCCCGGCAAGAGCGGCTGGAAACCGCCGCGGAAGTTGGGATCGTCCGTCAGCGACAGTGCGCCATAGGTCAGCCCATGATAGGCGTGCGCGCAATAAACAATGCCGGGCCGGCCGGTGGCGCCGCGGGCGAACTTGATCGCCGCCTCGACGCACTCCGCGCCGGAGTTTGCGAAAAACACCTTGTCCAGATATGGGACATATTTGAGCAGCCGCTCGGCCAGGACGCCCGCAAGCGTCGAAACGTCAAGTTGCACCAGATTGGGAAGATCGCTGTCGAGCACGCTCTTGAGTGCCGCGCGCAGGGCTGGATGGTTTCGCCCAATCGCAAAAACGCCAAAACCGCTCAATAGATCGAGGTAACGAACGCCGTCGCGATCGAACAGGTACTGGCCCTGGCCCTTCTGGAAGCCGACATCATAGCCAATCGTCTTGAGAACGCGTACGAGCTGTTCGTTCAAATGGCGCGCGTGCATGGAGCTGCGTTGCCCCTGCCGGTCCACAAACATCTCAGAAACGTCTAGATTGGAATATGTCATCGGCTAAATACTTCGGTTAGTGCCCATTCCGTCAACTGAAAACGCCCTATGCGGCGTTTTGCCATCCTATCGATTTTTCATTAGAGCATAGGTTACGCCATGTTGCACTGCCAACGAGAGATCATGCGCACCATCATTTTTTTTGGAGTGTTGTCAGCGTTAACGACAACGTCCGCTTTTGCGGCCGACCCGACCGGAGACTGGCGCGTGGCAGATGGCGTAGCCCATATCCGCGTCGCCGAATGTAACGGCAACATGTGGGGCGCGGTCGTCTGGGAGAAGGAGCCCGGCGGCCTCGACGAACACAACCCCGACGCCTCCAAAAGAAGCAGACCAACCCTCGGCATGCCGATCCTCATCAATATGAAAAAGAAACCCACCGCGGATCAGTGGGAGGGCGAAGTCTACAACGCCAACGACGGAAAAACCTATAGTTCGACGATCAAGCCCGTCGGTCCCGACAAGCTGGAAATCAAGGGCTGCGTGCTCGGCTTTCTGTGCGGCGGAGAAACCTGGACGCGTATCGCCGGACCGATTGCGCCGAGCGGCGCAAACAACAGCCTACCAAAGGCCGCAAAGACCACGGTAGCCCCCAAAACTACGGGCTCGGATTCGTCTTCGGCCAAAGGTCAGAAGCAGGCGGCGGCGACGCCTGCTGTCGCCGCCGATCCGGTTGGCGATATCTGCCTAATTCCCGACATCGCGCGGTTTGCCCATTAACGCGGGTTGAAACAGCAACACGGCGGCAAGCGTCGTCACCAGTGACAGCGCAAGAAGCTTGCCCATGCTCGCAGTTCCCGGGTGGCTTGAAAGCCACAGGCTGCCGAACGCCGTCGCCGTCGTCAGCGCGCTGAAAAAGATTGCGCGCGTCAGGCTCGATTGCAGCAGGTTGGTTCTGCCGGCGCGCCAGGCCGTCACATAATAAATCTTGAACGCGACGCCGACGCCAAGCAGCAAGGGCAGCGCGACGATATTGGCGAAGTTGAGCGGCAGGTCGATCAGCACGCATATCTCGAGCGTCACCGCGCCTGCCACGAGGAGCGGCACCAGCGTCAGCAGCACGTCGGTGATGCGCCGCAGGGTGATCCAGAGCAACAGGCCGATCACCAAGAGCGCCCAGAAGCCCGCGTGAATGAAGGCCTTCACGATCGTGTCGCCGGACTTGAGAATCGAGACCGGTCCGCCGATCGCGTTCGGCTCGGCGGCGAGCACGGCGGCGGCAAACTTGCGCAAGGTCTCGTTGTCGTTGGGATCGCCGCGCGGTTCGGCCTCGACGCGCATCAGGCCATCCTTGGTTTTCCAGCCTCGCACCAGATCGGGCGGCAGGCTGTTCAGGCTGACGGGCTTCGCTTGCAGCGCGTCCTTGAGCTGATCGAGCACGATCTTGAGCGGCGTGACGAAAATCGCTTGCGTTTTTTCGCGCGTGGTCTGGCTGGCGTCGGCGAGCTTTGCCAGGTCATCGGCCAGCCGGCGCGAGGCGCTTGCCCCCGGCCCTTTCGCATCGCCCGCGGTCTTGCGCAAACTTTCCGCCGAGCCTTTCAGCGCATCGACGTTTTCCGCGTCTGAAGGCGGCTCGTCGACGGATTCAGGGTTGAGCGCCGGATTGAGGACCTTGGCGCCTTGCGCGATCAGCTTCAGCTTTTCGCCCTGGTCTTCCGGCACGAAGCTGTCCAGCGAAATCACATTCAGCACTTCCGGAAGCTTGGAAAGCTTTTCTTCGATCTTTCGCGCGTCCGCTTCCGAGTTCGTCATCACGTTGATGGCGTTGGCGCCGGTGTTCGGATCTTTCCTCAGGTCGAGAAACGTTGCGATCGATTCAACGTTGGGATTGCGCAGATGCATCGGGTTGAAATCGAAGTGCAGAAAGTAAAGCAGCGGCAGGCCGGCGGCTGCAACCAGCAGCGTACCGGCAACGATGATGACGCGATGGTCTTCAAGGAAACGATCGACCGGAGCCAGAAAGGCATAGCCGACGGGATCGTCTTCGCCGGGCGGATTCAGAAGGCTGAGCAGGGCCGGCAGCACGGTGATACTCGACAGAAAGGCCACCAGCATGCCGACGCCGGCAATTTCGCCGAGTTCGGAAACGCCTTTGTAGTCGGTCGGCAGAAACGACATGAACCCCGCCGCCGTCGCCATCGCCGCCAGCGAAAGCGGGATGGCGGAATATTCGGCGGCCTTCGCCAGCGCGATCTTCAGATCATTGCTTTTGAAGCGCTCCGAACGATAGCGGACGCTGAACTGGATGCCGAAATCGACGCCCAGTCCGACAAACAGGACGGCAAACGCAATCGAGAGCAGGTTGAACGAGCCAACCATCATCAGGCCGATCGCGGTCGTGATCGCAAGACCGATGAACATATTGGCGAACACCGCCGAGATGATCTTTGCCGAATGCAAGGCGAGCCAGAGGATGAAGAGCACGACCACGACCGTGCCGATCCCGTTGACGACGGCGCCATCGGCAACCGTCGCGAACTCCTCATTGGCGATCGGCACCGGACCGGTCAGGCGGACCCGCGCACCATATTGGCCTTCGAGATTGAGATCGGCCGCCGCCTGGCGGATGGCGTCGGTCGCAGCCTTACCGGGCTCGAGCGCGTTGAAATCCAGGATCGGCTTGAACTCGATGAAGGCCCGCCGGTCGGCATCCGTCAGCGGCTTGTCGCTGACCAGTTCGCGCCAGGAGAATGTTGCATTGCCGTTCTTCAGCACGTCCTCGATCGTCCCGGAGATCTGGTTGAAGGGTCGCTCGGTGCTGTCGAGCTTGATCTGGCCGCGCCTGACGCCCGCGAGCACCGTTTCCAGTGCCCCCGTCAGGCCGCGCAGCGATGGGTCTCCCGCCATGATCTCGATCAGGGGGGCTGCCTGCTCAAACTGGCCGGTGAGACGGGCGACCTGCTCCTTGGGCAGGAACAGGAAGGCGTTCTTTTCAAAGAACTCGCCCGAACCAAGCGCCAGCACCGACTCGAAGTGCTGCTTGTCGCCGGCGAGCTTCTTGTAGAGCGCCGCACTCGCACTGGTCGTCAGTTCGGGGGTTGGCCCCTCGACGACGGCCAAAATCGTGCTGTCGCGGTCAAAGGCCTGGTCAAACTGGATGTCACGCTTGCGCCAATCCAGATTGGACGAAATCAGCGTGTTGATGTCGGTGTTGATTTCAAAATGTTCGGCAGCATAAAAGCCCGCCCCCACCGCAAGGGCGAGGGCTATTAGAACAGTCGTGGCAGCAAACCGCGTGCAAGTCGTAACAATCGCAATAACTAATTTGGTGAGCACATCGCCTCTTTCTGGTGTTTGCGGCCTGCCGGCAACGCCCGCTATCTAGCGGAGTTCCGGGGGGCAATCTAATGTTGTTTTTGAGGTTTTTCCTTCGGTTAGGGCCAAGGGAGCCTCAAAAAGCGCCAAATCTGGGCCACCAGGCGTCAGATCATCACGTAGCCAGACCTGATGACGCAGCTGTGAGCAAATCAAAGCTGGCGCAGCAAAAAACTGTACGATATTACCTAAATTAACGCTGGGAACCACATATAGGTGTCCGGAAACGCATCCCGGTTCGAGTCGCCTTTCCTATCCGGACTTTTTTTGACACAAAGCCCTGCACCAACAGACCTCATGCGTTGGTGTAGATATTGCAGCGCGGACTTCCAAATGTCGGCCGGTGTCCTGATCGGACAGCGCGCCAGAACGAGGTAGCTTAATTTGCGTAACGGCCGTCCAATCGAAGTGTTTCTCGCGCAGCCCCGCGGCTTTTGCGCAGGTGTCGTGCGCGCGATCGAGATCGTCGAGCGCGCGCTCGAAAAGTACGGCCCGCCGGTCTATGTCCGGCACGAGATCGTGCACAACAAATACGTCGTCGAAAGCCTCAAAAACAAGGGTGCGATCTTCGTCGAGGACCTTTCTGAGGTCCCGGCCAACGCGGTCACCGTGTTCAGCGCCCATGGCGTGGCGCGGAGCGTCGAGGAAGAGGCCGCCGCTCGTGGCCTGCCGGTGCTGAACGCCACCTGCCCGCTGGTGACCAAGGTTCACAACCAGGGCAAGCGGTACATGTCCAAGGGCCGCTCGCTGATCCTGATCGGACATGCCGGCCATCCCGAGGTCGAGGGAACCATGGGGCAGGTTCCGGGCCCGGTGCTGCTGGTCCAGAATGTCGATGAAGTGGCCGCCCTGACCCTGCCGGCCGACGCCCCGGTGGCCTATATCACCCAGACCACGCTTAGCGTGGACGACACCAAGGACATCATCGCGGCCCTGCGTCAGCGTTTTACAGATATTCAAGGCCCGGACACCCGGGATATCTGCTATGCGACACAGAACCGCCAATCTGCGGTAAGGGACCTCTCCAAGCTCGTCGACGTTATCCTGGTGGTTGGGGCCACCAATAGTTCCAATTCGAACCGCTTACGCGAAATCGGCACCGAAGTGGGCGTTCCGAGTTACCTGATTGCTGATGGCAGTGAGCTAAACCCGGAATGGCTGAAGGATGCCAAGGCTGTCGGCATCACCGCGGGCGCATCTGCGCCGGAGGTCCTTGTCGATGACGTGATCGAGGCTTTGAGGCGCATTGGACCGGTCGCGGTCTCGGTGCTTCCAGGCCGTGAAGAAAATATCGAATTTCGGCTTCCGGCCGAACTGGCTGCGGGCTGACAACTCACTCTTTGGATTCAGAAAGACAAGTAATGGCAATACCGTTCTTCAAGGAAATTCGCATCGGTGGCTATCTGATGAAGCAGAAGCTGATGGGCCGGAAACGGTACCCGCTCGTGCTGATGCTGGAGCCGCTGTTTCGCTGCAACCTTGCTTGCGTCGGTTGCGGCAAGATCGATTATCCCGATGCGATCCTCAATCGCCGGATGACCCCGCAGGAATGCTGGGATGCGGCCGACGAATGCGGCGCACCGATGGTGGCGATCCCGGGCGGCGAACCGCTGATCCACAAGGATATTGGCGAAATCGTTCGCGGCCTTGTTGCACGCAAGAAGTTCGTCTCGCTCTGCACCAACGCGCTTCTGCTCGAGAAGAAGCTGCACCTGTTCGAGCCCTCGCCCTACCTGTTCTTCTCGGTCCACCTCGACGGCCTCAAGGACCATCACGACAAGGCCGTGTCGCAGGAAGGCGTGTTCGAGCGCGCGGTCTCGGCCATCAAGGCCGCCAAGGCCAAGGGGTTCACCGTCAACGTCAACGCCACCATCTTCGACGGTCATTCGGCAGAGGACATCGCCAAGTTCCTCGACTACACCACCGAACTCGGGGTCGGCGTTTCGATGTCACCCGGCTACGCCTATGAGCGTGCGCCCGACCAGGAACACTTCCTCAACCGCACGAAGACCAAGAACCTGTTCCGCGACGTGTTTGCGCGCGGCAAGGGCAAGAAGTGGAACTTCATGCACTCCAGCCTGTTCCTGGACTTCCTGGCCGGTAACCAGAGCTATGAGTGCACCCCGTGGGGCATGCCGGCCCGCAACATTTTCGGCTGGCAGAAGCCCTGCTACCTGCTCGGCGAAGGCTACGCGAAGAGCTTCAAGGAGCTGATGGACACGACGGACTGGGATACTTACGGCACCGGCAAGTACGAGAAGTGCGCCGACTGTATGGCCCATTGCGGCTATGAGCCGACGGCGGCGACCGATGCGTTCAAGAACCCGCTGAAGGCGCTCAAGGTCGCGATCAGCGGCGTCCGCACGTCGGGCCCGATGGCGCCGGAAATCGACATGAGCAAGCAGCGCCCGGCGCAGTACATCTTCTCTGAGCAGGTCCAGAAGAAGCTGTCAGAGATCCGCCGTGACGAGGCCCTCGCTGCCCAGCAGAAAGCCTCGACAGCCGCGTAAGGAACGCAGCGCGCGGTTGAAATCCAACCCTGTTGCGACCAGATCGCGTAGCGTCCGCGGATTCCGCGCGACGCTGCGCAACACCTTGCGCAGGTCGATATCGCCGTTCGGCTTGATGGCGGCCATTGCGAGCGGCGGCAAGGCCCGGTGAGCGGGGTCGCTGACCACCCGTAGCGCCGCAAACGGCAGCCCGGCATTGGCGGCATATTCGGCAGCGATGTGGCTTTCCATATCGACCGCAGCCGCGCCGGTTTCCAGGTGCAGCGCTTCCTTGAGGTGACGCGCCGCGACCACCTCTTCGGTCCCTGCCAGCCGTCCCCGGACGATGCGCCGGCGACCAAGGCCAAAACCCTCGATCAGATCTTCTTTCAGCGCGAGGTCGGCCAGCCAACGGGTATCGCCCGCCTGCACTTCGGTCGCCACCACGATATCGCCGGACTTCAGGGTCGGATCGAGCCCTCCGGCCACGCCGAAGCTGATCACCCCCCGGATCGTCGTGGGATCGAACACGGTGAGCAGCGCGCGCAATTGCTGCGGATCGCTGGAGCTGCAGATAACAGCCATTCCGGGCCCGGATGCGATCCGGGCCTCCTGCACAAGACCAGTTACGATGAGCACCGGCCGCGGGTCCACCCTGCCCACGGGCGCGCCAAGACTTGCCCCCAATCTCACATCCCGACCCCTACCACCCTGCTGTTGGTCTTTCGCAAATTCCGATACCGCGCCAACGCCCAGAGCGGAAAGAATTTCGAATAACCATGATAGCGCAGATAAAACACCCGAGGAAAGCCCGTTGCCGTATAGCGTTGCTCATCCCAGAGACCTTTTTGGGTCTGTGTGGTCATGAGGTACTCAACGCCGCGAGCAACGGCCGGATTTTCAACCTCGCCCGCCGCCATCAGACCAAGCAAAGCCCATGCCGTTTGCGAGGCCGTCGACGGGCAACCGTCAAATCCCTTCTTGAATTCATTATAGTCGAGTCGGTAGCTGGTCGCATCTTCGCCCCAGCCGCCGTCGGCATTCTGGACCGACGATAGCCAGCCCACGGCCTTCCGCACCATGGGGTCATTATGATCGACCCCCGCGGCATTGAGTGCGCAAAGCACCGACCAAGTGCCATAGATGTAGTTGAGGCCCCAGCGGCCGTACCAGGACCCCTCCGCGAGCTGGGTCCTGCGCAGGTAGGCGATCCCGGCCGCGACCGCCGGGCTCGTCTCGGCGGTCTCCCCGAGCTGGGCCAGCATCGAAATGCAGCGCGCCGTGACGTCTTCGGTCGGGGGGTCGAGCAGCGCGCCGTGGTCCGAAAACGGGATGTTGTTGAGGTAATATTCGAGATTATTGACGTCGAACGCGGCCCACCCGCCGTCCTTGCTCTGCATGCCCTCGATCCACTCCCGGCCGCGGGCGATCGCGGCATCGTAGGCCGGGTTCGGCACCGCGCGCCGGGCACGATCCATCGCCATGACGACGACTGCGGTGTCGTCGAGATCCGGATAGTGGTCATTGTTGTACTGGAAAGCCCAGCCGCCGGGACGGGTGTTCGGCGCCTTGACCGCCCAGTCGCCTTTCACGTCCAAAACCTGCCTCGGCACGAGCCAGTCGAGCCCCTTCCGGGCCGGCGGCAGCGCCTCCTCGCTTTCGGCTTCGAGCAAGGCATGACAGGTCAGCGCGGTGTCCCAGACCGGCGACACACACGGCTGGCAATAGGCTTCTTCCTCGCCGATCACCAGCAGCAGGTCGAGGCCTCGCCGCTGGCTGGCGCGCGGCGGATAATCCGCATCCTTGCCGAGCGCCTCGTACATCATCACGGCGTTTGCCATCGGCGGAAAAATGGCGCCCATCCCGTCCTCGCCGTTCAGCCGCTCCTCCGTGAAGGCGACGGCTGCTTCGATCGCGCGGGCGCGCAGGCGCTTCGGAAATAGCGGCTCGACCACGCGCAGCACGCTGTCGAGCGCGCTGAACAGCATATACCAGCCCCGGCTCTGGTGAGGCGCTCTCGACGTCATGCCGACGGAGCGCGGGTCCTCCAGGAACAATTCGTCGATGCCGACACCCTTGGGGTTTTTCGCGCGCGGCTTCAACGCCGCCAGCACCAGCAGTGGCACCAGCGTGGTGCGGGCCCAATAGGAGGTCTTGTTGAGATGAAACGGAAACCACATCGGCAACAGCATGATCTCGACCGGCAGCACCGGTGTGGCGCGCCAGGTCGTCACACCGAACAGCGCCAGCATGAAGCGCGTGAACACGTTGCTCTTGCTCGCGCCACCGCGCGCAAGAATAGCCTCGCGCGCGCGCGCCATGTGCGGGGCGTCGACGGAATCGCCGATCATCTTCAGCGCGAAGTAGCCCTTGACGCTCGCGCTCATGTCGAAGTCGCCGGCATGGACCAGCGGCCAGCCGCCGTGTGCGCCCTGAATCCGTCTCAGATAGTTGGCGATCTTGGCTTCCAGCGCGGCATCCACGGGTTCAGCGAGATAGTGCCTGAGCAGCACATATTCGGCCGGAATCGTGCAGTCGGCCTCGAGCTCGAACACCCAGTGTCCGTCCGCCTGGCGGTGGCCGAGGAGCGCTTGCGTCGCCGAATAGATGCTCGCCTCGAGGGCGTCTCCAGCCTCAAGCTTTCTTGTTGCCGCCTGCATCTCGTTCGAAATCTCCGTTTTGCCGATCATCGCTGGTGGAATCGGACCACTGGTGCCCATTTTCCGAAGTTCGTGCTCCATCGCAGCACCCACTTTCACGAACGTCGGAAAGTCATGGGCACTAGCAAACTTATTGATTCTAGTACCGCTTTATCGATCTGAAGTCCCTGATCGGATTCGCAGCTTCTGGTGCAGGGACTTCAGATCGGCGGTACTAGCCCGCAGAGAGGGCGAGATCGGCGGCGCGGTCGCCCGACCGGACCGAACCTTCGATGGTCGCCGGCAACCCCGTATCAGTCCAGTCGCCGGCAAGAAACAGGTTTTTAAAGGCCGTCTTGGGACCCGGACGCAAGGCGTTCTGTTCCGGGGTTGCCTCAAATGTGGCACGGCGCTCGCGCACAATCTGCCAGGCCGGCATTTCGGCTGTGATCCCCGAGGCCTGGCAGATATCCCGCCAAATCGCCTGCGCCAGCTCCTCGCGCGGGTTGTCCACCAGCCGGTCGGCGCCGCTGATCGTGATCGACAGCCGCTGAGGGAACGCGAACAGCCATTCCACCAGCCCCCCAACCACCCCCAAAATGGGCGGCTGGCCTTCCGGCGGATCATAGCGAAAATGGGCATTAACGATGGCGCGGAACTTGGTCGGCGCCTTCAGCCCCGGCAGCAGCGAGACCGCGGGCCGCGGCGGCACCGCGAACACGACGACATCCGAAGGCGCAAGCGATATCGTCTCGTCGCCGAAATTCAGCTCGCTGACGCGCTCGCCAACCTTGCCAAATCCGCGCAGTTCACGGCCGAACCGCACGTCGGCACCCCTCTCCTGCAACAACTTGATCGCAGGCTCGACCAGGACCGCACTCAAGCCTTCGCGCGCAATCAGCGGCCGGCAGGCCTGTCCGCCCGCGAGCAGCGTTTCCCGCACGATGGCGCCGGCAAGACCGGCCGATCCCTCCGGCGGATCGACATTGAGCGCCGCCAGCAACAGCGGCTGCACCAGCCGATCGTAAAGCACGCCCTTGCACGGGATGGCGTCGCCAACGAGCTTTGACGGCGACGACCAGACAAGCGGCGCCAGCGCGAGATAATCACTCAGGCTCGTGTCCGGCACGCGTCGCGCCGGATCGAACACCCATGACGGCATGCGGCTGTCGCCGAGATCAAGCCGCCAGCGTTTTCCGCTTTTCAGATCGACGAAAGGAAACTCGGCGCGCTTCGGCCCCACCAGCCCGGCTTCGGTGCCGATCGACCGCGCATAAGCCAGCGCGTGATGATTGCCCGACAGCAGCAGATGATTGCCGTTATCGATGGTGAGGTTGGTTGCGGCGTCGAAATAGGAGCGGCAGCGCCCGCCCGCCTGCTGCATCGCCTCGTAGAGATGCACCTTGAAATTCGCGTTCGCCAGCCTGACGGCGGCCGACAAGCCGGAAATTCCCGCGCCAATGATATGGGCAACTTTTTGCATGTGACGAATGATCGGAAAATCGTGGGAGCTAGAAAAAGCCATAGCGGAACAGGATGGCAAGCTTGGCCATCTTGTTCAGACGAACCGGCGTGCGCGGGTTAGCGAACCCGCGCGCAACAAGCAATTGCAGAATCGTGCCGTAGTACTTCGACATGATCCGCGGCGCTCGCACCGCGCGGCGCGAATTGCGGGCCATGATCTCGTCGGATTTCGCAAAATGGTCTCTCGCCCGATCGACAATGGGCGCGCATACCCTGGGCAGCGCCGGATCGGCCGCGACTTTAAGCGGATCGGTCGAGGTGATCCCCGCCTGCGCCAGGCCTTCCTTCGGCAGGTAAAGCCTTCCGATCGCGGCATCCTCGTCGATGTCACGCAGGATGTTGGTCAGTTGCAGCGCGCGGCCGAGATGATGCGCAAGCTGGATGCCGTCGTCTCTCGGCATGCCGAACACTTTCACCGAGAGCCGCCCGACGGCGCTGGCGACGCGGTCACAATAAAGATCGAGGGTCGCCAGATCAGGCGCGCGGATGTCCTGCGGAACATCCATTTCCATGCCGTCGACGATTGCGAGGAAATCCTCGCGTTCAAGCCCGAATTTCTGCACCGATGCCACGTAGTCGCGCAGCCGCGCCGGCGGACGGCCCTGATAGAGCGCATCGATATCCTGACGCCACTGCTGCAGCGCCTTTAGCCGCTCGCCGCGCGGACCGTCGGAATCCGCGATGTCGTCGACCTGACGGCAAAAGCTGTAGATCTGAAACATCGCCTCCCGCTGTTCGGGCGGAAGCATGCGCATCGCGGCGTAGAATGAACTGCCTGACGCTGTCGTCCCGTAGCTGGGATTGGCTGTCGCCGCTTCCGCCGTCATGCGCCGGCCGCCGATTTCGAAACGCCGCGGCGCCCGGTGAGACGACGAACAGACTCTGCGGCCATGCCGCCGAGGCTGAACGCGAGCAGTTCAAGCGGATTGAGATGCACCCGCTCGGACAAGGGATCGCGCACCTTGAGCAGGCGGACGATCCTGTCTGCGAAGGATTGAATGACTGCGATCTCCAATGCCAGCCGGAAATCCCTGACGTCAGCGACGAGCGTTCTACCTTGGTTGAGCAGGACTTCATTACGCGCGGCCAGCGACTGCAGGCATTTCAGGAGCGCCGGCTGAGCGCGCGCCTCGCCCAACTGCTCGACCGACGCGCCGCTAGCTGCAAGCGCATCGCGCGGCAGGTAGACGCGGTTGAGATCTTTGAAGTCTTTGCCGCAGTCCTGAAGATGATTGTTGATCTGCAGGCCGGCGCAAATGGCGTCCGAAGCAGCCCAGGTCGAGGCGCTTTCGCCATGGACGTCGAGCACGAACCGTCCGACCGGCATCGCCGAATATCGACAATAGTGAATGACTTCGTCCCAGGTCTCGTAGCGAAGCTTGGTGACGTCCATGCGGAAGGCCGTCAGGAGATCGAGTGCGTGACGCGGCGGCATGCCGCGCGCGGCGAGCGCATTGCGCAGATTGACCGCCTCTGCCTGGCTGTCGCCCTTGCCGAGCAGTTCGGCCTCGAGCAGATCAAGCAGCGCAAGCTTTTCATCGCCGCTCAAGGTCGCGTGATCGGCGATATCGTCGGCCGTTCTGACGAAATTGTAGAAGCTGAGGATCAGCGCGCGGTGCCGCGGATGGATGATCCACGACGCGACCGGAAAATTCTCGTCGCGGTGGCCCTTGCCGGATCGCCATTCGCTCGCGTTGGTCATGCTGAAAACTGGCTACGCTGTCTTTGGAGCTTGCATGCGCCGGGGCATCCGGGCGCGCTTTGCGGAACTTCAGCCCCATATAGGCGAATATGTCACCAAAACCAATGCTATCCGCGGGCATGGCCAAGACAAAGCCGCCCCCGGGAACAGGGAGCGGCTTGTTTTCGACGCAGCTGTTAAGGTTGTTATTGGCCGTGGTCGACCAGAACCTTGTCGCAGGCCTTGGTGAGCTTGGGACGATTCTGCTGCAGGCAGTTCAGGACAACCAGATCAGGCTGATCCATGATCGCGCGACAGTACTTCTGCACGTCATGAGCACAGGCCTTCTGCTCCTCCGGCGTTCCGCTGTGTTGATCGGCGAGCGCCGCTCCGGAGACCGATAGCGACAGCAGAGCGGCGACCAAGAAAGATTTACGCATTGTGTTCCTTTATTCTTACGGCAGAGATTTGCAAACCCGAGTAGCACACGGCATCAGCAGGGCAGACTGTCCAGATTGCGAAGGCCGCGACGAGCAGAAGCGCTGGCAAATACGGCCAAATTTGCGGCGACCATCTCCTTAAATTGCGGTCTTCGAAGGCAGATTCAGACGATCACGTAACCGACTGGTATTGCAGCGTATTTTTTGGATTTCAGGCGCTGAGCGATGGTCGCGCCGGTGAGAAGTTGAACAATACCCGAAATTGAGCGAGCTTCGCGAGCAAAAAAAAGCGATTGCTGTGCCGCAATTTGTCTCAGCAGGCTGGCGGCGAGTTCGAATCATCTTTGAACCAATCGCCTTTGCTGAAACACCAAATCACTGGCGCGGCGGACATGCCGTTCGCGGGAATGTCATATTCAAAGGGGATGTCAGCATGAAATTTTCAGGTTCGGGCTTGGTTGGGCAAGCCATCAAGGCAGGTGCTGTTGTCGCCGCGCTGGTTCTATCGACGTCGGCGGGACACGCGCAGGCGAGTCCATTTGCGGGTTTCGACGGCGCATGGTCCGGCAACGGAACAGTTTCGCTGTCGGACGGCTCGAGCGAGCGGTTGCGCTGTAAGGCGGTCTACCAGGTCGATGGCGGCGGGCAAACGTTGAAGCAAACGCTTCGCTGCGCAAGCGACAGCTACAAATTCGATCTCTCCAGCGACGTCACCAACCACGGCGATCATATCACCGGCAATTGGTCGGAAACCAACCGCAACATCTCCGGAAGCCTGCTGGGAACTGCCGGCAACGGCAAGATCGACGTGAAGGTCGAATCCGCCGGCTTTACAGCAAGTCTGACGTTGCGGACCACCGGCAACAAGCAGACCGTTCAGATCAGCTCCCAAGGCGACATCAGGGGCGTGTCGATTACCATGGTGAAGGGCTAAGTACGGTCCGGACCCGGAGGGCCGCGTTAGCGCAAGGTGTGTAGCGGTTTTCCCTCGCGACAAACGCGGAATGCGTTTGCGCGGAGATCATGCTCAACCAAAGCGCCCTCACCCGATGCCGTCTGTTTCCAACGGATTGGTTCCGCGGATCCGCTCCCATAGCGTGATCAGGAACATCGCGGTCGGGCGCAGAATGAAGAGGTCGGCCACTAGCGCCGACACCATCGAAAATGCGCTGAGCCAGCCGAACAGGCGCAGCGACGGCAGAGCCGAAAACACCGTCACCACCAGGCCGCAGGCGAGCACGACTGTGGTCAGGATCAAGGCCGGCCCCATCAGCACTGTCGCCCGCTCGACCGCGACATCGGCCGTCACGCCGGGCTTTCTCTCCTGCCGCAGGCGGTTGAGGAAGTGGATGGTGGCGGAAAGCCCCAGCCCGAATGACACCGTGAGCGCAACGACGCTGGCAAATTGCAGCCCCTCGCCCAGGAGCCAGAGCACCGTGCCTGAGAGCACCACGGGGAAGATTCCGGGAAGGATGCAGGAGAACATCACCACCACCGAGCGGAAGGCGAGCCCGATGAAGATCGCAACAAGCGCGAATTCGACGGTCAGACCCCGGTTCAGCTTTTCGATCATGTTGGCCGAGTTGCGCGCGGCGATCGCAGACAGTCCGGTGACGGCGATCTCGAAACCGGGATGCGCCTTGCGTATCGGGTCGAGCGCGTGATCCAGTTTTTCGACAACCGGGAGGATTTGACTGGAATCGAGGTCCGGCACCCTGCCCGACACCACCACCGCATCCTGATTGGCGTCGATAAAGCGCTGCACCAGATATTTGGGAATGACGTCGACATACTCCTTCAAGGTCGCGACGTCGGACTTGCCAGTCTTCTCCGCGAGCCAGCGCCGCAACGTCTCCAGCGACCAGACGTTACCGACGCCTGCCTGCTTCTCGACCGCCGAGTGAACGTCTGCGATGGTCTGCAACGTTTGCGGATCATAGAGCGAGGCGCCCTTCGGGAATTCGATCAGCACATCGATCGCGTTCGCACCGGTCAATTTTTTATCGAGCAGCCCACTGGCGGCGACCGCCTGCTGCTTGTCCGGCACCTGGTCGGCGAGACGATAGCGCGGCTCGAGATTGGCGTAGATGACGGCAAGGCCGCCGACGAAGAGCACGGCAATCAGGCTGAAAAGACCGGGACGGCTGACCATCCGCACCGCGATCCAGTAACAGAAATTCCGCAGCATCTGCACGCCGGCGTCGGCGCTCCGGAATTTCACCGCGAAGATCTGCTCATTGCGCACAAGCAACACGCCGAACACGGGCACCAACGACAGCACCGCGACGAGCGCGATGATCGTCGCGGCGAGCCCCGCCTCGCCGAATTTGCGGATCAGATCCGAGTTCGAGAACTGCAGGGCAATAAAGGAGATTCCGGCGGTGCCATGCGTCAGCACGCATGCGGGTCCAACGACCAGCACGGCGTTGCGGAACGCGGTGAACTTGTCCTGCCCTGCGATCAGGCGGTCGCGCGCGGCAAAGGTCAGCTGCATCGAGTCCGAGAAGCTGATCACCATGATGAGCGGCGTCATCACGTTGAGGAACATGTTGAGGCTGAAATTGGCCCAGCCGAGACCGCCGAGCGCAAGCAGGATCGCGATGATCGGCGGAAACGCTGCGACCACCATGAACGATATCTTGCGGAAAAAGATGATGGCGATGATGCAGCCGGCAACAATGCCGAGAATGTTGTAGGTTAAGCCGTCGCGCTCGACCGCGTTGCGGATTTCAAGCTGCATCACCGGCACGCCGGATAATTCGACGGTGAGGCCAGTGTCTCCGAGATCCTCCTTCATCAGCTTTCGGATTTCGCCGATCGTCTTGCTGAGATTGTTGCTGGCGACGACATCAGGCTCGAGCGACAGCACAATCAGCGCCAGCGTACCGTCTTCCGACAACAATTTGCCGCGGATCAGTTCGTTCGATTTCACCGTCTCGATGAACTTGTCGTAGTCGGCGCCTTCCGGCAATTGCGCCGGGAACAATGCCGCGGGGAATTTGCCCGGCGCCGGCGCTTGACGCGCCGAGAACAGCGAAATCAGCCCGCGGGTCCCATCGACAAGCTGCATATCGGTGACGAAGTCACGCAGCTTTATCAAGTTGTCGCGCGCAAGCAGATTCTTGCCCTCGACCACGACGAGCACGTCGAACTCGGTCGCCGGGAAGCGTTTGATCTCGGATTCGTATTGCCGGTATTCCTTCGATTCGGAGCGGAACAGCTGGCTCAACGAATCGTCGATCTTGATGCGCTCGATTCCGAAAATCGCGCCGATGACGAGCGCCACAAGGATAATGCAGGATACCACCGGAGCCTTGACGGCGATGAGCCCCATCCGCTCCAGCCCAAAGGCGATGCTGGACATCGGCCGCGCTTCGATCTTCTCGACGTGGACCTCGTTGTCGCTGTTCTTTTCGAGCATGCCCTGTCCAATTCTCACATCAGCTCAAATCGCCGCAATCCAAGTGACGAAAACACAGATTGGGCCTGGAAAGCACCGGATCACGGCGAAGCGCCGCGCAATAGCTGTTGAAAATATACAACAATTTTGCAGACGAGGTTTAGCAGGTCCCAAAGGCTGCCCGCAAGCAGCGGACCCGGCCGACGCATGTGAACCGAGCGGGAGTGCGGGACTAATCCTCCACGAAATTGTCACGTTCGCCTGAATAGGCCAGGAAACCGTCACTCGCACGCCCGCCGCTTTCGTCTTTCAGCGCAATCCCCGTCATCTGTCGGGCCCAACCCTCGCGAATCAACCAGCCGATCTTTGCGGCCGCATCCTCGTAGCTGAGCCCGCCGCCGTGAATGTTGGAAACGCAGTTGCGCTTTTCGTCGGTCGTCCCGATGACAGGGTCAAAGGTCAGATAGGCCCCAAGGCTGTCTGCGGCGGAGAGGCCTGGCCGCTCGCCGATCAACGTGACAGTCATCCGCGCGCCCAGAGCGCGGCCAATCTCATCGCCCAACGCCACACGCGCGCCTGTCGCAACGACGGCGTGAGCGATGTCGATCGTCTCTCGCTGCAACGGCGGAAGCAGCTTCCGCAACAGAGCGACGGCATGCGTGTTGACGGCGGTCGGTGAAAGCCCGTCGGCGATGATGATCGCAAGCGCGCCCGCTGTGCCGCCTTGGCTTGCAAGGCGCGCCTTTGAATCCGCGTCGAGCATCCGCCCGAGATCCGGGCGCGCCAGGTAATCCCTGCGGCCGGGCGCCTGGCTCGAAACACGTATCGCCCTGAGGCCAAGATCTGCGAGGCCCTGCACCAGGCCATCGGCGTCGAAGGCCGCGTGAACGGCATCACGGGCGCGTGCATGGTCAAGCGTGAATTCAAGCAATGCCTTTGTGGGCAGGCTCGCACCGGCAAGGCCGAGCGCCACGCGCGCCGGCGTCAGTTCGCGCAGACGCGCAAGCGATGGCAGTTGCGGCACCTCGGTCTTCATGGCGGGTTACTCGGCCGGAACGGAAGCCTCGCGCAACCGCACGGAATAGTTCGACGCGTTCTGCTGCCCAACGGACGCCGCGCGCGCAAACATGATGAGGTGATGTCCGACCGTCATGGCCTCGAGGAAGTGCTCGATCTCGCCGCGCGCAAGGCGCCGCAGCGCGAATTTCCAGAATTCAATTTTGTAGTCGCCGAGGACGCCGACCTTCCAGAAGATGTTTCGCAGCATGATGAGGCCAATCCTGATGTTTGGCCACGTCGATCGTTTCTCCGGCGGGGGCTTGATCCGGTTCGTATAGGTTTGGCGGATTTGAAATTCGTAGCGCTGCAGGAGTCTCGCCGGTTCATAGGCCGCGCCCATACAGCGGCGCCAGGCATTGACGACGTCATCATACGGCATGCGGAAATCGACGTTGGACTCCCGCCCCTCATCCTCGATCAGGCGGTTCTCCTTCGCGAGACGATCCCAGAGCGGCGTCTTCGGCAGCGCCTGAAGCAGGTTGATGGTCAAAAGCGGGATCTGCGATGCCTCGATGAACTGCATCAAGTGCGCTTCGGTCTCCGGCTTGTCGGTATCCAGACCGAGGATGATTCCCGACACCACTTCCATGCCATAGCTGTTGATGGTCCGGATGCCTTCCATGATGGGGACCATCATGTTGTGATCCTTGTGCATCGCTTTCAGTGCCACCGGATCCGGCGTCTCGATGCCGCAGAAAATCGTGGTGAAATAGGCCTCGCGCATCCCGGCCAGGATTTCCGGCCGCTTGGCGATGTTGAGCGTCGCCTCGCAGGAGAGGCGCAGGACGAAACCGGTCTTCTTCTGCCATTCGATCAGATGCGGCAGCAGATCAAGCGCAGCCTTGCGGTTGCCGATGAAATTGTCGTCGACGAAATAGACCGAACCGCGGATACCGTGCTCGAGCAGCTTGTCGAGCTCGGCCGTAATCTGCTCTGGCGTCTTCAGGCGCGGATTGCGGCCATAGAGCCCGGGAATGTCGCAAAATTCGCACTGGTAGGGACAGCCGCTCGAATATTGAATGCTGCCGAGAAAATAGCGCTTGAGATCGGCAAGCTCGTAGGCGGGAAGCGGAAAGCTCGACATGTCGAGACGATCGACTGTCTTCAGCACCACCTGACCTGCCGGGCGCGAGCAATCGCGCGCCAGCCGCGCGATCAATTCGTCGGTTGCATCGCCCAGCTCTCCGACATGCAGATAGTCGAACGAAGGATAGTATTCGGGACAGGCGCTGACCGACGGTCCGCCGATCGCAACCGGCAGATCGAACGCCTGCGCACGACTGCAAATATCGTTCATCTGGCGCCGCTGAATGTGCATGCCGCTGACAAACACGGCTTCCGCCCACTCGAAATCCTCATCCGTGGCAGCGTGGAGATTTTCGTCGATGAACCGGACCGGCCAGTTTTCCGGCATATAGGCCGCGATCAAGAGTAGCCCTTGCGGCGGCATGAAAGCCTGAACGCCGTCGGTCAGCGGATAGGCATGTTCGAACGAACCAAATGACGGCGTATAGCGCGGAAAGACGCACAGGATACGGCGCACCGTGTCAGCGCTTGCAGCTCTCATTACGCCCTCTGCACCTCGACCTTCACATCAGTTAATCACGCCACCCGCAGGCTGGACCATCAATTTTTCAGGATTGTGGCGGGGACCTAACCCCGCAATGACCGGAGAGTTGCAACGCCGGTGGACTTAGGTCTGAGGCGACAATCAGGCAATCATCTGGCGGACGAAATCGGGCAACAAATCGCCGTGACCGGTCAGGCGGAAGTTTGCATCGGCAAGACCTGCGCGGAACAGCCAGTCATCGAATTCCGGTGCACGCTTCAGCGCGAATATCTCCCGGATATAGAGCGCATCGTGAAACGACGTCGATTGATAGTTCAGCATCACATCGTCGGCCCCCGGTACCCCCATGATGAAATTCACACCGGCTGCCGCAAGCAATGTCAGCAGGTTGTCCATGTCGTCCTGGTCAGCTTCGGCGTGGTTGGTGTAGCAGACGTCCACGCCCAGCGGCAGGCCGAGCAGCTTGCCGCAGAAGTGATCCTCAAGTCCTGCGCGAATGATCTGCTTGCCGTCGTAAAGATATTCCGGGCCGATGAAGCCCACCACGCTGTTGACCAGCAACGGGTCGAACGCGCGCGCAACCGCATAGGCGCGCGCCTCGCATGTCTGCTGATCGACGCCATGATGGGCATTGGCAGAGAGCGCTGATCCCTGCCCGGTTTCGAAATACATCACATTGTTGCCGACCGTTCCGCGCTTCAATGATCGGCCGGCATCGCTCGCTTCCCTCAACAGTGCGAGGTCGACGCCAAAACTCCGGTTGGCCGCCTCGGTGCCGGCGATCGACTGAAACACCAGATCGACCGGCACGCGCTCGGCAATCAGCCGAAGTGTCGTCGTGACATGCGACAGCACGCAAGCCTGCGTTGGAATCTGCAGCCGGCCAATGATCTCGTCGAGCAGATGCAACAGCCTGCCGATAGTGGCGGGATCGTCGCCTGCCGGGTTGATGCCGATACAGGCATCGCCCGCGCCAAGGAGGATGCCGTCCAGGATCGATGCGGTAATGCCCTTGGCATCGTCGAAGGGATGATTGGGCTGCAGCCGCACGCTCATTCGCCCGCAAAGGCCGATCGTGTCGCGAAAGGCGGTCACGACTTCGCATTTTTTGGCCGCCAGAATCAGATCCTGATTTCGCATCAGCTTTGAGACCGCCGCCGCCATTTCCGGCGTAATCCCGCGGGTGATTGTCTTGAGAATGTCCGGACTGGCCTTGGCCGAAAGCAACCAGTCGCGAAACGATCCGACCGTGAGCGAGGCGATGGGTGCAAAGGCCGCCTGGTCGTGGCTATCCATGATCAGGCGGGTCACCTCACAAGCCTCGTAAGGAATGACCGTCTCGTTCAGGAATTGTTTGAGCGGCACATCCGCGAGTGCAATCCGCGCGGCGACCATCTCCTCGGCGCTTTCGGCTGCGATACCCGCGAGGCAATCGCCGGAGCGCGGAGGGCTTGCCTTGGCCAGGAGATCGCGAAGGTCGTTGAAGACGTAGGCGGTGTGACCAATGACGTGCCGATAGGTCATATTCGCTCCGGACCGGTCAGCGCTGCCCGTCAAAATCTGGCATCCAACCTACCATTTTGCAGTGCATCACGCGACCAATCCAGCTCCTTCACAGCCCGACCAATTTCAGAGTTCGGCTCCGCCCGTTCGGCGGAATAATCAATTGAAATAATTACATCTTTTTAGACGTTCAGTTGGCATCCAATATACCGACTGTCGGTCGAGACGGTGCCCTGTTGCCTAAAACAGCGTCAAATTTACATTTTCTAGAGGAAGATTTCACATAGTTTCCATGTTGGCCGTCACATTTTTGACCGGCCTCCTGCGTGGGGCTGGGGATGCCTGACATAATGAAATCTGTTGCACCGGCCGGCACCAAAAAGGCCTCGAGCTTTTCGCTCGCCTTCAAACTTTATTCGATCTTTGCCCTGTTTGCGCTTCTGACAGCGGCCATCACGGCCCTCTCCGATTACAACACGCGGCGCGGTGCCGAACTGATCGAGTCGATCGAGACTGCAAGCCAGGCGGCGCTCAACGTGGAGCGCGTCAACTCGCTGGTCTACGCCGTGGTCATGGAATCCCGCGGCATCTACATGTCAACCGACCTGCCGGTCGTGAAAAAATACGGCGACGGGCTGCGCAAGTTCAGCGACCAGCTGGTTGAGGTCGTCAAGAACTGGGAATCCATTGTCCGCGACGACGACCGCGAGCAGTTTGCCAGCTTCAAGAAGCGGATCGATACGTTCGTTGAATTCCGCAAGGAGCTGGTGCGCCGCGCGATCGAAGTCAGCCACGAGGCGGGCCGCGAATGGGGCGACAACGACGCCAACCGAAGCGTGCGTACGGCGCTCAACAAGGATCTGGAAGCTCTCTCCAAAGTCTACGCCGAGCGCAGCAGGAAGATCGCTCAGCGGACCGAGATCAACCAGCAACTCGCGTTCCTTCTGACCTGCCTTGGCGTGCTGGAGCTCGCGCTGGTCGCGGTCGGCGTCTTCATCATCGCGCGCTCGGTCGCAAGACCGCTGTCAGTGATCACCAGCACGATCAAGCAGGTCGCTGAAGGCGCCGAAGGCGTCGAGGTTCCGCACATCGATCGCCAGGATGAAATCGGCGCGCTGGCTCGCGCGATCCAGATCTTTCAGGAAGCGATGGATCGCAACCGCAAGCTCAATTCGCAGGTGCTGCTGGACTCCAAGGCGCGCGACGAGCGGGCCCGGCAAATCGAAACCTCGGTAGAATCTTTCCGCGGCGCGATCGGCAGCGTGGTCGGCGCGGTGAACGACAATGCCACCGCGATGCGCAATACCGCGCAGTCGATTTCCAGCGTGGCATCCGACGCCAGCGGGCGGGCAAGCGCCGCGGCGCACGCGACCGAGCAAGCCTCCAGCAACGTTTTTGCGGTTGCCGGCGCCGCCGAGCAATTGTCGGCCTCGATCGAGGAAATCGGCCGGCAAGTCCGCCAATCGGCGGAGGTGGTCGAACAGGCCGGCCAGCGTACCGAAAAATCGGTCGCCGAAATTGAAAGCCTCGCCGCGGCGACCCAGCGCATCGACGGCGTGCTCAACCTCATTCAGGCCATCGCCGAGCAGACCAACCTGCTGGCGCTGAATGCGACGATCGAAGCTGCCCGCGCCGGCGAAGCCGGTCGCGGCTTTGCGGTTGTTGCCCACGAAGTCAAGGCGCTGGCCGGCCAGACAGCGAAGGCGACTTCCGAAATCGGCCAGAACATCAGCATGATCCAGGTCTCGACGCGCAATGCGGTCGAAGCTGTGCGCGAGATCGGCACCGCGGTGCGCGAGATCAACGAGGTCACGAGCAATATCGCCGGCGCCGTTGGGCAGCAGGATGCGGCCACGCGCGAAATCTCGCAAAATGCGCAGCTCGCGGCTGACGGCAACTCGACACTGGTCGCCAATATCGGGTCGCTCAACGACGCGATCGAGAACACCAATAAGGGCGCCTCGTCGGTGCTCTCCGCGTCAGGCGACCTCGCCTCGACCGCGGAGTTGCTGTCACGCGAAGTCGAAAAGTTCTTCCAGAACCTGCGCGCCGCGAGCGAGGGCACGGCGCGAACCGGGACCGGCAGCTAAACGAACGGCGGCGGCGGCCGGCGAACCGGCCACGCTGAACGTCGCGAGCGCGAAGCTCTCAGCAGCAGGGATAGAGGATCTGCAAGCCACCGACGACGACCAACGCCATCGACATGGCGAGCCCGCTGGCGCTGAACAAGGCGATTTGATTGAAAAATCCGGTGCCCTTGGAAGAGAAGCGGCCGGTAGCGATCGAGATATTTGACATAACTGCCCCCTGAGATTGTGCCTGATTTCTGGGCAAATCTTGGAGCATAGAATTGAGCAGAGTCTTACCGAGAACGGGAACTGTGCCAAATAGTAAAGACCCGGTTAACAAATCCGCGCAGTGATCCGGATTTTGAAGGTCAACGCGGCGGATTACTCGACCAGGATCACGTCCACCGCCACGTTGAGCTTCTGCCTGCGCGAACCCACGATGACGCCGTCGACCGGCGATACGTCGGAAAAGTCACGCCCGACCGCCAGAACGATGTGATCGTTCTCGATCAGGATATCGTTGGTCGGATCGAAGCCGATCCAGCCGAGAGCCTCGCCGCACCACACCGACACCCAGGCATGCGTGGCGTCGGCGCCTTGCAGGCGTTCCTTGCCGGGCGGCGGAATGGTCCGCAAGTAGCCGCTGACATAGGCCGCCGGCAGGCCAAGGCCGCGGAGACCTGCGATCATGACATGGGCAAAATCCTGACAAACGCCGTGACGCTTTTCGAACACCTCGTTGAGCGGCGTCGAGATGACGGTCGCCTTCGGATCGTATTTGAAATCGGTCCGGATCCGGCGCATCAGATCGGCCGCGCTGGCCAGGATGCCGCCGCCTGGCGGAAAGCTCGCCGACGCATAGGCCGTGACCGGTTGTTGCACCGGCACCAGCGGGCTCGCGAAGACGTATCCGATCGGAGACGCCGGACCGAGGCTCTTGGCTTCGATAGCGACGTCGCGGACGCTTTCCCAGGGACGGCTTTGCGCTGCGCGATCCGGCGCGCTGCGCGACACCGATACGCGCGACCTTGAATCGATCCGCAGAGTGCGGTGCGCCGTCTCGATCAGGATGTTTTCGATCCGCGTTCCGAAAAAGTCCTGCCGCGCCGTGCGATCTGCGGGACGCGGCCTGATATCGACGGTGTGCGAGATCAGCTCCTGACCATCGCCGCTTCTCGGTTGCAGCCGCAGCGCGCAGCGGGCGAAGTTGACCGGGCTCTCGTAAGCATAAGTCGTGACGTGACGGACGTCGTAGATCACGCAAGACCCGTCAGTTTTTCGGGCCTGGTCGCGTGCGGCCCGTGCGGGAAATAATGCAGCCCGATCGCGTCGGCGAGATTGAGCAGGTCCTGTTCAAGCGAAAACAGCGTTTGCGTGTGCAGGCTCGAGGCCTCGGCTGTCGTCAGGGTTGCCTGCGCCGCGACAGCGAGGCGTTGCGGCCGCTCGATCAAGCCGTTTTCCTTCAGCACCGGCAGATTGGCGATGTGATCATTCAGCGCAGCGACCTGGAACGCCACCGATCGCGGATTATAGGGATCCAGCACCACGAGATCGCGCACCGGCGCGAGCAGCGGCCCGACCAGATAGCGCGAGCGATAGGTGATCTGGCAATCCACCAGCGTCAGAAGAACGTCGAGGTCTTCGCCGGTCGCCTCGTCATAGGCGAACTGGCGGGCGAAACGCACCGTATTGATGGCGCGCTCGGCGCGGCGGCCCATTTCGAGGAAACGCCAGCCGGCGGCGCGGTTCATGTTTTCCTGGGCGAGGCCGGCGAAGCTTGCCAGCTCCTGCAAGGTCAGTTCGGCGGCCCCAATGACGGCGTCATCGTCCTCGACTTCCAAGGCCAGTCGCTCCGCCATTTCGGTGATGACCTGCCAGGCATCGGGCGAAAGGCGCTCGCGCAGCGTTGTTGCCGTGCGCTGAGCCGAGCGCACCAGCGACAGCGCCGAACCGAAACGTTCTTCACTTTGCAGCGCCTCGGCGACCACCTTGGCCGGCTGCGTCCGCGCGGTTTGCGAGATCGCGCCCCAGGCCAAGAGCAGCCGCTGGGTGCGCTCCACCGCATGCAGCACGGTCGACGATCCCTTGACCGGGTCGCGCGGCGAGGTGGCAAGCGCCCGGATCAGCCGCAACGTGGCTTCGGCCCGTTCGAGGTAGCGGCCGAGCCAGAACAGATTGTCGGCAGCGCGGCTCGGCACCCAGCCCGCGATGCGCCTGATCCGAACGTTATCGCCCGCCGGCAACAGCGTCGTCGCCGGCACGGCCTTGTCGGAAATCACCCAGACGTCCGCGGCGCGGGCACCATCGCCCATCGAGACGGCGCGGGCGTCGGATTGTTCGGCAATCCGGCAGAAACCGCCCGGCATGATCGTCCAGCCTTGCGCGGTCGCGGCGGCAAAAATCCTCAAGACGAATGGCCGCGGCGCGATCCGGCCCTGATCCCATACCGGCATGGTCGAGAGACGCACCAGCTCCTGGCCGACAAAATCCATGCCGCGATCGCGGATGGCCGACTTCAGCTTTTCACGGTCGGCAGCCGACAGTTCGCCGGCGAGCACCGGGCTTTGTCCTGGAAAGCCCGGCACGTCGCGGCGATAGGCGCCCTCGATCGCGACCTCGTCGAGCCGCGACAGCACTTCCTCGCGCGCGGACGTCTGTCCGCACCACCAGGTCGCGATATGCGGCATCTTCAAGTCTTCGCCGAGCAAACGCCGGCAAAGGCTTGGCAGGAAACCCAATAAAGCGCGCGCTTCCATTACGCCGGAGCCCGGCATGTTGGCGACGACGACGCCGCCTCTGCGAACTACGTCGATCAGGCCGGGCACGCCGAGCTGCGAGGAGGCATTGAGTTCGAGCGGATCGAGAAAATTGGAATCGACCCGGCGCAGCAGCACGTCGAGCCGCTTCAGACCGGCGACGGTGCGAATGTGAACACGATCACCGCTGACCGCGAGATCGTCGCCCTCCACCAGCAGGAAGCCGAGATAACGCGCGAGCGTCGCATGCTCGAAATAGGTCTCGTTGAACTGGCCCGGCGTCAGAAGCCCGATCCGCGGCTCGTCGCGGTCGGCACCGGAACGAAGGGAGTCGCGAAAAGCCTCGAAGAAGGGCGCGACGCGCTCGACATTCATCGACTTGTAGAGGCTCGCGAAGGCGCGCGACAGCACCAGACGATTTTCCAGCGCATAGCCTGCGCCCGATGGCGCCTGCGTCCGGTCGCTGAGCACCCACCAGCGTCCGTCCGGCCCGCGGCCGACATCGGCCGCATAGAGGCTGAGATAGCGTCCGCCGGGCGGTTTGATGCCGCAGACCTGGCGCAGGAATTCGGGGCTACCGGCGATGGCCGCCGCCGGGATCGCGCCGTCGGCGACCAGGTGCCCCTCGCCATAGAGATCGCGCAGCACCAGTTCGAGCAATTGCGCCCGCTGCACGATGCCGGCCGTCAGTTGCCGCCATTCGGCGTCATCGATCAGAAGCGGCAGGTGGCTCAACGGCCACATCTTGTCCGCCGTCTCGCCGGGCGGACGGTAGCTGACGCCCGCTTCACGCAGATGCCGGTCGGCGGTGCCGAAACGCCGTTCGATCTCGGCCGGCGTCAGCGCCGCGAAAGCTTCAAAGAAGCGCGTCCAGACTGCCCGGGGAGTGCCGTCCTGCGCGATATATTCATCGGGAATTCCGGAAAGCGGGACGTAGTCGCGCATCCACTGCGCCACCCGGCGGCTACCCGGTCGGGCCTTGCTGCCTTGTCCGTTTCCCTGCTCGGCCATTCCTGATTCTCTGCCCCGTCTATCTTCAATGCAGGACTGGCGTCCTCAAGTCGAGGGTCAAGGGAAACTCAATTGTCCGTTCTTCGGGAGGCGGATCGACCTTGCCGGGCGTATGGCCATGATCCTGAAAGCGCGCCAGCCGCCGGGCTTCGGCCTCATAGGAATTGACCGGCTTGGTGTCGTAGTTTCGGCCGCCGGGATGGACGACATGATAGACGCAGCCGCCGAGAGAGCGGCCGTTCCAGCTGTCGATCAAATCAAACGTCAGCGGCGCGTGGACGGGGATGGTCGGATGCAGCCCCGATGCCGGCTGCCACGCCTTGAAGCGGACGGCCGCGACCGCTTCGCCCGAGCGGCCGGTCGGCGTCATCGGCATCCGCCGGCCGTTGCAGGTGACGACATGACGCCCGTCGACAAAGCCCTCGGCCTTCATCTGCAACCGCTCGACCGAAGAATCGACATACCGCACGGTGCCGCCGGAAACACCCTCCTCACCGAGCACGTGCCATGGCTCGAGCGCTTGACGCAATTCAAGCGAAACGCCGCCGTGATGGACGCGCCCGAACAGCGGAAAACGGAATTCGAGCTGGGCGGCGTACCATTCCGGTGAGAAGTCGTAGCCGGATTGTTTGAGCTCGCCGAGCACATCCAGAAAATCTTCCCAGAGGAAATGCGGCAGCATGAAGCGGTCGTGCAGCGTCGTGCCCCAGCGCACGAACTTTCCGTCCTGCGGCTCGCGCCAGAGCTTTGCGATCAAAGCGCGGATCAAAAGTTGCTGGGCGAGCGACATCCGCGGATCAGGCGGCATTTCGAGCGCGCGAAACTCGACGAGACCAAGACGCCCGGTGGAGCTATCCGGCGAATAGAGCTTGTCGATGCAAATCTCGGCGCGATGGGTGTTGCCGGTGATGTCAACGAGGATGTGCCGGAACAGCCGATCGACCAGCCACAGCGGGATTTCGCCGCCGGGCGGCGGCACCTTGGCGAGTGCGATCTCGAGTTCATAGAGGCCATCATGCCGGGCCTCGTCGATGCGCGGCGCCTGGCTGGTCGGACCGATGAACATTCCGGAGAACAGGTAGGACAGCGATGGATGGCGCTGCCAATAGAGAACGAGACTCTTCAAAAGATCAGGCCGGCGCAGGAAGGGCGAGTCTTGCGGCGTGCTGCCGCCGACCACCACGTGGTTGCCGCCGCCCGTTCCCGTGTGGCGGCCGTCGAGCAGAAACTTGTTGGCGCCGAGCCTGAGCTTGGCCGCGTCTTCGTAAAGCCCAAGCGTGATATCGACCGCGGAGCGCCAGTTCGTGGAGGGCTGGATGTTCACCTCGATGACGCCGGGATCGGGCGTCACCTTGATGACCTCGACACGCGGATCGAACGGGGGCGCGTAACCCTCGACATGCACCTTGACCTTAAGTTCCTCGGCGGTGGCTTCCACCGCCGCGATCAGTTCGAGATAATCGTCCAGCTTCTCGACCGGCGGCATGAAGGCACACAGCACACCGTCACGGATTTCGATCGACATCGCGGTGCGAACGCCACCGCTGGTGCGGTCGAGCTGCTGCTCATGCACTTCCTGATGCGGCGCGCTTGCGGCCGCCGCACTGTCAAACACCGGCAACGGTCCCCGCGGCTCCAGCGGATCCTGCTCGACGATGTAGGGGTATTCGCTCGCGGGGATGTGCGGCAGTGACGGGATCGGCAGCCGCAGTCCCAGCGGGGAATCTCCGGGGCTCAGGAACATCTTGTTCCGCCGCAACTGCCAGCGCTCGCTCCGCCACTTGCCGGCGTCGGCGTTCCAGCGCTGGATCGGCAGCACGAAGCCGCGCGGCTGGTCCAAACCCTGATCGAACACCCGCGCCATCCGCGCGCGTTCTTCGGGGTCTGACAGCTTGGAGTCGCTGGGGTCGACATTCGCCGGTAGCGCGGCCTCCTTCTGGAGCCAATGAGCGGGGTCTTCGAACGCCGGCATGACGAATTCGGACTCCACGCCGAGGCGTTCAGCGGTCTTCTCCGCGAGGTCTTGGGCCTGTGCGATCGTTGCCTGATGAGGTCCCTCGATGTCAGCGATCAGATTGGCGTTTTTCCAGATCGGGATTCCATCCTTGCGCCAGTAGAGGCCGAACGCCCAGCGCGGCAGGCTTTCGCCGGGATACCATTTGCCCTGCCCGTAATGCAGCAGGCCGCCGGGCGCGAAGCGCGCTCGTAACTTGCGGATGAGTTCGTCGGCAAAGCGGCGCTTGGTCGGCCCGACGGCAGCGATGTTCCATTCAGCCGATTCCATATCGTCGACCGACACGAAAGTCGGCTCACCGCCCATGGTCAGTCGCACGTCGCCGGCGGCAAGATCGGCATCGACCTTTTCGCCGAGCGCATCGAGCCGCGCCCAGGATTCATCGGAGAACGGCCGGGTGATCCGCGGCGCCTCGCGGATGCGCTTGACGCTCATCTCGAAGCCGAATTCGACATGGGCGGGACCGACCGCGCCGCTGATCGGCGCCGCTGTCCGATAATGCGGCGTAGCAGCGACCGGAATATGCCCCTCACCGGTCAGCATGCCCGAGGTGACGTCGAAGCCGATCCAGCCCGCGCCGGGCAAATAGACCTCGGCCCAGGCGTGCAGATCGGTAAAGTCGTTTTCGACCTCGCGCGATCCCTCGACCGGATCGATATCGGGACGGAGCTGGATCAGGTAACCCGAGACGAAACGTGCCGCGAGGCCGAGATGGCGCAAGGTCTGGATCAGCAGCCAGGCGGAGTCGCGGCAGGAGCCGGCGCTGGAGCCAAGCGTTTCTTCCGGCGTCTGAACCCCCGCCTCCATCCTGATGACGTAGTGAATCTTTTTCGCAAGCTCGGCATTGAGATCGACGAGAAAGCTGACGGTGCTCGCGGCCTCGCGCTTGATGCCCGCAAGGTAGGCGGCAAACAGCGGCCCCGGCTCCGATGTTGCGAGGTAAGGCGCCAGTTCGGTCTTGAGGTCTTTGGTATATTCGAACGGAAAGCTGTCGGCATAAGGCTCGACGAAGAAATCAAACGGGTTGATCACGGTCATCTGCGCCGTGAAATCAACTTCGATCTTCAACTCACTGGCTTTCTCGGGAAAGACAAAACGGGCAAGCCAGTTGCCCTGCGGGTCCTGCTGCCAGTTCACGAAATGGTTCGCGGGCGTCACCTTGAGCGAATAGCTCAGGATCGGGGTGCGCGTATGCGGCGCCGGACGCAGGCGGATGGTCTGGGGCCCGAGGTCGGTCGGGCGGTCGTAGGTGTAATGCGTGACGTGATGCAGTGCGACGAAGATCGACACGAGAGGTGTGCTCCAGCAGCTTTTTTAAGCAGAACACCGGTCCCGGCGTCGATCAAGCACTAACAAGGGGCACGGGTGCCCATGGTCACGGCGATTCCAGCAAAGCTTCAGCTTCCTCGTCATGCCCGGCCATAGCCGTTCGAAGAACGGCGTCGCTTCCGCTCGCCTATGTGCCGGGCATCCACGTCTTCCCTTTTCACGGTTGCAAAGACGTGGATGGCCGGGCCAAGCCCGGCCATGACGGAAATTGCCATCAACCGCCCCTCATCTACAGACACAGCTTCGCCCCCTCGCCGCTTGTCTCGCGCGAGTTTTGCTCAAACGTCCAACCCTCCGAGATCAGAGGGCGCAGGGAATGCCGGGTGCCAGGCGCACCCGCAGCCTCGTATGCGAAAGTCAAAAGCATACGAGTTAGTCACCACAGGTCAGCCAAACGATCCGGCATTCCCTGCGCAATGGGCTTACGGTTTCCTTCGTGCTCTCTCTGGTGATCGGGCTTTCTTGTCACCATGGGTGACAACGCTCGCGCGTTGCACCGGATGCCAGCGTCGAGGCATCAAGACCACACGACTTCGCCGTCCGCGTTTCGCCACTCGTCAGTTGGCAAAACCACAGCCATCGCATCCCGCGCCCAACGTCCGTGACGATCGCGATACGCCCCTCTTGATCGGGTGCGAGACGGGCGGGGCTTGTAGAGATGATTTGCCCGTCGCGCAAAGCGGAAATATTCGCCGGATGGACTGGACACGGCGGACAAATCACGCGGACCTCATCGGCCTCGGCGAATACTGTAACGCGCCCCATCATTGGCGTTCGCTGGCTGCCGACGTTCACAACCAGGTTTTTACTAAAACTCAACCCATCGGCTTTGCCAGGAAACCCGAAGTCTCGTCTATATTTTGGTCTTCGCGGCCCATTTCCGCACTGCAGATAAGGGTGAACGATGGATGTGAGGATCACGATTTGCCGGACTTGAACTTAGATCCGCTTGACGCCGGACCCTTAACGCTTGCTTCGGTTTACCGCCAAGTTTTTCCCCCGAGCCCAACCGGCCGAGGAGCGCCGCTCGTATCGCCTGACGCGCGCTGCATCGCGTACACGAGTGATTACCCTACCACGTTGCGCGTCGGTCGCCTCGACGCCGAAACACTAGGGACGAGTTACGACGTCGGTCTGGGGCAGTTCGCTTGGGGACCGAACTCGGAGTTCCTCTGGACAGCTATTCAGGACAAGCAATGGCTCCAAACTGGCGACGGGTATTCTCGCCGCTATGCGACATCACCGCTGCAACCTGTTCGGGCCGGCCTGGACGGCCGGGTAGATTTGCTCCCGCCGCTCTCGCATGAGGCTGGTTCGCTCGACGCGCTCATATGGGCGGGAAATGGCGGTCTCGCTGGAGCTGAGTTTGGCACTCGCGGTAACGCCTACCGGCCAACGCATAACGACCCGAACCCAACCTTCGCAATCGTCGATACGGCTCGTGGTCATGTACTCGACACCTTACCATTCGATGAGGCATGGCAAAATCGCCTTACTAATTTGAAGAACAGGGTCGATCAAGCTGACGCAGCGGTCTTACCCGACAGACGGGTCCGCTTGCTGTTCAGAATTGGGCTACAGTGGATAGTCTGGACACAAGGACAAGCGCCGAAAGTGCTGCCCGCGCCTTATGCGCGAGAAACGACAAATTTATCACTTTCACCAGACGGCTCACGCATCCTCATCGGTCGTCATCTGCGCACGAATGGTTGGGTCCATATCCGTGGCCGAGGCACCATACCAGGCGAACCAAACGAGGGCGTCCTCGTCGCCATGTATGACATCGAGACCGGCCAGGAGCTTTGGACAATACGCGCGACCGCCGTCCGCGACTTTCATTTCCCGGTCCCGGCAATCAGCCCCGACGGCCGTATGGCACTCGTCGGATTGATGCCCTTAGAAGAGATACCGGCGATCGGGTTAGTATCGATGCAGGATGGCAGAATTATTCAAAGACTTGCTGCACCGGGTCCATCATACTCGATGGGCTTCGTTCAAGGCGGACGGTCTGTGTGGACTCACTATTTCGGTGTGACCGCACTCTACGAACTGAGAGCAACTGGCGAATAAGGTGGGTAGCGAATGTCAAATCCACTCCACTAGGTCGCAGGAAGAAGTTGCGACCTTGTCGCTGCCGAAGAAGCTTCGTGATATCGTACGCCTGACAAGCGTGGGGGATTGGCGATGGTGTCGACGGAGAACGGAGAAATTTCAGCGGAAGCTATTGAGCGGAAGCTCAGATCAGAAGCGATCCTTCGGGCCGAAGGCGTACCTTTCATTTCCCATTTGCCCGTTATCGAGACGGCGGCTGAGGCGCTTAAGCGATCCAAGGAAGAGGTCGCGCTGCGCACGCTTTGTGTCGTTTTGGTTGCTGCAAAGGGCTCAGGACTCGAGGAAGAAATAGTAGAACGGGTTCTGAAATCATTGGAACTCCGGCCACATCTCTCGCCTAAAGAACTCGCCTTCGTGCTCGACAGTTCCCCCTCGCGGCAAGACCGGGTTCGATTCTCCTGGAGGCACGAAGCCGCCTGGGCCCTGCTTTGGGCATTGGGCTTCGTGGGCCAGCTGGGCAAGCCAGCTCAGATGTGCGACGCGGACTTCATCGGAAGCACGGTGTCCGGAAGGACAAGGTCACAGTTCATCAACGACGCCGAACTTCGTCCGATCGCCGACATTCTTGATCAGGCCGATCTGATTTACAGGTATCACTGGGCCGTTGTAGACGCACGGATCAACGGACGACAAATACCCGCAGCTCTCCACCCTGGCGTGACAGAAGAACGACACTACGCCTTGAACTGGCTTATCGGATACCTGGAGCAGGCGTGGGATGATGTCACGACCGACACCTGACAACTTCATTTAGCGAAGATCCTGCTGGCGCCGCGCCGTGCCCCCGCGCACGCGGGGATCCAGCTCGCCATCACGACGTTCATTCCGTCATTGCGAGGAGCCCCCGACAAAATTGCAGAGCAATTTTGCGCAGGAGCGACGAAGCAATCCAGAATCCTTGCGCGACTGGATTGCTTCGCTAACGCTCGCAATGACGGCAGCAGCACATATCGGTGGCCATGGGTCCCTGCTTCCGCAGGGACGACGAGAGAGCCCGTGGCTTTCGCTACATCGTAGCCCCAAGCACCCAGGGCGCGAATTCGGCGCCGCCGAAATCAAAACTCTCGCTCTTGGTCGGCTGGCCCGAGGCGGTCTTGAGCATGAGATCAAAGATGCGCTCGCCGCATTGCTGCACGGTCTCATCGCCGTCGAGGATGGTGCCGCAATTGACGTCCATGTCGTCTTCCATGCGCCTGTACATCGGCGTGTTGGTGGCGAGCTTGATCGAGGGTGCCGGCTTGCAGCCGAACACGCTGCCGCGCCCGGTGGTGAAGCAGACGAGATTGGCGCCGCCCGCGACCTGCCCCGTGGCCGCGACCGGGTCGTAGCCGGGCGTATCCATGAACACAAAACCCTTCTTGGTGACGGGCTCGGCATAGTTGAGAACGTCGACGAGATTGGTGCTGCCGGCCTTCGCCATCGCGCCCAGGGATTTTTCCAGGATGGTGGTGAGGCCGCCGGCCTTGTTGCCGGGGCTCGGATTGGCGTTCATCTCGGCGCCTTCGCGCGCGGTGTAATCCTCCCACCAGCGCATCAACCCGACGAGCTTTTCGCCGACCTCGCGGCTGACCGCGCGCCGCGTCAGAAGATGCTCGGCGCCATAGGTCTCCGGCGTCTCCGACAGAATGACGGTGCCGCCGTGGCGCACCAGGAGATCGCTTGCGGCGCCGAGCGCCGGATTGGCCGACACGCCCGAATAGCCGTCCGAGCCGCCGCATTGCAGCGCCACCGTGAGTTCGCTCGCCGGGACCGCCTCGCGCTTGACCTTGTTGGCGTCAGTGAGCGCCTCGCGCACGAAGGCAACGCCGGCCTCGACCGTCTTGCGCGTGCCACCGGTCTGCTGAATCTCCAGCTCGCGCAGCCGCCCGGCGAGTTTCTGTTCCTGCATCAGCCCGCCGATCTGGTTGACCTCGCAGCCGAGGCCCAGCACGACGACGGCGGAAAAATTGACGTGCCGCGCATAGCCGCCTAGCGTGCGGCGGAGAAGCGCGAGCGGCTCGTCCTGCGTCATGCCGCAACCGGTCTTGTGGGTCAGCGCAACGACGCCGTCGACATTGGGAAAATCGGCGAGCGGATTGTCGCCCGTGAACGGATTCTTCCGGAACACGTCTGCAACGAGACCCGCGACATGCGCGCTGCAATTCACCGAGGTGAGGATGCCGATGTAATTGCGGGTCGCGACCCGGCCGTCGGGCCGGCGGATGCCGTCGAACGTCGCCGGCAGATCGAAGTTCGGCACAGGTTTTACGTCGACGCCGAACGCATAGTCCTTGGCGAAATCGCCCATGCCGCAATTCTGGGTGTGGACGTGCTGGCCCGGCGCAATCGGCTGCGTCGCAAAGCCGATGATCTGGCCGTAACGGCGAACCGGCTCGCCGACCGCGATCGGTTTGATCGCGACCTTGTGGCCGGCCGGAATGCGCTCGACCGTGGTCACGCCCTCGGCGACCACCAAACGCGGTGGCAGGCTCGAGCGCGCGATCAGCACGCCATCATCGGGATGCAGACGAATGACGGGTGCCGGGGTCATGGGTGTCTCCTTCAAACCGGTATCGCAACAATCACGAACCTCATCCTGAGGAGCAGGCGCAAGCCTGCGTCTCCAAGGATGGCCGCGGAAACCGCGGGTGCCTCATGCTTCGAGACGGCTCTTCGAGCCTCCTCAGCATGAGGAACGCGCTCACGCCTTGCCGCCCGAATCCTTGCGGGTCTGCGCAACCTGCATCCGCGCATAGGTCGCCATCAGGCCCACTTCGTTG
>Ga0070741_10001822_pt1 | contig 61193 bp, 50 predicted proteins | sample Coa_R1_4_FD_66440 | JGI IMG/M metagenome (GOLD analysis project Ga0070741, IMG submission 66440) | Surface soil microbial communities from Centralia Pennsylvania, which are recovering from an underground coalmine fire - Coalmine... | ecosystem: Environmental > Terrestrial > Soil > Unclassified ...
CCGAGCACGGACGACTCCGCGATTACGAGCAGCCGCCGATGACCGCGGTGAACGAGTCGTACGAGCCGCCCGATGTCGAGCTCCGTGACGGCGACGAGCTGGCATTCATTCCACCGGTGGCGGGCGGATGAGCTACCTCACCGACGATCCCATCGACACCGCTGCGCTCATCCGCCGCGTGATGCGCCCGTCCGACGGTGCGTATGTCCTGTTCGAAGGCGTCGTCCGCAATCACCATGAAGGACACGCCGTCGAATCGATCTTCTACGACGCATATCGCCCGATGGCGGAGAAGGAGCTGGAGAAAATCGTCCGCGACGTCTCCGCCGAGTATGCGGACGTGGCGATCGCGCTCCTGCATCGCCTCGGTCATCTCGACGTCGGCGACTCATCGATTGCCATCGTCTGCTCGTCGCCTCATCGTGGCGAATCGTTCGACGCATGCCGCGCGTTGATCGACCGCATCAAGCTGACCGTTCCGATCTGGAAGAAGGAGAAAGGTCCCGGCGGCGAAGAGTGGGTCGGGTGGCAGTCATGCTAGTCGAGGCGATTCCCGCCGCGAGTCTCATCCTTCTTCGCGATGCGCCGCTGGAGGTGCTGATGATCCGCCGCCATCAAAACGCGAGCTTCGTCCCAGACGCGTGGGTGTTCCCGGGCGGCGCGGTCGAGGAGAGCGACGGCGGCGACATGCGCATCACCGCGATTCGCGAGACGCGCGAAGAGACCGGCATCTCGATCGACGATCCCTCGCGTCTCGTCCTCACCTCGCGATGGATCACGCCCGCCGGCGCACCGAAGCGATTCGACACCTGGTTCTATCTCGCGAAAGCAGACCACGGAACGGAAGCCACCTTCGACGGAAATGAAGCGGTGGATGCGCTGTGGATCACGCCGGACCGCGCGCTCGCCGAATTGAAGATGGTCTTTCCGACCATCAGGAACCTCGAGGCGCTGCGCGGCTTCGAAACTGCGGATGCCCTGATCGCATCGCGCCGCGGGGCGATCATCGAACCGGTGCAGCCGATTCTGGTGAACGGAAAACCGACGCTGCCGTGAACATCCGCTCCATCACCGCACCGAATCCCGGGCCGTTCACGCTCGACGGAACGCGCACCTATCTGCTCGGCGACTCGATCATCCTGGATCCCGGTCCTGCAATCGAGTCGCACATCGATGCAATCCTCGCGGAGATGCCGCGCGTCCGCTCCATCTTCATCACGCACCGGCATGGAGATCACGCACCCGCCGCGCTTCCTCTGAAGGAGCGCAGCGGCGCGCAGATCATCGCGCCGCCGGGAGTGCTCGACGCGACCGATCGCATCGTCTCGGATGGCGAGGTGATCGAAGGATTGGAAGTGATCGCCACCCCCGGCCACACCGCCGAACATGTCTGCTACCTCACCTCCGCCGGCGATCTCTTCACCGGCGACACCATCCTCGGTTCCGGCACGACGACGATCTTTCCGCCCGACGGCAACATGCGCGATTACATCGCGTCGCTCCGCAGGCTGCGTGCGCGCGAGCCGAAACGGATCTGGCCCGCGCATGGACCGACACGCGACGACGCGCTCGCTCTGATCGACGAGTACATCGCCCACCGTCTGCAGCGCGAGCAGCAGGTGATCGCCGCGATGGCGGGCGGCGCGCGGACGCCGGCGGACATTCGCAGAGTCATCTATCCCGATCTCGATCCACGCCTCGAGCGCGCGGCCGAGATCCAGATCACTGCACACCTGGAGAAGTTGCGAGAAGAGGAGTCCTCGAAATGAAGCTGCCGCAGACCGTCGCCGAAACCAGCAACTTCCTCTCGACGTCGCGCTATGACGACGTCATGAAATTCGTCGCAGCGATTCAGCAGCTCGATCCGGAGATCCGCGTCGAGACGTTCGCCACGACGAACGAAGAACGCGCGTTGCCTCTCGTCATCGCCGGACCGCCGGGAGTTGCCGATCCCGCGTCGGCACGCGCGGCCGGGCTGCCGGTCGTCTTCATCATGGCCAACATTCACGCGGGTGAAGTCGAGGGGAAGGAGGCCGCGCAGATGTTCCTGCGTGACCTCGTCACGACGCACCGCAAGCTTCGCGACGACGTCATTTTTCTCGTGGCGCCGATCTACAACGCGGACGGCAACGAAGCGATGGCCACGGACCACCGTCCGACGCAGATGGGTCCTCTCAACGGCTATGGCACGCGCGAGAACGCGCAGGGACTCGATCTCAATCGCGATGCGATGAAGCTCGAATCGCCGGAAGCGCGCGGCCTGATCAGCAACGTCTTCCGGCGCTGGGATCCGCTCGTATTCGTCGATCTGCACACGACGAATGGTTCCTATCACGGCTATCACCTGACCTACGCGCCCTCCCTGAACGCGAACGTCGACGAGGACATCACCAGCTTCGCGCGCGGCACGCTCTTCCCCTGGCTGAGCGAGCGGATGAGGAAGGAGCACGAGAAAGAGACGTACTACTACGGAAACTTCGCCGATCAGCTCACACCCGAGAAGGGGTGGTACACGTTCGACGGCCGGCCGCGGTTCGGAACGAACTATGGCGGCCTGCGCAATCGCTTCACGATTCTGTCGGAGGCGTACAGCTACATCGACTTCAGGTCGCGCGTGGAGGTCACCTACCAGTTCGTGCACGAGATCGCGAACGCGGTCGTGCGGTACGGGCGCAAGATGCAGCGGATTGTTAGTAAGGCCGAGGAGAGGATCCGCCGCGGAAAGTTGAAGAAGCAGGGGGTTCGCTTCGAAATCGCGAAGTGGAAAGACGGCGTGGAGATCCTATGGGAGCGCTGCATCGCGGCGGAACCAGGATCCGGCGCGCCGGATCCGGAGACGGGCAAAGGCATGATCACGCGAGGCGGCGAGATCGTGCCGGTGAAGATGACCGACTTCGGGATCTTCAAAACGACGGAACGCGCCGATGTTCCCTTCGCCTATCTCATCGATGCCGCGGCGACGGAAGCGATCGAGAATCTGCTGGCCCATGGAATCGTCGTCGAGAAGTTGAACAACGAGGCGCGGCTGGACGTCGAGCGCTTCGTGATCAGCGAGGCGAAAAAGTCAGAAGAAGAGTTCCAGCAACACAACGAGCTGACGCTCGCCGGAAAATGGAAGAGCGGCGAGGAATCGATCTCCGCCGGCACATTCCTCGTGCGCCTCAACCAGCCGCTGGCACGTCTCGCGTTCTACCTGCTCGATCCCCGCAGCGACGACGGCCTCTTCAACTGGAACTACTTCGACGACCTCATCGAAAAGGTGGCCCCCGTGCGGCGGATCATGAAGCCTGCCGGCCTGGACGCGATGGTCGTTTGAAGACAGCAGGCAGCCCTACCGCGGTATCACGAGCCGGATGAACTTCTTGTTCACGTAATAGGTGTCCGCCTCGTCGTCGATCCGCATGAAGAACTCGCTCAGGTCGTTCAGCACGTCCGAGATGCGCGAGAACTCGCGAGGGCGGTCGATCGGGACGATTCCTTCGATCCTCGTGCCGTCGGTCAGTTCGAGGATCGTCAGCTTTTCGACGATCGTGGTCTCGGCGATCGCCGTCGGGAGCTTCTCGTAACGCACCCAGACGATTTCGTCGCGGTTCACCATCCTCGCGACGCCGGCAGCGATCATCGGAAAGAAGCGCCGGCCGCCATTGAGGTAATCCTCCATCGTCTCCGGCCCCTCGCGCCGTTCGGAGTGCGTGGAAAGGTAGACGAAGTGCTCCTCCGGCTCACAGCCTGAGAGCGCCACCTCCACCGCCAGCTCGTTCATCGGAACCTGAAACATGAGGGAAGTGCCGAAAATCATACGCCCGCGTAGAATGCGCCGCGACATGCGACACAAAGACTTCATTGAGATTCACGACTATTCAGCAGACGAAGTGATGCAGATCTTCGAGATCGCACGCGACATGAAGGCAGATCCCGAGAAGTTCACGACGGCTCTGCAGGGGCAGACGCTGGCGATGATCTTCGAGAAATCATCGACGCGCACGCGCGTCTCGTTCGAGGTGGGGATGTTCCAGCTCGGCGGCCACGCGCTCTTCCTCTCATCGCGCGATATCCAGCTCGGCCGCGGCGAGCCGATCTACGACACGGCAAAAGTTCTCTCGCGCTACGTCGACGGCATCATGGCGCGCACGTTCGCGCACAAGACCGTGACCGACCTCGCGGAGTACGCGAGCGTGCCGGTCATCAACGGTCTCACCGATCTCTCGCATCCGTGCCAGTCGATGACCGACTACTTCACCGCGTGGGAGAAGTTCGGCCACGACCTGAAAGGGCGGAAGCTCGCCTACATCGGCGATGGCAACAACATGGCCCACTCGCTGATGTTCGGCGGACCGAAACTCGGCATGGATGTCGCGATCGCAACTCCGCCGGCCTATGCACCCGATCCTTCGGTCGTGGCGAAAGCGCAGGCCGATGCAGATCACGCCGGCACGAAGATGATCATCACGACTTCCATCGATGAAGCGGTCAGGAACGCGGACATCGTCGAGACGGACGTCTGGGCATCGATGGGCCAGGAGGCGGAGGCCGCCAAGCGGCAGAAGGACTTCGAGGGGTGGATCGTCAATGAGCGCGTGATGTCGCTGGCGAAGAAGGAGGCAATCTTCATGCACTGTCTCCCGGCGCACCGCGGCGAAGAGGTTGCGGCTGAAGTGATCGACTCGCCGTGTTCCGTGATCTATGACGAAGCGGAGAACCGTCTGCACGTGCAGAAAGCGATCATGTACGTTCTGATGAAAGGACGACGGAAGTAACCGGCTCGATGGCAGCGGACGCGCACACGCGCCACAATCGCGGCCTTCTGGTCGTCATCCTCCTCGGCGTGATCTTCTTCGCGCTGCTCGCGGCGATCATCCTGACGCCGCGGCGCGCGACGACGGCTCCTGCGGCGACGATCGAGACCTTCACCGTTCTCCCGCTGCGAATCCGCATTCGCACCGAGCCGAACGCGAAGGCGCCGGTCGTCGCCACCGCCTCCTCCGGCGAGAAGCTGACGCTGATCGAAGATCGCGGCGCGTGGGTGCGTGTGCAGAACGAGGATGGGCTCACAGGCTGGGCCGAGCGCAGCTCGCTCGAGCGGACGAAAGAGCGCGAGGCGCGACTCGCGCGTTATGCCGCGATTCGCAAGCTCCCGCCGCTGGCCGGCATCATCGCCGAGCGAACGCAGCTCTACGCCGGGCCCGGCATCTTCTATCCCGTCATCGGCGAGTTGCCCGCCGCATCGCAGGTGCACATCTTCACGCGCGATCACGACTTCTACGCGATCGACTATCAGAACCAGGTCGCGTATGCAGACATCGATGCGGTCGATGTGACGGGCGCGGGCACGAGGCAGCTCGACGTCGCCACGACGTCGTCGCCGGCAACATCCACCGCGGCGACGGAGACCGCGCGCGAAGAGCCTCCTCCGCAGGCGACGGCGCCCACGTCACCCGAGCCCACGCCGGAGCCGGCGGGCGTTTATGCCGCCGTGCCCGCCGGAGGAACGCAGCCCGAGGAGACGGATCGGGTCATCCCGCGCTATCCGGCACTTGCCCGCAGGGCCAACGTCGCCGGCGCGGTGGTGATCCGGGGAATCGTGCGCAAAGACGGCACGATCGACAACGTCGAGATCATCAAGGACCTCCCGTACGGTCTCGGCGAAGCCGCGCGCGAAGCGGTCGAGCAGTGGAAGTTCCGCCCCGCCACATACCGCGGCGAGCCCATCGACGTCTATTACACCGTCACCGTGAATTTCAAACTGCAATAGCAACGTTAAGTTGGTTTTCGGGGGTCACACCTGGAAAATCAACTTAACTGCGCCCCCGTTAAGTTGATTTTCCAGGTGTGACCCCCGAAAACCAACTTAACGGTCATGGCCCGTTTCGCGTTTTCTGACGCTCCCGGCGATCTCATCGGCGCTCATCTTTCGACGAAGGGCGGGCTGCACACCGTCTTCGAGCGAGCGACCGCGATCAACGCGACCGCACTCGCGATGTTCGCGAAGAACTCGAATCAGTGGAAGGGAAAAACGCTCACGGCGGATGACATCCGCATGTTCAGCGAGAAGCGGCACGTGCGGCCGATCGTCACGCACGCGTCGTATCTCATCAATCTCGCCACGACGAACCCGGAGTTCCATGCGAAGTCGATCGCCGCGATGATCGACGAGCTCGACCGCGCCGAGCAGCTCGATGCATACGGTGTCGTACTTCATCCCGGCGCACACCTCGGCGCCGGCGCGGACGCCGGACTCGATCAGATCGCGCGCTCACTCGATCGGATTCACGCCGCGCTTCCGGCGCATCGAGCCGTCACGCTGCTCGAGACCGCAGCGGGACAGGGAACGTGCCTCGGCTGCACTTTCGAGGAGCTCGGGCGCGTGATGTCGATCGTCGACGACAAGAGCCGCGTCGGCATCTGCATCGACACCTGCCACATCTTCGCCGCGGGATACGACATCCGGACGCGCGACGGCTACGACCGCGCGATGGACGAGATGGAGAAGCACGTCGGCGCGGAGAACGTCGGCGCCTTTCACATCAACGACTCGAAAAAGGGAGTGGGCTCACGCGTCGATCGTCACGAGCACATCGGGAAGGGCGAACTGGGACTCGATGCATTCGCCTTCGTGCTCAACGATCCGCGCTTCCTCCGAATCCCGAAGCTGATCGAGACGCCGAAGACCGTGGAGAACGTGAGCGATCGAAAGAACCTGAAACTCCTCCGATCCTTACTGCAGTAGATCCGCGTTGGAGCGGGTCCAGATCCCGCCGGGCGCCACGTTCATCGTTCATCGTTCCTCGTTCATCGTTCCACGAGAGCTTGTCCTGCACATGGCGTTTTCATTACTCTCGCCGCATGACACCTCCTGTCACCGGCACGCGCATCGGCTACGAGAAGAACCAGATCGTCGTTCCTGATGATCCGATCATTCCCTACATCGAAGGCGACGGCACCGGGCCCGACATCTGGAAGGCCACGCAATACGTCCTCGACGGGGCGGTGAAGAAGGTGTACGGCGGCAAGCGGCAGTTTCACTGGCACGAAGTGTTCGCCGGCGACAAGGCGAACGAGAAGTTCGGCGAGTATCTGCCGCAGGCGACGATCGACGCGCTGCAGCACTATCGCGTATCGATCAAGGGGCCGCTCGCGACACCCGTCGGCGGCGGTATTCGTTCTCTCAACGTGACGCTGCGTCAGGTGCTCGATCTCTACGCGTGCGTGCGCCCCGTGCGGTACTTCGACGGCGTTCCCTCTCCGGTTCGCGAACCGCAGAAGGTCAACATGACGATCTTCCGCGAGAACACGGAAGACGTCTACGCGGGCATCGAATGGCCCGCGGGAAGCGACGGAGCGAACCGGATCATCGCCTGCATCAACGACATCGAGCGCCGGACCACGAGCAAGATTCGCGAAGCGTCGGCAATCGGAATCAAGCCCGTGTCGGAGTTCGGATCGAAGCGGCTGGTGCGGAAAGCGATTCAGTATGCGATCGCGACGAAGCGCGACTCCGTCACGCTCGTTCACAAGGGCAACATCATGAAGTTCACCGAGGGGGCGTTCAAGGATTGGGGTTACGCCGTCGCGCGGGAGGAGTTCGGCGACATCACGATTCCGGAGTCGGAAGTGACGGGCGCCGCGCCGGCGGGAAAGATCGTGATCAAGGATCGCATCGCCGATTCCATGTTCCAGCAGGTTCTACTGCGGCCTTCGGAGTACTCGGTCATCGCGACGACGAACCTCAATGGCGACTATCTCTCCGATGCACTCGCCGCGCAGGTGGGCGGCCTCGGGATGGCGCCGGGCTCGAACGAGTCCGATGAAGTGGCGATCTTCGAAGCGACCCACGGCACCGCGCCGAAGTATGCGAACAAGGACATGATCAATCCGGGATCGCTGATTCTCAGCGGCGTCATGCTGCTGCGCCACCTCCGCTGGTTCGAAGCGGCCGAGGCGATCGAGAACGCGGTGGCGAAAACGATCTCGCAGAAGAAGGTCACCTACGATCTCGAGCGCCAGATGGAAGGAGCCACGAAAGTGTCGACCTCGGAATTCGGGCGGGCGATCGTGGAGAACGTGTAGGAAACCTACGCGGTCCGCACGGCGAGGAACCACGGCTCCCGGCGCCCGAACTTCGTCGCGAGTGCACTGCCGACGCCGAACACCGATGCGCCTGCCCAGATCACCGGTCCGACGACGGGGATCAGGCGCAGCGCACCGAGAACGACGAGGCCGAGGACGGCGAGAGCGAGATCGCCGCGGAGCCAGTTGCGCGACGCAAGCTCATCGCGTGTGCGCGCGCCGCCGATCAGAGCACCAAGCGCGTGGAACACGGCGACGAGTCCGTAGATCTTCGTGATCACCGCGAACACCGCGAGCATGAACAGCAGCGGCACGCCGACGAAGAACGGAATCAGGTAGCTGAACACGATCGCGGTCAGCACGAAGCTCGTGACGGCGACGAGACCGAGCGTGAAGCAATGGAGAGCGCTGTGGCGCAACTCGATCGATGACGACCGCACTTCGCGGCCGCTCATGAGCGTGAGCCCGACGGCTGCGAGCAGCCAGACGGCGATCAACGACACCGTCACCGCGGACTCCTGCATCATCGATGCGGCATGCTCGAGGGGGAAAGGCATCTCGAGCTGATTGCCGGGATGCGGTGCGGCGATCATCGCCGTGACCAGGCTCGCGGCGACGATCGTCAACGGCAGGAAGAGCCGGAGAATCCTACGCATCGATCCCCCGCGGCGCGCGCCGGAGCAGCGCAATCAGCACGGCGTTCACGATCACGAAGGCGGCGACGAAACCGATCTGCGCGGCGCGTGACGCCTCGCGGAGAGAATCAGCCCAACCAAGCACTGCAGCACGCCGCGCCTGCATCGATCCGATCACGTGATCCGCGATCTCCGCCGCGCTGACTCCAGCCATTCTGCACAAGACGACCGACGCTGCGAGCAACACGAACGCCACGAGCGCGACCAGCGGCCACGGCCGGTGTTTCGCCCCTTCCCACGGTGCAAGCGGCAGTGCCTCGATGTGAAGCGGCTTCGTCGCGACGGCTGTCTCGCCGAACAACGCACGGCATTCCTCGCACTCCGCGAGGTGGCCCGCGTTCGCTTCCGGATCTTCGAGATACCGCTCACACGATTGGGTCTTCATACCGGTTCCATATACGACTCGAGCTGATCCTTGAGCAGATTCCGTGCGCGGAACAGCTTGTTTTTCACGGTGCCAAGGGGAAGCTTCTTCATCGAAGCGATCTCCTCGTACGACAGCTCCGCATAATGCCGGAGCTGAATCAACTCCCGATAGTCGGGCGGCAGATGTTCCACCGCCTTTTCGATCGCGGCGCTCATCTGCTTGTTGCTGAGAGCACGATACGGCGAAACGCCGTCATCGGCGAACTCGCGCTCCTTCCCCTCCTCCTCGTCGCCCGGCCGGACCAGCGGCACCTCGGAGATCGACTTCTTCCGCAGCGCATCGATCGCGCTGTTCTGCGCGATGCGGAACAGCCAGGTCGAAAACTGAAACTTCGGGTCGTAGCGATCGAGAGCGAGAAAGACCTTCACGAAGATTTCCTGGGCGAGATCGTGGGCGTCTTCATAGCGATGCGTGATCCGGTACACGTAGTTGACGACGCGCTTTTCATAGCGCGCAACCAGCTGCGTGAAGCGGTCGCGGTCGCCCTCGAGGATGCGGGCGACCAGTGCCCGGTCGTCGAGTTGCTCACTTTGCGCCATTCAGGTGTACGGCTCCGGGAGCCGAAGGTTTTCGGATGATACTCTGCGGACGAAGCGATGATCGAGATCCGCAATCTCACGAAGAAGTACGGCGACTTCACCGCGGTGGACGATCTCAGCCTTTCCGTGGAGCGCGGCGAAATCTTCGGATTTCTCGGGCCGAACGGCGCCGGCAAGACTTCGACGATCCGCATCATCGCCGGCTTGTCGCTGCCGACGGCAGGAACCGTCCACGTCCGCGAGATCGACGTCGTCGCTTCTCCGGAAAAAGCGAAAGCTCTCCTCGGATATGTCCCCGACCGGCCCTACCTCTACGAAAAACTCACCGGCCGTGAGCTGCTGGAGTTCGTCGCGAACCTCTATCACCTCGAATGGAGCGCCTGCGAAGCGCGCGCGAACGAGCTGCTGCGCTACTTCGATCTCGCACAATGGGCCGGGTCGCGCATCGAGAGCTACTCGCACGGCATGAAGCAGAAGCTCGTGATCATCTCCGCGCTGGTGCATGAGCCGGAGGTGCTGATCATCGACGAGCCGATGGTCGGTCTCGATGCGCTCGCGCAGCGCCAGGTGCGGCAGCTCATGCGCGATCTCGCAGGCCAGGGGAAGACGATTTTTCTCACGACGCACACGCTGTCCATCGCGGAAGCGGTGTGCGACCGCGTGGCGATCATTCACCACGGCAGGATCATCGCAACCGGACCGACCGCGGAGCTCCGGCAGAATCGCGCGCTGGAGGATCGATTCCTCGAGCTGACGTATGAGGAAGGCGATGCGACATAGATGGAGTGCGGACGCCTCCTACGCACATGGTCTGTCTCTCCGATGACCACCATCGCCGAAGTCCGTGCGCGCTTTCGCGACGACCCGATCCGGCGCGATGTCGATCTCCTGCTCGCCGACATCACCGGGAAGCCCACAGCGTGGGTGTTCGCGCACGGCGATGAGGCCGTCGACCCGCGCATCGAGGCACTGATCCAGCGGCGCCTCGCCGGCGAGCCGCTCCAGTACATCCGCGGCCGGACCGAGTTCTATTCGCGCGAGTTCTATGTCGATGACCGCGCGCTGATTCCGCGGCCCGAAACCGAGATCCTCGTCGAGACGGTCATCCAGCAGTCGCCGCGCGGCGCACGCGTGATCGACATCGGTTCCGGCAGCGGCTGCATCTCGGTGACACTGGCGCTGGAGCGCGCGGATCTCCGTGTGTTCGCATTCGATGCGAGCATCGCCGCGCTGGCGGTGACGCGGCGCAATCGCGACGCACATCGGGCAACCGTGCGGCTCGCGGCCTCCGACGTTCTCGATGCTGCGAGCGCGCGCTTCGACGTCATCGTCTCGAATCCGCCGTACATCCCTGCGTCCGACGTGGAGACGCTCGCGACCGAAGTGCGCGATCACGAGCCGCACATGGCGCTGACGCCGGGCCGCGAAGGGACGGAAGTGATCGAGCGCATCTACGCTTCGGCGCGCGGCGCGCGGGTCTTTCTGGAGATCGGCTACGGCCAGGCGGAGGCGGTTCGGCGGATCGCGCAGTCGCATGGCTATCGCGTCGACGGCATCGTTCGCGATCTCGCCGGAATCGAGCGCGTCGTCATATCATCGCCGCATGGCTAACAACGATCGGTGTCTCTTCTGCCGCATTGCGAACGGCGAGATCTCGGCCCGCAAGGTGTATGAAGATGACGACGTCTTCGCGTTCGAGGACATCAACCCGCAGGCGCCGACGCATGTGTTGATCATCCCGCGCAAGCACATCGCCAGCATGGACGACCTCGGCGACGGCGACGCCGCAATCATCGGCACGACATTGGCGCGCGCCGCGGACATCGCGCGCACGCTGCACCTCAACTCCGACGGATACCGGCTCGTCGTGAACACCGGCGAGGCCGCCGGCCAGACCGTCTTCCACGTTCACTTCCACATCCTCGGCGGCCGCAACATGGGTTGGCCTCCGGGGTAGCCCGGTTCATCCAGCAGTTTCATCCTGAGCGAAGCGAAGGATCAACGAAGGCGCCGCGCTTCGCGCTCTTCAGGCGCTGCGCGCGTGGCAACCCGGCGTCCATCCCGACCGGAGCGAAGCGGAGGGATCAACGAAGGCGCTGCCCATTCTTCAGGCGCTGCGTGCGTGGCAACGCACACCCGGCGTCCATCCCGACCGGAGCGAAGCGAAGCGGAGGGATCAACGTGACGCGCCGCGCTTCGCGTTCTTCAGGCGCTGCGCGCGTGGCAACGTTCACCCGGCGCCTTCGTTGATCCTTCGCTTCGCTCAGGATGAAACCCCGAAACCCCGGCTACGCGGGCGGCGGCACTCGGAACCTTGTCCCGCTGAACGTCATCGACCGCTGGCCCTTCCGGCGCGATCCCTTGCGGCGATTGAGGAAGTCGTCCTTGGCTTCGCGCAGCGTCGATGGCACGTACGTCGCGCCCGCGCCAATCGTCTTCTGCTGATCGCGCGCGAATCCTGAGCCGCCGGCGACGATCATCAGCTCCGGGAAGTTCGACGCAATGAGCTGCAGCAGCGTATAGCCAGAGTCGAGGTGATCGAGGTTCGAGCACGAGACGAACAGCGCCTCGGGCTTCACTTCTGCGATGAACGCAACGAGCTCCGAGTCCGGAAGATCGGTGAAGTAGTCGACCGAGAATCCTTCCGCGCGCAGCAATTGCGTCAGCATCAGCGTGCCGAGGGAGAGGCGCTCACCGGCGACCGACACGGCGACGATGTGCCGCTCCGCGTCGCCGATCATCGCATTGCGGTCTCCGAAGCGAATGATCAACTCGCGAATCACATCCTTGATGAAGTGATCGTGCGCTGGCGTGATGCGCTTCCGATTCAACTCTTCCTGCGCGAACGTCAGCGTTGGGATGAAGAGATCGTTGAACATCTCCTCCATCGTCGCCGCTTCGGCGTAGCGGTCGGCGATGGCGATCGCGCCCGTGCGATCGCGCAGCAGCAGACGGTTGTAGAACGAGAGATAGCCCTCGAGCGGATCCTCCGTCCCGAACATGATCGAAAAGACGCGCAGCGCGGGGATGAACTCTCCGCCGACGGTCAGACAGACGGAGATCGGCGTCGCGAGCAGCAGGCCGACAGGTCCCCACAGCCAGCCCCAGAAGATCGCGGCGACGAGCAGCGCGATCGGCGAAACGCCGACGCGGTGGCCGACGACGATCGGCTCGACGAACCCTCCGATCAACTGATCGCTCAGGATGAAGAGGCCGAGAACGGCGAGGGCCGTGAACCAGTTCGGAAAGACGGCGAGCGCGAGAATCGTCGGCATCGAAGCGCTCAGCACCGCACCGACGTAGGGAATGAAGCGGAGCAATCCCGCAAGCACGCCCCACAACGAAGCATGAGGCACGCGCAACGCGAACAGACCGAGCCCGATGAGCACACCGAACCCGACGTTGAGCAAGGCAATGGTCAGCAGATACCGGCTGATGCGCTGCGAGGTCTCACCGATCGCCTGCGTGGTGACGGTCAGATGCGCGCGGCCCGCGAGCCGCAGCATCTTGTCACGCAGAGATTCTCGATCCTGCAGCAGAAAGAAGACGAGCACGACGACGAGAAACCCTGCCGCGACGAACTCGATCGTGGGGGCGGCCTTCTTGTACTGGTCGGCGATCGTCCGCTTCTCCGGAATCACGCGGACCTTGAGGTCCGCGACTTCGGGCTTCTCCGTCGATTCGGCAATCTGCTGCGCGGTCTTCTCGACCCACGCAATGCTGATGTTGAAGCGGCGGAAGTAGCGCAGCTTCTCTTCGATCTTGCTGCTGCTGGAAGCGATCTCGTGCGCCACTCCGCTGAATTGCTGATAGATCCAGTAACCGCCGAGCGACAGGCCGGCCACCGCGAGCCCGAGCGAGAGAACGACCGCGCCCGTGCGGCGAAGGATCGTCCGCTCCAGCATCGCCACGATGGGCGAGAGGAGGAACGCGAACAGGATCGCGAGTGCGATCGGGACGACCACCGGCCGCGCGAGATAGAGGACGGCGATGACGATCAGCGTCGTGAAGAATGTCCGCGCATTCGACTGGCGGCGTTCCTGTGCACGCTTGTCGGCGTACTGCGCTTCCACCGACAGCGGCGCAGTATCCGACGCGCGCCGCCTCACGGACAGAGTTCGATCGAGATCGTCAGTATCCTCGTCATCCTGGTACACACACGCTCCGCGGGGCTCCGGTTCAGTCTACTGCAAAGGCAACGCCGCAGTGCCGCGCGTGCGGCTTCTAGTGACCCGAGGCGCGGCGTCGCGCCGGCGTGCCGTTCGACGAGATGAGCAGCGTCACCGGATTCGACGTCGTGCCGTCCTGATTGATCACGGTGATCGTCAACGCTCCGGCGGTCCCGAGATCCGCAGCCGTCAACTGCACATCGAGCTCGACGCTGCTGACGAAGGTCGTCGCGCGAGGCGTGCCGTTGATCGCGACCTGGGATGTGGGGAGGAAATTCACGCCCGTGACGAACAACGTCTGGGCCGGCGCACCGGCGACGAACGACTGCGGATTCAGTCCGAGGACAATCGGCGCACCGGGTGACAGGATCGAGAAGAGAGCGGGGGTCGACTCCGAGGCCGGCGTGTTGCGCACGATCACCGGAACGATCTTCGGCGTCGCGAGATCGCCCGCCGTCAACTGGATCGAGAGTGAGCCGCTGGCGCTGTCGAATGTCGTTGCCCGCTCGACGCCGTCAAAGACGACTTTTGCGGTCGAAAGGAAGTTCGTCCCGCCGACGGTCAGCGTCATCGGACCATTGCCGGCGCTCGTCGAGAGTGGTGAAAGCGACGTGATCGCGGGACGCGCCACCGTGAGCCTGGACGCGCCGGAGGTGATGCCGCGATCGGTGACGGTGATGTCGAGCGTTGCCGGTGCCGCGATCTCGCTGGGAAGAACGGCGGTCGAGATCGATCCGCTGTTCGCGTCGTACTCCGTCAGATGTGCGGTGCCTCCGACGTTGATCACCGACGAAGTGCTGAAGCCCGTGCCGTTGACGGTCAGCGTGAAGCCCGTATCGCCCGCGGTCACCGTCGACGGCGAAATCGACGTGATCACCGGCGGAATCACCGAGACGGTCAGCGGCACGGATGCCGAGGCCGGGCTTCCCGGATTGAGCACCGACACCTGGATCTGGCGCGCCGAACTGAGGTCGCTGGCGAACACCGGAGCCGTCAGCTTCGTGATGCTGACGAAGGTCGTGGAGCGGGCCGCGCCGTCGAACTGCACGATCGACTGTTCCGTGAAGCCGGTGCCGTTGATGGTTAGAGTGAACGGAGCGCCGTTCACCGCCGCATTCGACGGGTTGATCGTGGAGATGATCGGGCCGGCCGACGAGTCGCTCACGTTGAAGACTGCCGGGGCCGACGTCGACCCGTTCGTGTGCTTCACCGTCACCGCGTACTGGCCGGCCGCCGAAACGTCCGCCGCCGTCAGCGAGATCACGAGCTGCGTCGCGCTGACGAACGACATCTGGCGCAGCGATCCATTGAAATAGACGGAGTCCGTGTTGACGAAGCCGCTGCCGTTGATGATGACGTTCACCGCACCGGAGCCCGTCGCCACCGATGTCGGATTCAGGTTGCTGATCACCGGCGCGTCGGACGCGATCACGTTGAGAACCAGCGCGGAGGACGTCGTCGAGCCCGTGCCGGGATTCGTGACGGTGATCGACAACTGCCCCGGATTCGAAATCTCGCTCGAAGTGATCGTCGTCGTCAGCGACGTCTCGCTGATGAAGGTGGCGGTGTGCACCGCCGTGTTGACGTTCACCTTCGCGCCGCTCATGAAATTCGAGCCCGTAAGAGTCAGCAGGAACGAGCCGCTCTTCGCCGTAACCGAGTTCGGCGAGATCGACGTCAACTGCGGTTGATTCGCCCCCGACACCGTCAGCGCCGACGGATCGGAGATCTTTCCATCCGGATTGCGAACGGTGATCGGAAGACTGCCTTCGATCGCCACATCCGACGAAAGAATGCGCGCCGTCAGTTGCGTCGAGCTGTTGAACGTGGTCGACCGCGAGACGCCATTGACGCGCACGACTGCGCCGCTCACGAAATTCTGTCCGGTGACGACGAGATCGAACGCTGCGCTGCCGGCAGGAACGAGATTCGGATTGAGCAGCGAGATCGTCGGAGCCGGAACCGTGTTCGATACGACGAGATTCACCGCATTCGAAGTCTTGTTGCTCGGATTGAGCACCGTGATCGACAGCGTGCGGTTCGAGGAGACGTCGGTCGCAGGAATCGCGGCGTCGAGATGGCTGCTGTCGATGAACGTCGTCGTGCGGTTGGCGTTGTTCACCTTGACGACCGCGGTGCTCGCGAAGTTCGAGCCCGTGAGGTGCAGCGTGAACGCACCGCTCCCCGTGACGACGGTCGAGGGATCGAGCGCGGAAATCGTGGGCGAATTCGGCAGGACGTTGAACGACACCGCGGTCGACAGGCCGCCGCCGCTCGGATTCGCAACGACGAAGCTCAGCGTGCCGGGATTCGCGACGTCGCTCGTGATCAGCGTGACCGTCAGATGTCCCGAGTCGGTGAACGTCGTCGGGCGATTCGCGTTGTTGACGCGAACGACGGAACCGCTGACGAAGTTCGCTCCGCGAACTCCCACCGTCTGCTGACCCGTTCCCGCGATGGTGTCCTGAGGAAGGAGCGAGGTGATGACGGGAGGATTCGTCACGGCCAGAGCCGCAAACGACATAAACAGAACTGCCACGACCGCCACGACACGCGCGCGCATGGACATGATGTTATTACGACACGGAATTAAATCGCAGGATTCCAGCGCAAAACAGGCTGCCGCGCGGCCCTCGCCTCGTCCAGCCGGCGTACCGGTGTCGAGTGCGGAGCGGTCCTGACCAGCTCAGGCCGCTCGTCACATTCACGGGCGATGGCGATCATTGCCTCACAAAACGCGTCGAGCTCTTCCTTCGGCTCGCTCTCCGTCGGTTCAATCATCAGCGCGCCCGACACGATCAGCGGGAAGTAGATCGTCGGCGGATGGAAGCCGTAGTCCATCAGCCGCTTCGCGATATCCAGCGTGTGGACATCCTTCGCCGTCTGGTTCTTGTCGCTGAAGACGACCTCGTGCAGCGAAGGCGCGTCATACGGCAGGTGATACGAGCTCTTGAGGCGCGCGCGGATGTAGTTCGCATTGAGAACCGCGAGCTGCGCAATGCGGCGCAGGCCATCGGGTCCCATCGACCGCATGTACGTCAGAGCGCGGACGAGCACGTTGAAGTTGCCGTTGAACGCGCGCATGCGGCCGATCGAATCAGGATGGCTGTAGTCGAGATAGAACGAGCCGTCTTCGCGGCGCTCGACCGTAGGCGCCGGCAGGTAGGGCACGAGCCGCTCGCTCACGCCGACCGGACCCGCGCCGGGGCCGCCGCCGCCGTGCGGCGTCGAGAACGTCTTGTGCAGATTCGAGTGAATGCAGTCGACGCCCATGTCGCCGGGCCGCGCGATGCCGACGAACGCGTTGAGATTCGCGCCGTCGCAGTAGAGATACGCACCCTTCGCGTGAAGGATGTCGGCGATCGAGCGGATCTCGCTCTCGAATACGCCGAGCGTGTTCGGCACCGTGATCATCAGCGCCGCCACGTCTTCGGTCACCGCCGCTTCCAGCGTGGAGAGCTCGACCGTGCCGCGGCTGTTCGACTTCAGTTCCCTGATCTCGTATCCGGCGAATGCCGCCGACGCCGGATTCGTACCGTGAGCGGAGTCGGGGATCAGAATGTACTTTCGCGGATTGCCGCTCTTCGCCAGCGCCTTGTGCACCATCAGGATGCCGGTGAGCTCGCCGTGCGCACCGGCGACCGGCTGCAGCGACACGCGCGGCATGCCGAAGATTTCCTTCAGCGTCTGCTCGAGATGCCACAGCAGCTCGAGGTTCCCCTGCACCTGATGATCGGGCTGCAGCGGATGGGAGTGCGCGAAGCCGGGCGTGCGCGCGATCTCTTCGTTGATGCGCGGATTGTGCTTCATCGTGCACGAGCCGAGGGGATAGAGGCCCGCATCGATCGAGACATTCAGCTTCGAGAGACGCGTGAAGTGGCGGATCACGTCCACTTCCGACACTTCGACTTCGTTGGCGATCTCCTCGCGGCGCAGCGCCGCGGGGATCATCGCATCGAGCGCCTCTTCCGGCACGTCGAGCGCAGGCAGCTTGTAGCCGCGGCGTCCTGTCTTCGAATGCTCGAAGATCAGCGGCGGGGTGTGGGCGGACTTCATCTCGCTCATCTGCGCTCCCGGGAAATCGCGGCGCTCAGCGCAGCGACGTAATGATCGAGTTGCTCGCGGGTGTGCAACTCGGTGACGGCGGCGAGGAAATCGTTGGCGCGGCCTTCGAAGAAACCGGCGAGCGGTATCCCACCGAGGATCTTCTCGTGCTCGAGATCGGCGAGGATCTCGGAAGCAGGGAACGGCGTGCGGATCACGAACTCGTTGTAAACCGGGCCGGAGAACGGCAGCTCCACTCCTCGGACTTCGCTCAGTTTCGTGCGGAGGTAGTTCGCCTTCTGCATCGACTGCAGCGCGACTTCGCGCAGGCCTTCCTTGCCGAGAAGCGAGAGATACATGTTCGCGGCGAGCGCGATGAGCGCCTCGTTCGTGCAGATGTTCGACGTCGCCTTGCCGCGGCGGATGTGCTGTTCGCGCGTCGCGAGCGTCAGCACGTAGGCGCGGCGGCCGTCGACGTCGACGGTCTCTCCGACGAGCCGGCCCGGCATGTGCCGCTTCAGCGCATCGCGCACGACCATGAAGCCGACGAACGGACCGCCGAACTGCGTGGGAATGCCCCACGCCTGCCCTTCACCGACACAGATGTCGAAGCCATGCGCTCCCGGCGGCGTCAGGATTCCCAGCGACGTCGCCTCGGCCACCACCGCGATGCGCGTGGTTCCCTCGCTCGCGGCGCGGATCGCGTCGTAATCCTCGACGACTCCCAGGAAGTTCGGCGACTGCACCGCGACGGCGAACGCCCCCTCAGCGGCAGCGCGGAGCGCGTCGAGATCGACGCGGCCGTCGTCGCTCCATCCCACCTCCACGACTTCGATGCCGAGATTCTGGATGTATGTGCGAACCGTCTCGCGGTAGTGCGGATGCACCGACTTCGCGATGAGCACCTTCGTCTTGTTCTTGTGCATCCGCTCCGCGAGCAGCACCGCCTCACAGAGCGCGGTCGACCCGTCGTAGAGCGATGCGTTCGCGACGTCGAGCCCCGTCAACAGACACTGGTGCGTCTGATACTCGAAGATCGACTGCAGCGTTCCCTGAGAGACCTCCGGCTGATACGGCGTATAGGCGGTGAGGAATTCCGCGCGCAGCAGGAGCTGATCGATGCAGGCCGGCTGGTAGTGCGCGTACGCTCCGCCGCCGAGGAACGACGCATGATCGACAGCCGTGCGGTTCTTCGCGGCAAGACCGCGGAACCAGCGGCGCGTCTCGATCTCCGACCAAGGTCCCGGCACTTCCAGAAGCCTGTTCAGCTTCACCGCATCAGGAATCGTGTCGAAGAGCCTGTCGATCGAATCGACGCCAACGACGTCGAGCATCTCGCGAACGTCCTGGCTGGCGTTGGGGATGTAGCGGTGGTGGGAAGTGAGGGGATCAGGGAGTGTCATGTTTTTGAAAAGCGAAATTCAGAATGCATCAATCGAATGCAGAATTCAGATCAACATTTTTCATTCTGAATTCTGGATTCTGAATTCTGCATTCGTTTTTCCAACCGTCAGTGTCCCGCCTCGGTCTGGATGTACTCCTCGTACTCCTCGGCGTTCATCAGGAGCTCGTCCATCTCGCTGGGGTCCGAGAGCTTGATCCTCACCATCCAGCCGTCGCCGTACGAATCGGTGTTCACCAGCTCCGGCTTCTCGGCCAGCGCTTCGTTGACCTCGACCACTTCGCCCGACACCGGCGAGAAAAGCTCGGACACGGCTTTCACCGACTCGATCGAGCCGAGCTCGTCGCCGGCTTCGAGTTGTGTTCCCACCTGCGGCAGTTCGACGAATACGACGTCGCCGAGCTCTTTCTGCGCATAGTCGGTAATGCCGATCGTGCCGATTCCTTCCTTCTCATCGAAGTGGACGTATTCGTGACTCTTCGCGTATTTGCTGTCTTCAGGCGTGCTCATCGCAGCATCTCCTTCACTTCGCGCGCTTGTAGAACGGGGTGGGGACGACTCGGGCCCGGGTCTCCCTGCCGCGGATCAACACCATGAATTCGGTTCCCGGCGCCGATTTGTCGAGCGGAAGATATGCGAGACCGATCGCTTTTTTCAATGTCGGCGAATGGGTGCCGCTCGTGACGACGCCGATCTCTTCCGAGCCATCCACGATGGGGTAACCGTGCCGCGCGATTCCGCGCTCGGCCATCTCGAATCCGACCAGCTTCCGGCGCGGCCCTTCCGCCTTTTCGCGCTGCAGGACGTCGCGGCCGTTGAACTCCCCTTTCTCCACCTTCACGATCCAGCCGAGGTCGGCTTCGAGCGGCGTGGTGGTGTGATCGATGTCGTTGCCGTAGAGCGCCATCTTCGCCTCGAGACGCAGCGTGTCGCGCGCGCCGAGACCGCAGGGCTTCGCTCCGAGCTCGATCAGCTTGCGCGCGACGCGCGTCACATCCTCGGGATCCAGGAAGATCTCGAAGCCGTCTTCGCCCGTGTAGCCGGTGCGCGACAGGATCGCCTTCGCGCCATCGACCGTGCCGTGTGCGAAGGCGTAGTACTTGAGCGGCGAGAGCTCGATGTTCACGAGCGGCTGCAGCAGTGCCACCGAGCTCGGCCCCTGCAGCGCGATGAGCGCGTACTCATCGCTGCGGTTGACGAGCTCGACCTCCATCCCTTTCGCGGTGTTCTCGAACCACTCGAAGTCCTTGTCGATGTTCGACGCGTTGACGACCGCGAAGTAGTCGTTGTCACCGTTCTTGTAGATGAGGAGGTCATCGACGAACGTTGCGGTGGGATAGAGGAGGCCGTTGTACTGCGCGCGCCCGTTGGCGATCTTCGAGACGTCATTGCAGGTCGTCGACTGCAGCATGCGCAGCGTATCCGGCCCGCGAAAGGTGAACTCTCCCATGTGCGAGACATCGAAGAGACCGGCGCCGGTCCGTACGGCTTCATGCTCCTCGAGGATGCCGGAGTACTGCACCGGCATTTCCCAGCCGCCGAAGTCCACCATCTTCGCGCCCAACTCGTGATGCAGTGCATTCAGGGGGGTTCGCTTCAGGTTTTGGTCTACCATGGCCGCGTAGCGTATTGCGGAAATTGAAAATTGAAAATTGAAAATTGAAATGGACAATTTTCAATTTCGCGCAGCGGGAGCGCGGGCGTGAAACGAGAGATCGGTGATTTCCTCGACTATCTGACCTACGAGCGCAACGTCTCGACGAACACGGTCGAGGCTTACCGCGACGATCTCGAATCGTTCCTTCGCTTTCTCTGCAACGACTACCTCACGATCGATCGCGACCTCGTCGATCTCCGGCGCGTCGATCACCTCACGGTCCGCGCCTACCTCGCGCACCTCTCGCGCCGGAAGCTGGCGCGCACGTCGATCGCGCGGCATCTCTCCGCGCTGCGCACGTTCTTCAAGTACCTGATGCGCGAAGGTCTGGCCGAGGCCAATCCGGCGCGGACCGTCGCCACGCCGAAGCGCGAGAAGCATCTGCCGGCGGTGATGCAGCCGTCCGACATCTCGCTTCTCCTCGAGCAGCCCGATCTCGACACCTCTCTCGGGATCCGCGATCGCGCCTGGCTCGAGCTGCTCTATGCATCAGGGCTGCGCATCAGTGAGCTCGTCGGCATCGATCTCGACGACATCGAGGTGCGCGCACGGCTGGTGAAGGTTCACGGAAAGGGATCGAAAGAGCGGATCGTGCCGTTCGGCTCGAAAGCCGAGGAAGCGCTGCGCGCGTACCTCGCGGTGCGGGAAGCGGAGGCGGATGAGCAGGCGCTCTTCGTCAACTACCGGGGAGGCCGCATCACGACGCGCAGCATCCGGCGCCTGTTCGATCGTTATCTGCGGGCGGCATCGCTTCGCGCCGGCATCTCCCCCCACACGATGCGCCATTCATTCGCGACACACCTCCTCAACGCCGGTGCCGATCTCCGCGGCATTCAGGAGCTCCTCGGCCATGCGTCGCTGTCGACGACGCAGAAGTACACGCATCTGAACGACTGGGAGTTGATCAAGGTCTACAAGAAGGCGCATCCGCGGGCGTAGTCCTTCATCCCGAGCGAAGTCGAGGGATCAACGCAGGCACCGGACAAATCGACCCATGTGGCTTGCTCATGACACCAACTTTCGCGGCGCCGTCGATGATGCCTCGACTTCGCTCGGCATAAACTAGACCTGTGATCCGGGCGATCGTGCATCAGGGGTTCATCGGCGAGACGATCGAATACTTCGCCGTCGTGACCGGACCCGACGTCGATCGCCGCTTCTTCTTCGAGCAGATTTCCACCGGCCGCGGCGACGTCGTGCGCTACTTCGGCGGCAATTCGGAGATCACCCTGAATCCCGAGGGGATCCGCTTTCGCGGCAACGGCGGCATCTTCGGCGAGTACATGTTCGGCGGCCATTTTCCGGTCGGCGATCTGCTCAACGATGAAGTCGTGAACCGCCTCGTGCTGTTCGGCGCGACCACCGACGCGCAGACTCACGAGCTCCGTTTCACGCAGCACACGGAAGGCTTCGAGACCTACGACAATCTTTTTCTTCAGGGCAACGCGATCGCGAACTACTTCTTCTTCGTCGACGATCGCAAGCGCTTCAACGACGTCGCGGAGCGCCAGTCCCAGATTCTCCGCAACGCGGGAAAACTGTTGAAGCGCTCGCGCAAGGTTGGAGAGGGAAAGTTCATCGCGCTCGGCAACGAGGTGCTCGACGCGCTCGCGGAACCGGAGACGACGATCGTGATCCTCCGCGTCGTGCATCGCTCGAATCAGCGTTTCTCCGACGCCTGCCGCCAGGCCTACGCGCAGCACCGCTCGATGCAGGAGATCGGAGCGATCGCCAGTGACGGCGTGGAAACGTATCAGCGGGAACGCATCCAGATCGATGTCATCTATCACCACCGCGACAACCAGGAGCTGATCAACGAGTACAAGCGCATCCTCGCCTCCTGCATCGGCTCCAACATCGGTCCGTCGGCTCGCGCGCGGCTGATGCGCATCCGCACGCTCTCGCTGCGCAATGAAGTCCCGCTGTCGATCTTCGACACGCTGGAGGAGATCGTGCTGCAGGAGTCGCGGCTGGCGACGACCGAGCAGGAACCCGACTACATCCAGTCGACGCGCGAGATCCTGGGCGGCTTCCTGCTCGGCAAGAACATCACGCGCAAGCTCTCGTCACTGGACATGGTCCAGTTGATGGAGAACAAACAGAAGGCGGGCGCGAATCGCGACCAGACGTTCGAGGAGCTGCTGCTCGACACCGGGCGTCTGATCGACGAGATCTCGCGCGAGGAAGAAGACTTCGAGCGGCTGGAGTCGTTCGGCGAATTGATCACGCTCTTCGACCGCATCGATCACACCACGACACTCGTCAACAAGCTCGCGTTCATGGACGACGTCGAGCTGTCGAACGAGCAGGTGCGCTCGCTGCTCGGCAACATGCAGGTGTTCGAAAAGCTGCGCCGCGGGCTTTTTCAGCAGCTCTTCATCGATCCGATCGTCGCCAACGAGTACGCGCTCTCCTACGGCAAGAAGAAGCTCTACGCGCTGACGCTGGGCCTCATCTCGATCGAGAACAACGAAGCGTCGATCGGCGATGTCGTCGAATCGATCACCGCGATCAACCGGAACGAGCGCGCCTACTTTGCCGTGTACAAGCTCGCACGGCGGCGCATGATGAACTTCTACCTCGAGCTGAACACGCCCGAGGGACGCGAGACGTTCCGCCGCGAGATGCGGGACGAGATCGCGCGCGACGAAGCGCTGAACGACCTGCAGGACCTGATCAACGAGTCGCTGCTCGAGGATGTCATCACGAAGATCCGGCTCGAGGCGTTCTACATCAACCAGTTGCTGCCGAAGATCATCGACGAACAGGATGCGAAGCTGCGGAGCGATTTCCTGTCGAATTCCGGCCTCGACCGCTTCCAGATCGAAGAGCTCGAGTCGGAGTATTTCGAGATGCGCGCCTTCCCGCCGCAAATGCTCGAAGCGATCCAGAGGCCGTAACTCCGTTTATGCTGAGCACCGCGAAGCATCAACCAAGGCGCCGCGGTCATCGTGCCATTCGCCCTGCGCCTTGGCTGATCCTTCGCTGCGCTCAGGAATAAGAATGACAAACCGCCTCGCGAACGAGACCTCTCCTTACCTCCTCCAGCACGCGCACAACCCTGTGGACTGGTACCCGTGGGGCAGCGAAGCATTCGCGAAGGCGAAGGCGGAGAACAAGCCGGTCTTTCTTTCCGTCGGCTACTCCGCCTGCCATTGGTGTCATGTGATGGAGCGCGAGTCGTTCGAGAGCGCCGAGATCGCGGCGATTCTCAACGAGCTGTTCGTCTCCATCAAAGTCGATCGCGAAGAGCGTCCCGATGTCGACTCGATCTACATGGAAGCCGTGCAACTCATGACCGGCCACGGCGGCTGGCCGATGTCCGTGTTCCTGACGCCGGACGGAGCGCCGTTCTACGCAGGTACGTACTTCCCGCCCGACGATCGCCACGGAATGCCGGGGTTCCGCCGCGTGCTCGCGCATGTGGCGGACGCGTTCCGCCACCGGCAGGAGGACGTGCGCGGCGCGGCGCAGGAAGTGGTCTCGGCGATCGGCGGCTCGCTGCGTGCGGCCACGGGCCGCGAGTCGGGAGGCGTCACGAGCGCTGCGCTGCAGCAGGCCGTGGAGCGCCTCGCGCAGAACTATGACCGCGTGCACGGCGGTTTCGGCGGCGCGCCGAAGTTCCCGCCTTCCATGACGCTCGACTTTCTGATGCAGATGGACGGCGGACGCGAGATCGTGGTCAACACGTTGACGAAGATGGCGCGCGGCGGCATGTACGACCAGATCGGCGGCGGCTTCCACCGCTACTCCGTCGACGCGCGCTGGCTCGTGCCCCACTTCGAGAAGATGCTGTACGACAACGCGCTGCTGGCGCGCCTCTACACGCGCGCATGGCAGTGGACCAAAGATCCCTTCTTCGCCCGCATCGCGAACGAGATCCTCGGCTACGTCCAGCGCGAGATGACCTCGCCCGACGGCGGCTTCTACTCATCGCAGGATGCCGACTCGGAAGGGGAAGAGGGAAAGTTCTATGTCTGGTCGCGGCGAGAGGTTCTCGACGTGCTCGGCGCCGATGAAGGGCGAATCTTCTGCGCGCTGTACGACATCACCGAGAGCGGCAACTGGGAAGGTCACAACATCCTGAATGTGCCGCGGGATCCGGAGGCGGTGGCCGCGGATCTCGGCATCACGATCGAGCGCCTCAACGAAATCGCGGCGCGGGGCAAGTGCAAGCTCTACGGCGTCCGCGCCGAGCGCGTCGCACCGGGACGCGACGACAAGATCCTCACCGGCTGGAACGGCTGGATGCTCGCGGCATTCGCCGAGGCGAAGCTGGCATTCGGACGGTACGAGGATGTCGTGCGCGCCAACGCCGAATTTCTGCTCCGGCGAAATGGAAAACGCACCGATCGCATCGCCGGACTGCTCGAAGATTACTCGGGTGCGGCATGGGGTCTCGTGCTCGCGTACGAGGCGACGCACGAGCGGCGCTATCTGGATGCCGCTCGTCAACTTGTTGACGAAATTGTGAATCGCTTCGCCGATGAGGAGAATGGCGGATTCTTCGACACGGCGATCGATCACGAGAAGCTGATCACGCGTCCGAAAGACGTCTTCGACAACGCGACGCCGTCAGGAAACTCCGTCACCTGCGATCTTCTGCTTCGCATGGCCGTGCTCTTCGGAGAGGAAACGTACGCGCGCCTCGCGACGCGCGCAATCGACGCGGTCTGGCCTCTCGCCGAGCGCTATCCCTCCGGCTTCGGCTTCCTCCTCGGCGTCGCCGCGTGGCGCCTCGGCCAGCCGAAAGAAATCGCGCTGACCGGTGCCGGCATCGCCGCCTTCGAGCGCGTCATCGGCGAGACCTACCTGCCCCATCGCATTCTCGTCGCCGGCGAACAATCCGCATCACTCCCCTTGATGGAGGGACGCCCGCACGATCGCACGATGGCGTACGTGTGCCAGGGCTACGCGTGCCAGGAGCCGACGGCCGATCCGGAACGCCTGCGCGAATTGCTCGAGTAGCATCAGGAAAAAATCAAGGCGTCTTCGGCACGATCACCGGCTTCGTCTTCGCGTGTGCGCTGTAGTTCCACGACTTGTCCACCGCGACGACGTCGTACGTGTACTCGACTCCGGGCTGGATCGAGATGTCGGTGAAGGTCGTCTGTGGAATCGTGTCTTTGGAGAGGAACAGCTCTTTCTGCCCCGCCTCGTTGCGGAACACGAGATAACCGCGCAGATCGGGCACATCGACCGGATCCCAGACGAGCCGCACAGCGCCTGTTTCGATCAGCGCCGTCAGACCGGTCGGTGCGGGCGGCGGCTGCAGATCCTTGAACGTCGCCGTCACCGCGGGCGAAATCTCACTCTCGATCCGCGGAGGGCCGGCCATCGCGACTGCCGTCACCCGATATTCGAAGTTTCCGTACGGCGGCACATCGAGGTAATCGGTCTTCGCCACCGGTGCCGGATTGACCGGCATGCTCAGCTCATTGAAGCTCTCGCCAACCGGCGTTCTGTAGACGTTGTATCCGATCGGCTCACCGCTGCCTGACTTCGCCCACGACAGGGCAACGCCTTCCGGCTTCGGCTCCGCTTTGAGATCGGCTGGAGCCGATGGAGGCATGAGCGGGATGATGAATGCGAGATTGGACATGCCTCCCGTCGCCGATTCCCCTTCGGTGACGACGCCGTACGTGAGCCGCACCGGCCGCTTGTCGGACGTCTCGAACGGCGGATTGTCTTCGAACGTCAGCTTCGCGCCGTTGGTCGCCGCTGGAAGGCTGGCACCTTCAATGCTGTCCACCTTCGTCTTGAGTTTGTTGAACTGGCCGGCGGTGAGCTGCGGGACCTTCGAGAAATCGGAGATCGCGCGGGGCTTCGTCGGGTCTGTATCGCCGGGGAGGATGGCGTTCGGGTCACGGCCGCCCTGTGGAACCGGAAGCGGCTCGCTGTAGCGATAGACGGTCACGCCTTTGATCGGACCGAGCTTTTTCCCCGCGGTTGTTACCGATGGGTAGCTCCAGGCGAGAACAATGCGCGGCCCTCGCTGTGTTACAAGAAGGTCGTTCGTCGCCTGCGGGATCATCGGCACCGGCGGTTTCGGGTCGCCGCGCTTGCCACAGGCGAGGATCGCGAGAACAACGACGAGCAAACAAAGCCGTTTCACGGCGGCGATTGTACTGGAGTCAACATGTGCGGAATCATCGGATACGTCGGCACACGTGATGTGGTGCCGGTTCTCATCGGCGGATTGAAGAAACTGGAGTATCGCGGATACGACAGCGCCGGCATCGCCGTCGTGAACGGGAACGGGGTCGAAGTCGTACGCGCGGAAGGCAAGCTGTCGAATCTCGAAGCGAAGCTCGACGACAGGAAGCTGCACGGTTCATTCGGCATGGGGCACACGCGCTGGGCCACCCATGGAAAGCCGAACGAGAACAACGCGCATCCGCACCGCGACTGCACCGGCCAGGTCGTCGTGATCCACAACGGGATCATCGAGAACTTTCTCCCCTTGAAGCAGCGCCTGCAGAAAGCGGGACACGAGTTCAAGACGGAGACCGACACCGAGGTCGTCGCGCATTTGATCGAAGAGCGAATCAAGGGCGGAACGAAGTTCGTCGACGCCGTCCGGCAGACGCTGAAAGAGCTCGAGGGCCACTTCGCGCTGGTGATGATCGACGGCAGCGAGCCGGGAACGATCGTCGCCGCCAAGCAGGGTCCGCCGCTGGTCGTCGGACTCGGTGAGAACGAGAACATCATCGCGTCGGATGTCGCACCGCTGCTCGCCTACACGCGCAACATCATCTATCTCGAAGATGGCGAATACGCGATCGCGGATCAGCAGAACGTGCGCGTGTTCGACAAGAACGACAACGACGTCACACGCCCGCCGAAGAAGATCCTCTGGGATGCGGTCATGGCCGAGAAGGAAGGCTACCGCCACTACATGCTGAAGGAGATCCACGAACAGCCACGCGCCGTGCGCGACACGTTCAACGGCCGGATGTTCGAGGAGTCAGCGCAGATCTACTTCAACGATCTCCAGCTCACGGCAGACGACTGGGCGAAGATCAAAAAGGTCCAGGTCATCGCGTGCGGCACGTCGTGGCATGCGGGACTCGTCGGCAAGTTCCTGCTCGAAGATGCGGCACGCATTCCGATCGAAGTCGACTACGGCTCGGAGTACCGCTACCGCAATCCGATCATCGACGGTTCGACGCTCGTCATCGGCGTCACGCAATCGGGCGAAACGGCGGACACGATCGCCGGCATGCAGGAAGCGAAGCGGCAGGGCGCGAAGCTGATCACGATCTGCAATGTGATCGGCGCAGCGGCCACGCGGATGTCGGACGGCGTGATCTACACGAATGCCGGACCGGAGATCGGCGTCGCGTCGACGAAGGCGTTCACGACGCAGCTCACGGCGTTCTATCTGCTCTCGCTCTACATCCGCGAGCTGCGCGGCGAAGATGTCAGCGTGCGCAAGCAAGGGATGCATGAGATGCGGATGATTCCGCATCGCATCGAGCACATCCTGAAACATCAGGAGCAGCACATCGAGCGGCTCGCGCACAAATACGCCAACTCGACCGACTTTCTCTTCCTCGGCCGCGGCGTGCACTATCCGATTGCGCTCGAAGGTGCGTTGAAGCTGAAGGAGATCTCGTACATCCATGCCGAGGGCTATCCGGCGGGGGAAATGAAGCATGGACCGATCGCGCTGATCGACGAGAATCTGCCGGTCGTGGCGATCGCGACGAAAACGCCGGTGTACGACAAGGTCGTCTCGAATCTGCAGGAAGTCAAAGCGCGCGATGGAAAGCTGATCGTCATCTGCGACGAAGGGGACGAGGAAATCGCGAAGCTCGCCGATGACGTGATCGAGATTCCGCACACGATCGAGCCGCTGCAGCCGATCCTCTCGGTCGTGCCGACGCAACTGCTCGCGTACTACATCGCGCTGCGGCTCGGGAAGGATGTCGATCAGCCGCGGAATCTCGCGAAGAGCGTGACGGTGGAGTAGTCGATCTTCCACGTCCGAAAACGGCTAGTCGCCGCGGGCACAGTCATCCATACTGTGGCTCGTGACCCTTGACCGCTGGTACGACGCGCTGCGCAGCCACGATCCGCGCTTCGACGGGCGGCTGTTCATCGCGGTGACGTCGACGAAGATCTACTGCCGGCCGATTTGTCCGGCGAAACGGCCGCTGCGAAAGAACGTCCGGATCTACGCGTCGGCCGCGGCCGCCGAAGCCGCCGGCTTCCGCCCCTGCCTCCGCTGCCGCCCGGAAGTCGCACCATGGACTTCGGCCTGGAACGGCACGTCGGCGACGGTCTCGCGCGCGTTGCGTCTGATCGGAGAAGGAGCGCTCGACGGCGGCGATGTCGAGTCGCTCGCGCAGCGCCTCGGCGTCACCTCACGTCATATCCGCCGTCTGTTCGAAGAGCACCTCGGCGCCTCGCCCATTGCGATCGCGCAATCGCGCCGCATCCATTTCGCGCGGACGCTGCTGACCGATACCTCGCTGCCGATCACCGACGTCGCCTTCGCGGCAGGCTTCAGCTCGATCCGCCGTTTCAATACGGCGATGCGCGCGACGTATCGAATGGCGCCGCGCGACATGCGCCGGCGCCGGAGTGTCGCGAGCGACGGCACGATCGAGGTTCGCCTCCCCTATCGCCCGCCGTTCGATTTCGCCGGACTCCTCTCGTTCTTCCGGCCTCGCGCGATCGCCGGAGTCGAGTCCGTCGGCCGCGATGAATACCGCCGGACGATCTCACTCGGCGGCGTGCACGGCGTGATCCGCGTGCGGGACGATCGCGACGCGCTGCTGTTGTCCGTTCCACGCGCATTCACGCACACGCTGAAGCCGATCGTCGATCGCGTCCGGCGCATGTTCGACGTGTTCGCCGATCCCGACACGATTGGCGAAGAGCTCGCGCGCGACCGCGCGCTGCGGCCGCTCGTGCGGCGCTGGCCCGGCGTGCGCGTCCCGGGCGCGTGGGATGAGGTCGAGCTTGCGGTGCGTGCGATCGCCGGCCAGCAGGTGAGCGTCGCCGCCGCGACGACGCTCGTCGGCCGAATCGCAGCGCGGCACGGCATGCACATCGACACGGGCGATGCCGCGCTCACGACGGTGTTCCCGTCCGCAGAGATTCTTCGCGACGCACGAATCGAAGGGATGCCTTCGTCGCGCGCGGAGACGATTCGCCGCGTCGCCGGCGGCTCGCTCGATGTCAAGGGCATCGGCCCCTGGACGCGCGGCTACATCGCGATGCGCAGCGGCGATCCCGATGCGTTCCCCGAGGGTGATCTCGTGCTGAGGAAAGCGCTGAAGGGAATCTCTGCGCGCGAACTGCTCGCACGCGCGGAGGGATGGCGGCCGTGGCGCGCATACGCTTCGATTCTTCTCTGGAGAAGCGCATGAACTACACGTTCGTCGAGACGCCGATCGGCCCGCTTCTGGTCGCAGGTGACGCGGAAACGGTTCACGAGATTCATTTCGCGCCCGCCGAACCGCGCGATGAGTGGGTTCGCGATGACGACGCCTTGAAGTACGCGAGCGTGCAGCTTCGATCCTACTTCGCAGGCAAGCGGACGAGTTTCGACCTTCCGCTCGCGCCTTCGGGAACGGAGTTTCAGCGCGCGGTGTGGGACGCCCTGCGCCGGATCCCGTTCGGCGAGACGACGACCTACGGCGACATCGCCCGCGCCATCGGGAAGCCGGATGCCGTCCGCGCAGTCGGCGCGGCGAACGGCGCGAATCCGATCCCGATCGTCATCCCCTGCCACCGCGTCATCGGATCGGACGGCTCGCTGACCGGATTCGGCGGAGGGCTGAAGGCGAAGCGCTGGCTACTCGATCATGAGGCGCGAATCGCCGGCATCCGCCTGTTCTGAACCATGCACCGGTTCCGCGTGAACCGTGACCACGACGCGCGGGAGCACTTCGCGTATCCGCGCCTTGACGAGCTCCGTCAGGTCGTGCGCTTTCTCGAACGTCACATTGCTGTCGATGCAGAGCTCGAACTCGACGAAGCGGACACCCGCGGCGCGGCGCGTGCGCAGCTCGCGATAGTTGACGACGGCCGGATCGGCGCGCTCGATCGCCCGCACGATCTGATCGATCTCCTCCTCGGGCAGCGCGGGATCCATCAGATCGCCTGCCGCCGTCCAGATGAGATAGAGCGAGTTCCAGCCGATCCAGCAGGCGACGGAAATGCCGAGGATGGAGTCGAAGAGCGGGTTGCCGGTTCTGCGCACGAGGATCAGCGCCACGATCGTCGCAAGATTCGATGCGACGTCCGTCGTGTAGTGCAGCGCGTCGCTCGACAACGCGACGCTTTCCGATCGCGCCGCGTTCTTCTTCAGGTACGTCGTGACGAACGTCGTGGCGATGATCGAGCCGACCATCGTGCCGATCGCAGCAAGTGACGCGTCGATCGGTGCAGGTGTGCGAATCCTCTCGATCGCACGAATGGCCAGCAGAACGCCGCCCGTGAGAATGATGACGCCCTGCAGCAGCGCCGCGAGATGTTCCGCTTTGCCGTGCCCGAACTGGTGATCTTCATCGGGAGGCTTCGCCGCGATCGACAGAAAGATGAAGTTCATGAACGACGCGAGCACATCGCCGCCGGAGTCGAGCGCGGATGACAGAACGGCGAGCGAACCCGTCGTGAATCCGACGGCGGCCTTGGCCAGCGCGAGAAGCAACGCAGCGCCGGTGACGTTCAATGCGACACGGTTCGCGCCCGAATGAGACTGCTGCTGCATCACGATCCCTCTTCGTACACCGCAACCGCCGTTCCCGCCGGATCGAGGATCACACAACAAGGTGCGATCCGCTGCGAGACGCGCGTCTACGCCTTTGCGATCCAGCCGCCGCCAAGGCAGAGATCGTCCTGATAGAAGACGACGGCCTGGCCCGGCGCAATCGCTCGCAGCTTCTGCGCGAACACGACGCGTGCTCGATCGCCATCGAGCGGGGTGATCGTCGCCGCGACGTCGGCCATGCGCGAGCGCACCCGCGCCTGCGCCTCGATCGGTCCCGAAGGCCGCGCGCCGATCCAGTGCACGCGCTCGGCGATCAACTCGCTCTTCTCGAGCAGCGACGCGGGGCCCACCGTCACGCGCTTCGTGAACGGATTCACATCGACGACGTACCTCCGCTCCGGCGCGCCGCCGACGTCGATGCCGCGCCGCTGGCCGATCGTGAAGTGGTAGTAGCCCTCGTGCCGGCCGATCACCGAGCCATCGGCGTCGACGATCTCGCCCGCGGCCTCCGCCGGCGTGATTCCTGTCTCGCGCTCGACGATCGATGGATAACCGTCCTTCTCCGGCACGAAACAGATTTCGTAGGACTCCTTCTTGCGCGCGACCGACAGTCCGCCTCTCTCCGCAAGCGCACGCACTTCCGGCTTCGTCATCTCCCCGAGCGGGAAGAGCGCTTCCGACAGTTGTGCCTGTGAGAGCTCGAAGAGGAAGTACGTCTGATCCTTCGCGAGATCGACCGCCTTGCGAAGCTCGAAGCGGCCCTCGGCGTCGCGAGTGATGCGCGCGTAGTGTCCTGTGGCGATGCGATCCGCTCCGATCGCGATCGCCTTCTGGTGAAAGAGGTCGAACTTGACATGCGTATTGCAGAGGACGCAGGGACTGGGTGTGGTCCCTGCGAGATAGCTCTGCACGAATGGCGTGATGACCTTCTCGTGGAAACCCGACTCCATGTTGAGCGTGAAGTGAGGGATTTCCAGTTTCCAGGCGACGCGGCGCGCATCCGCGAGGTCGTCGATCGTACAGCAGCCGCCGTAAGTGGACTCGGCACGGCTGAGGTTGTCGTACATCTGCATCGACAATCCGACCACCTCATGTCCCTGCGACTTGAGGAGGTATGCGGCAGTCGAGGAGTCGACTCCGCCCGACATGGCAACGGCGATCTTCATCGTGGCGAGGTCGAATACGAACCGGGTTACGGCATAATTCCCGGCGGTGTTTCGTGACTGAAGCAACGGTAGCGTCCCCGGCCGATGCTCTCCGCGTCCTCGTCGTCGACGATGACAGCAACATCCGCCGCATGATCGTCGCTGCATTGAAGCGGGACGGCTATGCGTTCCTGGAAGCAGGCAACGGGCGGGAAGCGCTCGACGTCATGCGCGCCGGACATCCGGATGTCGTCGTACTCGATCTGATGATGCCCGTGCTCTCGGGATGGGATGTGCTCTCGGAGCGGCAGCGCGACGCGGAGCTCCTCCGGATTCCCGTGATTCTGATCAGCGCGAGCCGCGACCCGGAGATTGCAAGCGCGGTCGACAAGGGCGTCTGCGCATTTCTGCCGAAGCCGTTCGACATCGGCGCGCTGTCGGCGCTGGTTAGAAGCTGCGTGAGAATGTAGGACAGGCGCCCCCGCCTGTCCCTTCCGGCGACAGAGGACAGGCGAGGCGCCTGTCCTACACTTTCTCCTGCGCGTCGAGCACGGCCATCGCGGCCATGTTGACGATGTCGTTCACATCGACGCCGCGCTGCAGCACGTGCACCGGCTTCGCGAGTCCCTGCAGGATCGGCCCGATCACTTCGGCAGTCGCGAGACGCCACAGCAGTTTGTACGCAGCGTTGGCCGCGTCGAGATTCGGAAAGATCAGGACGTTCGCATCGCCCTGAATTGCGCTCCAGGGATAGTCGCCCGCGGCGATCTCCGGAACGACTGCGGTATCCGCCTGCATCTCCCCTTCGACGACGAGATCGGGACGCCGCTGCTTGAGCAGACGGACGGCCTCGCGCACCTTTTCCGTCTCCGGATCCTTCGTCGAGCCGAAGTTGGAGAACGAGACCATCGCGATGCGCGGCTCCATGTTGAAGCGGCGTGCGGTCTCCGCCGACTGCTCGGCAATCTCGACCAACTGTTCCGCCGTCGGATTGATGTTCACGGTCGTATCCGCGAGCAGGAGCATGCGGCCGCCCTTGAACATCAGGAGGTAGGCGCCGGACACCCAGCGCGCACCGGGCCGCGTCTTCAGAATCTGAAGCGCCGGTCGAATGGTTGCGGGGTAATAGGCGCGGAGCCCCGCGATCACGCCGTCGGCGTCGCCCTGCTCGAGCATCATCATCGCGAAGTAGTTGCGGCTGTTCAGAATCCTGCGCGCGTCCGCGACGGTGATGCCGTCGCGCTGGCGGAGATCCGCAAAGCGCTGCGCGTACTCCTCGTACTTCGGCGACTGCGCGATGTCGATGATCGTCACCTGCGATTCGTCGATGTGGTATTTCTCGAGCAACGCGGTGATCTCTTCGCGCCGTACGAGCAGAATCGGCTTCGCCATCTTCTCGTCGATGAGAATCTTCGCCGCGCGAATGATCTTCTCCTGATCGCCTTCGGGGAAAACGATGCGCTTCGGATCGCGCTTCGCCCGATCGAAGATCAGTTGCATCACGCTGCGCGAGCGGCCGAGGAGACCCTCGAGACGGCGCCGATAGGCGTCGTAGTCCTGAATCGGCTGCTGCGCCACACCCGTCTCCGCGGCGGCCTTCGCGACGGCAACCGGCACGTTCAGCAGCACGCGATAATCGAACGGCTTCGGGATCAGATACTCGCGGCCAAACGAAAAGCGATCGTTGCCGTAAGCGCGCAGCACGGAGTCGGGAACATCTTCCTTCGCCAGACTCGCCAGCGCTTCCGAGGCGGCGAGCTTCATCTCATCGTTGATGGTCGTCGCGCGGCAATCGAGCGCACCGCGGAAGATGAAGGGGAAGCCGAGGACGTTGTTGACCTGATTCGGAAAATCGCTGCGGCCCGTGGCCATGATCACGTCAGGCCGCGCGGCCACTGCCACGTCGTAAGGGATCTCCGGATCGGGATTCGCCATCGCGAACACGATCGGATTCGGCGCCATCGCTCGCACCATGTCGGCGTTGACGATGCCGCCGATGGAGAGCCCGACGAAGACATCGGCGCCCTCCATCGCTTCCGCGAGTGTGCGCTTCGGTGTGTCGACGGCGAACTCCTCCTTGTAAGGAGTCATGTCAATCGTCCGGCCCTTGAAGATCACGCCCTTGCTGTCGCTCAGCATGACGTTCTCTTTGCGCAACCCCATCTTGATATAGAGGCGCAGACAGGCCATCGCGGCGGCGCCCGCGCCGGAGATGACGACCTTCACCTTCGCGATGTCTTTGCCGGCGACCTCGAGCGCGTTCTTCAGCGCAGCCGCCGAGATGATCGCCGTTCCATGCTGATCGTCATGGAAGACGGGGATGTTCATCTCCTTCTTCAGACGATCTTCGATCTCGAAGCATTCGGGCGCGGCGATGTCCTCGAGATTGATGCCGCCGAACGTCGGCTCGAGCGCCTTGACTGCATTGATGAAGAGCTCCGTGTCGCGCGTCGCGAGCTCGAGATCGAAGACGTCGATGTCGGCGAATCGCTTGAAGAGAACCGCCTTCCCTTCCATGACGGGCTTGCCCGCCGCCGGTCCGATGTTGCCAAGCCCGAGGACGGCCGTGCCGTTGGAGATGACGGCGACGAGATTGCCCTTGTTCGTGTACTTGTAGACCTCACCCGGATCACGCGCGATCTCGAGACACGGTTTCGCAACGCCCGGCGTGTACGCGAGCGAGAGATCGCGCTGCGTCGCCGTCGGTTTCGTGGGGATGACTTCCGTCTTACCGGGCCGTTCGCCCTGGTGGTACTCGAGTGCCTCTTCGCGCAACGTATCGCTCATGGCGCCGGAGTCTAACAAAAAGAAGTGAGGGCGCTTTGAGGGGTGGCACCGCGAGCAGTGATGGAGAGCACGGATGGATGAGACTTATGGGACGGATGGGACGGATAGGACGGATGGGTGAGGTCCCATCGGTCCCATCGGTCCCATCCGTCCCATCCGTCCCATCCGTCCCATCGGCCCCCATACCGCGTCATCCGCGCGAACCGGTTGCTCGAGCTCCGGCGCAATCCCAAGGAGCATGAAGTTCGCTCGGATCCTCTTTTTCGACAAATACAAATCGGGCGGCCCGAAGGCCGCCCGAAACAAATTTCTTTTTGATTACGCCTGAGCCGCTACACCGCTTTGCGCTTGCGCGGCTCTTCGCTCTCTTCGATGCGCGGGCGTGCGGCCGGGCCCTTCACATCATGCGTACGGCCCGTCATCGCGTTCCACGCGATCGCGACCGCGGGGACGATCGTGACCGTCGAGTACGTGCCGGCGAGGACGCCGATCAGCAGGATCCACGCGAACTCGTGAATGACCTTGCCGCCGAAGAGGATCAGTGCGATGAGAACGATGACGACCGAGCCTGACGTCAGGATCGTTCGCGACAGCGTCTGGTTCATCGCGAGATTCAACTGCTCCTCGAGCGTCATGCCGACCTTCAGCTTGCGGCGGTTCTCGCGAACGCGGTCATACGTGACGACCGTGTCGTTGATCGAGTAACCGACGATCAGCAGCAGCGCCGCGACGATGTTCAGCGAGAACTCGCCGCGGATCATGAAGAGGAACGCCATCGAGACGAGCACGTCGTGAACGATGCAGACGATCGCCGCGACGCCGAACATCAGGTCGAAGCGGATCCAGAGGTAGAGGCCCATCGCGAGCGTCGAGAAGATGATCGCGAGAACGGCCTTCTGCTGCAGCTCCTTGCCGACCTGCGGTCCGACGGTCTCCTGATTGAGCACGTTGAACTGGCCGAGGAACGTCTTCTCGCCGAGGACTTTGGCATCCGCAGCGGTAACGCCGGGGGCGGAGCTGACCTGGCTCATGCTCGTGAAGAGGCCGAGCTCCGAGCGCTTGTTGATGATGTTCTGCGCGATGCCGAGGTAATGCTTCTTCGCGTCGTCGTTCGTTCCCTTGGCGTCGGGGTCAGCCGCAGCAAGCAGATCGGAGATGCGGTCGCGTCCGTGGAAGTTGAGATCGATCTTGTTCGCGTCGGCCGATTCCGGATTGAGATCCTTGTTCAGCTTCGCGACCGTCGCGCCGGCGTAATCGCCTTCGCGCTTGAGCTGCGGCAGCCGGATGAGCACCGAGTTCTCCTCGGGCTTCCCGTACTGCTGGATCGACGCGTCCGCCAGATCGGCGCGGAGGCGATCCATCGGAACCTTGTCCTTGAACTTGAGGACGATGTTCGCGCCACCGGCGAAGTCGATGCCCCAGTTCATCCCGTTCTTGAAGTAGAACGCGGCGCCGATGAGCATCCAGAAGAGCGAGAACGCCACGGCGGCGAAGCGCCATTTGACGAAATCGTATTTGGTATTGACGAAGATCTGCATGGTTGTCTCCTAGATGCTGATCGTGGCCGGCCGGTCTTCCGGCTTGTACATGACATCGAAGATCACGCGCGAAACGAAGAACGCGGTGAAGACCGATGCGAAGAGACCGATGAGCAGCGTGACGGCGAATCCTTTGATCGGGCCCGTTCCGAACTGGAAGAGGAACAGCGCCGAGATGATCGTCGTCATGTGGGTGTCGATGATGGTTCCGAAGGCACGGGCAAATCCCTGCTCGATCGACGCGCGAACCGTCTTGCCTTCGCGCAGCTCTTCACGAATGCGCTCGAAGACGAGCACGTTCGAGTCGATGGCCATACCGAGCGTGAGGATGATGCCGGCGATGCCGGGCAGCGTCAGCGTGGCCTTGAAGTAGGCCATCATGCCGAGGAGGATGACGAGGTTGAGCAGCAGCGCGAGCACGGCATTCACGCCGGCGCCGCGGTAGTAGAGGAGCACGGCGACGATCAGCGCGATGAAGCCGATCATCGAAGCGGTCACGCCCTGGCGGATCGAGTCGCGGCCGAGCGACGGTCCGACCGTACGCTCTTCGAGCGTCGTGAGCGACGCCGGCAGCGAACCGCTGCGGAGGATCAGCGCGAGATCCGAGACCTGCTGCTGCGTGAACTGGCCGCGGATGATGCCTTCGTTCTCGATCCGCTCTTCGATGCGCGGTGCGGAAACGACTTTGTTGTCGAGGACGATCGCGAGCTGACGGCCCTTGTTGTTGCCGGTCAGTTCCGCGAACTTCTTTCCGCCTTCGGTCGTAAACGAGAAGCCGACGACCGGCTGGCCGAGCTGGCCCTTCTGCGGACGCGCGGTCTTCAGATCCGTGCCTGTGACCGGAACGGTCTTGCGAACCGCCACGTACGAAGTGCCGACCGCCTGACCGAGCTCGTTCTCACGCGTCTCGGGAAGGACGTCGACATCGTTCTTCATGTTGGCCGGCACCGACGCGAGCGCTGCCGCCGCGTCATTGCCTTCACCTTCGACGATACGGAACTGAAGCACCGCCGTCGTCTTGATGATGTCCTTCACGCGTGCCGGATCGTCGACGCCGGGAAGCTGGATGACGATGCGGTTGCCGCTTTCCGGAGCGATGATCGGCTCGGTGACGCCGAGAGCGTCCACGCGGTTGCGGATCGTCTCGACGGCGTGCGTGATCGTGTCGCGCTCGACCTGAGTCTGGTAGAGCGACTTCATCTTGAACTGCAGCGCGCCATCCTGCGTGCGGCTCATGTCGAACTGGCCGAGCGTGTCTTTGCCGAGTTTTTCGTAATCGCCGTTGCTGGCGGCCTGCGGGCCGGTCGCGACGAACGTCGCGTCGTCGATGCGGTGCGTCGTCAGCGTCGGGAGATTCAGCTTGGCGGCCTGCGCCTTCAGCGTCTCCGCTGCCTGATCCGTTTCGAGACGGACGGCGTCGCCGACATTGACACGCATGACGAGATGCGTGCCGCCCTTGAGGTCGAGGCCGCGCTTGATCGGCTCGGGGTTGCTCGCCGTCGGCACGATGGCGACGATGAACACCACCAGGATCGCGAGGATCAACACGACCTTCCACGTTACGTTTCTGTTCAAGAGTTCCTCCGGAAAAACAGCCGCGGCTATTCGGCCTCGCCGGTGTTGTTGACCACACCGGTGACGGCAGAACGCGCGACTTTGACCTTTACATTCTCGGCAATCTTCAGATAAACGGCGTCGGGCTCAACACCCTGGATCGTTCCGTAAATCCCGCCGGTCGTAACGACCTTATCGCCCTTCTTCAGCGAGCCCAGCATCTCCTGCTGCTGCTTCCGCTGTTTGTTCGCGGGGGCGATGACGAGGAAGTAGAAAACCAGACCGATCGCAGCGATGGGAAGAATCTGGACGATGTACGCCGCCATCGTGGCGTTTTGAAGCAGAGCAATCGTATGCATGCGTTGTCTTTATGTTTTTGAAGTTTGGCGGCGCGCCGGGGGTCTTACGTTGCGTCGCCTTCCCCACCTGCCATCCGCGCGCGCGTAGCATCGCGGAAAGACCCGTAAGAATTGGACGCGATAGCTTGCCGGATACCCCGCATCAAGTCAAGGTAGAACGAGACGTTGTGGATCGTGTTGTAGACGAGGGCCGCAATCTCGCCATTGACATACAGATGGCGCAAATATGCGCGCGAGACGGTCGAGCAGGTCGTACAGGCGCAGTTCGGATCGAGCGGTCTCGGATCCGCCGCGTACTTCGCATTCTTGATCGCGACCTTCCCGAAGCTGGTGAAGAGCGAGCCGTTTCGCGCATTTCGCGTCGGCATCACGCAGTCGAACATGTCGATCCCCGCGTCGACGCCGTCGAGAAGATCCTCCGGCGTTCCCACGCCCATCAGGTAGCGGGGCTTCTCTTCCGGAAGGAGCGGTGCGGTGAAGCGCATGATGTCGAGCATCTCTTCCTTCGACTCGCCGACCGCGACTCCGCCGATCGCGAAGCCGTCGAACGGCATCGCGGCGATCGTCTCGACGCTTCGCTGCCGCAGGTCGTGGAACACGCCACCCTGCGCGATGCCGAACAGCGCGGGGCCGCCTTCAGGCCGCGCTTTCAACGAACGATCGGCCCAGCGATGCGTCATCTCCATCGATTTCTCGACGTCCGAGCGCCCCAGCCCGTATGCCGGACATTCATCGAACGCCATTGCGATGTCGACACCCATGCGCGACTGAATCTCGATCGAGCGCTCCGGCGACAGAAACTGTCTGCTGCCATCGAGGTGGCTCCTGAACTCGACCCCTTCTTCGCGGATCTTGCGAATCGACGAGAGCGAGAAGACCTGAAACCCGCCCGAGTCCGACAACACGGCGCGGTCCCAGTTCATGAATCTGTGCGTGCCGCCGAGCTGCTCGAGCAGGTCGATGCCCGGACGGAGCATGAGATGGTAGGTGTTGTTGAGAATGATCTGGGGACCAGTGCTGAGTGCTGAGTGCTGAGTGCTGCGTTGCTCCGCCGGTCCGATCGATTTCAACTGCTCCGTGGTGAGACTTTTCACGCTGGCGAGCGTGCCGACCGGCATGAAGACCGGAGTCTGAACGAGCCCGTGCGCCGTCTCCATCACGCCGCGACGCGCCGCACCATCGCGGCCGAGCACGCGAAACGAAAAACCAGCCGCGCTACCCACTCAGTACTCAGTACTCATCACTCAGCACTCGTCACTCGTCACTCGTCACTCATCACTGAATCTTCATCTGCTCGACGCGCACCGTCGGCGGAAGGTTGAGCGAAAAGCGTCCCTGCTCCACCGGCTGATTCACCTTGATGTTCGTGAACTCGTAGCGCGTGATGTCTCCATCGCCCTCGGTGTACTCGACCTTCGTCGTGAGATACGTCTTCTTGTCGATGGCGAGCCGGATGTGTTTCACACGCTTGGCGACGACGCGCGACTTCGGATTGAGATCGAGAGTCCAGGTCGGGCTGGCCGCGTTGTCGATGAACGTGAAATCGAAATACTGGCTCAGCTCGTCAATCGCGCCGGTCGCACCCATGTACTTGAAGATGCGATCCTGATAGCGCTTCACGTCGACCTGCTCCGCCTTGTTGAGGTCGGGATAGTACGTCGTGAGCATCCCGTTCGCGATGAGCATGCGGACGCGCTTCGGCGCCTCGTACTGCCAGAGCACATTGCTGGGGCGGGAGAACGTGAAGGTGCCGGTCGAGACCTCAGGCTTCGAGAGAAGCGCGAGCTCTTTCTCCTGGCGAAACTCGGCCTGGAGGGTCTTCGTCGCTTTCTGGACTTCCTGGACTTTCCTGATGACGGCATCGAGCGAGTTCGGATCGCTCTTGCGGGCGGCACTCATCGGCACCGCGACGGTCACGGCCAGAAGTGCCGCGGCCACGAATTTGGAAGGTGACATGGGCCACGCAACGTCCCTGCGCTCGGCGAAAATTTCTCCGGTATACTGAGCCGACATCCAGGAGTTATTTATGATCAGGAAGAGTGGGTTGGTGGTGGGGTTGCTCTTCGTCTGCCACGCGGCAAGCGCTGCCATTCTGTACGACTTTCAGCAGATCGCGCGCTCGGACTCGTCAGGACAGTCGGCGACCGAGTTCTCAGGCCGCGCAGTGATCGATGGCGATCGCTCGCGTGTCGATGTCGTCGGCGGCAATGCCTATACGCCGGGTGTCTACATCATTTCCACCAACGGTTCCCGCAGCCTGACGTTCGTCGATCCTTCGAAGAAGGCCTACGCCGAGGTGAATGCGGGAGGCGTGGCAGCGTCGGTGGGCGCGAGCAACATCACCATCGACAACCTCACGCACTCCGTCAACAAGCTCGACGACCATCCGGTCTACGCCGGGGTGCCGACCGATCACTATCGCCTGACGATCGCCTACGACATCACGCTGACGATGGGAACGATCATCCTCAAACAGAACGTCCACACCACGATCGACAAATGGACGACCGTCATCTTCGGCGATGTGGCGGAGACGTTTCTCGCAAACAGCGGCATTCGCACCGGCAACCCGAAGCTCGACGAGATCGTTTCGCTCGAGACGACGAAGATCAAAGGCTTTCCTCTGCGCGAGACGATGGAGACGACCACGACGGACGCGCGCAACGCGCCGCCTGAGTCGGAGTTGGCGCGCAGCGGCGCATACAGCCGCATGCGCCACCAGAGCCGCGAGATGACGATCACCTCGATCCGTCAGGGCGAGCCGCCGGCGAACACGTTCATCGTGCCGGCCACCTACAAGAAGGCGGACTCCGGCGACGAGAAGCTCTCCCAGACGCAGGTGCAGACGCTTTCGATGCAGTGAATGTACGACAGGCGCCCTCGCCTGTCGCTACCCGTTGGATGGACAGGCGAGGGCGCCTGTCCTACATGTTCTGATGTACCATCCGCGAAGTAGTTCGTCCCGGTTTTGTATCGATTGACTGATGAGTAACCTCTTCGCCATCGGCGATCGCCTCGGCGGTTTTCTACGCAGGCAGCCGGCGTACCTAGCGATCGCTCTCCCCATCGCCATTCCCTTTCTCCTGGCCACGGTGAGCCTGCACGATCCGTCCGCGAAACCGGCTGCGGCGAGCAGCGGTCCGCACCTCAACTACGCGGATCTCATGGCTGCTTCGGCCCCGTCACAGCTTCCCGATCATTCGGTGATCCTGCCGATCGAGGAGGACGACACGCTGGATGCCGTTCTGCTCAGCGGCGGTCTGACGCGCGGCGAGAGCGCGGCGCTCACCGCGCAGTTCGCGAAATCCATCGACGTTCGCCGGCTGCGTCCCGGCAATCTCGTTCGTTTTCACTACGGCGAGAATCAGAGACCCGACAGCATTGAGCTGAAGATCAACGGCTGGGGCAAAGTCGACGCGCTGCGCAACGGCGATCACTTCGACGTCACCGCGCGCGAGGCGGAGATCCGCGAGATCGAGAGCACGATCTCGGCGAAGATCGACACGTCGCTGTACGAAGCGATCCGCAGCGCGGGGGAGAGCCCGCAACTGGTGCAGCAACTGGTTGATGTTTTCCAGTGGGACATCGATTTCTTCGCGTTGAAAAAGGGCGACTCATTCAATGTCGTCGTGAAAAAACGGTTCGCCGGCAGCGACGACATCGGCTACGGCCCGATCAGCGCCGCCCGCTTCATCCATGACGGCGAGACGTACGAGGCGTTCCACAGCGACACCGGCTACTACAGCGCCAACGGCACGCCGCTTCGCAAACAGTTCCTCCGTGCGCCGCTGGCGTTCACGCGCATCACATCGACGTTCTCCAACCGCCGCTTCCATCCGCTGCTCCACTACTTCCGCCCGCATCACGGCGTCGATTACGGAGCTCCGACCGGCACGCCGGTCATGACGACCGCCGACGGCGTCGTCGTCGAAGCGGCCTACAACCGCGGCGAAGGGAACTACATCAAGGTGCGTCACTCCGCGCGCATCGACACGATGTACCTCCACCTCTCGAAGTTCGCAAAAGGCATCAAGCGCGGAGCGAAAGTCACGCAGGGACAGGTCATCGGTTATGTCGGCATGACCGGTCTCGCGACGGGACCTCACCTCGATTACCGGGTGCAGGAAGCGGGTGTGTGGCTCGACCCGCAGAAGATGAAATCGATCACACCAGATCCGCTGCGTGGCGATGCACTGCGCGTGTTCCGCAATGAAGTCGTCCGCCTGACGCCGCGGCTCTCTGCTCCACCGGCGCAGGTTGCACAGAGTGCCGTGCCGAAACGGCGGGCACTTTTCTAGCAGAGAACGGGTCCCTCATGAAAAAAGTGATTGTCCGGGCGCCGGTGCGCGCCGATCTGGCTGGAGGCACTCTCGATCTCTGGCCGATTTACCTGTTTCATCCGGGATCGCGCACCGTCAACGTCGCGATCTCCTACTACGCCGAGTCGGAAGTCGCGATCGCCGGCGATGGCGCGTTCGAGATCAATCTGACGGACCAGCAGTATCGCCGCCGCTACGCATCGATCGCCGAAATGGCGGCCGATCCGAAAGCGGCGCTGATCCATCGCGTGGTCGAGCATTTTCATCTTCACGGACTTCGCATCACGACACGGACGGATGCACCGCGCGGCTCCGGCCTCGGTGGCTCGTCCGCGCTGGCCGTCACACTCGTCCGCGCGTTCTCGGAGATCGCCGGGGCGCCCATCGACGGCGATGCTCTCATCGCGCTCGTTCGCGATCTCGAGACGCGCCTCCTCGGCGTTCCCGCCGGGATTCAGGACTACTACCCGCCGGTGTACGGCGGGCTCGCAGCGCTGCATCTCAATCCCGGCATGCCGGCGCATCATCCCGTCGGTATTCCGCTGCACGACCTCACTGAGCACTTCCTGCTGCACTACACCGGCATCGCTCATTTCTCCGGCACGAACAACTGGGAGATGTACAAGCGGCAGATCGAGGGAAACGAAAGCGTCCGCTCCGGATTCGCACAGATCGCTCAGACAGCGATCGACATGGAGCGTGCTCTTCGCAGCGGAGACTTCGAAGCGGCGGGCCGCGCGCTCGCGCTCGAGTGGACGAACCGGAAAGCTCTGATCGAAGGCATCTCCACTCCCGAGATCGACGCGGCGATCGCTGCTGCGACGGCCGCGGGTGCGTGGGGCGGCAAGGTCTGCGGTGCCGGCGGCGGAGGCTGCATCGTGTTTCTGCTTCCGCCCGACCGGCGCGAGGCGGTCACGCGCGCGCTGGCGACCGTTCCCGGCCGCGTACTCGAAGCCGTTCCGGTTGCACACGGACTCACGATCGATCGCGGCGACGACGGCACCTCGCTCAACAGCGGCCGCGGCCGGCTTCCGGTGCGCATCGCGGGCGAATCGGTGGATCAGCTCTATGTCTACGGCGGACAGGGCGACTACCGGCCGTTTCTCTTCGCCGAAGGTGTGATCACGTACAACGAGTCGCGCAGCGGCGTGCATCTCTCGCTCGTCCGCTCCTACATCGCGCCGATCGAGCCGGCGGACGGCAAGGTCTCCTGGGACCGCGCGACGCCGGTCGATCAGGAGAAGCTCGACATCCGCGCCGTTCCCGATCCCGCGCACAAACTCGACCTCGGAGTCACGCCCGAGGCGCTGGTGCAGAGCGCGGCGCAGTCGGAAGAAGCATTCCGGCAGTACGTCGAAGAAACCGAAAAGCTGCGCATCTACAGCAATCAGGCATTCGCGATGTATTCCAACGCGAACGAAAGCCGCGAGTCCTTTCTGGAGCGCTGCATCGACGAAGCGAAGCGGCGTCTGAATGAAGAATCCGAGCGGCTGGAGAGTACGTTCCGCCGGCGCATCGATCAGTTGCGCGAGCGCGCCGAGCGCGAAGAGCGCGATGCGATCAAGGACGACCTGACGCCGGAAGAGTCTCCGCAGAACATGAACGTCGCATGGGGCCAGGCGCTCTACAACATCACGAGCGGGCGTCCGGCGGCGGTCAGCGATGCTGCATCGACCGTTCGCGAAGTCGACTATCTCGAGAACATCGCGCAGATTCAGCGCTCCTGGGACAAGGAGCTCGAGACCTTCCGCGATGAACTGATGCAGAGCGCGCGTGCAATCGAAGAGATCGAAGTCGCCCCCGCCGCGAAGAACATCGAGATCACGAAGTACATCATTCTCTGGTCAGCCGCGCTATAAAGAGCGCGATGAATCCGTCCGGGCGGAGCGTGCGGCGTGCCGAATGGCTGTGGGTGATTCTCGCCTCGATCGTCAAGCTCTGGATTGGAAACGCCAGAGATCTGATGGCGATCGGCTGGGCCAAGGTCGATGACTACTGGTTTCTCGAAAAGGCGGATTCGATTCTCCGCGGAGCATGGCTCGGCCCGTTCGACGAGCGGACGCTGATCAAGGGCGCAGGCTATCCGCTGTTCATCGCGTTCACGAAGACGCTCTCGCTTCCGCTCCTCTTTGCCCACCAGTTGTTCTACACCGCCGCGTGCATCGTGACGATCGCCGCGCTGCGGCCGGCGATCCGCTCGCCGCGCTGGCGGATCGCGATCTTCACACTGCTGCTCTTCAATCCGATCTGCTGGAGTGAGGATGTCGGCGACCGCGTGCTGCGCGAGGCGATCTACCCTTCGTTGTCCCTGCTCGTCCTCGCAGGCTTCGCAGGCGCATTTCTGCGGCGCGAGGAGAGGACCGCGCGCATCGCACCGTGGGTTCTCGTTGCAGCTTTCTCGCTCGCGATGTTCTGGCACACGCGCGAGGAAGGCGTCTGGCTCCTGCCTGCACTGGCTGCGCTGATCGGCGCACTGCTGTGGGCCGCGTGGAAAGCTCCGGATCTCCGGCGCAAGACCGTTCTCATCATCGGCATTCCGCTCCTGCTCTTCGCGGGCTCGACGATCGCCATCGTGGCGGCCAACGGCTCTCGCTATGGTCTGGTCACGACGGTCGAGTTCAAGGACTCGTCGTTCGTCCGCGCGTACGCGAGCCTGATTGCCGTGCGGCAGCATCCGCCGCTCGTGCGTGTGCCGGTCCCGACGGAGACGCGCGAACGGATCTACGCGGTGAGTCCCGCCTTCGCGGAGTTGCGGCGGTTTCTCGAGGGACCGATCGGCAAGCACTGGGTCGAAGAAACGCCGACGGATCACCATGGTGAGATGGGCGACGGGACGTTCATGTGGGCGTTCCGCGATGCCGTCGCGGCCGCCGGATATTACGCGCGCGGCGGGAAGGCCGTCGCCGCGTACTACGAGCGGATCGCGAAGGAGATCGATGCCGCACGTGTGTCGAAGCGGCTCGATGCACGAAAGGCTCGCGGGTCGATGGCTCCGCCGCTGCTCTGGGGCCAGCGGAGCGAGATTGCGACGACGTTTCTGCGAGGCCTCGTCCATCTGTCGCGCTTCGACAGCTTCTGGATCCGGCAACCGTTCTCGTCGGGATCGGATGAGGAGCTCGACTACTTCGCAACGATGACGTCGTCACGCGTCGCGCCGCTGCGCCTCGAACAGCCTTGCGTTCATCTGACGGGCAGCGCACGCGACGCGGAAGGCCCGCTGGATGTCGATGTCCGCCGCACGAACGGCACCCGCTCGTACGGCGCGATCGTCAATCGCGATCCGGCCGGCCATTTCGATCTCTGGGCACCAGCCCACGATTCCTGGCTGGTTCTCTCGAAGCACGGCCGGCCGATCGACAGAATCGAAGTCACCTACGACGCCCATCTCGCCAGCAGGGTGCCCGGCGTTCAGGTGTCGCTGGAGAGCATGAGCGTCGGATCAGAACCTGAAGGCACGTACCCGGTCGACGGCGTTCGCTTCGCGTTGATGAAGGGAATCGGCCGGATCTATCAGTTCGCGTTTCCCATCGCGCTGCTCGCTGCGCTCGGACTTTACTTCGCAGGCATCAGAAGGAGCGGTGCCTATGCCGAGTTGCACGTCGTCATCGCCGGAGTTGCTGCGGCGATCGCGGCGCGCACGCTGCTGCTCGCCGCGATTCAGGTGACATCGATGGAGATGTTTCTCGGGCGCTACGAGTGTCCCGGTCACGCATTTCTGATTCTGCTCGCGGGGCTTATGGGCTACATCGGAACCGAGCGGATGCGTGAGCGCGGAATTCCGAAAACCCGTTCGTGTTAGCATCCGCCGAGTCGGGCAGTAGCGCAGCCTGGTAGCGTACCTGAATGGGGTTCAGGTGGTCGCGGGTTCAAATCCCGCCTGCCCGACCAGTTTCAAACCCCGCGATTCATCCCTTCCAGAAGGTCGGACCCGGCGGCCGTCGCGTCGCGACACCGTGGCGACGATCGAGCTCGATCCGCAGACTCTCGTCACCGCGCGCCATCGCCCAGCGATGATTCGCAGCGAACAGCGGCTTCAGAATTGGCGAGAGGATGCGCAGCAGCGGCTTCTCTGCGCGGATGCGCCACTCGTACGTGATGTTCGCGAAGTCGCCATCCTGCCCGAAGATCCAGTTGCCATGGCCGGCGAAGTCGCCGAAGGCTTCGAGCGCGAAGCCATCCTGCCGCTGTTCCGTCACGCGGAAAGACCAGCGCAACGTGTAAGGCAGCCACCCTTTCGTGAACAGCTCGACGGATCCATCATCGCGCTTCTTCACGTCGAGATACACCGACGGCCACCATCGTTTCAGATCTTCGGCGTCTTCGAGAATCGAGCGGACCTCTGAAACATCGCCGCGGATGCGCCAGCGCGTCACGAAAAAATATTCGTTCAACATTCGATTAGAACTACGAGCGGCGCGCGCGATCCGATGGGTGCTGGGGCGCTGGGGCGCTGGGTTACGCGGGATGACGCTTCGCCGCAATCCTGAAGAAGCGAAGCACCCAGTACCCCAGAACCCCAGTACCCCAGCACCCCACTGACCTCACCTGAAGAACCAGCGGTACGACACTTCGATACTGCGCGCGGGCATCAGGTAGTACTGCGCATCGCCGAGCTCACTCTCTGCGACAGGCACGCGCTTGTTGCCGAGATTTCGTCCATCGATGCGCAACTCGGACTTCGCCATGCGATAGCCGATCCCCGCTGACCATGTGGTGTACGACTTGTTGGGAGCGGTATTGCGCTTGTTCAGCCAGCTCTTCCCGGCGTAGTTGAGGAGCGCGTTCGCGTTGAATCCACGATCGGGCATGTAGAGGATGCCGGCGCCGGCGAGATCGTGCGGCGAGAGCTCGAGCCGCTTGCCTGCGAGCTGCACCGGCACACCCGGCTCGAACTCCCGGGTGAAATCGCGGAAGCGCGCATCGTGATAGCTGTATCCGAACTGCGCGCGCAGCGACGGTTGCCAGGCGTACTCGAGCTCGACCTCGCCGCCTTTGAACCGCTCCCGGCCTGCGTTTTCGAGCACCGGCGTGTTGTCCACCGTTGCCGCGGTCACGAGATTGCGGAAGTTCATCAGGAAGACGGAAGCCGTCCAGTCGAGACGGCCCTCATCGAAGCGCCCTTTGACTCCCACTTCATAACTCTGCGCCGTCTCCGGGTTCAGGATCTCCACCTCAGCCTCGGGCCCGAAGTCGATCGCAGCAGGCTTGAACGTGTTGCGATAGTCCGCAAACACGGCGGCCGTATCCTCCGCCCGCTCGAAGATCGTGTACGCAACACCGGCGACGCCCGAGAATCTCGTGAAGCTGCGCGACTCTTTCTCCGGTCCGTCGGGGCCGTTGTTGTTGCGCGACTCCCGCGTGTGATTGAGGCGCAGGCCGAGATCGAATCGAAGATCCGGCGTCACGGTCCATTGCGTCGTGGCGTACGCGCCCGAGAAGTTTCTCTTCGTCCGCGCGTCGAACTCCTCCGCCGGCTCTTCGCTGGCGCGATCTCCGCGTCCTCCTGAAAGAGGCGCGAAGTAGTCGAACGTGGCGCTCTTCGCATGGCCGTCGCCGTAGAGGTGATCGAGTCCGGCGACGATGCGCAGCGCCGGCGAGATCGCGCGTACGACATGCGTGTCGAAGTAGACATCCGTCACGCCGCGGTCCTGCGTGAAGCCGAACGCATTGGGCCCGGCCTCGCTCACGCTGGTGAGAAAGCCGCGCTTGATGTCGAACGTCGAGCGCGACAGCGCAAGAGTCGTCGTCCACGGCGAAGCACCGAGCGTGGACTCGAAGCCGCCGGCGAGGTGAAACCGATTCTGATCGATGTGCGCATTCGCAGGGTTGTAGTTCGCGTCGACCGGAGTCGCGGTCGAGAGCGCACGTCCCTCGCGGAGGTGCGGCGTGCCCGGCTCCTGCTGCAGCCACATCGCATCGGCATCGAGTCTCCAGGTGCCTCCTGCAGCCTTGCCCGCGCTGCGATAGAGCCCATGCAGCCGGTCGAACCCGGTGTCGTCATCGCGAAACTTCCTGCGATCGGCATTGACGAGAATCGACGAACGAAAATCCGCCGACTGCGTGAGCGGCATGGACATCGCCGCCGATGTGCTGCCGTACGATCCTCCGGAGAGACGCGCGATGCCACCCGCCGCACCCGCTTCGCGATGGATCACATGAATCACGCCGACGAACGATGTCGCTCCGTACATGACGGGCGACGAACCGCGAATGACTTCGATGCGGTCGACGTCGGTGAGATCGAGCGACGGCAGATCGGGATTGAATGCGCCGCCCCACGGGACACCGTCGACGACGAGCAGAAATGCGTCGAGCTCGCGCAGCCCCCACATCTCCGGGACGGAACCCGCAGGACCGCCGTCGCCGCCCGGCGCGATCGAGACGCCGGCCGCCAGCGCGAGCGCCGACTGCAGGTCGGTCGCATTTCGCGCGCGCAACTCGTCGCCGCTGATGACCGAGACGTGCGCCGGCACGCTGAGCACATCCTCCGCGAATTTGTCCGCCGTCACTTCGATCGTCTCGTCGATCTTCTGCGGCTGCTGGGTCTGTGCAAACGCGGTCGCGCACGCGAGTGCGCACACCGCCATGAGCAGTGTTCGTTTCAAGTGGTTTTCTCCTTCTCCTCAAACGCAGGAATGAGAGAGGCGCGCGAGCCGGGTATCAGATGTTGAGGCGGCTCGTGAGAAGAAGGAGTGGGCGCAGCACGACGATCGCGCGCGCAGTCTGCCGCGCGTCATGCACCTGAGTTTCGATCCGAGAGCGGCGGACGTCGGCGCGCGCCACAGGTGCCTGCGTACAACACGCATCGACGACGCGCGAGGGCGCGAAGCGAGGCTCACTCGATGCAGACGGTTCCGTGTAGCGGTGCGTCACGTAATCCGATGACACCCACTCGACTGCCGGATCGCCATCCGGTGTCGCCGGCTCGCCTGCTTCGGATTCCGGTGACGCGAGCTCGAGCGGCGCAGGCGACGGCTCGATCGCGAATGTCTGCGGCAGCGCGAGAATCCGTTCGTTCTTCTCGTCGCCGATGCGCAGCATGAGGCAGGCGCGGCTCGTCGTCACATTCGGAACGCGCCACGTCACGGAGCGGACGGCATCGCTGAGATGCGGCGTGATGCGGACCGCGTAGTATCCGCCGCCGTCGATCGAGAGAAACGCTTCCCACTCGTGGACGCCGGGAGGAAGCGCGTCCGCGGCCCACGTCAGCGTCGCGTCGGTTCCTCCTTCGAGCCGCTCGCCTGCGCGAGGCGAGACGAGAGTGATGCCGGCAAATGCCGGCGCCGCGAGCAGTAGCACGACTGAGACTGCGAGCAGGAACCGCCGCCAGGAGGTCATCGGGAAGCGAAAGTCTAACCTACGAACTTCCCGACATCGCTTCGTAAAACTCGACGACGGAGTCGAAGCGCTCTACCGCGTTCTTCGACAGCGCGCGATGCACCGCCTCGGCAGCCTCCACGGAGACCTCCGGCGCGAGCTTGCGCAACGGCGGCACCATCTCTTCCGTGTGGCTCTTCACGATCGACGCGAGATCGGTCGCATGTCCGAACGGATGCTCACCCGTGAGCAGCTCGTACGCGATCAGCCCCAGCGCGTACTGATCGGAACGCGCATCGGCGCCGCGCCCGCTCAGCAGTTCCGGTGCGAGATACATCAGCGTGCCGACGACTCCCACACTCTGCGCCGACTGCACGACGGTCGCCTCATGATCGCCGATCGGCCCGCTCAGCTTCGCGAGGCCGAAGTCGAGCACGCGCGGCGACAACGCTCCTCCCTCATGCACGATCATGATGTTCTCCGGCTTCAGGTCGCGATGAACGACGCCGGCGCGATGCGCGGCATCGACGGCCTCGCACACCGGCTTCATGATCTCCAGCATCCGCTCGAACGGCTGCGCGCCTGCATTGATCGTTTTCCGCAGCGTCTGTCCTTCGAGATGCTCCATCACGAGATAGGCGTGACCGCCGGAGAGCACGCCGAAGTCATGCACCGTCACGATCGCCGGATGCTTCAGGCGCGCGACGATCCGCGCCTCGCGCTCGAAGCGGCTGCGCATGCTCGGGCTGCCGACGAGATGCGCGAGCAGCACCTTCACCGCAACGGGCCGGTTGAGTCTCTTCTGCGTCGCGAGATAAACGGAGCCCATCCCTCCGCGGCCGAGGATTTTCGTGACGAGGTATTTGTCCTCGATCATTCGCGGCACGCCATGCTCCTGCACGAGCGTCTGATGATCGACCTCGCACGCGGCCTGATCGGCGCCATAGCAGCGGCCGCACGCGGGACAGGAGCGGAGCTCATCGAGAATCGGCGGCGGTGCCGCTTCCGCGAGAGGCGACCAGACGAACGATGGCGAGCCCTTCAGCCGCGCGTAATCGAAGGTGAGCGCCAGTTGCGCCGCGATCGTGCGGAGCAGCTCGCGGTCTTCGCGGCTGTAGGGTTCCTCCGACATCCGCTCGCCGAGGACCATGAGACCGGCGAGGCGGTTTTCGATGAGCAGCGGAACCAGCAGATATGCGTCCGCCTCGGCGAGCCAGTCGCGCTCGGCGGCCGGCAGGCGCGTCACCAGCGTCTTCGTCGTGCGCGCGTGCAGATCGAGCGGCTCCGGATCCGTCGCGAGCAGCGTCGGCAGCGCACCGGTGGACGGCAGCGGCGAGACGATCGCGTCCGACCGCTCGCCTCGCGCGAATGCACGCGAGAGCTCCCTCCCTTCGCGATCGAGCTGCCAGAGCGAGACATGTTTCGGATGCAGCGCGCTCTCGACTTCATCCAGCGTGACGCGCGAGAGGCCGATGATGTCCGAGCCGTCGCGCACCATCGACACGACGTGCAGCATCAGATTGCGCGCATCGTACTGCTCGCGGAAGTAACGCCGGTCGAGTGCGAGCAGCAGGCGCTTGCGATATCCGATCATCAGCGCGAGCGGCAGGATCAGCAGAAGATAGATCGCCGGCGTCCGCGTCACGACCGCGGCGAGGGAATCGTGGCGATGGAGATAGAGATAGGCGACCAGGCCGATCACCGGGAGCGCCATCGCCACGAACAGCGTTCCGCGCGCCAGCGCGTATTGAATGCTGCGCCGCACCAGCACACGGATGTTGAACATCCGGTGACGAACGACCGCGTAGGCGAAGATCGCCGATCCGGCCATCGTGCAGAGACTGTTCGCAAGATCCGCGATCTGATCGAGCGCGAAGCTTTCGAAGAGATGAAGAATGTTCGCCAGCACGAAGCCGAGCACGCCGGGGAAGAGCGCGAGAAAACAGAGTTGCAGACGGCGCCGGCTGTTCAGATCCTTCGCGCGGCGAAGGCGGAACGCGAGGATGAGCAGCGACAAGATCAGCAGCGCCGGCCCGAGCGTCAGATACACCGAGCTGTGCGCCGGGATGGCCAGCGTCGCCGGATCGTTGCCGGCGTGACGAATGTCCGATCCGAGCGCTTCGATGAAGATCGGCAGCGGCAGCAGGTACAACAGCGCGCGCCAGGCGCGAGGCGGCCGCCCATGACCGGCGAACACCACTGCGAAATGCAACGACGCCGCGAAGAAGGCGGCGACGAAGACGCTGTCGGTGATGTAGATCGCGAGCCGCAGCCATCGCGGCAGTTCTGCGATCAGTGCGCCGAAGCCCGGCGCATCGGCGAAGAAGTTCCCTCCCGCCCAGTAGAGGAAGAAGAGCGATGCGAGCCGCGCGTCCTTGTACTCGCCGCGAATCAGCAGCAGCGCGATTCCGAGCGCGAGCATCCAGATGTTCAGCGGATACCAGAAGTAGCTGTTGATCGCGCCGAGCGTCCGCTCGCCGCCGGCGAGGAGCGCTTCTTCGCGCGCTTCCTCGTTCATCACCGGAACCGCGAAGAGCGTGACGTGGCGGCGGCCGCGCTCTACGACGATCGGAACCGTGTCGCCGGCGCTGGTGAAGTGCATCGGCGAGACGCGCGGCGCAAGAGGGATTCCGTTGATCGAGAGAATGCGGTCGCCGGGACGGAGTCCTGCACGCTCCGCTGCTCCACCATGGACGACGCCGGCGACGATGCCCGTCGCGCGCGAGAGCTCCGCCTGCAGCGAAGGACGCACGGCCTGGTTGTAGCCGGCCGCCACAACGAATGCCGCCGCAATGAAGAGCTGGGCCCAACAGAAGACGAGCAGCGGCCGGAATTTCATCGTGGTGACCTGACGATTGTAGTGGAGTGGTAGCATCGGCCACACACCCCGGAGGATTGCCATGTACGGCTCGCCGCAGAGCTCTTCGATCGACCTCGCGAATATGTCCTGCGAAGGATGCGGCGTTTATGACGCGAGTCTCCGCTTCTCCACGCACCCGACGGTGATCTCGTTTCTCTTCGGTGCGTCTCAGGGAGGAGAGTCGGGCATCTGGTGCGCGCGCTGCCGCGGCATTCAGTCCGCCAAGGCGGCGGCGATCACCGCGCTGGCCGGCTGGTGGTCGATTCCCGGACTCCGCGCAACCATCGCCGCGCTGAAAGCGAACCTCAACGACGGCGAGCAGAACGCGACGGCGAACGGACAACTGCTGCGCGGTCTGGCGCGCACCGAATTCGACAATGGCAATCCGGAGTTCGCGGCGATGTTCGCGCAGGCCGCGCACGACGTGCAGCCGCAGCGGGAGAACAGCCGTCTGCTGGAGGATCTTCGGCGCTCCGGTCATCGCGCGGCGGTTCCGCCTTCACCCTGGCGCTACGCGGCGATCGTGCCGGTCGTGCTCGCCGCGCTGCTCGCGTTGTTCGGAGCTTCGCGCCTTCTGTCGCGCAAGGGTGCGGAAACCGCAGTCGCCGCGAGCCAGCCGCCGGCATCGACGACGTCGACGTCCGGTTCGAACTTCGCCGCGCTCGCCGCAGCGAGATCGCAGGGACATCCGAAACTCAATCCCAATGCGACCGCGGACGAGCTCGAGAAGCTGCTGACTCCTGACTCTGACGAGGCGACGGTCAAGACGTACATCCGTACACGCCTCATGGAAATGAAGAGCGAGCTGCGTCCGGCAATCGAGCGCGGCGACAGCCTGATCATGTTTCAGTCGAAGATCGACGCGCTGGCGCAGCAGCCGGCGGTGACGAAGTACATGTCGACGAGGCCCGCGCTGCGCAGTGCATTCGACTCGCTCAGCTCGGCGATCGGCGATGCGATGCGTTACTACCACGGCGGGGCGCCGGTCGACGCGATTCAGCGGACGGCAGGTGAGTCGCTCAACGTCACGAGCAACATGGCATACGACGCGATTCAGGCGCAGTCGAAAGGACACTCGGGGGAGAGCAGCATTCTCGTTACCGATATCCAGAACCGTTCGGACTCGATGGAAATGATGCGACTCGACCTCCGAGTCCGCGGTGCAGTCATCGGAAACGTGGGAGAAGCGATCAACAACTGTCTGAACGAGATTCCCTGAGCCGTTCCCTCTCACGAGAATGAAATCCGTCCCGCTGTGCGTTACGGCGGGCCAAATGGAACAGCCGCAGTCACAGACGCTCCGCATCTCCATCGACGACCAGACCGCGCAGGGGCACTACGTCAATTTCGCGCACATCATTCATTCTCCGAGTGAGTTCGTGATCGACCTCGGCCGCATCATGCCGGGCCAGCCTGACGTGAAGGTGTACAGCCGCGTGGTGATGACACCTCTGCACGCCAAGCAGCTTCTGCAGGCGCTGGCGCAGAATGTGTCGCTCTTCGAGCAGAAGTTCGGCGAGATTCATCTCGAGCCGCATGCCTTCGAGATGAACAACGAGCCTTCGAACTGACGATGGCGCGAATCAAGGTCATCGGCGCCGGCCTGGCCGGATCCGAGTGCGCATACGCGCTCGCACGGCGCGGGCACTCGGTCGATCTCTACGAGATGCGGCCGGTGAAGATGACGCCCGCCCACAAGAGCGGCGATCTCGCAGAGCTCGTCTGCTCGAACTCGTTCCGTTCGTCGAATCTGTCGAACGCGGTCGGCTTGCTGAAGCACGAGATGACGCTCATGCAGTCACTCGTGATGCGCTGTGCGGGGGAAGCGCAGGTCCCGGCCGGCGATGCGTTTGCGGTGGACCGCGAGCGCTTTTCCGCGGCGGTGACTCGTGCCATCGCGGCCGAGGCTAACGTTTCGCTGCACCACGAGGAAGTGGAGAGCCTCGACCGCGGCGACTGCGACTATCTCGTCGTCGCCACCGGCCCGCTCACCTCGCAGCCCCTCTTCCATGCGATCGACGCCTTCCTCGGGCACGATGGTCTCTATTTCTACGACGCGATCGCGCCGATCGTCGCCGCCGACTCCCTCGATTACTCGAAGCTCTACTGGAAATCGCGCTATGGAAAAGGCTCCGGAAGCGATTACCTCAACGCGGCGATGAATCAGGAGCAGTACGAAGCCTTCGTCGCTGCATTGCTCGCCGCGGAGCTCTATCCGCTGCACGACTTCGAGAATGCCGTCCACTTCGAGGGATGCCTGCCCGTCGAAGAGATCGCATCACGCGGCATCGACACCCTGCGCTTCGGTCCGATGAAGCCAGTCGGACTCGAGCATCCGGAAACGAACGAGCGGCCCCACGCCGTCGTGCAGTTGCGCAAGGAAGATCTGTCCGACGAGTACTTCAATCTCGTCGGTTTTCAGACGAAGATGAAGGTCGGCGCGCAGCAGCAGGTCATTCGGATGATTCCGGGACTGGAGAACGCGCAGTTCGCGCGCTTCGGCTCGATGCACCGCAACACGTTCATCAACGGTCCGCGGCACCTGCGCAACACCTTTCAGACGAAGAAGGATGACCGCGTCTTCTTCGCCGGCCAGATCACCGGCGTCGAGGGATATGTCGAGTCCGCGGCCGTAGGCCTTCTGACGGCGCGCTACATCGACGAGCACTCGCGTCACGGCGACATTCGTCCGCTTCCGTATCACACCGCCCTCGGCGCGCTCGGCCGCCACGTCGCCGAGTCGTCGCCGGAGCGCTATCAACCTTCGAATGTGACCTGGGCGCTGATCGAAGACGTCGTAGGGCGGATGAAGAAGACGATCAAGCGCGAACGGCAGGCGGAAAAAGCGGCGGCTGCGGTGCTGGCGATCCTGTAGCGGAGTGCGGACGCGTCGTCCGCACTCCGACGGTCAAGGCCTACCCGCCGTAGCGAATCCCGAAGATCAGCCTGCGGCCCGGCGAACGATAGCCGCGAACTTCCTCATAGCGCTCGTTCGTCGCGTTTTCCAGCTTGATGTACGGCGTGTAGTGTTCGCCGTGCATCTGCATGTTCACGTCCATCGTCGTGTATGCGGAGTTGCTCACGCGCGAGTACGGCGCAACCGGCAGGACGTCGAAGCGCGAGCCCGTGTGCACGAGCGCGACATTCGTGTCGATGCTGCCGGCACGGCGGCCGACAAAAATGGATCCCGAATGCTTCGGCCGGCGGAGCAGCGCCTGGCCCGTGTCGTCCTGCTTCGTATCGAGATACGTGTACGTCACGCTCGAGTAGTAGCGCGATGCGATGTCGTGCGTGAGCGACACCTCCGCTCCCTGCGTCCGCGCACGGCCTACGTTGGCGAATGCGTACGTCGCGTTGTCGAAGACGATGAGATCGCGATAGCGCGCGTGGAAGAGCGTGACGGAGAAGAGACCGCTGCCATTGCCCAGCGGGAGGTCGTATCCGATCTCGCTGCTGCGCCCATGCTCCGGCTCGAGATTGCGATTGCCGGAGAACGGGAAGAAGAGCTCGCCGACGGACGGCGCGCGGAACGACTGTCCGTACGACACGCGAAACTTGCCGGCGCTCGTGATCCAGCCGAACGCAAGCCGCGGCGAGGTCTCGCTGCCGAAATCGCCGAAGTCGTCGTGGCGGGCGCCGGCGCTCAGCTCGATGCGCGAATCTCCGAGCGCATGCTCGTAGCGGTCTTCGATGAACCACGACTTGTCGCGGCGGCGGTCATGATCGAGGTTCACGCCGTAGCTGTTCGAATCGTTCACGGTCGCACGTGCAGTCTCGCCTCCGGCGACGATCGTGCCGACGGGTGTGGACGTGCGGGTCGTCAGGCGCGCGCGGCGCGTGGTCGAGGCGGTGGTGCTCGCGTTGAAGCCGAACGGATCGTCGGGATCGGAGAAGTCGTCCGTGCGCTTGCTCTCCGACAGCGCGAGCTCATACGAGAATCGGCCGATCGTCTGCGCAATCGGAATCGCCACCTGGCGCTCGTTGCCATTCTGGCGGCGGTTCGGCGACGCGATGATCTGCGTGCCATCGGCGCTCACATTCGTCGGAATGCCGAGGTCGTAGGTCGTGTGGCGTCCGGCGACGCCGAGCGAAAAGTGGTTCGCGGCCGTCCAGCGCCAGAAAACGTTCGTGGTGTTCTGCGAGAAATCGTCGTTGCGATCGAAGCCGTCGTCGTTCCGATGTTCATACGACGCGCTGAGAAGCATCGACGGCGTCACGTAGTCCGCGCCGGCCTGCGCGTTGCGCAGACCGCGGCCGCCGGCTTCGAGGTCGGCATGCACGCCGCTCTTCACCGGATTGGTCAACACGTTGACGACACCGGCCATGGCGTCCGATCCGTACAGCGCGGAGTAGGGACCGCGCACGACTTCCACCTGCTGAACGCCGGCGGTCGAAAAGCGTCCCCAGTCGTAGCCGGCAAAGTAGGGATTGTTGATCTCGATGCCGTTCCACAGCACGAGCGTGTGCGTCGAGTTCGCGCCGCGCGTGAACATCGAGGTCGCTTTGCCCGGCGAGCCGGTGCGGCTGATCGTGATGCCCGGCACCTCGCGCAGCACGTCCGCGAGATCGCGCGCCTCATGCTGCTCGATCTCCTTTTGCGTGATCACAGTCACGGCTGCGGGAGAGGACTCGACGGTTTCCGGCAGGGCCGATGCCGTGACCACGATTTCGTCCGCGGCTTTGGCCGCCGGCGCGAGCGGGGATTCGGTTTGCGCGAAAAGTGAGAGTGTGAAAAGCGATGCGAGAAAGACGAGGACTGACTTCATGACGACTTCCCTCCGAAGCGGCTCATGGAAAATTGAAGCGCCCGAGGTGGTCGGTCTCCTGGCTTCCGGGTCATCCTTCTCGGGCACCCTTCCCGCGGTGTTCCGCAGTGGGGGCTGTCGCCTTCGCGCCGAGTCGTCGCCGGATACAGTGGCGGGGGCCGCGCCGGTTTTTCACCGGCTTCCCAGCACCAGATCGGGTTAACTTGTAAAAGAACCGGGCGCGGATGATAGCACCGAAGCCAGTGACGGGTGACGAGTGATGAGTCGCGGCTGATGAGTGATGAGTGAGGGAAACCGGTTTGACACGATTTCAGCCGCAGATTACCCTCAGGACCATCCAGGCATACACCCACCATGGTCCTCTTTAATTACGCCACGAAAGAGATCACTGCCAAGATCGTCTACTACGGGCCAGGCCTGTGCGGTAAGACGACGAATCTGCAGTTCATCTACGACTCGCTGCCTTCGAACAACAAGAGCAAGATGCTCTCGCTGGCGACGAAGACCGATCGCACCCTCTTCTTCGATTTCCTTCCTCTCGACCTCGGAAAAATCCGCGGAATGCGGACGAAGCTCCAGTTGTACACCGTGCCCGGACAGGTCTATTACAACTCGACGCGCCAGCTCGTGCTGAAGGGGGCGGACGGAATCGTGTTCGTCGCCGACTCGCAGGACTTCGCGCTCGATGCGAATCTCGAGTCGCTGCAGAACCTCGAGGACAATCTCAAGCGGCAGGGTGTGCGCATCCGCGAGATCCCGCTCGTCATTCAGTACAACAAGCGCGATCTTCCCAACGCGCTGTCGGTGAAAGAGCTCGACGAAGCGATCAACAAGCTGCACGTGCCGTCGTACGAGTCGGTCGCCACGACCGGCATCGGCGTCGAAGAAGCGGTCAAGGGAATCACCGGTCTCGTTCTCACGCATCTCGTGAAGAAGTACGGACTCGAAGGCTCCGAGCCACTGGAGAAAGAGATTCAGATTCTCAACCCGGCATCGAGCAACCGGCCCGCGGCGGACTCGCTCTGGGATGATGACGACGAAACGCCTGCAGCACCGGCGGCGCCAGCACCCGCTGCAGCGCGCGCGAGCACAACGCCCTCCGCACCGGCGCCATCGTTCTTCGTCGACGCGGCCGACGACGAATCCATTCCTCTCGTCGCCACGGAGCTCGTCGGCTCTTCCGCACAGCCACAGCAGAGCAGCCCGTTCGAAGATGTGACCGATTACTTCAGCACTCCGGTCGCAGCACCGGCACCTCAGCCTGCACCGGCACCGGCGCCCGCTCCTCAACCGCAAGCCGCGCCTGCACCACGCTCTTCAGGCATTCCGCGAAACGCAGAACCGGCGACGCATGTGCCGATGGCTTCGATCGAAATCCCTCTTCCGCCGGGCATTCTCGATTCGCTCCCTGCTCTCGACGCCGCACCTGCGGGCGCGCCGGCTACAGCGCCCGAGCGCCGTTCGAGCGACGGGATCGTGAAGGAAGTCAGCATCCCGCTGAATCTCTCACTCGACGAGATCCGCGGTCACCGGCGGCTCAGGCTGAAGATCACGCTCGACGTGAATCTTTTGCCGTAGTCTCTTGTTCTCCACGACCCCGGAGGAGTGGTCGAGTGGTTTAAGGCAGCGGTCTTGAAAACCGCCGTACCGGGAACGGTACCGTGGGTTCGAATCCCACCTCCTCCGCCAGTCTTTTCAGCAAGTTACGCTCGCGGCTGGCCTTCCAGTACAACCCTCGCCAGTCCGTCGATTTCCGCTGAACCCCACTTTTGACCCCACTTTAGCAATTAGAATGCGCCTTTCTGGAGGCTCCCCGGAGATGCGCACACCATCAGGTTCAGTCAAACCGATTCGCGACGGAAAGACCGTTGTCGGGTATCGAGCGCGAATCACCTGGACCGATCTGCAGACAGGAAAACGTCGTGAGCGTGAACAGCGGGTAGCGTCCCAGAACGCCGGATGGGATCTTGTCCGTCGATGGGTTGAAGAGTGGAGGGAAACGCGCACGATCACTGCGAAGCCGGTCATCCCCGAGATCGTTCAACCTGTACGCCGTGCGACCTTCGGCGAGCTCGCTGACTTCTATGAGGAACGGTACGCCAAACCGGCCGAGTATCGAGACGGGAAAAAGCTGTCCGGATTGCGAAGCTATCGGACGGTGCGCGGTCACGTTCGTCATCTCCGTCAACTGATCGGCGACGCCACCCATCTCGACACAATTACCTTCGGCACCTTCGAAGACGCGCGTGAGCAACTCCTCGCCGGGGAGACGTGGCAGGGGAAAAAACGATCGATCGCCTACACGAATCGCGTGATGTCGACCGCGCGAAGGATGTTCCGCATCGCGCGACAACGAAAGCTGATGACCGGCGATCCTTGGCACGACGGCGAGGAGAAGCGGCTGGTGAACATGCGGCTCGAGGATCCGCGTACTCGCGTGATGAGCCTCGCCGAAGAAAAGGCGCTCCTCTCCGCCTGTACGAGAAGTAAGAACCGAGCGCACCTGAGACCAATGATCATCATGGCGGTCGAGACAGGCATGCGTGAGGGTGAAATCGTGGCCGCGCAGCGATGGGAGATCAAGGATTCAGACGGAAACCCGCTCCCGTGGGTCGACTGGAAGGAACACGTCATATACGTGACAGCCCGGTACGCAAAGAACGGAAAGGACCGCATCGTCCCTATCACTCCACGACTCATGAAGGAACTGAAGGCGTGGTGCAAGTACCGCGCTCCGCACGAGCCGTCGCTCTTCGGTCTCAAGGTCGGCGGGAATGTGGACACCGCGTGGAACGGCGCGAAGCGTCAAGCGAAGGTGAAAA
>Ga0070741_10001823_pt1 | contig 61189 bp, 60 predicted proteins | sample Coa_R1_4_FD_66440 | JGI IMG/M metagenome (GOLD analysis project Ga0070741, IMG submission 66440) | Surface soil microbial communities from Centralia Pennsylvania, which are recovering from an underground coalmine fire - Coalmine... | ecosystem: Environmental > Terrestrial > Soil > Unclassified ...
CGCCCGAGGGCTGGCGGCTGTTCACCCAGCAGAGCGTCGAGAACAACCTGCTGCTGGGCGCCACGCCGCTTGCCGACCGCACGCGCATCCCGCACCTGCTCGAGCGCGTCTATGGCGTGTTCCCGAGGCTCGCCGAGCGGCGCAGCCAGCGCGCCGGCACCATGTCGGGCGGCGAGCGCCAGATGCTGGCAGTCGGCCGCGCTCTCATGAGCGAGCCAAAGCTGTTGCTGCTGGACGAGCCGAGCCTCGGCCTTGCCCCCGCGGTGGTCGACACGATGTACGACGCCTTCGCCGCCCTTCACCGCGACGGCCAGACCATCCTGCTGGCCGAGCAGTCGGTCGATCTGGCGCTCGACGCCGCCGATCACGCCTATGTGCTGCAGGTCGGCCGCACCGTGCTCGAGGGGCCGGCGAGCGAGATGGCCGGCAATCCCGAAGTCCAGCGCATCTATCTCGGGATCGAATAGCTTCAGAAGCTGGCGCGCAGCCGCCCGCTGAAAACGTGGACCGGGCCGCGGTCGGCGTTGTAGCCGGGATTGGCGAGCAGCTGGTAATCCGCCGTCATCACCAGGCCCTTGACCATCTGCAGCGCATAGTAGGTCTCGAGCACGTTCTCCGGCGCGTAGTTGAGCTGGCCGTCGCCGACCAGGATGCCGAGGCCGCCCGCCGCCAGGAAGGCGCGATGGTCGCCCGAGATGATGTTGCGCGCGCCGCCGATGCCGATCTTGTCGTCGGGCCGGCCCCATGACGTGCCCTTGATCTGCACGCCGAGCGACAGGCTCTGGTCGATGTCGGTGAAGGCGCCGATCTCGCTGCGCCCGTCGTTCCAGCTCCAGCGCGCGAAGGCGCCGAGATCGTCGGTGATCTCCTGCTGCAGGTTGAGGTACAGGCCCGACTTGATGCGGGTGCGCCGCGTGAAGGCGATGGCGTCGTTGATGGCGAGCGCGCCGCTGCTCGCGATCGCCACGGCGTCGTTGTAGGAGCCGGCGAAGCTGCTGGTGAGCCAGGCGCCCGCCTTGGCGACGCCCGCGCGGCCGAACGGCTTGTAGCGCATCTCGAGCTCGCTGACATAGCCGCCGCGCGACAACAGGTTCATGTCGAAGACGTTGGAGTTCGGCTGGTTGCCGACCAGGAAGTAGCCGGCGCGCAGCGCCCACGTCGCCTGGTTGAGCTCGGCGGCGAGGCCGTAGGTCAGGCCGATGCGGTCGGCGGGATAGTCGAATGCGCCCGCCGCCCACAGCGACCAGTTCATGAAATCGAGCCGCGAATCGCCGGCATAGTCGTTGGTGTCGAACAGGTCGTGCACGGCGAAGCGGCCGACCTGCAGGGTGATGCGGTCGACATCCTTCTCGCCCGCCAGCTGGCCGTAGTCGCTCTCGACCTTCTCGCGTGCGCCGCCGAGCCCGAATTCCTGGCGCAGGAAGAGCCGCGACGTGCTGTAGCGCGGATAGGGGAAGTCCGACTTCTGCGCCTCTCCATTGGGGAAGCCCGCCGCGCCGGCCGTGTTGTTGACGCCGAAGCCCTGCAGCAGTTCGGGGTTGTAGTAGAGCTCGCCGCCCTGCCATAGGCGCACGCCGAGGAACGCCGACACCGTCCAGGTCTGCCGGCTCTGGCCGCTGCCGGGCAGGCTGAGCGGCCCGTCATAGGGTGCATTGAACGGCGGATAGCCCTGCATGATGAAGGTCGTCTGGCCGTGGATTTCCCACGTCCCGGGGCCGCGCGGCTCGGTCGCCTCGTCCTTCTTGTCCGCCTCGGCCGTGTCCTGGCCGAAACGATAGTTGAGCGCGACCCGCACGCGATGGATGTCGTACTGCGAATCGTAGCGCGCCGGCGAGGCGAAGCCCCAGCCGCGCGGGCCGAGATCGGTGTAGAGATATTCGAGCCGCGTCGACCAGCGCGGGTTAAGCGCGTAGTCGATGCCGCCGCCCAGCGCGTAGCCCAGCCGCCATTGTCCCGACGTCGCGTCGACGTTGCCGGTCGCGAGGTCGGTGCGCGAGAAGCGCGTGCTCGCCCAGGCGAGCCCGCCGGTCAGGAACGGCGTCCAGCCGCCGAAGGCCCAGCCCGCCCGCGCGCGCAGGGTGCCGAGATATTCGAGCTGCTCGTTGGCCGTGCCGGTCGACGTGGCGCGATAGGACAGCACGTTGTAGTTGTCGGGGAACTCGGTGAAGGAGAGATCGGCCTCGATGCCGAGCATGAGGCGCGACGGGAAGTAGTGCTCATAGCCGCCCTGCACGCCGGCGATCGGCTGGCCGAACCCGCTCGAGCCGCCGGAGGAAGCGACGCCGCCCGACGGATCGCCCAGGGTGGCGTTGGCGGTGCCGAACTGATAGCCGACATGGCCGCCGAAATAGAAGGCTGACGAGGGAGTGCCGCTTTGCGCGCTGGCAGAGAAGGGAGCCGCCGCGAGCGTGAACAGGACGCAGGAAAGCTTTCGCATCGAAACCCATGTACCACAGCGAGCGTTGCGATATTCCTTCAGTCGTTCGCCCGCATCAGCACACGCACATGGGCTGCAGCCGAGGCGGCCAGCGCCTGCAGGTCGTAGCCGCCTTCCAACGCCGACACGAGCCTGCCGTTGCAGTGCCGGTCGGCGATCGCCATCAGCTCGCGCGTGATCCAGGCGAAATCCTCGACCTCGAGATTGAGCTGGGCGAGCGGGTCGCGGCGATGGGCGTCGAAGCCCGCCGACACGATCAGCAACTCGGGCGCCGCCTTGTCGAGCGCCGGCAGAAGGCGGTCGGCCCAGGCGGCGCGGAACTCGGTGCTGCCGCTGCCGGCGGCGAGCGGCGCGTTGACCACGTTGCCGTCCAGCCCGCGTTCGCGCACCGCGCCGGTGCCGGGATAGAACGGGTACTGGTGCGTCGAGGCGTAGAACAGCGACGGGTCTTCCTCGGCGATAGCCTGCGTGCCGTTGCCGTGATGGACGTCGAAATCGACGATGGCGACCCGCTTGATGCCGTACTTGGCCTGGGCATGGCGCGCGCCCACCACGACGTTGTTGAACAGGCAGAAGCCCGCCGGCAGCGTCGCTGAGGCATGATGGCCCGGCGGGCGGACGGCCGCGAACACGTTCTCGGCATTGCCGTCGAACACCGCTTCGACGGCGGCCACGAGGGCGCCCGCCGCACGCTCGATCGCCTCGCCCGTGCCGGCGCTGATCACCGTGTCGGCGTCGACGTTCACCAGCTCGCCGGCCTGCGGACGCACGCTCAGGATCGTGTCGACGAGCTGCCGCGGATGCACGCGCGTCAACTGCTCGAGGGTGGCCTTCGGCGCCTCGGCGCGCACCAGGCCCGAGAACGCGTTGTCCTGCAGCGCCTTCAGCACCGCGCGCAGCCGGTCCGGCCGCTCGGGATGATAGTCGCCGGTGTCGTGATCGAGGCAGGCCGGGTGCGTGATCAGGAGCGTGGACATGGCTCCGACAGTAAAACAGATCTGCTGCCCCGTCTCGGGGGAGGACAGAGCGGCGCGTCGTGCTAACGTCGCGCCGATGCCTACACCCAGTGCGCTCGTCTGCGTCCGTTGCAACGCCCGTTATCCCGTCGACCACTACGCCCACGATTGTGCCGAATGCCGGAACAAGGGCACGCCGGCCAACCTCACCGTGGACTACGAGACGCGGCCGGGCGACGGCATCGACTTCGAGCGGCCGCCGCACAGGCCCGCCTCGCTGTGGCGCTGGGAGGATTTCCTGCACGCTTCGGCCGCCGAAGCGGTGAGTTTGAGCGAGGGCAATACGCCCCTCCTGCACGCGCCGTCGCTCGGCCTCGGCGAGGTCTGGATCAAGGACGAATCGCGCAATCCCACCTGGTCGTTCAAGGACCGGCTGGCCTCGGGCGCGCTCACCATGGCCAAGAAATTCGGCGCCAAGGTCATCGCCTCGAGCTCGTCGGGCAATGCCGGCGCCGCCGCCGCGGCCTATGCCGCCAAGGCCGGCATCCCCTGCGTGGTGTTCACGTTCGTCGGCTCCGCCGGGCCGCTGGTGCTGCAGATGCGCGCCTATGGCGCCATGGTGGTGAAGGTGAACGACAAGGCCGACCGCTGGCGCCTGCAGACGATGGGTGTGCGCGAATTCGGCTGGTATCCGACCTCGCCGTTCTTCGGCCCGGTGGTCGGATCGAACCCGTACGGCATGGAGGCCTACAAGACCATCGCCTACGAAATCGCCGAGTCGTTCGACTGGCATCCGCCCGACTGGTGCGTGCTGCCGGTGTGCTACGGCGATGCGCTGTACGGCATGTGGAAGGGCTTCGAGGAGCTGAAGGCGATCGGCTGGACGCGCAGCGTGCCGCGCTTCGTGGCGGCGGAAGTGTCAGGCTCGCTAGCCGCGGCGATGGAAGGCGGCGATGCGATGCCGCCCGAATCGCCGCGCAACGCGCCGTCGATCGCGACAAGCATCGGCGCCCTGCAGGGCACGGTCCAGGCGCTCGACGTGCTGCGCAAGACCAGGGGCGCGGCGGTGACGGTGGGCGACGATGAGCTGCGCCGCTGGGTGGTGACGCTCGCCGCCAGGGAGGGCCTGTGGCCCGAGGCCTCGTCGGCCGCGCCGTTCGCCGCCATCGAGCGGCTGCGCGCGCAAGGCACGATCAAGCCCAACGAGCGCTGCGTCGCGCTGATGACCGCGGCCGGCATCAAGGATCCCGGGCCGATCGAGAAGGCGCTGCCCGAGCCGCCGGTCGTGACGGGCGGGCTCAAGGAGCTGATGGTGGCGCTCAAGAATTCGTATGGCTTTTCCCATGGCTGAGTTCGGCATCGCCATGGATGGCCGCGCGCCGATCGCCGACATCCCGGCGCAGGCGCGGGCGGCGGAGGAGGGCGGCGCCTCGACCTTGTGGATCGCCTGCCACCTTTACCTGCGCGATCCGGTGACGACGGCGGCCCTGGCGCTGGGCGCCACCAGGAAGATCAGGATCGCCCTGATGGCGATGAGCCCCTACACGACCCATCCGGTCTACATCGCCATGGCGGCGGCGACCCTGGAGGAGATGTATCCCGGGCGCGTGATCCTCTGCCTCGGCGCCGGCGCGCCGGCCGATCTCAAGGCCGCCGGCATCGATTCGCCCAGGCCGCTGGTCAGCATCGGCGAGGCGGTGACGATCTGCCGTTCGCTGTTCAAGGGCGAAATGACCGACCTCCAGGGCGAGATGTTCAGGGTCGCGGGCCGCCGGCTCGTCAATGGCGGGCGCGACATCCCGATCGTGATCGCGGCCTCGCGGCCCAACATGCTGAAGCTCGCCGGCCGGCAGAGCGACGGCGTGCTGATCTCCGCCGCCACCTCGCCGCCCTTCGTGAAAGCGTGCCTCGCGCAGGCCGCGCCCGCCGACGGCCGGAAGTTCCTGCGCGCCGGCATCGTCTATACGCGGCTCGGCGCGCCCGACCCGGCGCGCCGCCTGCTGGGCTTCGTGCTGCGCGGCGCGCACCATGCCGAGAACGTGCGGCTCGGCGGGACGACGCTCGACCAGGCGGCGCTGGGCGCGGCCTATGCCGCCGAGAACTGGGCGGAGGTCGACCGGCTGGTGACCGACGACGTGGTGCGCCGGCATGCCGCCTGCGGCACGGCCGCCGAGGTCAGGGCGAGGCTTGCCGAGTATCGTGCGATCGGCCTCGACCAGGTCGTGATCGGCGGCATGGACACGGCGGAGACGATCGCGTCGGCATTGAAGGCGGCAACAGCATGAAATTCTCGATCTCGCTTCCCACCGGCTTCGAGGGGGTGATGTACCCTGTGCCGTTCGTCGATCCGTCCGACTTCGTGCGCATGGCGAAGCTTGCCGAGAAGCTCGGCTACCACTCGGTGTGGGGCAACGACCATATCCAGAGCCAGAAATACGTGCGCGAGCTCTATCCCGACACGCCGCCCAATTTCTACGAGCTGCTGACCGTGCTGTCGTTCTGCGCCGCGGCGACGACCAAGCTCGAAGTCGGCACGGCGCTGGCCGTGCAGCCGATGCGCGATCCGTTCTGGCTCGCCAAGACCGCCTCGACTATCGACCAGCTCTCCAACGGCCGCATGATCCTGGCGCTGGGCATCGGCGCCTACCGCGAGGAGTTCGCGTCGTGGGCGCCGCGGCTTGCGGGCAAAGCGCAGCGCGGCGAGATGATGGACGAGGGCATCGAGCTGATGCTGCGGCTGTTCAAGGAGCGCCGCGTGACGCACGAGGGCAAGTACTACGCCGTGCGCGACATCGAGATGTACCCCAAGCCCAGGCGCCGGCCCTTCGCCTTCTGGCTGGGCGGCCACAACAAGCCGACCATCGAGCGCACCGCGCGCTTCGCCACCGGCTGGCTGCCCGGCTGGCGGCCGTGGCCGGAGCTCGCCGAATGGATCAAGCTCCTGAAGGACCGCGCGGCCGAGCTCGGCCGCGACCCCAAGGAGATCGAGATCGCGCCGCAATTCTCGGTGACCATCGCCAGGACGCCGGAGGAGGCCGAGAAGCGCTACATGGCGTCGGGTCTCGTCCATCACCGCAAGTCGCTCGCCTATACCGGCCGCGATCTTTCCAAGCAGATGGTCGCCAATCTCGTGGGCTCGCCCGACCTCATCAGGGAGAAGGTCGAGGGCCTGCGTCGGATCGGCGTCGACCATGCCTGCGCGCTGATGATCCCGGCCGATTCGATGGCCGAGTACGAGGACCAGGTCGAGTGGTTCGCCAAGACGGTGATGTAGGCCTTATTCGCCGCATAGGCCGGCGTGGCGTACTTGCTGGAACAGGCAGCCTGCTCGCGGCTCCTTCGCTTGTGCGCGCACAGCGTCTGGCAAACGGCGTGGCGCTGGTGATCGGCAACTCGAAGTACCTGTGGGAAGCGCAGCTCCCCAATGTCCGAAGAGATGCGCCAGACATCGCCAAGCGCTTCGAAGAGATGGGACTGAAGACGGCGCTGGTCCAGGACGCCGGCCGCGACGCCATGTTTGCCGCCATCGACAGGTTCAAGGCGGCGGCAAGCGATTCGGATCTGGCTGCGTTTTACTTCGCGGGCCATGGGGCGTCATGGGACAAGGAAACCTACCTCGTTCCGGTCGACAGCGACCTCAACACACCGGAGGTCGTCAAGACGTTGATTCCAGTGAGAGCCATCAACGGCGCGGTGCAGCGAGCGTTACATCGTCTGTTGATATTCGACAATTGCCGCAACAATCCCGCCGACGGCTGGAGGCAACGGGCGGCTTCGGACTCGGCCATAGTGAGTGCTGTCGAACGCGCAGCGACAGCTCTCTACGCGCCCAACACGCTTATTCTGTTCTCGACGGCGCCAGGCGGCGTGGCATTGGATGGTCCGCCGCGACAGAACAGCCCCTTCGCCGCCGCCGTCCTCGATCAACTCGACGGAGCCTCGATCGACCTCGCTTCGTTGGCAGCCAGGGTTCGTCGAGCATTGCTGGTCGCCACCGAGGGCAGGCAGCTCGCCTGGGATCAGAGCACATACACCGCGCCCTTCATGGTCACTGGTACGCGGAGCAAGAAGGCATCAAGCTCCTCGAATCCGTTCGTTGATGTTTCACGAATCGTCGAGCTGCCGAAAACCTACGCCTTTGCAAAGGAGAAAAAGCTGTCCCTGCCTGAAGGCCTGGTGGCAATTCGACCACGCAATCCATCGCAGTACGGCCAGTGGATCGGCGGATTCCAGAGCGAAGTGCGCACCTCGGTCGGGGTAAGAATCGAGCGGAGCCAATTTGTCGAACCAGCCGCGGTCGTGATCCTGAATGTTACCGATGACGGTTTTGCAACCAACCTGTTCTCTTGTCGCCAATACATGGCGGACACCGGCGTTCATGGCGATGGCCGCGCGTGGTGGCTCAACATTGGCAAGTACGTGAAGGATGAGCTGATCGTTGCCTATTTGCCTGCTACCATCGGAAGGAATGCCGTTTCTGTCAGATGGGCAGATCGCTCATCTGGCCGCCTCTCACTGATTGCTCAGGGCGGCAGTGCAACGCCGTTTACCGCGCATATAAACCGGCTGGACTAGAGCGGAACGAGATGGGGTCGAGCCGGAAATGTTGCCGTCTCATCCCATCTCAACCGCCGCGCCGCTGGCGTAGTTTTTCCATTTCGCCGGCCACGAACGCGTCCCACGTCTTGCGCTCCTCGTCCTCGGGCGAGGGCACGCTGAGCGCGTGGCGCAGGATCTGGCGCACTTCTTCTTCCATTGACCGGCCGTTCTCGGCCGCCCGCATTCGCAGCGCCCGTTTCAGGTTATCGTCGATGTTGCGGATGGTGATCTGGTTCATCCCCCAGATATAGGAAGTGCATGCATTGCATGCAATGCATGCAGGGGGTGGGGGAGAAAGTGAGACAAAGTCCGTGAAATGCAAGCCGGCGGGCATTTCGGCTGTCCCAGGCCGGTGAGACAGCTTTAGCCGGCGTTGCGGATCACCGCCTCGCCGAAGCGGCCCAGGCTCTCCTCCAGGTCGGGCAGGAAACGCCAGACCGGCAGCACCAGGCGGCCGATGCCCTTGGCCGCGCGCTCTTCGACGGCGGCGCGCGGGTCGGCTTTCGAGCCCGGCCAGAGGTCGGGGCAGCCCGCCATGATCTCGATCTTCTTGCCGTCGCGGCCGGCCGCCTCGGCAGCGCGCCACATGACGTCGAACAGCGGGATGATGTCGACCTGCGTGCCGATCGAGGGGAAGAAGCCGTCGCCGAGGCGGCCGGCGCGCCGGGCCGCCGCCTCGGAGTGTCCGCCGATCACGATCGGCACGTCGCGTCTGACCGGTAGCGGGCTCGCGGTGACCTCGCTGAAATTCACGAACTCGCCCTTGAACGAGGCGCCCTCGCCCTTCCACAGGGCGCGCATGGCGGCGACGTATTCGTCCGATCGCTTGCCGCGCTTCTCGAACGGCACGCCCAGCGCCTCGAACTCCTCCTTGAGCCAGCCGACGCCGATGCCGAGCTCGATGCGCCCGCCGCTCATGTGGTCCAGCGTGGCGACCTGCTTGGCCAGCACCAGCGGATTCCTGAGCGGCAGGATGATGACGCCGGTCATGAAGCGGAGCCTGGTGGTGACCGCCGCCATGGCCGCCATCCAGATCAGCGGATCGGGCAGCGCGCCGCCGGGCCCGCCGGGCAGCCGGCCGGTCGGCGAATAGGGATAGGTCGAGGTATAATTGTGCGGGAAGACGACGTGGTCGACCGCGATCACGCTGTCGAAGCCCGCCTTCTCCGCGAGCTGGCACATCTTGGTTGCCGCCTGGAGATCGGGGAACGTGTTGTTGCCGAAGTGAAGGGTGAATTTCATCGCCTGTGATTTCACGCAAACGTTTCCGGGCGGCCAGAGTGGGCCACATTGCATCGCCTGACAAATCCCGCGAAGCTTCGCCCCGGGGAGGGATCACGACTTGAAACGGCGCGGAATTTTGGCGGCACTCGCCGCCGTGGCTTCACTGCCGTCGCCGGCGGGGGCGCAACAGCCCGGCCGCATCTATCGCTTCGGTTTCGTGACGCCGCAACCGCGCACGCAACCGCACTATGCCGCCCTGTTCGAAGGTCTCGCCCGACTGGGCTTCATCGCGGGCAAGAACCTCCAGATCGACGAGCGCGGCTTCAATCTCACCCCCGAACAATATGGCCCGCACACAAGGGAGCTGGACGCCGCCAAGGTCGACCTGATCTATGCCGGGACCGGCGCGCCCGTCCGCGCCGTGCAGAAGGCGAATACGGCCGCGCCAATCCTGACGATCGCCGACGACATGGTGGGCGAGGGACTCGTGCAGTCGATGGCGCGGCCCGGCGGCAACACGACGGGCGTCTCCCTGCTCGGCGCCGAACTCGACGGCAAGCGCCAGGAACTCCTGATCGAGCTGGTTCCAGGCATCAGGAAAGTGGCCGTCCTGGCCGACACCTTGGTCGCCTCGCCCAAGGTCCTGCAGACGCTCGAGGCCTCCGGCCAGGCGCAGGGTATCGCTGTCACCATCCACAAGGTCGGCTCGGCGGCGGAGATCGCGCCCGCCCTCGAGGCCGCCAAGGCCGCCGGCGCGCAGGGCGTCAACGTTCTGGCCTCGGTGCTGCTTTTCATCAACCGCAGGATCATCTTCGAGCGCACCGCCGCGCTCGGCCTGCCCGCCATCTATCAATGGCCCGAATACGTCGAACAGGGAGCGTTCGCGGGCTACGGGCCCCGCCTCGACCAGATTCATCGCGAGCAGATGGCGGCGCTGGCGGCGGCGATGCTGAATGGAGCGAAACCCGCCGACCTGCCGGTGCGCCAGCCGACGACCTTCCAGCTCGCCATCAATCTCAAGACCGCCAGGGCGCTTGGCGTCAGCGTGCCCAGGCCGCTGCTAATCCGCGCCGACGACGTGGTGGAGTAGGCGCTACAGCAGGTCCTTGACCGCTTCGCGATAGGCCTTCACCGCCTTGACGTGATCGTCGAAGCTCTTGCCCTTGATGCGCTCGTGGATGGCGCTGGTGAAGGTCGTGTGCGCGAGCACGTGGCTGCAGCCCGCCTTCTTCCAGAACGCCACTTCCTTGCGCCAATCGTCGGGCGTGCCCTTGCCGGGCGAGACCCAGACTTCCAGGCCGACATCGTTGGGGTTGCGGCCCTCGGCCTTGATCATGCTGCGCAGCCGCTCGAAAATCTTGAGCACCTCGTCGCCCGGCGGCCAACGGTTGGGCATGAAGCCGTCGCCGTATTTGGCGACTCGCTTCAGCGTCTGCTCGGCATGGCCGCCGAACCACACAGGCACCTTCCCCGACTTGGGCCGCGGGTTGATGCCGCCGTCGGTGAGCTCGTGGTACTTGCCCTTGAAGGTGACGCCTTCCTTGGCCCACAGCGCCTGCATGAAGCGCACTTGTTCGGCCGAGCGCACGCCGCGCGTATGGAAGTCCATGCCGAGCCCCTGGAACTCGACCTCGTTCCAGCCGACGCCGACGCCGAGCCGGAAGCGGCCCTCGCACAGCGCGTCGAGCGAGGCCGCCTGCTTGGCGACAAGGGCGGCCTGGCGCTGCGCCAGGATCAGCACGCCGGCGGCGAAGCCGATCTTGCGGGTGACGCCGGCCAGGAAGCCGAACAGCACGAACGGATCGTGATAGGCGGTGGCGTTGGAGCCGCGCTGGCCGGGCTGGATCTTGGCCGGGTCGATGCCTAGCACATGGTCGGGCGCGACCAGATAGTCGAAGCCCAGCCCCTCGCAGGCCTGGGCGTAGTCGCGCATCGCGCCGGGGCCGGCGCCCAGATCGCCGACGGCAATCGAAGCGCCTAACTGCATCGCCATGTCGTCTTCTCCCCTTATTCCGCCGCGACTTTGGCGCGTTTGAGATCGGTCGAATATCTGAGGTGCACCGGCGCGTCGGCTTCGAACGGACTCTTGAGGTCGAGCTGCTTGGCGATCTCGCGGATCGCCGGGAACACTTCGGTGCCCATCAGCCTGATGCAGGTCATCGAATCCTCCTGGCTCACCTTTCCGTCGTTGCCCCATAGCGCCAGGATGCCGGGCCGCGTCTCCTCGAGGATGCGCTTGAGCTTGGCGACCACCGTCTTGGGCGTGCCGGCGATGATGCGCAGATCCGCCATCTGCTGCTCGAAGCTCGTATTGCCGCGCGGGTTGATGGCGCGACCGGCGGCGAATTCGACGAAGGCGCGGCGGTTGGAGGGCGAGCCGTAGCCCGACGGCGTGCTCCACACCGGATGGGCAAGGCCGGTGAACTCGCCCTGCATCCAGCGGAACTGCCGGGCGTTCTCGATCGCCTTCTCCTCGTTGTCGGAGATGTGCACCTGGATCAGGTAGCCGCGATTCTCCGGTCCGCCGACATAGCCGACCTCGGCGGCGGTCTTGTCGTAGAGCTCCCAGATCTTCTTGGTCTGCTCGATCGAGGTGTTGAGGGCGATGTAGGGGTAGCGCTGCTGGGCCGCCCAGATGATCGTCTCCTTGCTGATCACGCCCGGGATCCAGACGCGCGGGTAGGGCTTCTGCAGCGGCACCGCCCACGGGTTCACCACGCGATGCTGGTAGTGGGTCCCCTCGAAGCGGAACGGGCCGGTTTGCGTCCACGCCTTGACGATGAGGTCGTGCGCCTCCTCGAAGCGCTCGCGGTTGAAGGCGGGGTTGACGCCGGTGGCGAGCTGCTCCTGGCCGCCGCCGCGCACGAAGCCCGAGACCAGCCTGCCCTTGGAGATCATGTCGATCATGGCGAGCTCTTCGGCGAGCCGCACCGGGTTCTCCGCCAGCGGCAGCGGATTGCCCAGCATCACGATCTTCACCTTCTTGGTCATGCCGGCGAGGATGGCGGCGAAGATGTTGGCCTTGGCCTGCATGCAGAACGGCGCGTTGTGGTGCTCGTTCAGCATGATGCCGTCGATGCCGACCTCCTCGGCGAGCATGTATTGCTCGATGTAGTTGTTGTAGAGCCGGCTGCCCGCGACAGGGTCGAAATGCTTGTTGGAGAACATCAGCGCCGTGGCGCCGAACTTCAGGCCTTCCTCCGCCGGATAGGCCGACATGGGCTGCTCGGTGAAGTACATCAGGTGCATGACTTCGCTCCGTTAACCGATGAAGTTGGTGACGAGTTTGGCGAGCGCCTCGGGCTGCTCCATGTCGACGCAATGGCCGCAATTCTTGACGATCTCCAGCCTGGCGTCGGGCAGCGCCTCGACGTAGCGCTTGCCGGCCGACAGCGGCACGACGCGATCATCGTCGCCCCATACCACCAGCGAAGGCGCCGTTACCGCGCCCAGGAGATGCGGCAGGGTCTGGCTGTACATGTAGGGCTTCCAGGCGATGCGGAAGCTCATCTCGCGGCAGATGTCCCACATCTCGAGCTGCTCGCCCGACGGCTCGGCGCCGTAGACCTTGTCGAAGGCCTTCTGGTCGTGGAAGCCCGCGCGCGCGTAGTCGATGTAGCCGGTGATCGCCAGGTCGAGGATGTCGCCTTGCGGCGGCTTGATGCCCATCGCGCCGACCAGCACCAGCTTGGAAAGATCGGCCGGCGCCATGCCCGCCATTTCGGCCGCGATCCAGCCGCCGAAGCCCAGACCGACGAGCGCCGCCTGAGTGATCTTGAGCGAGGCCAGCAGGCCGCGATAGGCGACCGCGATGTCGCGCACGCTCCTCATCCAGTCCGGCCGCTGCGAGCGGCTGTAGCCCGGATGATGCGGCAGGATCACGTCGTAGCGGCTCGCGAGCGCGTCGTAGAAGGGCAGCCGGTCGAGGGTGCCGGTCTCGTGGTGCAGCACGAGGACGGGCTTTCCTTTGCCCCCGCGGCTGACATGCAGCTTGGTGCCGGCGAGATCGTAAGTGGAATCAGTCCAGCTCACCATCGAACGCGTTCCTTCCCTATGCGGGAATGGTTGCAACGCGCCGAACCCGAGTCAAACCTCGCCGCGCTCTTTGAGCCGCTCTACGACTTCGTCGACGATCTGGTCGGGTGTCTGGTCGACGCTGACCGTGATGGCATTTTCGTCAGGCGATGGTTCCTCCAGCGCGGCGAACTGGCTGTCGAGGAGGCTCGCCGGCATGAAGTGGCCGCGGCGGTGGGCGATGCGGGAGGCGATCAGCTCCTTGCTGCCCTTGGGGTAGAGCAGCGCCACGCCCGGCCGCTTGCCGATGATGATGTCGCGGTACGCGCGCTTCAGCGCCGAGCAGGTGATGATCCCGGAGACGCCGTCCTTGCGCCATTGGTCGATCCGGTCGGCGACCTTGCGCAACCACGGCAGGCGGTCGTCGTCGTCGAGCGGCTGGCCGCTCTTCATCTTGGCGACATTGGCCGGCGGGTGCAGCGCATCGCCTTCCTGGTACTGCCAGCCCAGGCGCCGGCTCAGCCCTTTGCCGATCGTGGATTTGCCGCAGCCCGAGACGCCCATGATGACGAGGATCATGGAGACAGTCTATTAGTAGGAGCGCATCGAAACGAAGGGAAACCGTCACCGTGCTCAAGCTCGGATACAAGGCTTCGGCCGAACAATTCGCTCCCTTGAAGCTGCTCGATTTCTCGGTCGAAGCCGAGAAGGTCGGCCTCGATTCGGTGTTCGTGAGCGATCATTTCCAGCCCTGGAAGCATGTCGACGGCCACGCGCCTTTCTCTCTAACGTGGCTGGGCGCGCTCGGTGCCCGCACGCAGAAGATCGTGATGGGCACCAGCGTGCTGACGCCGACCTTCCGCTATCATCCGTCGATCGTGGCGCAGGCCTTCGGCACGCTGGGCGCGATGGCGCCGGGCCGGGTCATCCTGGGCATCGGCACCGGCGAGGGGCTGAACGAGGTGCCGTCGACGGGGCAGCCGTGGCCCGAGTTCAAGGAGCGCTTTGCGCGCATGCGCGAGGCGGTCACGCTGATCCGCAAGCTGTGGCGCGAGGAGAGGGTCAGCTTCGAGGGCGAGTACTACAAGACCGAGAAGGCGACGATCTACGACCGGCCGCAGCAGGAGATCCCGATCTACGTCGCCGCCGCCGGCGCCGTCGTCGCGCGCTATGCCGGGCGAACCGGCGATGGCTTCATCTGCACTTCGGGCAAGAAGTGGGAGCTCTACACCGAGACCCTGATGCCGAGTGTCGCCGAGGGGATCGGCAAGGCGGCCGAGCCGAAGAAGTATCCCTACGACAACATGATCGAGATCAAGCTCTCGTACGATTCCGACAGGAAGCGCGCGCTCGAGGATACGCGGCATTGGGCGGCGCTGGCGCTGACGCCGGAGGAGAAGATGAGCGTCGAGGATTCGGTGGAGATGCAGCGGCTGGCTGACGCGCTGCCAGTCGAACGCGCCGCCAGCCGCTGGATCGTGTCGAACGACCCCCAGGAAGTGGTCGACAAGGTCGGCGGCTATGTCGGCCTCGGCTTCAGGCACCTGGTGTTCCATGCGCCGGGGCCGGACCAGTCGCGCTTCCTCAAGCTGTTCGGCGAGCAGGTGGCGCCGCTGTTGCGCAAGAAATTCGGCTGATGGACCGAGTCGAGCTGCTGGCGGTGCCCGGCCTGCCGCTGGTCAAGGCCGGGGACGACCTCGCGTCCCTGCTGTCAGCGGCGATGACCGGCGAGTGCGCGCCGCGGCCGGGCGACGTGCTGGTGCTGGCGCAGAAGATCGTGTCCAAGGCCGAGGGCCGCACCGTCGAGCTCGGAAGCGTGAGGCCGTCCAGGCGCGCCATCGAGCTCGCCGCCGAGGTGCAGAAGGACCCGCGGCTGGTCGAGCTGATCCTGTCGGAATCGGTGCGGGTGGTGCGCGCCCGACCCAACGTGCTGATCGTCGAGCATCGACTAGGCTTCGTGATGGCCAATGCCGGCATCGACCAGTCGAACGTGGCGCCGCAGGACGGCGTCGAGCGCGCGCTACTCTTGCCGAAGGATCCCGATGCAAGTGCGGCGGCGCTGAGCGCGAGGCTCAAGTTGCCGGTGCTGATCATCGACAGTTTCGGCCGGCCGTGGCGCAAGGGCACGACCGGCATCGCGATCGGCGCGGCCGGCTTGCCCTCGCTGATCGACATGCGCGGCCAGAAGGACATGTTCGGCCGCGTCCTGCAGGTGACGATGCCGGCCTTCGCCGACGAATTGGCGGCGGCGGCCTCGCTGGTGATGGGGCAGGCGGCAGAAGCGCAGCCTGCCGTGCTGGTGCGTGGGCTTTCGTGGTCGGCGCCGACGCTGCCGGCCGCCGAACTGATCCGCGCGCCGGCCGAGGATCTGTTCCGGTAGCTGCGTCAGCCGCTGAGGCCGGCGATGTGGGTCAAGCCCATCGCGACCGACATGAGGTCGGAGCCCGATGCCGCGCGTGCCGAGGGCGCGGCCCGCGCGATCGCCTGCCGGACCGCCGGCACGCGGCTCGAGCCGCCGGTGAAGAAGATGGTGTCGATCGCGTCGCCCTTGAGTCCGGCCACGACAATGCAGTCGCGGGCCGTGGCGTGCAGCCGCTCGATCTTGCTGCGGAGCACGCGCTCGAATGCCGTGCGTGTCGCGGGTGCGGCGAGCCGGCCTTCGAGAAAGCCGAGATCGACGACCGCATCCTCCGCTTCGCTGAGGGCGATCTTGGCGTCCTCGGTGGCGAAGGCGAGACGATGGCCGAGCCGCCGGCGCACCACTGTCAGCAGCCGCTCGACCTTCTCGGGTTCGCGCGCGTCGGCGGCCAATTCGGCCAATTCGCGCTCGTTCTTGTAGGTGTAGGTGAAGTTGATCGTGGCCCACGTCGCTAGCTCGTGGAAAAGCGCACGCGGCATCGGCAGGTCCTTGTCGACCAGCCGCGTGCCGAGGCCGAGCAGCGGCATCACCGTATCGAGGCTGAGGTCGGTGTCGAAATCGGTGCCGCCCACGCGAATGCCGGCGGTCGCCAGGATGTCGGCCGTGCGATCGATGCGGCGATGGCGGTCCGGTCCGATCCGGATCAGCGAGAAGTCGCTGGTGCCGCCGCCGATATCGGCGACCAGCACCAGCTCCTCGGCATCGACGGTACGCTCGTAGTCATAAGCCGCCGCGATCGGCTCGTAGACGAACAGGATGTCGTGAAAGCCGGCCTGCCTGGCGACGTCGTGCAGCACGCTCTCGGCGCGCGCGTCTGCGGCGTCGTCGCCGTCGACGAAGCGCACAGGCCGGCCGTGCACGACCGCGGCGATTTCGGTGCCGGCGAATGCCTCAGCTCTGGATTTGAGATGGCGCACGAAGATGCCGACGACGTCCGACAGCGGCAGCTTCCGGCCGCCAACCACGGTGGTCTCGCCGATCAGCGGGGAGCCCAGGATGGTCTTGAGTGCCCGCATCAGCCGGCCCTCGATCTGGCCGACATAGGCGGCGATCGCTTCGCTGCCGAACAGGATCCGGCCCTTGCTCTCATAGTCGAAGAACACCGCGCTCGGCATCAGCGTCTTGCCGTCTTCGAGCGGTGCCAGCGCGAGCTCATTGCCGCGCGCGACACCGATGGCCGAGTTCGACGTTCCGAAATCCAGTCCGCAGGCGATCATGACGTCCCCTTCCAGGAGCGAAGGGGATGTCATCTATTACCGGACGCGGAGCATTGCCAGACTGTTTGTTTTCGCCTAACCTATCTCCAATAATGGGATGTCCGCTGGCTCGGGCGTCCCATTTTTTGCGCGCGCCTTTACGCCACCTGCTTGGCGAGTGCGGCCCATTTATCGAGCTCGGGCAGGATCGCGTCCGACTTCGCCGACTCGAGGCTGATGATCACGCGCACCACGCCCGCGTCGCGGTCGGCCTTCAGCATGTCGCCGTCCTTGGCGCCCCAGATCGTCACCGGCACGTCGCGGTCCGCTTCCTGGGCGAGCTTGCGGAACTCGGGCAGGAGGTCGCGCACGTTGGCATAGTGCGGTCGGGCGCGATGCGGCATCCAGCCGTCGCCGTAACGAATGGCGCGCCGCGCGCCGTAGGGGAAGGCGCCGCCGACCCAGATCGGCGGGTGCGGCTTCTGCACCGGCTTGGGCCAGGTCATCATCGGATCGAAATTCACCAGCTCGCCGTGATACTCGGGCTTGCTCTTGCTCCAGATCACTTTCATCGCCTCGACCCGCTCGCGTGCCAGCTTGTGGCGGGTCTCGAACTTGGTGCCGTGATTCTCCATCTCGTCCCTGTTCCAGCCGTTGCCGATGCCGAACAGGAAGCGCCCGTTGGAGAGCTGGTCGATCGACGCGACGAGCTTGGCGGTCTGGATGGGATCGCGCTGCGCCACCAGGCAGACGCCGGTGCCGACCTTGATCGTCCTGGTGACGGCGGCGGCCGCCATCAGCGCCACGAACGGGTCCATCGCGTCGTAGTATTTCTTGGGCAGCTCGCCGCCCGACGGGAACGCCGACTTGCGGCTGAGCGGGATGTGGCTGTGCTCGGGCGACCACACCGAGTCGAAGCCGCGCTCTTCGGCGGCGGTGGCCAACTCCTGCGGCGTCATCGAGTAATCGGTGAAGAACATCGCGACACCGAGCTTCATGGCTTCCCCTTCGCCTGAATGTGCGGCAGCACCTGTTCGATGAGCTGCTTCGTCTGTGAGATCACGGTCTCGCTCGTGCCCACCGGCCGCAGGATGAATTTCTGGACGCCGCCGGCGACGTACTGGCTGACCCGCTCGAGGATCGTCTTGGCATCGCCGACGGCGAACTGCTTCGTCGGGTCGCGGCCGGTCCGCTTGGCATAGGCATCCATCGCGCGCTTCACCAGCGGATCGTCAGGCGAGCCGAAATAGAAGGGGAACGACGCGCCGTAATGATCTTCGTCGATCTTGCGGCCGGCCGCCGGCAAGGCGGCCTTGATCGCCGCAACGACGCGGATCGCGTCCTCCATGGTCTCGCCGCCGCCCTGCCAACCGGTGCCGTACCTGGCGGTGCGTCTGATCGCGGCGTCGGACGAGCCGCCGATCCACATCGGCAGGTCGGGCTGCACGGGCTTGGGCGAAATCGACGCGCCCTTGAGCTTGTAGTGCCTGCCGTCGAAATCGACGCTGTCCTCGCGCCACAGCCGGGCGATGATCTCGAGACTCTCGTCGGTGCGGCGGCCGCGCGTCCTGGTGTCGACGTTGAGCGCGTCCCATTCCGGCCCGAGCGGGCTGCCGATGCCGAAAGCGGGAAGGAGGCGGCCTTCGGAGAGCACGTCTATCGTGGCGCACTGCTTGGCGAGCAGCACCGGATCGCGCAGCGCAAGCGACACGACATTCATGCCGAAGCGCAGTCGTTTGGTGCGGCCGGCGAGCGCCGCCATTGCCGTCATGCATTCGAGGATCGGATGCTTGCTCACCAGCCGGTCGGTCTGCCAGAGCGAATCGACGCCGCCCTGTTCGCACATGTCGACCCAGCGCCAGTAGTCGCTCGCCCCGGCGAAAGGAAAATCCATCAGGCCCAAGCCGATGGCGACGCTCACGCGAAGGCTTTCGCCAGAGGCGCAAGCTTGTCGAGATGCTTCAGGATCTCGTCGCGCGTTGCGTCGGGAATGCCGAGCAGGGCGTATTCGATGCCGGCCTTCTGGTATTCCTCGATCACCGACTGGTCGGCCGGCGCGCCGAACACCGTGATGCTGAAATCCTTGGGATTGCGGCCTTTGCTTTCCGCCATCTTGGTCAGCCGCTCGACGGCCAGCTTGCCGGTGAAGCCCTGGCGCGGGCGCGGGAACCAGCCGTCGCAATAATCGACGACCCGTTGCAGCGTGTAGTCGGTCTCGCCGCCCAGGATGACCGGCGGCCCGGCCTTGCGCGCGGGCTTGGGCCACGACCAGATCGGGTCGAAGTTCACGTACTTGCCGTGGAAGCTCGCCTCCTCCTTCAGCCAGATCTCCTTCATGGCGAGCACGTGCTCGCGCATGATGGCGAAGCGCGTCTTGTAGGTCGCACCATGGTTCTCCATCTCGTCGACGTTCCAGCCCGCGCCGATGCCGAACACGAAGCGGCCGCCGGATAGCGCGTCGAGGCTCGCGATCGCCTTGGCGGTCACGATCGGCTCGTGCTGCGGCACCAGGCAGATGCCGGTGCCGATGGTGAGCTTCCTGGTTGCGGCGGCGGCGAAGGCGAGGCCGACGAAGGGATCGTGCGTGTGGCTGTAGCGCTTGGGCAGCTCGCCGCCGCCCGGGAAAGGCGACTTGCGGCTGAGGGGAATGTGCGTGTGCTCGGGCACGAACAGCGAATCAAAGCCGCGATCCTCGAGCGCTTTGGCGAGCTCGGCGATGTTGATGCCGTAGTCGGTCGGGAAATAGAACGCGCCCACCTTCATCACATCTCTCCCTATTTCTTGGCTTCGACGTGGCCGCCGAAGCCGAGCCGCATGGCCGACAGGACCTTCTCGGCGAAAGTGTGTTGCTGGCGCGAGCGGAAGCGCACGAACAGCGAAGCCGCCAGCACGTCGGCCGGCACGGCTTCCTCGATCGCCGCCTCGATGGTCCAACGGCCTTCGCCCGAATCCTCGACATTGCCCGAGAAGGCCTCGAGCTTGCCGTCCTTGGCGAGCGCGCTCGCCGTCAGGTCGAGCAGCCAGGACGTCACCACGCTGCCGCGCCGCCAGACCTCGGCGATGTCGGCCAGGTTGAGATCGAAACGCTCGTCGGCCGGCAGCTTGTCCGAGGCCCGGTTCTTCATGATGTCGAAGCCCTCGGCGAAAGCCTGCATCATGCCGTACTCGATGCCGTTATGGATCATCTTCACGAAGTGGCCCGCGCCCGTGGGGCCGGCATGGATGTAGCCGCGCTCGGCGCGCGGGTCGAGCTTTTCGCGGCCTTCGGTTCGCTCGATGGTGCCGATGCCCGGTGCCAGCGCTGAGAAGATCGGGTCGAGACGCTGGACCGCTTCCTTGTCGCCGCCGATCATCAGGCAGTAGCCGCGCTGCAGGCCCCACACGCCGCCCGACGTCCCGACATCCATGTAGTGGATGCCCTTGGGCCTGAGCTCGCGACCGCGGCGGACGTCGTCTTTGAAGTTGGAATTGCCGCCGTCGATGATCGTGTCGCCGGACTTCAGCAGGCCGGCGAGCTGGCCCACCGTGTCTTCGGTGATCTTGCCGGAGGGCAGCATCACCCACACGGTGCGCGGGCTTTCGCCTAGCGCTTTGACGAGATCGGCGAGCGAGGCTGCGGCAACCGCGCCCTCGCCGGCGAGCGCCTGGCCCGCCGCCGCGTTGGCGTCGAACACGACGCAGGAGTGCCCCGCCCGCATCAGGCGGCGCACGATGTTTGCACCCATTCGGCCGAGGCCAATGACTCCGATTTTCATGACGCTATGCTACACACATTCAACCGGAGGACTCTAGCCATGAAGCTCGGACGCCTGGGTGTCTGGTACTCGACCGACAAGCTCAATCCCGCGCAGCTCGGCGAGTTCATGCGGGTCATCGAAACGAACGGCTATTCGGCTTTCTGGCATCCCGAGAGCCGCGGCTACGAGGCGATGTCGCTCGGCGCGTACCTGTTGTCGAAGAGCGACAAACTTGTGATCGGCAGCTCGATCGCCAACATCTACGCCCGCGACGCCTTCACCGCGCGCCGCGCCATGATCTCGCTGAACGACTTCTCCGGCGGCCGCTATGTCCTGGGTCTCGGCGTCAGCCATATCCCGATGGTCGAGGGGTTGCGCGGTCACAAATACGGCAAGCCGCTCGGCGCCATGAGCGCCTATCTCGACGCCATCCACCAGGATGCGCCGGCCGACGCGCCAATCGTAGTGGCCGCGCTCGGGCCCAAGATGCTCGAGCTTTCCGCCAAGAAGGCGGTCGGGGCGGTTCCGTACAATGTGACGCCGGCGCATACCGCGCAGGCCGCCAAGATCCTGGGCAAGGGCAAGGTGCTCGCGGTCGAGCAGAAGGTGACGATCGAGACCGATCCCGCCAAGGCGCGTGCGCTCGGCCGCAAGGAGCTGTCGCGCTACATGGTGCTGCCGAACTATCGCAACAACTGGCTGCGGCTCGGCTTCACGGAAAAGGATCTCGCCGACGGCGGCAGCGACAAGTTCATCGACGCGATGTGTCTGTGGGGCGACGCCAACACGGTGAAGAAGGGCCTGCGCGCGCATTTCGAGGCCGGCGCCACGCACGTATGCGTGCAGCCGGTCCACAACGACGGCGACTTCGCCGCCCGCGACCGGATGCTGGCCGCGCTGGCCGACACCTAGGAGCCCGAGCGATGGATTTCGGCATCGCCCTGCCGACGGCGGCGGACAACTACAAGCTCGTGCAGCGCGCCGAGGAACTCGGCTTCACGCACGCCTGGTTCTACGACACGCAGATGCTGAGCGGCGACTGCTTCGTCGCCATGGGCGCGGCGGCGGTGCACACGAAGAAGATCCGGCTCGGCACCGGCGTGCTGGTGCCGTCCAATCGCATCGCGCCGGTCACAGCCAATGCGCTGGCGACGCTCAACAAGCTGGCACCCGGCCGCATCGATTTCGGCGTCGGCACCGGCTTCACGGCGCGGCGCGCCATGGGCTTCGGCGCCATGAAGGTCAAGGACATGGAGACCTACATCGCACAGGTCTACGGCCTGCTGCGCGGCGAGACGATCGACTTCGAGATGGAAGGGCACAGGAAGAAGACGCGCTTCCTCAATCCCGAACTCGGCCTGATCGACACCAAGAGCCCGATCGCGCTGCATCTGTCGGCCTACGGCCCGCGCACGCGCGATCTCACGGCCAAGCTGAAAGCCGGCTGGATCGATTTCGTGGCGAGCGTTGCGCACGGCACCAAGGAAGTGACCGACATGCGCGCCGCCTGGATCAAGGCGGGCCATGCCGCCGATGGCCTGAAGGCGACGGCCTTTGCGCTGGGCTGCGTGCTGGCCGACGGCGAGCCCGCCGATTCCGAGCGCGCCATGGCGCAAGCCGGCCCGCGCGCGGCGGTGATGCTGCACCGCGCCGCCGACGAGGCGATGATGGGCTTCAAGCCCGGCACGACGGCGATGCCGGCCCGCCAGCGGCCCGAGATCGAGGGATATCTCGCGCTTGCCAGGGGCTTCGAACCCAAGGATGCGCCGTACCTCGAGAACCACCGCGGACACCTGATGTTCGTGAAGCCGGGCGAGCGGAAATTCATCTCGGCCGACCTGATAAAATCGACGTCGTTCACCGCGACCGAGAAGGAGCTGAAGGAGCGCATCGAGGCATTGCGCGCGGCGGGCTTCTCGCAATTCACCATCCAGCTCGTGCCCGGCCAGGAAAAGGCGCTTGCCGACTGGGCGCGCATCCGGTCCGCCTTCAAGTGAAGTTCGGCATCTCCTTCTCCTTCCAGGCGCATCGCGCGCTGGGCGAGCCGTACGACAAGGCCTACCGCGAAGGGCTGGAGCTGGCCGCGGAAGCGAGCCGGCTCGGCATCGCTTCGATCTGGGCGAGCGAGCATCACGGCGAGGCCGACGGCTATTGCCCGTCGCCCGTGGTCGCCTGCGCCGCGCTCGCCGTGGCGGCACCCAATTGCCGGATCGGCCAAGGCGTGGCGCTGGCGCCGCTGGCCGGTCATCCGATGCGGTTGGCCGAGGATTTCGCCGTGGTCGACAATCTCTCGGGCGGTCGGCTCGAGATCGGGCTGGGCCAGGGCTACCGGCCGGCCGAGTTCGAGATGTTCGGCTGGAACTACAGGACGCGTACCCGCGCCTTCGAGGAGTCGCTCGAAATCCTCGAGAAGGCATGGAGCGGCGAGCCGTTCGATTACGCGGGCAAGATCTACAATGTGAAGGGCGGGCTGCTGCGGCCGCCGCCGGTCAAGCCCGGCCGGCCGCCGCTGTGGATCGGTGCGGCCCATCCCAAGGCGCGGGCGCGGGCGGTGCGCCATCGCGCCGGCTTCATCGTGGCGCCGCTCGCCGAGTGGGGCTTGGTCGAGCACCAGTTGAAGACTTTCGACCAGGAGGCGGAGCTTCAGAAGGCAGGTCGCCTGCCGCGCGCCATCATGCGTGAGATCCTGGTCGGAGATTCGGCCGCCGATGCGATGAATCGGCACCAGCCCTTCATCGACGAGGTCTATCGCGTGCAATACAAGCCCGAGCGTGTCGGGCTCACTTATGTCGACAAGACGACGCGCGAGAGGAAGCCGCTCACCTCGGACAATCCCTATTTCATGTCGGAAGAGTTCATGCAGGAGCGCTGGTTGCTCGGCACGCCGGCAGATATCGCCACCAAGCTGAAGCAGTGGCAACCGCGCCTCGGGATGGACCACCTGATCTTCACGCCGCGTCCGCCCGGCATGCCGCTCCGGCAGGCGGTCGATGAGCTGACGGCAATCGCGAAGGAAGTGGTGCCGCAAGTCGCTCAGGTTCCTCTCCCCCGCTAGGGGGAGAGACGAGGAGAGGGGGCGCGCTCAAGTCAGCAATCGTAGACGTCGAGGGCCACCGGCATGCAGTTCGCTTTGCGGCCGACTGAGCTCCCACAACTGGTTCGTTTCCTTGTGCCGATAGATGATGGTCCAGCCGGCATCCACCGTTCGGACCTGGACTAGCTTGGTTGCAAGCAGGTTATCGATCGCTTTGGCATCGCCGCGCGCGACCATCTTGCCGCCTTCTTGTACCCAGCACTCTTGAAGATCGGTTGCTTTAGTCATTGATGCCCCTTTCTCCCCCTATCGGGGGAGAGGAACATGAGGAAGGGCTATTTCACCTTCGGCGTCACTTCCTCGCCGAACATCTGCATCTGGTCGATCAGCTCTGACACGGTGTTGGCCGCAAAATAGAGGCCGAGCAGGTGGGTGACGCCCGCTTCCTTGAAGGCCAGCGCCTTCTCGACGACCTCTGAAGGCGTGCCGATCAGGTTGATCTCCTCGTGCGTCGCCGTGCCCTGGCCCTTGAGCGTCGACTTCGACAGCGACACCAGATGCTTGTTCATCTGGCTCTTGCGGAAACTTTCGACCGCCTGCTGGTGCGTCTTGCCGAGATGGACGACGAATTGCGGGCAGACCTCGATGGTGCGCCAGTCGCGGCCGGCTTTCTCGGCCTGCTCGCGCAAGCTCTTCACGCCGGCGCGGATGCGGTCGACATGCATGCCCGCCGGCAGCCAGCCGTCGGCCCACTTCACCGCGCGCTCGATGTTGTTCGCGTGATTGCCCGAGACATAGACCGGCAGCTTCTTCTGCAGCGGCTTGGGGAAGAGTTCGACGTCCTTGAACTTGTAGTACTTGCCGTCGAACGAGCAGACGCGCTCCCTGAACAGCAGGTTCAGCGCCTGCAGGCCCTCGTCGACGATGTCGCCGCGATCGATGCGGGCGTCGGGCTGCAATGCCTTGAACTCCTCGCGATAGGCGCCGATGCCGATGCCCAGTTCGAGTCTTCCCTTGCCGAAATGGTCGAGCGTGCAGATCTGCTTGGCCGCCACCACGATGTCGTGGCGCATCGGCAGCACCAGGATGCCGGTGCCGACCTTGATCTTCTTCGTCTCCGACAGCACGAACGCGTAGGTGACCAGCGGCTCCCAGAAACGCGGCGGCACCGGGAACTCGGCGCGCACGTAGTTCTGGGTCGTCATGTGGTCGTTGCCCCACACCGAGTCGTAGCCGAACTTCTCGGCGGCCTGGGCGATCCTGATGACGTTTTCGGGGTCCGAGAACGGGATGGGATAGGTGAGGCCCTCCATCCCGGTGGGCAGGCCGGCGCTGACCCTCATTACTCGGCCGCCATCTGGCGCAGCTTGGCCGTCTCGCGCTCGTTCACGCTGCCGTCGTCGTTGACCGCCACGCCGTAGTCGCGTCGCGCGGCGTCGGCCGAGATGAAGCCCAGTCGCACGTCGTCCGCCACGACCTTGGCCGGCCGCTTGCGCGGATTGCCGAGACCGCCGCCGCCTGGCATGCGGATGATGACGCGGTCGTTCTTCGGCACGGTCTGCACGCCCATGCCGCGCAGCTTCTTGCCCGAGGCGAGGCTGACGATGCCGTTGGCGCCATTGTGGCCGCCATCGCGGCCGCGCGGCGGGTGGTCGACGCGGTCGTAGTAGGCCGAGATCGAGAACGGCGCGTCGTCGAGCGACGACACTTCCATGATCTGGCCGAGGCCGCCGCGGAACTCGCCGGCGCCGCCCGAATCCTGCTGGTACTCCTTCTTCCACACCAGCAGCGGCGACACCGCCTCGTTGACCTCGATCGGCACGTTGCGCACGCCACTCGGGAAGGCCGTCGCCGACAACCCGTCGCGGCCAGGCCGCGCGCCGGTGCCGCCGGAATGGAAGCTCATCACGGTGAAGGGCGTGGCATTCACCGTCTCGGCCGGATCCCCGTCGGTGGTACCGGGCCCGCCCAGCGCCATCAGGCTCCACAGGCACGACGTGCCTTCGGCCGGCACCGCATTGCCCATCGCCTGATGCAGGCAGCCGAACATCACGTCCGGCAGCATCTGGCCGGTGACGTGGCGGGCGGCGACCGGCGCCGGCTTCCTGGCGTTCAGGATCGTGTTCTCGGGCGCGGTGACCCTGATCACCGACAGCGAGCCCTCGTTGTTCGGCACCTTGGGCGCCACGATGCATTTCACGCCGAACGAGGCATAAGCTTCGGTGTAGCAGACCGGCACGTTGATGCCGTAGCCCGAGACGCCGGAAGTGCCGGCGAAATCGACGTCGATGCCGGTCGGCCCGATCTTCATGGTGGCGCAGAGGTCGATCGGCTTGTCGTAGCCGTCGACGGTCATCGTGTACTTGTATTCGCCGGGCTTGATCCTGGCGATCGCCTCGAGCGAGGCATGCCGCGACTTCTCGAGGATGTGCGCGCCCAGCCGATCGAGGTCGTCGATGGCGAACTCGTCCATCATCTCGATCAGGCGGCGGCAGCCGATCTCGTTGCAGGTCGCGAGCGAGTAGAGATCGCCCACCACCTGGATCGGCTCGCGCACGTTGGCGCCGACGATGTCGACCAGGGTCTGGTCGACCTCGCCTTCCTTGGCAAAGCGCATCAGCGGGATGTAGAGGCCTTCCTCGTAATTGTTGCGCGCATCGGTGGTCATGCCGCGGCCGCCGATATCGACGACGTGGCAGGTGCTGGCGAACATCGCCACCATCTTGCCGCGCCGGAAGGTGGGCGTGACGAAGGTGAAGTCGTGCAGATGGCCGGTGCCCTTCCAGGGGTCGTTGGTCAGGAAGATGTCGCCTTCCTTCATCGTCGTTACCGGGAACTTGGCGATGAAGTGCCGGACCGAGCGCGCCATCGAGTTGATGTGGCCCGGCGTGCCGGTCACCGCCTGGGCCAGCATGTCGCCCTTGAGGTCGAACACGCCGGCCGACAGATCGCCCGCCTCGCGCGTCGAGGTCGAGAAGCCGGTGCGCATCAGCGCCAGCGCCTGCTCCTCGACGACCGCGATCAGGCGGTCCCACATCAACTGCATGCGGATCGGGGAAAGAGGGTCGTTGAAGCTCATGTTCACACCTTCTCCAGCAGGATGGCGCCGATCGGGCTGAGCCGGGCGGCGAAGGATGCCGGCACGATGGTCGTGGTCTCGTCCTCGGCGATGATCGCGGGGCCCGGCACGAAGCTGCCGACCGTGAGGTCGTCGCGATGATAGACCGCCACGGTCTTCATGTCCTGATCGGCCGGGTCGTACATCGAACGGCTGCCACGCGGCTTCGCCGGCTTGTCGGCGGGCTGCGGCGGCGCCTTCGCCGTCTCCGGTTGCGCGGCGGCAAGCCGCAACGTCCAGTTCATGATCTCGACGCTCAAGCCGGGGATGGTGCGGCCGAACGTGGCGGCGTAGCCCTCCTCGTAGAGCTTGATCAGCTTTGCGCGGTCGGCGGCGGTGAAGTCACCGGCCGGCAGCGCGACGGTGATCTCGTGGCCCTGGCCGCGGTAGCGCATGTCGGCCGTCCGCGTCTCGACAAGCTTGGCCTGCGGTGCGCCGGCCTTGACCACGGCCTCGGCCTCGGCGCGCATCTCGGCGAACAACTTGTTGACGAAAGCCGGGTCGAACTTGTCCGGATCGAGCTGCACGTAGCGGCTGCGCACCACTTCGTAGGCAACCGGCGCCATCAGGAAGCCGACGGCGGAGCCGACGCCCGCGCCCGAGGGCACCAGCACCTTGTTGATGCCGAGTTTCTCGGCCAGCCGCGCAGCATGGATGGGAGCCGCGCCGCCGAACGCGATCATGGTGCGGTCCTGCAGCTCCTTGCCGCGCTCGACGGCGTGGACGCGGGCGGCGTTGGCCATGTTCTCCTCGACGATCTCGCTGATGCCGAAAGCGGCGTCGAGCTGCTTGAGCTGCAATGCCTGGCCGACCGCCTTGTCGACGGCCGCGCCGGCCTTGTCGGGCAGGAGCTTCATCGAGCCGCCGGCGAAGTAGCTAGGGTCGAGCCGGCCCAGCACGACGTCGGCATCCGTCACCGTGGGCTCGGTGCCGCCGCGGCCGTAGCTTGCCGGGCCGGGCTCGGCGCCGGCGCTTTCGGGGCCGACATTGATGCGCGAGAGGGCATCGACATGGGCGATCGAGCCGCCGCCCGCGCCGATCTCCACCATCTCGATCACCGGGATGCGCAGCGGTAGGCCGGAGCCTTTGAGGAAGCGGTACTGGCGCGCCACCTCGAAGGTGCGCGAATGCTGCGGCTCGCCGTTGTCGATCAGGCAGATCTTGGCCGTTGTGCCGCCCATGTCGAACGACAGCACCTTGTCGAGGCCGCACTGCTTGGCGAGTGCGGCGGCCAGGATGGCGCCGCCGGCGGGCCCCGACTCGACGAGGCGGATCGGGAACTTGCGCGCGGTCTCGAGCGCCGCCAGGCCGCCGCCCGAGGTGATCAGGAACAGCGGGCAGGCGAAGCCCTTGGTGCGCAGCGCGGCATCGAGCCGGCCGAGATAGCGGTCCATGACCGGCTGGACGTAGGCATTGGCGACGGCGGTCGACCAGCGTTCGTATTCGCGGATCTCGGGCGAGACTTCGCTCGAGAGCGTGATCGACAGCTCCGGCATCGCCTCCTGCAGGATGTCGCGCGTGCGCCGTTCGTGCTTGCCGTCGAGATAGGCGTGCATGTAGCCGATGGCGACGGCTTCGATGCCGGCCGCCTTGAGCTTGGGCACCAGCGCTTTCACCGCGCCCTCGTCGAGCGGGATCAGGATGTTGCCGCGGCCGTCCATGCGTTCGGGCACGCCGAAACGCAGGTCGCGCGGCACCAGCGGCGGCGGCTTCATCATGAAGATGTCGTACTGCTCGAAGCGGTGCTCGAAGGCGATTTCGATCGAATCGCGAAAGCCCTCGGTGACGATCAGCGCCGTCTTGGCGCCCTTGCGCTCGATGATGGCATTGGTCGCCAACGTCGTGCCGTGGATGATGAGGCTGAGATCGGCGGGCTTGGCGCCGGAGATGCGGAGCACTTCCTCGACGCCGGTCAGCACGCCCTCCTCGGGCGCGCGCGGAGTCGTCAGCACCTTGACGCTGGTGAGCTTGCCGCCCTGCTCGAGGCAGAGGTCGGTGAAGGTGCCGCCGATGTCGACCGCCAAACGTGCTTTGTCCTTGGCCTTTTCCATATGCTTACGCTGCCGTCTGTTGGATGTTGCCGCCGAGATAGGCCTGGCGGATGCGCGGATCGGTGCGCACTTCGGCCGCCGGACCTTCCATGAATAGTCGTCCCTGTTCCATCACCAGCGCTCTATCGGAGATCAGCAGCGCACCGCGCACATTCTGCTCCACGATCAGCACAGTGACGCCGGTCGAGGCGATTTGCTGCACCGTCGAGAACACATCGCCCTGCATCTTGGGCGAAAGTCCGAGCGAAGGCTCATCAAGAAGCAGCAACGACGGTTCGACCAGCAAAACCATCGCCATTTCCAGGATCTGCTGTTCGCCTCCCGAAAGATTGCCGGCTTCGGTGCGAGCTTTGGCGTTCAGCAGGGGAAAGAGCGTGGTGACCCGCTCGATCGCCGCGCCATGCGCCGACGAAGGCAGCGTGTAGCAGCCCATCTTGAGGTTCTCGGCGACCGACATTGCCGGGAAGTTGCAACGGCCCTGCGGCACGAAGCCGACACCGCGCTTCAGCCGCTCCCACGGCGGCAGGCGCTCGATCGCCTCGCCCTTGAACAGGATCTGGCCGGCGAAGAAGCGGTTGGTACCGTAGATCGCGCGCAGCAGGGTCGATTTGCCCGCGCCATTGCCGCCGATCAGCGTGGTGATCGAGCCGGAGTGCAGGCGCGCGCTGAACTCGCGAACGATCGGGTTGTCGCCGTAGCCCGCGGTCACGTCCTGCAGTTCCAGCGCCGGCGTCGTCATGCCGCCGCCCCCCGCATCTCGGCCGCCGCGATCTCCGGCGTGGTGCCGAGATAGGCCTCGAGCACGCGGCTGTCGGCATGAATCTCGGCGGCCGTGCCTTCCGCGAGCTTGCGGCCTTGCTCCAGCACGATCACGCGATGGCAGAGGTTGGTGATGAATTCGACATTATGCTCGACGATCAGGAACGTCTCGCCGGCTTGGTTGAGCTGCCGCAGCGCCGCCTCGACCTCGCGGATGCGGCTCGGATTGACGCCGGCCACCGGCTCGTCGAGCACGACGATCTTGGGTCGCGGCATCAGGGCCGCGGCCAGCGCCACCAGCTTCTTCTGGCCGTAGGAGAGAATGCCCGCTTCGGCTTCGTAGTAGCGCTGCAGGCCGATCAGCTCGACCAGCTCTCGCGAACGGCTCTCCGCCGCGTCGACGGCATCGCGATACTTCCTGGTGCGAAGGAATTCGTCGAGCCAGCTCGCCCGATCGAACTGCTGGGTCGCGATCGCGAGATTGTCGCGCAACGACAGCCGCTCGTAGACGCGCACGGTCTGGAAGGTGCGCATCAGGCCGGCACGCGCGATCACATGGGCGGAGCGGCCGGTGATGTCGCTGCCGGCCAGCACGACGCGGCCGGCATCGAGGCGCTGGAAGCCCGAGATGCAGTCGATCGCCGTGCTTTTCCCCGAGCCGTTGGGGCCGATCAGGCCGGTGATGCTGCCGGCCTCGACGTCGAACGACACGCCGTCCAGCGCATGCACGCCGGCATAGGCCTTGCGCAGATCGCTCAACTGCAGGAGCGCGCTCATTTCAGCGGCCCCGCTTCCAGCGACGCCCGCATGCGGGCGAGCTGGCGTTCGCGTAGCCAGCCCGCGACGCCGGTCGGCATGACGAACATCGCCGCCACCAGGATCACGCCGTAGATGACCATGCGGAAATCGGCCGAGAAGCGCAGCACCTCGGGCAGCGCCGACAGCGCCACGCCCGACACCACGACGCCCCAGAAGCTGCCGGCGCCGCCGATGATCACGATGATCAGGAAGGTCTGCATGTAATAGAAGTCGAGGATCAGCGGATCGACGATGCCGAGATGGAAGACGAAGACGCCGCCCGCTGCGCCGGTGATGGCGGCACTGATCGAGAAGGCGGCGAGCTTGTAGGGCATGGGCGAGATGCCCTGTGCGCGCACCAGGGGCTCGTTCTGCTTGATGGCGATCAGGGTACGGCCGATGCGGCTCGTGCACAGCACGTAGAGGAACGCCAGCATCAGCATCGAGAACGCCCAGGCGATGTAATAGAAACGGCCCGTCGTGCCGAAGCGGTAGCCGAAGGCATGCGGCGCGGGCAGGTTGGCGATGCCCATCGGCCCGCGCGTCAGCTCGACCCAGTCGCGCGCGATCAGGGTGACCAGCAGGGCGAAGGTGAGCGTGACGATGACGAAGGCATGGCGGTTGGTGCGCAGGGTCGGGTAGCCCACCGCCAGCGCCACGACGGCGTTGAGCAACCCGGCCAGCACCACGCCCCACCAGAAATTGCCGCCGAACTTCATGACGGTCAGCGCCGAGGTGTAGCCGCCGATCCCCCAGAAGCCCAATTGCGCGAACGAGAGCAGGCCGGTGAAGCCGTAGATCAGGTTCAGCGCCGCCGCGGCGACGGTGAAGATGAGCGCCGACACGCCGACACCCAGCAGGTAGTTGGACGAGGTCAGCATCGGCAGCGCGCCCACCAGCAGCGCCGCGAGGAGAGCTGCCGCGAGCCTCATCCCACCCGCATCCTGCCGAGCTTGAACAGACCCTCCGGCCGCACGAACAGCACCAGGATCATGATCACGAACACCGCGGCTTCCTGCCAGGCGATCGTGAAGAAGCCGCCGATCCAGCTCTCGATCAGGCCGAGCGCCAGGGCGGCGACGACCGCGCCCTGGATGTTGCCCAGCCCGCCGATGATGACCAGCGCGAAGGCCTTGAAGATCAGGAACTGGCCCATGAACGGCGTGACCAGCTGGATCGGCGCGATCGCCGAGCCGGCGAGCCCGCACAAGCCGGCCGCCAGCACGACGGCATTGCGCGCCACGGTGCGCGGGCGGATGCCGACCATCAGCGCCGCCTCGCGGTTCTGCGCGATCGCGCGCATGGCGCGGCCGAACTGGGTGTAGGTCAGCACCAGATAGAGGCCCGCGAAGGCGACCAGTGCCACCAGTGCCGCGACGACGCGCGTCCAGGTGATGCGGATGGCGCCGATATTGACGCCGTCGAAGCCGAACTGAGTGTCGACCAGGCGGGGGTCGGCGGTGAAGAAATATTGCACCAGATGGATGACGATGATGGAGAGGCCGAGCGTGATCAGGATCGAGCGCTCGAACTCGTCGGGGCGCAGGCGCGCCAGCAGGACTTCGTAGACCACCAGCCCGAACAGGCCGACGACGACGATCGAGAGCGCCAGCGAGGGCCAGTACAGCAGCCCCAGCACCGGCAGGGCGAGCGCCATGACGAAGGCGCCCAGCATCAGGAATTCGCCGTGCGCGAAGTTGATGATCTCCATCACGCCGAAGATCAGCGACAAGCCGACGGCGATCAGGGCATAGAGCAGCCCGAGCGTGATGCCGTTCAGCGTCAGCTGCAGCAGGTACGTGCCAGTGATGGTCATCGTCGTTGACACCTAAACAAGAATCCTGCGAACCTGCAACTATCGCAACGATGTACCGATATTCGGCACGATCGCCATGACCGCCAGCCGCCGCGTCATCACGGCGCCGCGGCCGCCGCGCGGCGCACCCCGGCGACCGGCGGGCTCGCAGTCGCTGGAGCGCGGCCTCGACATCCTGGAGATGATCGAGGCCGAAGGCGCCGAGCTCGGCGTGCGCGAACTGGCACGGCGCGCCGAGCTCAGCCCGACGATCGTGCAGCGCCTGATCAGCTCGCTGGCGCACCGCGGTTATCTCGAGAAGAACCTCGAAACCTCGCGCTACCGGCTCGGCCATCGCTCGCTGTCGCTCGGCGGCAGCAGCGAGCGCTCCTTCGACTACGCCGTCACCGCGCGGCGCGAGCTCGAAGTGCTTGCGCGCGAGCACAATCTCAACGGCTTCGTCTCGGTGCTGCGTGGCGGCCGGGCATTCTATGTGCTGGCGGTGCAGGCCGACGGACCGATCGCCATCAAGGTCGCTCCTGGCAGCGAGATGCCGCTATACAGCACCGCGGCGGGCAAGGTGCTGCTGGCGTCGCTACCTGAGGTCGAGGCGCGCAAGATCCTGGGCACCCGAAAGCTGCCGGCGATCACGCCGCATACGATGACCGATCCGGCCGCGCTCCTGGCCGTGCTGCCCAAGGTTCGGCGGCAGGGATATGCGATCGTCAACGAGGAGAACATTCCGGGCGTGCTGTCGGTCGGTGCGCCGATCCGCGACCGCAACGGCAATGTCGTTGCCGCGTTGAGCGTCGCCTTTCCCAAGTACCTCGATTCCGGCCTGACGTTTGCCAGCGTCGAGCCGTTGGTGACCGGTGCGGCATTGCGCATCTCGCGCATGCTTGGCATGCCGCCGGCCATGCTGTTGACTGGCACATGGGGACAATGACGGGAGGGTCATGATGAGGGTGAAACTGATGGCGGCGGCGTTTGCCGTCGCGGGTGTGTATGTCTGCGGCTCTGCGATGGCGCAGCAGGGACCGATCGTGATCGGCGTGTCGACGCCCAAGACCGGGCCGCTCGCCACGGCGTCGGAATGGGAGATGTGGGGCGTCGATCTCGCGTTGGAGGAGATCAACGCCCAGGGCGGACTGCTCGGCCGCAAGGTCCAGGTGATGGTCGAGGACAACAAGTGCAATCCGTCGGAAGGCGTCAACGTCGCCAACAAGCTCGTCGAGGCGAAGGTCGTGGCGATCGAGGGCGCGCATTGCAGCTCGCCGCACCTTGCCAGCATGAAGATCGTCGAGGCGGCCAAGATCCCGATGGTGACGGGCATCGCCTCCAACCAGCAGATCACCGATCTCGCCGGTCCCGGCCGGCTTGAATATTCGTTCCGTATCAGCCCGGGCGACCAGGCGATGATGGATGCGCTCGGCGCCTACATCGGTAGCAAGAAGCTCTTCAAGACCGTTGCCATCGTCAGCGAGGATACCGACTTCGGCCGCGGCGGCGCCGACGCCTTCAAGAAGGTGGCGGCGAAGGCGGGCATCGAGATCGTGTCGAGCGACTTCCACGCCCAGGGCGCGCCCGACTTCACCTCGATCCTGACGCGTCTGCAGCAGCGCCATCCCGACGCGATCGCGACGTTCCAGACCAGCACCGATGCGATCAACTTCCTGCGCCAGGCCATGCAGATGGGCCTGCACATCCCGTACACGGGGCGGGTCGAGCTGGGCGGACGCAACCAGCCGATCATCGAGGCCGGCGGCATGGAGCACTCGATCAGCGCCTGGACCTACAACGCCGAGATCGATTCGCCGCAGAACAAGGCGTTCGTCGAGAAGATCATGAAGCGCCACAACTCCAAGCCCTATCTGCAGACCTGGGGCGGCTACGACGGGATGCGCGTGATCTTCGACGCCATCAAGGCCGCCAACAGCACGGACGGCCCGAAGATCAAGGACGCGATCAAGAATCTGAAGTTCACCAACGTCATGGGCAAGGAAGTGACGTTCGACGACCACAACTCCGCCGGTCACTACGTCGTTCTGCAGAACGTGGTGAACCGCAAGGTCGGCGTCGCCGATATTGTGAAGGTGCCTTAGGGCAGAACGGCCGACCGCGGCTTGGGCAAGTTCCGGCGTTTGTCGCTTTCGAGCGCCGGGCCGGCCCAGCGTTCGGCCACTTCCAGCTTGATCGGCTCGAGCGCCTTGGCGGCGTGCGCGGTGTCGTGGCGCTCCTGACCCGCGTCGCCGTAAAGCGTGGTGCGGATGCGCGCGGTGCGGCCCAATTCGGCGATCAGCCTCTCCATCGCGTCCGGCGGCAGCTCCTCGCCGTGCTCCGCCCCGGCGGCGCGCGTGATCGATTCGTTCATCAGGGTGCCGCCGAGATCGTTGGCGCCGGCATTCAGGCAATGCTTGGCGCCCTCGACGCCCATCTTCACCCACGAGGTCTGGATGTTCGGAATGTGCGGGTGAAGTGCCAGCCGCCCGATCGAATGCATCAGCACGGCCTCGCGAAAGGTCGGCCCCATTCGCGCCTGGCCCTTGAGCGCGATCGGCGCCTCGGCGGCGACGAACGGCAGCGGCACCAGTTCGGTGAAGCCGCCGGTCTCCTTCTGCAGGTTGCGCAGGCGCAGCAGGTGGCGCGCCCAATGTACCGGCCGGTCGACATGGCCGAACATGATGGTCGCGGTCGAGCGCAGGCCGACCTTGTGCGCGGCACGCATGATATCGAGCCATTGCTCGGTCGAGACCTTGTCGGGGCAGAGGATGTCGCGCACCTCGTCGTCGAGCACTTCGGCCGCCGTGCCGGGCAGCGAGCCCAGGCCCGCCTCGCGCAGCATGGCGAGGAAGTCGGGGATCGAGCGATTGAGCGTGGTGGCGCCGTGCCAGACCTCGAGCGGCGAGAAGGCATGCACGTGCATGCCCGGCAGCTTCTCGCGCACAGCGCGGCAGATATCGAGATAGTGCCGGCCAGTGTAGTCGGGGTGGATGCCGCCCTGCATGCAGACTTCGGTGGCGCCGCGGTCCCATGCCTCGGCCGCACGGCGCACGATCTCGTCGATGCCGAGATCGTAGGGTGTGCCACGCAAATTGGCCGCCAGCTTGCCCTTGGAGAAGGCACAGAAGCCGCAACGGAAATAGCAGATGTTGGTGTAGTTGATGTTGCGCACGACGGCGTACGAGACCGTGTCGCCCACGACTTCCTTGCGCAACGTGTCGGCGGCTTGCGCGACCGCGGCGAAATCGGGTCCGCGCGCCTCGAACAGGCGCACGATATCGCCCTCGGAAAGGTCATGGCCGCGCATCGCTCTGTCGACGATCGGCAAGAGTGATGCGCTCGGACGCACCGCCGGCATGGCGAGCGTGGTGACGTCTTCCGCCGGCAGGGCCATCACCAGGCCGGGCTTCCAGTCGTTGTCGCGGCGCAGTCCGGAAGCGTTGCTCATCGCCAGCACCCGCGGCCGCAGGTCCTTGTCGATCCACGCCTTGTCGAAGACGTAGCGCGGATAGACGGCCAGGCGCTCGGTCAGGACTTTGCCGTACCTGGCGCTTTCGGCCGCGAGCGCGTCGAGCTGCGGCCACGGCCGCTCCGGATTGACGTGATCGGGCGTCACGGGCGACACGCCGCCCCAGTCGTCGATGCCGGCCTCGATCAGCCGGCCGTAGCCCGGCTCCTGCAAATTGGGCGGCGCCTGAACCGACAGGCTGTCTCTGAAGATCAGGCGCGCGACGGCGACGCTCCAAAGCAGTTCATCGAACGACGGTTCCGGCGCGTCCTTCATGCGCGTGTCTGGTTTGGCGCGAAAATTCTGGATGATGACTTCCTGCAGGTGCCGGTGCGCGCGATGCAGGTCACGCAGCGCCAGCAGCGCCTCGATGCGTTCCTCCCGGGTCTCGCCGATGCCGATCAGGATGCCCGAGGTGAAGGGCACTTTGGCGACGCCCGCCGCCTTCAGCGTCGCCAACCGCAGGGCCGGTACCTTGTCCGGTGCGCCGAAATGCGGGCCGCCGCGCTCGCCCAGTCGCTCGGCCGTCGTCTCCAGCATGATGCCGATCGACACCGACGATTTGCGCAACTTGGCGAGATCGTCTGCCTCCATCAGGCCGGGATTGAAGTGCGGCAGGAGTCCGGTCTCCTTGAAGACCAGTTCGCCCATGGCGGCGAGATAATCGAGCGTCGTTTCGTATCCACGCGCCTTCAATTCCTCGGCTGCGGGCCGCCATTTCAGCTCGGGCTTGTCGCCCAGGGTGAACAGCGCCTCCGCGCAGCCCGCCTTCTGGCCGGCGCGCGCGATCGCCAGCACCTGCTCGGGCGAGAGATAGGCCTGCTCGCCCTTCTTGGGCGGGTGCACGAAGGTGCAGTAACCGCAATTGTCACGGCAGAGATGGGTGAGGGGAATGAACACCTTCTTGGAGAAGGTGACGCGCCCGCCGAACGCCTGATCGCGAATCGCCGCCGCCTCGCGCATCAGCGAAGCGAGATCCCGGTTCAGAAACTCACGCGACATGGCGGAACACTTGGTAGGCGGGATGGTCGCCGGCAAGGGCGGCCAGGTCGGCCGGCGTGTCGATATCCTGGGCAAGGCCGGGTCGGCGCAGGATCACCGGCTCGATGCCGGCGCGGCGCGCGTGCTCGGCATGGATCTGCGCGCTCGGCCGTTCGCGCGAGAAGGCGAATTGCAGCACGGTCGGCGGCCGCAACAGCAGCGCGTTGGTGCCACCGTCCTTGGCCTCGGCGATCACGACGGCGCTCATCCCGCCGGCATCCGTCAACGCGGCGATATCGTCCTTCGTGAGATAGGGCAGGTCGGCCATCACCACGAGAAGATCGGTCGCGCCGTCCCGCTCGGCAAGCCGCGCCGCCTCGGTGACATCGGCATTCAGATCATGATCGCCATTCGCCACGCGAACGAGGGATATCCCTGCGTCGCGCAGGGTCTGCAGCACGTGATCGGCCATCTGGCGTGCAAGCGCGCGACGCCGCGCCGCATCGAGCACGCCCGACAGGCGGCCCTTGGCGAGGTCGATGGATTTCAACGGAACGACGGCCGACAGCATCACCTAGGAGTGTACGCCGATCCGGTCCATGAATTCGAGGGTCGCAGCGGCCAGCCTTATCTTGTCTGCGTCGTTTCGCATCATGGTGTCGGTCACGAGGATTTTCAGGCCCAGCGCCTCGATTTGCGGAGCCAGCTTGGAGTCCTGGGCGTCCAGCACGAATCCGTCGATCAGACCTTGATAGAAGCGCGCCACGCCGAGAGCGGAAACGTCGTGGCCGAGCTCCGACAGCATCTTGGCGGCAGGACCCTTGATCGCCTGGCCGCCGACGATCGGCGTCACGGCTACTCTCGGGCATTTGGCCTTTTCGAGCGATGCGCGCACTCCGGGCAGGGCGAGGATAGGTGCCACGCTGACGAATGGATTGGACGGGCAGACGACCACGCCGCGCACCTTGTCGAGCGACTGCAGGGCCGGGTGAGCGATCGCCTGCTCGGCCCCGGCGAAGCGGACCGATTTCACCGCGGGCTCGCAGCGCAGGCGCACGAACCAGTCCTGGAAGGCGAGCTCACCCTGATCCCTGGTCATGACCATCGTGCGCACCGGCTGGTCGGCCATCGGCACGATCGCCGGCGTGGCACCGAGCCGGCGTGCGATATCGGCGACGATCTCGCTGAGCGGCTCGTCGCGGCGCAGGCGGCGCGTGCGTTCGAGATGGGTGGCGAGGTCCTTGTCGCCCAGGCGAAACCACGTCTCGCCGCCGACCTTGCCCATCGCCTCCATGACGTTCCACGTCTCGCCGTGGCGGCCCCAGCCGGTCTCGGGATTGGCGACGCCGGCCAGCGTGTACATCACCGTGTCGAGGTCGGGGCAGATATAGAGTCCCCAATGCTCGAAATCGTCGGCGGTGTTGACGACGACCTTCAGCGCGTCCGGCGGCAATGTCTGCGCAAGACCGAGCGCGAGCTTCGCGCCGCCGACGCCGCCGGCCAGCGCGACGATTTCAAGATTGGGCATGGTCGACCTTAACCCATTGGACCATAGTCATTGCGCAGCATCTGCAAAACACACTAGGCTCCCGACCGCCGAGAGTCAGGGAGGGATACCATGAAGCTGTTCGCCGCCACGACCGTCTGCGCCTTGATGTGCGCGGCGTCCACGGCATGGGCGCAAGCCAAGCTTTGCGACTCGCCGAAGGAAGTGCAGGGCTTCAAGACCTGCGCCGACGTCGAGAAGGCCAAGGCCGAGGGTGCGGTCGTGCTCTATTCGACCGATCCCGAGGCGGGCCAGGTCAAGCTGCTGGCAGCATTCAACAAGGCTTTTCCCGAGATCAAGACGTCCTACGTGCGCCTGCAGGCGGGCGCGCTTTACGCCAAGGTTTTGTCCGAGCGGCAGGCCAAGTCGTACCTCGTCGACGTCATGCAGATCTCCGATATGGGCATGATCCTCGACTTCCAGCGCAAGGGCGGCTTCCACCAATACATCTCGCCGCAGATGGCGGCGTTCAAGCCCGAGTACAAGAGCAAGCCCGAGGGTTTCTGGACCTGGGGCTCGGTGATCATGGGCGGCATCGCCTACAACCCGAACAACGTGAAGGAGTCCGAGGCGCCCAAGAAGTGGGAGGACCTGCTCGACCCCAAGTGGAAGGACTCGATCAACGTCAAGGTCTCGAACTCCGGCCTGCAGCACGGCGAGTGGTACATGCTGAAGCCGATCCTGGGCGACGAATACTTCAAGAAGTTCGCCGAGCAGAAGCCGCGCGCCTTCGACTCCTATGTCCAGCAGTACGGCCGGCTGGTCGACGGCCAGGACAAGATCATCATGGGCGCGCAGTACTCGGGCTATCTCGAGTTCAAGAAGAAGGGCGCGCCGCTCGCCTTCGTCTTCCCCGAGACCGGCGTGCCCGCCGTGTCGGAGACCTACGGCATCGTGGCCAACGGCCCGCATCCCAACGCGGCAGAGCTGTTCATGGATTGGTTCCTGGCGCCGCAGGGCCAGGCCGCACTGGCCGACGCGCTGTTGCTGCATTCGCCGCGCGACGACGTCCCGCCGCCCGCCGGCGGCGTCGCGCTCAAGGACATGAAGCTCCTCATTCCCGCCGACTGGGATGCTTTCGAGAAGAGCAGGCCGGCCTTCGCCAAGGAATGGGACCGCATGGTCGGCGCGCGGCGTTGAGCATTGACTGACGCCGTCGCGGGCGCTGCCGTCCGCTCCCGCTTCCCGTGGCAGGGCGCGATCACGCTCGCGGCCGTGCTGGCGGTCGCGTTCCTCGTCCTGCTGCCTTTGGTGTTCCTGGTCGAGGAGTCGCTGAATGTCGGCGATCCGATGGCGTTCCCGCCGCAGGAATTCGGCATCGCCAACTACTTCGCGATGTTCGACGAGGACATCAATGTCCTGTGGAACACGCTGATCATCGCCCTGATGGCGACGGTGATGGCCGTGCTGATCGGCTTCACCCTGGCGTGGATCCTGACCCGCACCAACGTGCCCGGCCGCGCCCTGCTCGAGCGCTTGATGGAACTGCCCTATTACATGACGCCGCTGGTCGGCGCGCTCGCCTGGGCGGTGATCGCCGGCCCCAAGTCGGGCTTCGTCAACCAGCTGTGGAAGCTGGGCGGCGGCCATGGCGACCTGGTCGACGTCTATTCGCATTTGGGCATCGCCTGGGTGATGGCGCTGTTCGAGGGCACGGTGGCGTTCGTGATGATCGCCGCGTCGATGAAGTCGATGGACCCGGCGCTCGAGGAATCGGCGCGGGTCATGGGCGCTTCCAAGCTCCGCACCACCCTCACGATCACTTTGCCGATGGTGATGCCGGGCGTGCTGGGCGCCACACTGTTCGTGTTCGCCGAGATGCTGGGCTCGTTCGCCGCCGCCTTGGTGATCGGCATCCCGGCCCGCATCTACGTCATCACCACGGCGATCTGGGATTCCACCCTTTCCTATCCGCCGGACTACGGCCGCGCTTCGGCGATGGGGCTGGCGCTGTTCATCGTCATGTTCGGCATGCTCACCTTCTATCGCCGCGTCATCGGCCGTGGCAGTTTCGCCACCATCACCGGCAAGGCGTTCCGCCCGCGCGCCATGGACATGGGCGGGCTGGTCTGGCTGCTGTTCGGCGTCTGCTGCCTCTACATCTTCCTGGCCGTCGTGCTGCCGATCGGCGCGTTGCTCTTCACCTCGCTGCAGCGCTTCGCCACCGTGATCCTGAGCCAGGCGCAGTTCACCTTGGCCAACTACCAGACCGCGTTCGGGCTGGGCCCGGTGCGCCAGGCCCTGGTCAACAGCCTGACCCTGGGCTTCGGCGTCGCCAGCGTGGGCGTGATGGTGATGGCGCTGCTGGTCTGGACGATCTATCGCTCGCAGCTCACCGGCCGCGGCGCCATCGAATATCTCGTGATGTTCCCGCAGGCCGTGCCGCGCCTGGTGTTCGGGCTGGCGTTGTTGTGGGCGTGGCTCAACATCCCGATCCCGATCTACGGCACCTTGTGGCTGCTGGCGCTCGCCTATTTCACCGTGATGCTGCCGCTCGGCGTGCGCACCCTGGCGGGCGTCGTGCTGCAGATCGACAAGAGCCTCGAGGAATGCGCGCGGGTGTGCGGCGCGTCGTGGCTGTACCAGATGCGCACCGTGACCCTGCCGCTCCTGCGCCCCGGCATCCTCGCCGCCTGGCTGTTGATCTTCATGGCCTGCGTGCGTGAGCTCGGCACCTCGGTCTTCCTGATGGGCCCCAACGCCAAGGTGATCGCGCCGTCGATCGTGGCGGCGTTCGCCTCGAGCGGCACCGAGCTCACCGCGGCGATGGCGCTGATCCAGACCGGTACCGTGGTGCTGGCCCTCGTTATCCTGTTCCGCCTGACCCGCGGCGCCACCAAGGAGCTCACTTGAAAGACCGTATCCAAGTGAAGGACCTGGTGGTGCGCTACGGCGAGGCGATCGCGGTGAACGGCGTCAGCTTCGACGTCGGCCGCGGCGAGCACTTGACCCTGCTCGGCCCCTCGGGCTGCGGCAAGACCACGACCTTGCGGGCGATCGCCGGTCTCGAGCAGCCGACGTCGGGCCGCATCGCCATCGAGGGGCGCCCCGTCTACGACAGCCGGACGGGCGTCAATGTCTCGGCCGAGACGCGCGGCGTCAGCATGGTGTTCCAGTCCTATGCGGTGTGGCCGCACATGACGGTGTTCGACAACGTGGCCTACGGATTGCGCGTGCGAAAGCAGAGCGCCGCCGACATCAAGGCCAACGTCGAGCGCGCCCTCGACCTGGTACAGATGCGTCCGCTCGCTGACCGTGCGGCGTCGAAGCTGTCGGGCGGCCAGCAGCAGAGGGTGGCGCTGGCGCGCGCCATCGCCTTCTCGCCGACGGTGGTGCTGTTCGACGAGCCGCTGTCCAACCTCGACGCCAAGCTGCGCGCCGAGATGCGGGTCGAGCTGCGCGAGCTGCAGCGCCGGCTCGACATCACCTCGGTCTACGTCACGCACGACCAGGAGGAGGCGCTCGCCATCTCCGACCGCGTGATCGTGATGAACGTTGGCGTGATCGAGCAGATCGGCACGCCGGAAGAGATCTACAACAGGCCGCGCAACCGCTTCGTCGCCGACTTCGTGGGCTCGGCCAATCTGCTCAAGGGCCAGGCCACCGGACCGGGCTTCTTCAAGACCGCCGACGGCACGATGCTGAGAACGATCGGCGGCGGAGCGGGCAGCGAGGTCGCCGTCCGCACGGCGTATATCGACCTGGTGCCGCCCGGAATGGACGCAACGAGCGGCGACAACCGGCTCAAGGGCACGGTGCGCCAGCGCATGTTCCACGGCGACTTCGTGCAATACCTCGTCGAGTGTCCGTGCGGCCGGCTGATCGTGCGCCGGCCGCCGACAAATCTGCTGGACGAGGGCACCGAGGTGACGCTTTCCTTCTCACCCGAGCACACGGTGCTGCTGCAGGGGTAGGCAACCACGACGGACATGAGCGGCGCGAGGGACGACGCGGCGGCCTGGGAGGCCAAGGCGCCGGCGCACCCGAAGATATTCATCTCCTACTCCCGCAGGGATCAGGTCTTCACCGACGATCTCTGCGCGGCGCTGAAGAAGCGTGGCTTCAATCCGACCATCGACCGGTCCGACATCTACGCCCTCGAAGACTGGTGGCAGCGCATCCAGGCGCTGATCGTCCAGGCCGACACCATCGTTTTCGTGCTGAGCCCCGACGGGATCGCCTCCAAGGTCTGCGCGCAGGAAGTGGAGTTCGCGGCCGGCCTGAACAAGCGGCTCGCCCCGGTCGTGTGCCGGCCGGTCGAGGATGCCCTGGTGCCCGAGCAGTTGCGCAAGATCAACTACATCTCGTTCGCCGACGGTGCGTCGTTCGAAGCCTCGGCCGACCTGCTTGCCGAGGCGCTGTCGACCGATATCGACTGGGTGCGCAAGCATACCGAGTTCGGCAGCCAGGCGATGAAATGGGAGCAGGCCGGACGGCCGGGGCCGCAGGGCCTGCTGCTGCGCTCGCCAGTGCTCGAAGAGGCTGAGCGCTGGATCGCCTCGCGTCCCGCCGATGCGCCAATGCCCACGGCCGCCACCCTGGCCTTCATCACCGAGAGCAGGACCGCGGCGACGCGCCGCCGCAACTACCTCACCGCGAGCCTGGCCGGCGGATTGCTGGTTGCGCTGGTCCTCGCCGGGGTGGCGTTCTGGCAACGCGCGGTGGCCAACGAGCAGCGCGCCGCGGCGACCGAGCAGCGCGATCGCGCCCTGGTGACGCAGTCGCGCTACCTGGCCGACCTCTCCAGCCAGCGCCTCGCGTCGGGTGACGTAGCGAGCGCCGTGGATTTCGCGCTCGAGGCGCTGCCTGACGAACGGCACGGCGTGGTGCGGCCGCTGGTGAAGGAAGCCATGGCGGCGCTCGCCGAGTCGTGGCGCCGGCTGCGCGAGAGCGAGGTCGTGCGCGTGCCGCAGACCTGGGCGGAACGACGTGAGTTGCTGGTCGCGTTCGAGCGTCACGCGGTCAGCGCCGATCACGCCTTCGGCGTGACGCCGCAATCGGGCGAGCAGGACCAGGACCACAAGGCCGTGGTCTATGCGCTCAATCGTCCGAACGAACCCGAGATCGTCGCCACCCTCACGGGCCACACCAAACGCGTGAACGCAGCCAGCATGAGCCCGGGCGGGCTGCGCGCCGTCACGGCGTCGGAAGACACCACGGCACGCATCTGGGACGCCAAGACCGGTGCCGCGCTGCTCGAGCTCGCTCACCAGCGTCCAGTACTCTACGCCGAGTTCAGTCCCGACGGCCGCTCGGTGGTCACCGTGACCTCCGAGGAGGTGAAGATCTGGGACAGCGAGAGCGGTGCGCCGATCGATACCTATGGGCACCAGTCCTCGGCGACCGTGGCTGTCTTCAGTCCCGATGGAAAGCAGCTCGCGATCGGCTCGGCGTCCGATGTGCGCATCTGGCCGGTGGGCGACACCATGCGCATCTATTCGCCGATCGTCCTGCCCGGCCGGGCCAGGTTCATTCAGTACAGCACCGACGGTCATCGTCTTCTCGTCATCGGCGAGAAGGTGACGGTGTGGAGCTCGGCCGACGGCGCGCACAAATGGCGGCCGGCCTTCACCACGATGCTCAAGCTGGGCGACACCATCGGCTTCCGCAGCAACGACAGCATCACCAGGGTCGACCGTTCGACCGACACGCTGCGGACCTGGAAGCTCGACGATCCGCATCCGCCGCTCTCTCTGCCTCTGCCGCGCCCGGAGGATTCGCCGCGGGTGGTCGCCTACGACCGCACCGGCACGCAGGCGGTCGTCGCGACCGCCGCCAACTGGGTGCGGATCTGGAATGCCTCGACGCGCACGCTCAAGACGCTCGACGGCAATGTCGGATACGGCCGCTTCGAGTTCAGCCCTGACGGCAAGCGGCTCGCCGGCATCAGCTACTCGACCCTCACTCTCTGGGACACGACCGGGGGCAACGTCCTGCTCTCCGAGAAGGACATCCGTGGCGCTTCATTCAGCGCCGACGCCGGCCGCTTGCTCGCCATCAGCAGCAAGGGCGACGTTGTCGTGCACGATGCCGGCGACGGCAGGACCGTTGCCCGCTTCGACCATCAGCAGGGGGTCGCCCGCAGGGCATGGTTCCTGGCCGGCGGCGATAAAGTGGCACTCGGGCTGGACAAGGCAGGCCTCGCGCTGTGGCAGCCGGCGACCGGCGCCGTCTCGCGCGTGCAGTTCCCCGGTCTCGACGTGACCGACGTCGTGGGCCTGTCGCCCGACGGGCGCCGCATCGTCGCGCGCATCGGCGAGGACTGGCGCCGTGCCCTGGTTCTCGACCTCGAGTCGAAAAAGCAGCTCGCCGTGCTGGGCAGCCCGGTCGATACGGCGGCGATCTTCTCGCCCGACGGGAAGCGCATCGCCAGCAGCAGCGCCGGCGCGCCCGCCTACCTGTGGGACAGCGAGACCGGCCGAAGGCTGGTCGGGCTGCCCGTGCGGCAGGTCGATTCGAACCAAGCCTCTTTCAGTTCCAACTGGGACCGCATGGCCTACTTCACCGGCGACGACGAAAAGATCGTCAAGGTCATGGACCTGCAGACCGGCGGCACCGTCGACACCCTGGTCCACAGCGAGCGCGTCTTCGGCGTGGCGTTCGCGCCTGATGGCAAGAGCGTGCTGACCGCTTCGGCGGAAGGCGCGCTGGTGTGGTCGCTGCCGACCGAGGCGGAGATGATCGATCTCGCGCGCAAGGAAGTGCCGCGCTGCCTGGAGAGCAGGGTCCGCGAGGCGGCGTTCCTCGATCCCGCGCCGCCGTTGTGGTGCATCGAGCAGTCGAAATGGCCGTACGACGAGGCGAAATGGAAGGACGGGGCCGCCCGCCCGTCGGCGAAAAGCGACTAAGTCACAGTCCGGCAAAAATATTTGCGCCGTGGCCCTGGGCACGGCGCGGTTGTCCGCAGCGTATCATCCGGTCGAACGCTATGATGCGACGCCTGATGCGTCGTCTTGGGAGGGTCGACATGTCGTTTGCCGTCAAACCTGCATTTGCCGTCATTGCCGCCGGGCTCCTGCTCGGCCTGCCGATGTCGAGCGCCATGGCCGTCGACGATCACGACTGCCGGGAATATGCCACCGCCGCCATCCGTCAGGTCCACCAGATGCACGAATTCAGGCGGTGCGACCGCGGCCAGGGCCCGCGCTGGTCGGACAACTGGAACGTCCATTACCAGTGGTGCCGCGGCGCCTCGTTCGAGCAGATCGGCGCCGAGCGCGATGCGCGCACCAACTGGCTGCGCTCCTGCGAGCCGCACTAACGCCAGTCAGTAGATAAATGTGTTCCGGACTCGCTGCGAGCGCAGCGAGTAGAGGATCGAGATCGAGGCGCCGATCACCGCGATGACGGATTGCGCCGCGGTGCCGGCGAAGTCCACGCCCTCGAGCGGCTTGCCGGTGGCGTGCGACAGCCACACCGCCGAGGCGAGCGGCACGACCGCCGCGAGCGCAAGCTGCAGGCGGAAGAGCGTCGGAAACTCGTGCCGCTTCATGGCCATCATGAGCGTGGTGTAGAACATGAAGAGGAGCAGGAAGATCTCGATCGCGGCCTGTCCCACGACCACCCGCCGGGTCGCGGGGTCGCCGAGGCCGCTCAGGTAGTCGGGCAGGTCGAGCAGCAGATCGCCCACGGTGCCGAACAGGCCAAGCCACTGGCCGATCGCGATCAGCAGCAGCCAGCCGCCGAAACCTTCCAGCTTTTCCGAGACGTCGCTCATCGCTGGAAGCTTGCGCGCCGGCCGGCCCTGCTTCCAACGTTCGTCGGTAACAATTGTAGGGCGGTCCGGGCGCTTCGACCCGGACCGCCGCCCCTGCCGCGTTGGCTACTTCTTCATGCCCTTGCAGGCGTCGCGCGAGGCATGCGCGAGCTCGGCCGCGTTCAGGCAATCGGTCTCGCTCTTGTAGTTGGAGGCGTTGAAGCTGCCGATCGGTTGCTGCGCCACCTGGCCCGAATGCGCCGAGCCGGACGCGCCCATGCCGGCGGTGTTGGCGTTGTTCGTCGCCGGACCCGCACTTGAGCTGCCGTTGCTCGTGCTGCCGCTGCTCATGGTGCCGTTGGGCATGCGGCTGGTGCTGCTGCCGGCGCCGCCCATGCCGGAGCTCGTGCCGGACGAGCCGGGGCTGGCCGTGCCGACGCCGCTGCCGGTCGTGCCGCTGGATGTCGACGAGGTGCTCGAGCCGGTCTGCGCCAGGGCGGAGCCGGCGGCCAGAGCCAATGCGAAGATGGAGCAGGTAGCAATGCGACCCAACATGGGAAATCTCCTTGCAGCGTAACCCCCCACAGGTGAACGCCCGATCCACCCTTTGCGTTTCGCACTCGCTAGTCACAATCCCATCGCGCCAGCACCTGGGCGGTAGTGGTGGTCTCGATCTGGACCGAAAAGCGCTCGCGATAAAGTGTCAGCAACGCGTCGTGCGTCTGATTGCGGACGCTGCACAGCGCGTCGGTTGGAAGCACCACCCGGAAGCCCTGGTCGAGCGCGTCCATGACGGTCGCGAGCACGCAGACGTCGGTCTCGCCGCCGGTCACGATCAGGGTGGTGATCCCCGCCCGCCGCAGCCGCGCCGGCGTACCGGCCCGACCCAGCGCCGAATAGATCGATTTATCGATGACCTGCGCCGGCGGTACGAGCGCGGCAAGCGGGCTGACGAGCTCGAGCAGGCGGGGATCGACGTGCTCGCGCGTCAGCGAACGCCATTCGGAGTAGTAATCGCGCCACGCACCGTCCGATTCTTCGGGGCTGGCGGGAGGAATGAAGCGCGAGAAGATCGTTCGTTCGGGCGAGCGCTCGGCCAGCGCCACGATCCGCGGCAGCACGCGCGGCATCCACGGGATGTGCCAGGGCGAGGCCTCGGCGAACAATCGTTGCATGTCGACGCACAGATGCACGGCGCGTCGGTCGAGCGGAAAAGCCATGGAAGCTAACGCCGGGCGCCGCCCTTGCGCCGCATGCACTCGTCGTAGACCGATTGCGCCTTCTCGCGCCGGCTGTCGGCATCGTAGTCGGTGGCTCCCCTCGGCTGGCCGGGCGGCGGCCGGACGGGATACATCTGCGCCGATTCGCGGCGGGCCTGCGCGCGACAGTCGGAAGCGTCACTCATGTCGGGCGCTCCCGGCGCGGGCTGGGCCCGTGCATCGGCCGTCGCCATAACCGCGCATGCCACGGCCACGGCGCACAACGCCGGGAAATATCGGCAGGCCTTCCGGCGGCGGGTCAAGTCCCCACGCGCTTTGCGTGCGGGCTCTCGCTCCGGCGATAGCTCCAGATGGCGACCGGCGGCAGATTGCGCCACTCGCGCCCGACAAACTTCGCTTCGAGCTTGAGGTCGGCGGCCCGCGGATCGACCGGCGGACGCAGGCCGTACGTGTACTGCACGATGGCGCCGTCCGGCGGCATGCGCGCGAAGGCATCGGCATAGCAGCGCGCGGCCTTCGCCGCAGGAACCGCCCGCATCGGCAAGCCGCTCAGCACCACGCCGACCGACGAGATGCCGGCCTGGGCCAGAACCGCGCCGAGCTTCAGCGCATCGCCTTGCAGAACGCGTAGCCCCGGAAACCGGTGGGCGAGGCTGCGGCACAGCTCAGGATCGCGCTCCACTGCAATGGCGTTGTCCGGCGAACAGCCAGCGCAGAGAAGCGCTTCGGTCACTGCACCGGTTCCGGCGCCGAGCTCGAGGATTGGCCCGGCCGAGGGCGAAGCGAGCCGCAGCGTCACTTCCGCGAGCCGCCGGGCCGTCCATAAGCTGCTGACGAACGGCAAGCCCACGGCAACCGGGTCGCGCACCCAGCTGCGCAGGAAAGGCTGGGAATCGAGAAGGGGCGGATGCGGCATAAGGGGGTGTTGCGACGCGCAGTCGTGCTAAGGCGCGGGGAGCGCGATGGTTCCCCGGCCTGAATCGAATTTGTCGGGCCGGTCAGGCCGCGATCGAGGGGTGATCTTGTTCGCCGGGCAGTTCACCGCGCAACATGCGCCGTCCCTTGTCGGTCAGCATCACGTCATCGCCGCGCCGCGCCACCCATCCCTGGAGCTTGGCCATGGTCGCAGCCGCAACGAGCTGCCGCCAATGCACGCGCAAGCGTGGCGCCACGATGTCGAGCATGACCCATCCCCCGTTCTGGCCGGTCAGGGCGTGCAGCTCGGCACACAGCTTCAGCGACACCCGGAGAAGAGTACCGGACGGGTCGGCGGCCGGGGGCGCGACGAGCGGAGCGGAAGGCGCGGCGGGTGTTTGGACGAGCATGTTTCCTCGGTTGGGGTTTGGCGATGCAGACAACCGCGCGCGCGATCCAAGGTTGCCGCGGCCAAAATTGGTTACAGAGCGCTTGCACCGGATGGCCCCGGGAACGGCGCCGCTCGGCGTCTCGTTGCCCCCTCGAGGGAGATGTGCAGCAAAGGGAGCTTGGAATGAACTCGATGAATCGCAAGCAAATGATGCTGCTGCCCGCCGTCGCGGCGCTGCTGTTGGCGCTGTCGGCGTGCGGTGACACGCCGGGCCAACGCGCGGTGACGGGTGGTGCCATCGGCGCCGCCGGTGGCGCCGCGGTCGGCGCGGCTGCGGGCAATCCGCTCGCCGGCGCGGTGGTCGGCGGACTGGGCGGTGCCGCGGTCGGCGCGGCGACGACGCCGGAGCCGCGCTACTACCCTGAATAGGGAGGTCGCCATACTAGGCAGACGTCCGTGGCTGCCGATGCCCCAAAAAAGACGCCGCCGGCCGAATGCCGGCGGCGCGCGGGGCCCGCGGCCGCGGGGGCGTAATCAGCCCAAATCACCGCGTATGAATTCAGATCGGATGAATGCCGGTCAATGGCCTTGCGAGACCAGGTAGGCGATCAGCATCAGGATCAGCACCGTGGCCGCGCCGCTCTGCCATGCCTCGGGCCGCTTCTTGGGAGGAAGGGAGTCCATGGGCGATGAAGGCCATGCACGGCCTGTCGGTTACACGGTCGCGACCTTCTCGGGGTCACTTTTCTGAGACATCAACCAGGCCTAGCCAGAGTAGGCCTCATTCCTCCGCCAGCGGATCGTACTCGTGGATGACGCCGCCGCTTGGCTGCTCCCAATAGTGATCGTCGTCCTCGCGCAGGCGCCAACGCGCGGTCTCGTTGAGCCAGTCGAGGCGGCGTTGCTCGTCGGCGTCGGGCGTGAACATCGGCGGCGGCAGCGCGGGCGGCGGCTCCGGCTCCGGCTCCGGCAGGGAAGCATGCGACGCCGCAGCGGCCGCCGGCTCTATCGGCTTTCGCTGGTCGCCAGCGAACTCCCGCGGCGGTGACCTTGCCGGCTCGGCGTCCGACAGCTTCTCGGCCTCCATGATCAATTCGGCAAGGCGGCCGTTGCGCGCGTACCACTCGAGCTGATCCATGACGTCCCAGCCGGTCATGTCGGGCTCGGGCTCGCCCAGCAACTGCCTGCGCAGCCGGTCGCGCCTGCGCCGGTTCGCCTCCTTCATCGCCACGACCTCGGTGTCTGCCGCTGGTTGACCTTCTCGCCGAGCTCGCGCAGGTCGGCCTCGAGATCGAGCGTCTCGATGGCACGACGGCGGTGTTCGATCATGGTCGAGAGGGCAAGCGCGTCGCGCAGTGCGAGCCGGCCTTGCGCCGCGGCGTCGATCACCGCGGTCTGTGCCACGGCAATGTTGGCCAAGGTATCGATCGGCGGCAGGTCGAGCGTGACCACATCGCGTCGGCATTCGCGCCACAGCCGTCGCGCCACCTCGGCGCCATACATGTTGCCCTCCACCGCCGCCTTGATCGCAGCGTGGGCGACTTCGGCGATTTCCCGCTCGCCGATCGGGCCGCACTCAGGCTGAGGCGAAGGCTGCGACGAAGATGCCGACGCCGCAGCGATGTCCTTCGGTCCGGTCACGACAGGGCCGGCAGGCGCTTCAGGCGCACCGCGCGCTCACGCAGGCGATAGGCGGAGGCACGTGAAATGCCCATCGCCCGGGCGACGTCGACGGCGCCCGTGCCGCACTCGAAGAGGGCCACGGCGCGATCGAACACCGGATCGCCGATCGGCTGCCAGTGCCAGCGCAGGCAGTTGCTTGCCGCATCGTCCTCCATGCGCACCTCGATGGGAGCGACGTCGGCGCTGTGCAGGCGGCGCGCCTTTTCGAAGTGGATTTCGAAGCTCGTCGCGTCGCCCGGAAGCCATTCCGGCGGCCGCCGCATCGCCAGCACGAGATCGAGCAGATCCTCGCGCCGGCTGCTGCCGCGCTGCAGGCCCCTCTTGTTGGCGTGATGCACCATGAGCACGGCGCGGCCGAGCTGGCGCTGCACTACCAGGAAGCGTTGGAGCTCGTGCCAGCGGTCGGCATCGCCGCTTCGGAAGCCGGCGAGGCTCGCCAGATTGTCGAGGACGACCAGCTCGGGATTGTCCCAGCTCATCATCAGCCGCCTGTGGCTTTCGTGATGCGAGAGGTCGAGCGAGCGGCCGCGGTTGAAATGCGCGAGCATGAAATCGAGCGACGGCGGCGGCGGGCCGAACAGGGCGAGGCGCTGCTGCATGTCGATGGCCGACATCTCGCCGTCGACGAATAGCACCCGGTGCGGCCGCGTTGCCCGCCAACCGAGAAAGCTCTCGCCCGCGGCAGCGGCGCGGGCGATGCCCAGGGCGACGAACGTCTTGCCCAGGCCGCGCGGCCCATAGAGCAGGGCCAGGCTGTCGTTCGCCAGGATAGGGTCGAGGATGGTCTCGCGCGGCGGCAGCTGGACCGCTGCCAGCTCCGGCGCCGAGTGCACAGGCAAAAGGTGGTCATTCATCTCCGATTCATGATAGTTAGTTTTTCGTTAATATGCAAGATCAACAATTTGCAGTATCGGCGTCTCAGCTGTCTCACGCGTCTCACGCTGTCTCACCCCCGGGGTGGGGGTGTTTCGTGAGACTCGGCGGGAAAAGCCTGATGGAATAAGGATCGGAGGCGTCTCAGGCGGGTGAGATTCGGCGCCATACCGCGTGGGCGGCGTGAGACAGCCGGCGCGTCTGGCCGGGTTCTCCTTCGCCGCCGGGCCTTGGTCAGTGCGTTAACCGACAACTACCCGGTGCATCAGCCGGCGCTCGCCCTCGTCGTAGTCGGCGTTGGCCTTGTGCATGGTGCAGCGATTGTCCCAGATCACCACGTCGCCTTTGCGCCAGACGTGACGGTACTGGAACTCGGGCCGGATGGCATGCGCGATCAGCTGGTCGAGCAGGGCGTCGCTCGCGGCACGGTCGAGCCCGACCACCTGCTCCATGCGGTTGGCATTGAGGTAGAGCGCCTTGCGGCCGCCGGTCTCGGGATGGACCTTGATCAGCGGGTGCGTCGCCTCGGGCATCGCCTTCATTTCGCTTTCGGGCCGCTTGGTGACGCGGTTGGTCTGCCGGCTCGACTGGTATTTGTGGATGACCTGCAGGCCCGCGATGCGCTGCTTCATCTCGGGCGAGAGCGCCTCGTAGGCAGCGTACATGTTGACGAACTGCGTGTCGCCGCCCTTGGGCGGCACGATCACGCCATAGAGCATGGTGAGCGAGCAGGGCTCGCGCATGAAGCTATCGTCGGTGTGCCAGGAGGCGCCGTTCACCAGCTTCTTGCCGTCACCCAGCACGTCACGATCCTCGCTCGAGACGATGTTGACCTCGTCGCACTCGGGCGTGTGCTCGAGCTGCAGGCGCCTGAGCGGCCGGCCGAAGCGCGCCATGGCGTCGCGGAACGCCACCGGCGTGAGCGTCTGGCCGCGGATGCAGAGCACGAGCCTGTCGTGCAGCAGCCGGCGGAGCGCGCCTTGCGTCGCCGCGTCGACCGGCCGGCCGATGTCGATGCCGCTCACCGCGGCGCCCATGTGATCGCAGAGCTTGTGGGTCTGGAGGGTCATGAGGGCGGTATAGACCTTATCCCCATGCCTTTTGAACCGCGTGAACGGTCTGGTGGCCCATACCGTAAATATTGGAGCCTTCGATGGTCCACACCCCATCATACTGGATGCTGACTATCCGGGTCGCTCGGAGGCACAGGCGACCAATAGGTTGTGTGTAACCGCAAGGTTCCCACCTGAACGACATAATTTGTCCACGGAACGATGACGATGCTCGCCGGTTGTTTGGTTCGCGCCGTTTTCACGGAGATGCCGATGCGCTACAGCATCCAACCCGCGACTTCGACCGATGTGGCTTTCCTCGCGACCGCCATGGACCCCGACGCTACGGATTGGGGGGCGGGCGACGAGGCTGACCAGACGAGCCGCCTGCTGAACACTTGCGCCGCCTCAACGCAGGTCTGGGCGATCCACGACCGCAAGGGCGTGCCGCAGGCGCTGTGGGGCGTGTCGCCGAATGCCGACGACCCAGAGGTCGGCTGCATGTGGCTGCTGGCCTGCGAGGCGCTCGAGGATTCGCCTGCCGACCTGCGCGCGCTGTCGGCCTTGGTGCTGGACGAGATGTTCTCGCAGTACACGCGTCTGGAGAACTACGTCGATGCCGAGAAGACGCGGGCGATCGACCTGCTGCGTTGCGTGGGCTTCACGGTCGAGCCGGCGATGATCCATTTCAGCTCCGACACCGCCTTCCATCGCGTGTGGATGGAGAGTGAGGGCGGGCGCGTCGCTGCGGCCCAGCCGCAACTGCTGAACTAATCTAGCCGAGCGCCGTCTTCAGGCGGGCGAACTCCTTCTCGTCGGCGGGCAAGCCGAAACGCAGCCAATCGGGCTGGCGCGCGAAGACGCGCACATGAATGCCGTGGCTCGCCAACCTGTCGGCAATGCCCGGCGCCCGCGCATGCTCGGCCAGACGGAAGAGCGGCGTGCCGCCCACGATCTTCAGGCCTGCCGATGCCAGAAGCGAGTCGAGGCGCCGTCCGTCGGCCTGCAGCCGCGCCGCGCTGGTCCTGAGCCAATCGTCGTCCGCCAGCGCCAGCGCCCCGATCTCCAGCGCCGGTCCCGAGACCGCCCAGGGCCCCAGCTCGTCACGCATCCGGGCGGCGAGGGGACGTTCGGCGATGGCGAAGCCCAGGCGCAGGCCCGCCAGACCGTAGGCCTTGCCGAACGAGCGCAACACCACCGTGTTCGTCGGCAGCCGTGATGCCAGGCTGGCCGTCGGCGGCAGGAAATCGATGAAGGCCTCGTCGACCACGAGCAGACGGCGTGCCGGTTTGGGCTCGACGAGCACGCCGGTCGGGTTATTGGGATTCACCACCACGACGATGTCGGCATCGCTGTCGACCAACTCGTGTCCCTGTCGCTTCCACGAGACCATGTGCTCCTCGTAGGTCGGACCGACGACCGCGACCCGCGATTTCGGCACCAGCCGGGGCAGGAGCTGGATCAGTGCCTGCGTGCCCGGCGCCGCGACGATGGTGGCGGGATCCCGGACGCCATAGCGCCGCGCAGCGGCGGCGATCAGCGCATCGTATTGCGCGCGGCTCGGCAGGCGGCGCCAAGCATCTTCCGGCAGCGCGGGCATCGGATAGGGCACGGGATTGATGCCGGTGGAGAGGTCGATCCAAGGCTTGGCTGCATGCGGATGGCGGCGCTGCACGTCGCCCAGATCGCCGCCGTGTGATACGGGAGGTGTCACGCCCGCGCTCATGTTCTTCGGAACCGCCCTCGTTGCCGCCGTGCTGGAAGCGATCGTTGGATATCCCGACGCGCTGTACCGCGCGATCGGTCATCCCGTGACCTGGCTGGGCCGGCTCATAGCATGGTGCGACAGGACGTGGAATTCGGAGCACGACGATTTCGAGCGCCGCCGCTTCTGGGGCATCGCGACCGTCGTGCTGCTGCTGGCGGTGAGCATCGCCGTGGGGCGCGCGCTCATCGCCTGGCTGCCTGCAGTGGTGTGCGGCGTGCTCGGCAGCGCGCTGCTCGCCCAGCGCAGCCTCCACCAGCATGTGGCGGCCGTCGCCGATGCGCTGGAGAAGGAGGGGCTCGAGGCAGCCCGCCGTTCGGTGTCGATGGTCGTTGGCCGCGACACGGCAGCACTCGACGAAGCCGCGGTCAGCCGCGCGGCGATCGAGAGCCTGGCCGAGAATTTCTCCGACGGCATCGTCGCGCCGCTGCTCTGGCTCGCGGTCGCGGGCCTGCCGGGCGGCATCGCCTACAAGGCGATCAACACCGCCGACAGCATGATCGGGCACAAGTCCGAACGCTATCTCGCCTTCGGCTGGGCGGCGGCGCGGCTCGACGATCTGGTGAACCTCCCGGCGTCGCGGCTGTCGGCACTTTGGCTCGCGATCGCCGCGACGCTGGTGCCAGCCGCCTCGCCACAGCGCGCCTGGCAGGCCGCATGGCGCGATGCGGGCAAGCACCAGTCGCCCAATGCCGGCTGGCCGGAGGCCGCGATGGCCGGTGCGCTCGCCTTCAGGCTCGCCGGCCCGCGGCTCTACGACGGCGAGTTGGTCGACGACCACTGGATGGGCGACGGCCGCGCCGAGCTCGGGGCGGCGGATATCCGCGCGGGGCTACGGCTCTATCGCGCGGCTTGCTGGGTGCAGTTGGCGGTGCTGGCTTTCCTATTTGTGCTCAGCCTCGACTGAGCCTGAGCAGCGCATCGCAATCGATGTGCTTCTCGAGATGATCGGCGAGCCGGTCGAGCACGGCCTCGACTTCGCTCTCGTACGAAAAGCCCGACGCCTGTGCCCCGACGTGCTTCAACAGATGCGAACGCATGCGATCGTCGGTCAGCAGGCCGTGCACGTAGCAGCCCGCGATGCGCCCGCTCACGGCGCCGAGGTCATGGTCGGGTAGACGCAGCATCGGCGCAACGGGCCCAACCGCGGTCGTGCGGCCGACATGCATTTCATAGCCTTTGAACGGCACGCCGTCGGTGGTCTCGCCCGCGACCTCGACCAGCAGCTTGTTGCCCTCCAGCACCGTCTCGACGTCCAGCAAATCCAGTGCCTCGATCGAACAGGGCGGGCCTTCGATGCCCGCGGGATCGGCGATTTTGCGCCCCAGCATCTGGTAGCCGCCGCAGATGCCCAGAACATGGCCGCCGCGGTGCACATGCGCGCGCAAATCGATGTCCCACTGCGATCCTCGCAGCGCCGCGAGATCGGCAATGGTGGCCTTCGAGCCGGGCAGGATGACGAGCGCGCTGTCGCCCGGGATCGCCTGGTTGGGTCGCACGAAGACGAGATCGACGTCCGGTTCACGCTTCAGCGGATCGAAATCGTCGAAATTGGCGATGCGCGGGTAGGCGAGCACGGCGATCTTGATTCGGCCGCCGCTGCTCCTTGTCGGCAGGCCGAGCGCGTCCTCCGCCGGCAGGCGCTCGGCATCGGCGAAGTGCGGCACCAGGCCGAGCGATTTCCAGCCGGTGTGGCGCGCGATCGTCTCCAGGCCGTCATCGAACAGCGAAGGATCGCCGCGGAAGCGATTGACGATGAAGCCCACGATCATCGCCGCATCGGCCGGGTCGATGACGGCCTTGGTGCCGACCAGACTGGCTATCACGCCGCCGCGATCGATGTCGCCCAGCAGGACGACGGGCACGTTCGCGGCACGGGCGAAGCCCATGTTGGCGATGTCGTTGCCGCGAAGATTGACCTCCGATGCCGAACCCGCGCCCTCGACCAGCACGAGGTCGCTTTCCGCGGCGAGCTTGGCGAAGCTATCGAGCACCGCGCCCAGCAGCTTGGGCTTCATCGCCTGGTAATCGCGCGCCTTGGCGGTGCCCGCGACTTTGCCCTGCACCACGACCTGCGAGCCGACCTCGCTCTGGGGCTTCAGCAGCACCGGGTTCATGTGCACGCTAGGCGGCACCCTGGCGGCGCGCGCCTGCAGTGCCTGGGCCCGGCCGATCTCGCCGCCGTCGGCGGTGACCGCGGCATTATTCGACATGTTCTGGGGCTTGAAGGGCCGCACGCGCAAGCCGCGCCGGGTGAAGGCGCGCGCGAGGCCCGCAACAATCAGGGACTTGCCGACGTCCGAGCCGGTGCCCTGGATCATCAGCGCCCGGGCGGCCGCCATCAGAACTCGATGCCTTCCTGTGCCTTCACGCCTGCGGCGAAGTGATGTTTGACCAAAGTCATCTCGGTCACCAGATCGGCCGCCTCGATCAGCTCGGGTTTGGCGTTGCGGCCGGTGACGACGATGTGCTGATGGGTACGGCGGGCCTTGAGGGCGGCGACCACCTTGGCGATGTCGAGATGATCGTAGCGCAGGGCGATGTTGAGCTCGTCGAGCACGATCAGCTTGATCGCGGGATCCGCCATCAGCTTTTCGGCGGCAGCCCAGGCGCGTTCGGCGGCGGCGACGTCGCGCGCGCGGTCCTGCGTTTCCCACGTGAAGCCCTCGCCCAGGGTGTGCCATTCGACCTGCTGGCCGAATCGTTCGATGGCGGCGCGTTCGCCCGACTGCCAGGCGCCCTTGCCGAACTGGACGACGCCGCAGCGCAGGCCGCGGCCAAGTGCACGCAGCATGAGTCCAAAGGCCGCCGTCGATTTGCCCTTGCCCTTGCCGGTGTGGACGATCAGCAGGCCCTTTTCGATGGTTTTGGCCTTCACCTCGGCGTCCTGGATGGCCTTGCGGTTCGCCATCTTGGCCTTGTGGCGCTCGGCTTCTGTGGCTTGGTCGATTGCCTCGGTCATGCCGGCACGCTATCAAGCGCGCGACGGAAAGGGAACGCGGTGCCGGTTTGAACCGATTAGGCCGCGGCTGCCCCCGCAACTGTAGTCGGCGAGCTTCGGGCCAAGCACCACTGGGAGTACCGAAAGGGAAGCTGGGAAGGTGGCCCACAGCGGAGACCCGAGAGCCAGGATACCTGCCGTCACCGTGATCGAACCAATGGCGCGGGGATCCGCCAAGTGAGGGAAAGCGTGTCGACACTTGTTGCCAAGGTACCTTGCACCATCGTCACCGGCTTCCTGGGCGCCGGTAAAACCACGCTGGTGCGCCACGTGCTCGAAAATGCCGGTGGTCGCCGCCTCGCCGTCATCGTCAACGAGTTCGGCGATGTCGGCATCGACGGCGAGATCCTGAAGAGCTGCGGCATCGAGAGCTGCAGCGAGGACGCCATCGTCGAGCTGGCCAACGGCTGCATCTGCTGCACCGTCGCCGACGATTTCGTGCCGGCCCTCAAGGGCCTGCTCGACCGGCCGCAACCGCCCGAGCATATCGTGATCGAGACCTCCGGCTTGGCCCTGCCCAAGCCGCTGGTCCAGGCCTTCAACTGGCCGGAGATCGCGTCGAGGGTCACCGTAGATGGCGTGGTCGCCGTGGTCGATGGCGCCGCCGTCGCCGCCGGCCGTTTTGCCGACGATCCGGAGGCGCTGGCCAAGCAGCGCGCGGAAGACCAGTCGGTCGATCATGACAATCCGCTGGAGGAAGTGTTCGAGGATCAACTCCTCTGCGCCGACCTGGTGGTGATGAACAAGGCCGACCTGATGTCGGCTGAGCAGCGCCGGGACGTCGCGAGCCAGATCGGCCGCACCCTGCCGCGGGCGGTCAAGCTCGTCGAAGTGCAGAACGGCAAGGTGCCGGCGTCGGTGCTGCTGGGCCTCGGCGCGGCCGCCGAAGGCGATCTGGCGAGCCGGCCTTCGCACCACGATGCCGAGGGCGAGCACGATCACGACGATTTCGAGACTTTCATCGTCGAGCTGCCGGCGCTCGACAATCCGCAGCAACTGGTCGACCGCATCAGGAAGATCGCCGATCTGCACGACGTGCTCCGCGCCAAGGGTTTCGCCGAGGTGAAGGGCAAACCGATGCGTCTGCTCGTGCAGGGCGTCGGCAGCCGAATCCAGCATCAGTTCGACCGGGCCTGGAAGGCGGGCGAGGCGCGCCGTGGCCGGCTGGTCGTGATCGGCGAGAAGGGCCTCGACCAGGCGGCCATCCGCACGCTGATCCTGGGATAGACCATGCACGTGCTGGCGACACAATTGGCGAGTCTCGACGAGGCCGATCAGGCCGTCGATCTCGCCCAGTCGCCCGCCGATATCGTCGTGCTGTCGTTCTCCGACAGCGATCTGTCGGCACTGGCGGCGGCCTGGCAGCGCGATGCCGACAACTTGCCGAGCCTCAGGCTGGCAAGCCTCAAGCGGCTGCGCCATCCGATGTCGGTCGATCTCTATGTCGACAACGTCGTGTCGCGCGCCCGCGCAGTGATCGTGCGCTGCCTGGGCGGTCTCGACTACTGGCGCTACGGGCTGGAGCGCATCGCCGACACGGCGCGCGACAACGGCATCGTGTTCGCGGCCCTGCCCGGTGACGACCGGCCCGATCCGCGCCTGGCGGCGATGTCGACGGCTCCCGCCGAGATGCTGGCGCTGCTCGATCGCTTCTTTCGCGAAGGTGGAGTGGGCAATCTGGCCAACGCTCTTCGCCTGCTGGGCGGCCAGCGCCATGAGCAGCCGATGCCGATCGGCCCGCTGACCGTGCTGGGCGACGAGGACGATCCGCGTGCGAAGGCGTTGATCGTGTTCTACCGGGCCAACCTGATGGCGGCCGATACCGCGCCCGTCGACGCGCTGATGAAGGCGCTCGATGCCCGGGGATTGGCACCGCTCGCCATCGCGGTCAACAGCCTCAAGGATCGCTCGATCGAAGCGCCGCTCGGCGCACTGCTCGACAAGCACAAGCCCGCGATCATTCTCAACACCACGGCCTTCTCGGCGATGCGTGAGGGCGACACGACCGTCCTCGACCGTGCCGATGTGCCAGTGCTGCAGGTCGTGCTAGCGGGCAGCGATCGGACGGCGTGGGACCGATCGGGGCGGGGCCTTGCGCCGTCGGATATCGCCATGAACGTGGTGCTGCCCGAGCTCGATGGACGGCTGCTGACGCGCGCGATCTCCTTCAAGGAGGAAGCGCCCATCGACCCGCGGCTCGAGTTCGCCGTGGTTCGCCACGCGCCCGAGCCCGACAGGATCGACTACGTCGCCGAGTTGGCGGCACGCTGGACAAGGCTTGGCCGCACGCCGCGCAACCAGCGGCGGCTGGCGCTGGTGATGTCGAACTATCCGGCGCGCGGCGGCCGGGCGGGCTACGCTGTCGGGCTCGACACGCTCGCGAGCACGGTCGAGATCCTACGCCTGCTGCACGACGAAGGCTACGACACCGGCAGAGCTGGCTGGCAGGCAGCCGATATCGCGCCGCTGCTGAGCGGCGATCTCCGCGAGCTTCGTTGCGGCAAGGTGATCGTGCTGCTGCAGCCCGATCGCGGCTCGGGCTACCACGACACCGCCGCCGAGCCGTCCGCGGAGTACGTCGAGATCTATCGCCGCCTGCGCGAGGATGAGAAAATCGACGCGCTGATCCATCTCGGCACGCACGGCACGCTCGAATGGCTGCCCGGCAAGGCGATGGCGCTGTCGGCCGGCTGCTGGCCCGAGAAGGTGCTGGGGCCGGTACCTGTGATCTACCCCTTCATCGTCAACAATCCCGGCGAGGCGGTGCAGGCCAAGCGGCGGTTGGCCGCGGTCACGATCGGCCATCTCACGCCGCCGCTCAGTGCCGCAGGCTTGCACGGCCCGCTCGCCGACCTGGAAGGCATCATCGAAGAATATGCCGCGGCCGACGGACTCGATCGACGCCGCCTGGAGTATCTCGAAGCGGAGATCGTCGACCGCGCCTGGAGCTCGGGACTGGCGCAGGAATGCGGCCTGGTGAAGGGCGGGAGCAACCGCGAGGCCGTGGCCAAGCTCGACGCCCAGCTCTGCGACATCAAGGATCTCGCCGTACGCGACCGCTTGCATGTGTTCGGCAGCGGCGATGACCCGGCTTGCGCGGCGGGCGAGCGCAATGGCCTGCTGGCCGCGCTCGACGGCCGCCGCGTGGCGCCCGGTCCCGCCGGCGCGCCGAGCCGTGGCCGCGCCGACGTGCTGCCGACCGGGCGCAATCTCACCTCGATCGATCCGCGCGCCATCCCGACCCGCACCGCGCACGCCATCGGCAAACGCGGCGCCGATGAAGTGGTGCGCCGCTACCTGCAGGATCATGGCGAGCATCCACGCGCTTTGGTGATCGATTTGTGGGCCTCGGCATCGCTGCGCACCGGCGGCGATGATCTTGCGCAGGCCTTCGCCTATTTGGGCGTGCAGCCGGTGTGGGACAGCAATTCCAGCCGGGTCACCGGCATCGAGGTGATGCCGCTGGCGACGCTCGACCGTCCACGTATCGACGTGACGTTGCGCATTTCCGGGCTGTTCCGCGACATCTTCGAAAGCCAGATCGCGCTGTTCGATCTTGCGGTCCGCAAGGTGGCGGCCCTCGACGAGGACGCCGCCGACAATCCGCTGGCCGATGCGGCGCGTCGCGGCGACGATCTGGCGCGCGTCTTTGGCGGTAGGCCGGGCAGCTATGGCGCGCGGGCTGGCGATACAGCCCTTGACGGCGTGTGGAAGGATCGCGCCGATCTGGGCGAAGTCTATCTTGCCGGCGCGAGTCATGCCTACGGCGGCAAGCAAACGCAGCGGCCGGCAGCCGAGGCCTTTCGTCAGATCGTCGCGGCTGCCGATGCGCTGGTGCATCCGCAGGATGACCGCGAGCGCGACGTCCTCGACGGCGACGGCGTCGCCGACTTCGCCGGCGGCTTTGCCGCGGCGGCCGCGCTGCTCGGCAACGATCCGGAGCTTTATCACCTCGACACCAGCCGGACCGACGCGCCCAAGGCGCGCCGGCTCTCCGAGGAGATCGCGCGCGTGGTGCGTGGACGGCTCACCAATCCGCGCTGGATCGCCGGCATGCTGATGCATGGCCATCGCGGCGTGGCTGAGATCGCGCAGGCTGTGGATGCGCTCTACGCCTTCTCGGCGACGGCCGATGCCGTCTCCGGCGCGCTGTTCGACGCCGCGCACGCCGCGTTGATCGCAGACGAGGCGGTGTTCGCTGCGATGAAGGTCGCCAATCCGGCGGCGACCGAGGCGATCGTTGCTCGCCTGCAGGACGCCCTGGCGCGCGGGCTCTGGGTGACTCGGCGCAATTCCGTGATCGCGCCATGAACATCTCGGTGAAGGGCTGGTGTCCCGGCGTGCTGCGTCCCATGGAAAGCGGCGATGGGCTGATCGTGAGAGTGCGGCCGTGGTGTGGCGCGTTTTCGTTGCGAGAGGCG
>Ga0070741_10001824_pt1 | contig 61187 bp, 55 predicted proteins | sample Coa_R1_4_FD_66440 | JGI IMG/M metagenome (GOLD analysis project Ga0070741, IMG submission 66440) | Surface soil microbial communities from Centralia Pennsylvania, which are recovering from an underground coalmine fire - Coalmine... | ecosystem: Environmental > Terrestrial > Soil > Unclassified ...
TCAGTCGGGGTGAGGTGGAGGTGGACGTCGTAGCCGAGCGAACGCAATACGCGCCCGACGTAAGCGGTCAGCTCCCGGGGGATGACAGGCTCGTCGGTCTCCCCCCAGACGTCGATCCGTTCGCCGCGCGTCCCCGACGCCGCGACGAGCCGCTTCGCGGTCGCGAGGTCTGGCCCGTGGTAGGCTCCGCCGGCGGTCGGGCGCGCCGTGTACGGGCAGTACCGCCGGTAGCCGGCCAGCCCGGGGACGAGCGGCTGGCAGGTCGGCACAGCGATGAATGGCCCGCCGTACATGCGCGCGACCCTGTTCCGGTCGATGGCGAAGTTGAGCGCCCGCCGCACGCGGAGGTCGTCGAACGGGGCCGCGTGCGTGTTCAGGTGTAGGAACTCGGCCGCGAAGAGCGGGTTCGAGTGCAGCAGGGACGGGGCTCTGGTCCGGATGGCGTGTAGGTCGGCGGTCGAGATCAGGTCCCAGGTCCAATCTGCCTGGCCGCCGATGACCCAGCGGATCGTCTGGGCGTGTGAGTTGGAGTAGCGCCAGACGATCCGGTCGAGGTTCCCGTCTGGCTGGGCAGCGTGCGACCACTCACGGAAGTAGGGGTTGCGAACGAACTCGATCTCTTGCCGCCCGGCCCGCGCGATCCGGTACGGCCCCGTTCCCGGCAAGGCTCGGTAGCCGCTGTCGCGATCCGGCACGCCCGGCGGAAGTGGTGCCGAGAAGGCGAAGTCGGCGAGCTTGAACAGGAAGTCGGGGTCGGGCGTCGTGAGGTGGAAGACGACGGTGCCCGCCCGGTCGTCGGTGGCGACGGCGGCCGTGAGGTCGCACGAGGCGCGAGCGCGCCGGCAGGCGCCGGCACCGACGAGCGCGCGGAAGTCGTCTTCGCCGAAGAGCCCGATCCGGAAGAGGCGTTCGAGCGACCGCCGGAAGTCGGAGGCGCGCAGGAGACGGCCGTCCGAGTAGCGGATACCCGACCGGAGACGGAACGCGTAGACGGTACCGCCGGCCGTTGGTGTCGGCACCTGCAGCGCCAGATCGGGCACGAGGTGGAGGCCGTCGGGGCCGCTCGTCTTCGCGAACGTCACCAGCGAGTCGTAGACCAGGCCGGTGAACTGGGGGTTCGCGGCGCCCGCGTAGACGGCCGGGTCGATCGAAGTCGGCGGCAACGACGACGCGAGCACGAGCGTCCCGCCTCGCGCCGAGTCGACGCTCGGGCGGTTTCCGACCCAGACCTTGCTGGCCGTGACGGCGACCGCCGCGGGCTGGCCCCCGATGCGGATCGTCGCGGCGACGGCGTTCCGGGCCGGGTCGATCCTGGTGATCGTCCCTGAGTACTGGTTCGCCACCCAGACGGCGCCGTCCGTAACGACGAGGGCGGTCGGGCCGCTGCCGACCGGGATCGTGGCGACGACCGCACTCGTTCGTGGGTCGATCCGGGACACGGTCGAGTCGAGGGCGTTGGCCACCCAGAGGCCTCCCGCTCCGAGCGCGAGCGCGGACGGGCCGTTGCCCACGTGGATCGTCGCCACAGTCTGGCTCGACTGGAGGTCGACCTCCGACACCGTCCCCGCAGTCTGGTCTGCGACCCACAACGCGCGGTCGCCGACGACCAACGACGTCGGCCGCACGTCGAGCGAGAGCGTCCGTCTCGCGGTGCCCGTGCGCGCGTCGAGCTCGATCACGGCGTCGTCGGTCGTGTCGGCGACCCAGACCGACCCGTGGCCGTAGGCGATCGAGGAGGTGTGCTCCTGGCCGAGCCGGATCGTCTGGCTGACGGCGGCGGCCGTCGGATCGATCCGCTCGACCGTGCCGCCGAGCGTGCTCGCGACCCAGACTCCGCCGCCGCCGGTCGCGACGCTTCCCGGCTCGCCGCTGACAGGGATCCGGTCGATGACGGCGCCAGATCTCGGATCCGCCCTCAGCACCTCCTGATCCGCCGGGTCGACGAGCCAGAGACTGCCTGCAGCCGCGGTCATCGCAGCGGGCGCCGACGGGAGCTCGACCCCTTCCGTGATCTTCCCGGACCCGTCGATCGAGAGCAGCTTGCTGACGGCCGAGCCGACCGGCCGCTGCCCGCGCGCGCCGCGCGTGCCGAGGACGACACCGACGGCGACCCCACCGGCGACGATCGCCGCGGCGGCCGTCAGCGCGACGTACGGGCGGCGGCGCGGCGACGGCGGCCGCTCCGCCCGCGGGCCGATCGCGGGGTCGTGCGTCAGGATCCGCCGCTCGAGCTCCCGCAGCCGAGGGCCAGGCTCGAGGCCGAGCTCCTCCGCGAGGTTGCGCCTGGCGCGCTGGTAGGCCTCGAGCGCCGCAGACTGGCGGCCCGCGCGGTAGAGAGCGAGCATCAGCTGCGCGAGCAGGCGCTCGCGGAGCGGGTGCTCGCGGACGAGCGGCTCGAGCTCCGCGACGAGCTCGCCGCCGCCGCCCGCCTCGAGCTCCGAGTCGAAGCGCTCCTCGAGGACGTCCAGCCTGCGCTCCTCGAGGCGCTCCGCCTCGTGCTGCGCAAAGGGCTCGTAGAGGAGATCTCCGAGCGCGGGGCCGTGCCAGACCGCGAGCGCCTCGCCGAACCGGCCCGCCGCCGCCAGCGCCTCGAAGCGCTCGAGGTCGAGCTCACCCGGCTCGACCCGAACCGCGTAGCCGCCGCCGCGCCGCTCGATCCGGTCCCCACCGAGGGCCTTTCGGAGCCGCGAGATGTACGTGTCGAGCGCCTGGCCGGGATTGTCGGGCAACTGCTCGCCCCAGATCCCGTCGATCAACCGGTCGCGCGACACGCCCTCGTTCGCGTGCAGCAGCAGGATCGCGAGCAGCGCGCGCTGCTTCGGACCTCCGAGAGCAACCGCCCGCCCGTCGTCGGCCACTTCGAGCGGCCCCAGGATCCGGAAGTCCATCGAAGGACCATGAAATCAGCGTTGAAAGGCTCTTTCCAGGTCGTTGAAAGGCGCGGCGGCGACCGTCCCGGCCGGTAACCCCGACCGAAAGGAGTCATCCGTGAAGACAGCGCTCGCGACAGTCGCGCTCGCCGCCGCCGTCCTCGGCATCGCGGCAGGCGTACGCGCGGCTCCCGGCAAGCCGTTCAAGATCGCTTCGACGCTCGACGGCAAGACTGTCCTTCCGCACAGGATCCGGTGGCTCGGCATGCCGACGCTGCCGTCGTCCCAGATCAAGCGCGTGGAGTTCCTGATCGACAACAAGGTCGTCTGGATCGAGCACAGCGCCCCCTACGTCTACGGTAGCGACCACGAGACGCGCCGGAACTGGCTCGTGACGTCGTGGCTCTCACCCGGCACGCACCGCTTCACGGTCAGGGCAGTCTCGACGGCCGACGCGACCGCGACGGACACCGTCTCCGCCCGCGTCCTCCCGCCGCCGGTCGTACCCTCCGCACTCGCCGGCACCTGGCAGCGCACCATTGCCGACACCTCCGCCGCCCCGAAGAACGTGACCTCCGGCAACCCGACCGGCACGCTGACGCCCCCCGGGCGGTACGCGATCACCTTCGAGCCGCGGTGGATCCACGACGTCTTTCCCTGCGACACATCACCATGCCGCTTCAACGACAAGACCGGGGGCGGCGGCGAGTTCGTCTCCGACTGGACACCCGCCGCCAAGACGTTCCAGGTTCGCGGGCCGGTCACCTTCCGGGTCCCGGTCGGCAACTACCGGCTCGGCGGCTGGTGGTGCTGGATGGACGGCCCCGACGCGACCTACACCTGGACGGTCAACGGCGACACCCTCACGCTAACACCCGTCGGCGGCCACGACGCCTGCAGCATCCGCGGCTTCGTCTGGGCAGGCCAATGGACCCGCGCACATTGACCGCCAAGCACGGCTCATCCCAGAGAAATCGTCAACATCACTGCGACGCGAGCAGCGCCGCCCCCGGCGGCGGCACCTTCGGGGCCCGCCACCGAGCCTGGCGCTTCCGGGACTCGAGCTCTCCCACAACAGCGCGAGCCCCAGCCTCGCCGTCCAGCGCAGAAAGCCTCTACTCGGACTTCCCGCTCACCCGCGGAAGACCTTCCCCGCCAACCAGTCCGGTCATGCTTCGAGCTGAATAGCAGGGGCTAACGACAATCGGGAGAGTGGGCGGTTCGGTCACGAGCCGTCCACTCTCCTCCCACAAGACCCAGGTGTGCGACGGCCCCCAAGACCGACCGACCTGCGCAACCACGCGAGATGCGGCATGGCTGCGGAGATCGAGATGGGCGGCACCGGGCTCGAACCGCCGCCACAGGGGTCGGGGTTCGTACCTGACACTTTGGTCGGTAGAACTTTCCCTGGAAATCGAGGCAATGGACTTGAGCGGAGCATTTTCGAACCCCTTCGTAACGGATAAAAGCCTGCTAATCAGGCTCAATGAGCTCCAGCGCCGGCTGCTCGAGAGGGCGCTCGAGAGCCCGCGCGAGCCTCGCGTGGCTCCCGCGAAGCCGATTCCGGTGCTTGAGACGGTCACGCGCGTGCTCGAGCGTGCTGGGCGACCGATGCGTGCGTCCGAGATCCGTGAGGCCGCGAACGTGCTCCTGGGCGGGCCACTCCGGTGGTCGTCGGTCAAGGGCGTCCTCTCCGCGTACACGATGGGCGGCGACCGTCGGTTGAGGCGGGTCGACCGCGGGGTCTACGAGCTCGCGAGGTAGCGGGAATCGAGTTGACATCCACGAGGCCGTCTGGCACCCCGACGTGCTCGAGTTCATCGTCAGCGTGCGTGGGGTCCTCGAGTGCCGGCGGGCTGGAGTCGTCGACCGGCAGCGATCGATACTCGGAGGGGGTTCGACCCGGAAGTGCTTTCACTCTGCGCTAGTCGATCCCCTGTCTGCCGCGGCGGGCCGGGGGCCGTGCGTCCAGGTGAACCGTGTCAGCGTGTGCGACGGGACGAGCCCGTGCGGGTGGGGGCCTCGCCGAACAAACAGGACGGGTGCCTGGGAGGCGGTCGCGACCGCCAGCCGGACGGGGCCGATCCCCTCGTGGGGCCAGCGGTCGGAGAGGCCGACGACGAGCAGGCGCGCGTCCCGCGAGGCCTGAACGACGCCGCGGTCGCCCGGCGGGATCAGGGCTGGCTCGGTAACGATCCCGACGAGCTGCTGCACGAGCAGCGAGGCGCGCGCGAGCAGCCTGCTCGCGTCGCGGCGCTGGAGCGCCGGGTCGGCCTCGGTGCCGAGCAGGCGGAGGGTGGTGCCGAGCGACGCCGCGAGCAGGGCGGCGAGCTCGATCGCCGACCAGTCGTGGTCGTCGCCCCCGAACGGGGTCACGATCGGTCCGCCCTCCGCTCCGCCGCCGCCGGTGAGGAGTCCGACGTCGCAGGGGCTTTGCTCGAGCAGGGTGGAGAGCGGCTCGCCGAGCGGGCCGCCTTCGAGTAGCTTCGGTGGCGCCTCTGTCAGCACGAGGTCGACGGGCTGCTCTGTCGCCAGCAGCGCGGCCTCGGCTCCGACCTCGGAGGTCGTGTAGGCGGCGACGCGGCAGCGCACCCCCCGCCCCGCCAGCACAGCCCGGTGAGCCGCGAGCGCGGCCGTCGCCGCTGCCAGCTCGCCCTGGCCGGCCGCGAGGCTGGCGAGGAGCAGCTCGCGCGGAGGCCGGGTCGAGAGAGGCTCTGCGATCGCGAGCAGCGCGCCGAGGCGCTGCTCGTCCCCGGCGAGGACGAGGATCGACCGCAGCGGGCCGCTCGCGGGGCGGTCGAGCGCCAGCGCGGGATCCTGGCGCAGGATCGCGCCCTCGAGCTCCCGCAGAGCCGGGGAGGGCTCGATCCCGAGCTCGGCGACGAACGTCCGCCGCGTCGCCCGATAGACCTCGAGCGCCGCCGCCTGCCTGCCGGCGCCGTAGAGCGCGCGCATCAGGGCGCCGCTGAGGCGCTCGTGGAGCGGATGCTCGCGGACGAGCGCCTCGAGCTCGGCGACGAGCTGCGCGTGGCGGCCGAGCGCGAGGTCGGCCTCGATCCGCAGCTCGAGCGCGGCCAGGCGAGCAGCCTCGAGCCGCTGGATCTCCCCCTGCGAGGAGGGATCGTCGGCGAGATCGCGGAGCGGCTCGCCGCGCCAGAGGTCGAGCGCCTCGCTCAAGAGACGGCTCGCCTGCGCGGCCTCCGCGCCTTTCGCCTCGGCGACCAGCCGCTCGAAGCGGGTCAGGTCGAGCCGCTCCGGGTCGAGCCGGAGCAGGTACCCCGGCTCGCGCGTGACGATCGCCTCGCCGAGCAGCTTCCGCAGCTGCGAGACGTGGTACTGGAGCGCGTTCGCCGCGGCCGCCGGCGGGTGCGTCGGCCAGAGCGCGCCGACCAGGCGGTCGATTGACACCGCGCGGTTGGGCGTCAGCAGGAGGGCTGCGAGCAGGGCGCGCTGCTTGTGCCCGCCGAGCGCGACCGCCCGGCCATGGTCGTCCACCTCCAGCGGTCCCAGGATCCGGAACTCCATCGTCCCTCTGCGTGCGAACTATGACCGGGCCGCATCCTCAGCGAGGTCTCAGCCGGCCCTCAGCGTCGGTCTTTGCGAGTCGCCATGGCAGGCGTACGCTTGCCGCGGCGCAGCAATGGTGGACGTCTACCCGCTCCTCGAGATCGGCAGCGACTTCGTCGGCTACCGGATCGAGGCGCTGATCGGCCGGGGCGGGATGGGCGTCGTCTACCGCGCCTTCGACCTGCGGCTGAAGCGGCAGGTGGCGCTGAAGCTGATCGCGCCGCCGCTCACGCGCGACGAGCGCTTCCGCGAGCGCTTCGCCCGGGAGACCGAGCTCGCCATGTCCTTGGAGCATCCGAACGTCGTCCCGATCCACGACGCAGGCGAGGTCGACGGCCAGCTCTACCTGGCGATGCGACTCGTCGTCGGGACCGACCTCGAGTCGCTCCTGCGCGGGCAGGGGCCACTCGAGCCGGCGCGCGCGGCGGCGATCTGCCGCCAGGCGGCCACCGCGCTCGACGCCGCGCATGCGAAGGGGCTGGTGCACCGGGACGTCAAGCCGTCGAACATCCTGCTCGACGGCTCGGAGCACGTCTACCTCGCGGACTTCGGGCTCAGCCGCCGGCTCGACGAGCTCGGCGCCGAGGCGGGAGCGGGCCACTCGGTCGGCACGCCGGCGTACGTTGCGCCCGAGCAGCTCGAGGGCGGGCCGGTCGACGGCCGGGCCGACGTCTACTCGCTCGGCTGCCTGCTCTACGAGTGCCTCACCGGCGAGCGGGTCTTCCCTCGCCGCTCCAGGCTCGCGGCGGCCTGGGCGCACCTCGAGGAGGAGCCGCCCCGGGCCAGCCGGAGACGGCCCGAGTTGCCGGAGGCGATCGACGAGGTGATCGCGCGCGCGATGGCGAAGGAGCCGGAGCAGCGGCATCCGACCTGCGCCGCGCTGGTCGCGTCGGCCGAGCAAGCGCTCGGATTCCGCAGGGCAGGGCGCTTCGCGGGACGGAAGCGGCTGCTCGCCGCCGCGGCGGTCCTCGTCGCGCTGGTCGCAGCTGCAGGAGCGGTCGCGGGGGTTGTCCTCTCCGGCGGGCGCGCCGCGGCGGCCGCGCCGCTCTTCGCCCGCGCCAACACGCTGGCCCGCATCGATCCCGTGACGAACAAGGTCAGCGCCGTCATCGGTGTCGGAGTGTCGCCGAGCGTGGCTGCGGCGGGTGGGCGCAGCATCTGGGTGTACAACCAGGGCGACTCGACGATCTCCGAGATCGACGCCGGCACGAACCGCGTTCGAAAGACGACGGCGGTTCCCGGCGGGGTCGTCGACGTCAGCCGGTTCGCCGGCCCGGTGCTCGCGGCAGACGTTTCGGGTGCCTGGTTCGTCAGTGGCCACGATCCGCCGCTGCTCACGAGGATTCCCGTCGATGGGAGGAAGCGCGAGTACCGACTCCACCTCACGCCGACGGGAGTCGCGGTCGGAGATGGGGCGGTCTGGGTCGTCGGTCGGACCGGCCACGACTACGAGGTGCTGCGCATCGATCCGGCCACGGGACGCGTCGAGGCTCGGACGCGGTTCCCGGCCTCCACACCGGTCGACTCGATCGCCTTCGGCTACGGCGCCGTCTGGGCCGTCGGTTCGGCCACCGCCACGCTCTACCGGATCGACGCGCGCACGGCGAGACCGGATGGACGGCTGGTGGTCGGCACCTCGCGCGCGGGACGGCCCGAGATCATGCCTCGCGGCGGCGACATCTGGGTCAGGATGGCCGGCGCTACCGGATCGAACGGGGCGGCCGCCCGGGTCGATCCGTCCCCGCTGTGGATCTCCATCGAGGACCCATGCTGTTCGCCCGACTGGGGCGAGGACCGCGGGGATCTCGGTGCGCTCTGGTGGTACACCTGGCAGACGGGCAGCCTGTTCCGCCAGGAGTACGCCCAGGGGCCCGTCCGCGAGATCCACGTCACGAGGACGCAACCGGACGCCAACGGGCCGTGCCTCACCTCGATCGCGATCGGCTCGGGAAGCCTCTGGCTGACGGTTGCCCCGCCGCCGGAAAACGGGTTCACCTGTCCCGGGTAGAGCAGTTCAGGTCCTCAGCGGCACCTCAGGAGTCCCTCAGCCGCCCGGATCACGCTCCCGAGGTCATCGACCGAAGGAGGCAGCGATGCAGACGGAGATCTGGGCGGCGGCGGCTCTCGTCCGCGGAACCGGCGCATACGCACACCTCGAGGGACACGGACGCATCGCGACCATCCAGGATGCGAACGATCAGGCCGTGGCCGACCGCGCCGAAGGCCTCCTCGATCTCGGCGGGTGAGCTCGATGAAGGGACTCGCAGTCTCGCTCGGCGTGTTCACCGCGACCGGCTGCGCGCAGCGGAAAGGCAGAGCGCCCAGGCCGGGCAGAGGCGCAGTGCTGTTGTCCGCCGCCGTCATTGCCGTCCTCACGAGCGTCGCGGTGGCTGCGGGGGCGAGCCGCGCGGGGACGGAGAAGCGCGCCGGCACGATCGCGTTCATCCGCCTCACCCCCGGCCCCTTCGGTGGAAGACTCTTCGCCATCCGCGCCGACGGGAGCGGGCTTCGGCCCCTGACGTCGCCGAGCGCGAAGGTCACCTCGTACGCGTGGTCGCGCGACGGAACGCGAATCGCCTACATCGATCAAGGCGGGTCGCTCTGGCTGGTGCGGCCCGACGGGGGCGGGCGCCGGCTGCTGCTGCCAAGGTCGCGACTCCAGAGCGTGGCCCTGAGCTGGTCTCCGGACGGGACCAGGATCGCGATCGCCTCGTCCGGCCCGGCGGCGCGCCCCTGGAGCTGGACCAACCTCCGCCTCTACGTCGTCGCGATCGGCGGCGGCGCTGCGGTGGCGCTCCCGGCCGGGAAGCACGTCGGGTACCACCTGGCCTGGTCGCCGGAGGGAGACTTGATCTACTACGACGGCAGCGGCGGGATCTGGGGGATCCGTCTGGACGGCACCGGCCGTCGGCAGCTCTCGCCCGTCGGCTACGTCGGATCCCTTTCGGCGGACGGCACGCAGTTTGCATTCAACGTTGTGTTTCCTCTGCGCAACGGCCGCAACTGCTGCGACCGCTACCGGGCCTTCGGCGTCGTCAACGCCGACGGAACCGGTTATCACATGGTCACCAGCCATTCCTACAACGAATACGGCGAGGTGTGGTCGCCGACAGGACACCGAATCCTGTACGGCCGAGCCGACAACCAGGGCATCTACGTGATCAACCCGGACAGCAGCGACAACCACCGGGTGACCCGCGACTCCCCCCCGCGCGCAGGCTGGCCCGCCCTCGCCTGGTCGCCGGACGGCGGCGCGATCGTCTACGACGCCGGCGCTGTCGACGGGACCGGCGCGGGCGACACCGACCTCTACGTGATCGGCGCCGACGGCCGCGGCAGGGTTCGGCTCACGAACACGCCCGACATCGACCTCGCTCCGTCCTGGGTCGCCCGGTGATCGCAAAGGTCGCTCTGGCGCTGCTCCTGCTCGCCGGGGCGGCGGGAGGCGGCCGCTGGGAGCCGTCGCACGGGCCCGACGGCGGCCCCGCCTACGCGCTCGCCGTTTCGCCCTCTGCACCGGAGACCGTGTACGTGGGGACGGGCCGGGGCGTCTTCAGGAGCGTTGACGGCGGCGGGAGCTGGGCGAGCGCCGGGCTCGCCAGGCCGCAGCGAGTCGTCTCGCTCGCCGTCGACGCCCGTGCGCCGGACACCGTCTATGCGGGCCTCGACGGGCGGCAGCCGGTCTTCGCGAGCTCGAACGGCGGGCGCAGCTGGCGCGCTCTCGACCTGCTCGGTCAGCTCGTCGCCGTCGCTCCCACCGAGCCCGCGACCGTCTACGCCGCAGCCGGCCGGTCGGGGGCAGCGAACCATCTGTTCAGGAGCCCGAACGGCGGCCGCAGCTGGCGGCGCGCCGACCGCGGTCTTCCGCCGACCTACCGGTGGGCGCTCGCCTTCGACCCGGCGTCGCCGACGACCGTCTACGCGGCGATGGGCGCTGGCGGCATCTTCGCGAGCAGCGACGGCGGCAGCACGTGGCGCAAGCTTGGCATTCCTGCGGCAGATCGGGGGGTGACGGCGGTCGCGGTCGACCCGCAGGAGCCGCAGACGGTCTACGCCGCAACGGACGCCGGCGTGATCAGGAGTCGCAACGGCGGTCGCAGCTGGCGGCGCCTGAACGCCACGCTCCACACCTTGGGCTCCGGGGACCGCGGGTACGGATCTGTCTTCACCCTCGTCGTCGACCCGCGCGACTCGCGCACGCTGTACGCAAGCGTCGGCTGCATCGGCTACTTCAGGAGCACCGACGGCGGCCGCAGGTGGCGGCCGATCAACGCGGGCCTCGAGCCGTCGTGCGACCGGTGGTATTCGTTCGCGCTCGATCCGCAGGCGACGCAGACCGCCTTCGCGGTCGGGAGTCGGGGCGTGTTCAGGACCCTGGACGGCGGCGCGCGCTGGCAGGCGGCCGAGACGGGTCTCAGCCTGTCGACAGTCTTTTCGGTCGCGGTCGATCCGCAGAGGCCGGGGAGCGTCTATGCGGCCGCCGGCGACCTGGGCCTGTTCGAAAGCGACGACGGAGGTGCCGACTGGCGCTCGCTCGCGGCCGGACCGAAGCTCGCCGACGGGGTCGCGCTCGACCCGACCGACCCACGCCAGCTCCTCGCCGTCGCCGCGGGCTACGGGGTCGAGCGGAGCACCGATGCCGGGCGCACCTGGACCGCGGCCGTCGTCGGCCCCGACGCGCGGTCGACGAGCGTCGTCGCGATCAGGGGCAAGACGGCGTACGCCGGCGGCCGCCATCTCTTCGCGAGCTCGGACGGCGGGCGCACCTGGCGCGAGCTCGCGTCGCTCGACGCTTTCGGCCCCTTCCTCGTGCAGGCGCTCGCGATCGTGCCCGGAACCCTCACCGTCGTCTACGCCGCCCTCGCCGGCGTCGGCGCGCCCGGCGCGCGTGGCCTCTACAGAAGCACCGACGGCGGCACCAGCTGGACGCGACTCACGGACGGGCTCGACACCGACGTCCTCGCGCTTGTCCCCACGAACCCGGCGACGATCTACGTCGCAGGCGGCGGCCGCGTCTTCAGGAGCACGGACGGCGGCGCCGACTGGCGGCCGGTCGGCGCCGGACTGCCCGGGTTCGTGAACGCCCTCGCGATCGACCCCGTACACCCGACGACGGTGTACGCGGCCGTGCAGCGGCACGGAGTGTTCCGGAGCACCGACTCGGGCCGGAGCTGGCAGCCGCTCAACGCCGGCCTGACCGTCCTCGACGTCAGGACACTCGCCCTCGACGCGACCGGCCAGACGCTCTACGCCGGCACGTCCGGCGGAGGCGCCGTCAGTCTGCGCGTGACAGAGTAGAGGCCATCGCCGTCGAGGTCATCGCCGTCGACTGCCTGGTCCGCGTCGCGGCTGACCTCCGGCTCGAGCGCCATCTGAGGACTGATTCGCTCTGACCCGCTCCGACCGTCGAGACTTCGAGGCAGCAGCCATCGATACTTCTGCCGCCCCCGCGGGGGTTCGTACTACGCCGCCCAGGTCATGGACAGCGGAGCATTTTCGAACCCAATGGACTTAGCCGGACTCGAACCGCCGACGTTTCGCTGGGCAGCGGCGACGCCCACCGCAGACACCATGCCGGGCAGAGCCCGGGCGGGTGGCAACGAAATGGCAGCGGAGGCCACGCCAATTCGCGGCATCGCCGAGCAAGAGGCGTCGGCCAATCCCGCAAAGAACCGGCGAGGACCGGAACCGACTCCATTCGGGAGCAACGTCGACGTCGTCTTCTAAGCCGCGGGTCGGGGGTTCGAATCCCTCCAGGCGCATGCCATCGTTTTCCAGGGGAAACCAGGGAAACTGATGCACCCAATTCAGAGTGCTTATTCAACCAGGCGCACCGTCTCACGGCGCGATGAGCAGTCGGACGATCCGTTCGCCGGCGATGGTGAAATCAAATTTGAGGTCAACGGTGCCGCCGGGGAAGTTGCCGGCGAGGCGAGCAGTGACTAGGTGCCGGTTCGGACCCATGGTCTCGGTGCCGGTGATGTTGATCGTGTAGGTGTATTTGGAGGCGGTTCCAGTCTGCCAGGCCCGTATTTCGGTCGTGCCGTGGCGTGTTTCGCCTTCATCGATGACGGTGGCGTCGTCGGCGAAGAGGCTGACGATCGCGTCGATGTCGCGGACTGCGTCGTGCTCGAAGAAACTCGAGACGATGTCGGGGAGCGGCGTGGGCATGCGTCCTCCTTCGTGATGGGTTAGGACAGGGGCCTCGCGGCGTGGGGGCTCGGTGCGTCTGGTCGGAGCAGTGGGAAGGCTGGCCGCGGCACGCACCACCATCGTTATGACGGCAGGCGCGCCCTGGCGAGGTCGACGCGGTCGCCGCGCATCGGGATCGCTTCTGCGAGCAGGAGTTCTCGTTGCGGTTGTCCCTGGGGGATGGTTCCGTCGGCGCGGACGACGCGGTGCCAGGGGAGATCGTGGGTGGTCGCGAGGACGCGCCCGACGAGCCGTGGCGCGCCGGGGTCGATGTCGCTGTAGGTGCGGACGAAGCCCGGAGGGATCGCGCGCACACGCTCGATGATCCGTGCCGCTCGCGGGTCGCCCGCGGCCGCCGCGAGCGTTCGACGATCGGCATTGGCGGGGCGGCGGCTACGACCCATGGGCGAGGCGGGTGAGCAGCTCGCGCATCAACGCTCGCTCGCCTAGGGTGAGCGGGCTGTCGTCGTCTTCGAGCGTCGCCGCGACCGACTGGAGGGCCTGACGCCTCGCGTCCGCGCTCGCGGCCGGCGTGTCGCTCGGTACGGCGGTGATCGCGGCCAGGACGCTCTCGCGCATCCGCGCGGAGAGGCAGAGGTCGCGCTCGCTCGGGGGCTGCTGGATCAGGGTCAGGGTGACTCCCGAGCAGGCCGCGAGGATTCGGGTCGCTGCCTCGGCCGCCGACACGCGTAGGCGTCCTTGTTCTGCGGCAGGTTGGAGTGCGTCTAACAGGTGCGCCCGGACGTCCGCGGTGACGCCGCAGGGGATACCGGGCTTGACGTTGCCGTAGATGTGGGCGTAAGCGCTCGGGAACTCGAGCCCGAAGGCGACGTGGCTGTCCCAGCCTGCGCGGATGTCCTCCAGCGCGTCACCGTGGCCGATCTCGCCGCGGCGACTGAGCAGGAACTGCTTGAAGCCGTGGCTGACGACCGCATCGAGCAGCGCTTGCTTGTTGCCGAAGTGGTGGTAGAGGGTCGGTGCGCGCACCCCGGCGCGCTCGGTGATCTGCCGGGTCGAGACCGGCCCGCCTGCCGCCTCGTCGAGGAGCTGGGTGGCAGCCAGCAGCAGTCGATCGCGAGCCTGTAAGTCACTCTCTGCGCCCCCCCGAGTCGCCGTCATCTATAGCGATGATACAGTGAGACTGTACCGTCGGTACACTCACTCTGCGGAAGGACGATCCAGTCTCCGAGTCCGTTTCTCCCAGGCCGCTCGCCGAGTCGCTCGAGGGCCGCCGTGCGCTCGTCAGCGGCGGCACCAAAGGCGCCGGCGCCGCGATCGCTCGACGTCTCGCGATAGCCGGCGCGACCGTTCTGGTCACCGCCCGCAGTCAGCCAGACGGCGCCGATCCCGCGCTGTTCATAGCCGCCGATCTCTCATCACCCGAGGGAGCAGCCACCGCCGCCCACGAGGCCCTGGAACGCCTTGGCGGTGTCGACATCCTCGTCAACAACCTCGGCGGCTCCGATGCGCCCGCCGGCGGCTTCGCAGCCCTCAGCGAGAACGACTGGGCGCGAGAGCTGAACACCAACCTGCTTGCCGCCGTCCGCCTCGACCGCGGGCTCCTGCCCGGCATGATCGCCGCGGGGCGCGGAGCGATCGTTCACATCGCGTCCATCCAACGGCGAATGCCGCTCTGGAACGGCACCCTCGCGTACGCCGCCGCCAAGGCCGCGCTCACGGCCTACAGCAAAGGCCTCTCCAACGAAGTCGCGCCTCACGGCGTCCGCGTCAACATCGTCTCACCCGGATTCGTGCAGACGACCGCCGCGGACGCCCTGATCGATCGCATCGCACACGCCGACGGCCTCTCGCACGAAGAAGCGTTGAGCCAGCTGATGAACACGCTTGGCGGGATCCCGCTCGGCCGGCCCAACCGGCCGGAGGAGGTCGCCGAACTCGTCGCCTTTCTCGTCTCCGACCGCGCCTCCTCGATCGTAGGCGCCGAATACGTCATCGACGGCGGCACCACACCCACCATCTGACTCCCGCCGCAGGGACGCCAGCCGGCTTGTCGCGGGCAAAGTCGAACCGCGAGACCCTAGAGAGGTCTAACGCTTGGCAAGCACGCCTTCTCAGAGGTTCCGGAGGGTTGAAACGATGCCCAGTCAGGACCAGACGAGAGGACTCGAACCACGGTCATCTAGTCTCGTCCGACGAGACGATTCAAGGCCTCGGGAGGGTTCGAAGAAGTCTCAGGAGGGGCATTGCCTTTGTTTCCAGGGACAAACCGGGCAAGCCGATGTGTCTTATTCAAACCCTGGTCCGTCGGCGACGACTCGACGCTTAGTGCGACTGAGGGAAGGGCCGACGGCAATCCATGAACGTTCGCGAGTCTCTTTTCGTCCAAAATGCGTGTTTTCCACAGCTCTTTCGCCCTCCATACGGCGTCACGAACCACTCGATCAACCGGCTCGCGCGCCGGATGGGCCTGCTCCCGATCCTCTGGAGCGTCGACGCGAAGGACTGGCAGCGCCCGCCCGCAAACGAGGTCGTCAGCCGCGTCCTCGCCGGGGCTCATCCCGGGGCGATGATCCACGACGACGGCGGCGGCGAGCGCAGCCCGACGATCGCCGTCCGCACTCCGCGCCGCCGTCTGCTCGTTACGTGAGGAGGACGTGATCGCCAGGTCCCATCCGCGGGTCGGTGTTCAGGTCGCTGCCTGAGACAGACGTCGTGCCGCAAACAGGCGCTGCGCAACTGCCAATACTTGCGGCGCTCGCCATCACGGCAGCGCTGCTAGCGGTCGATGATCTCGGAGGCGTGTCGAGGAGCAGGATCCCGGTCGCTACGGTCGCGCCGATCCACATGCCTGCGAGGCTACCGCGGCCTGGGCCGAGCGCCGGTTGGATGGTTCGGGCGAGCGCCCCGCCTGCCAGAAGCCGCGCGAAGACCCATGCCCGTCCGGCTGGCGCTTCGCTAGCGACCCTTGAAGGGGTCGAAGTAAACGTCGTCGACGGTGAATGCCGCCCCAGCCCCGATCGGTGTGAGCCGGATCTGGTACGTGACAGCGCCGCTGTAGGCCGGTGCCGTCGAGGCGAGGATCGGCGTTGGCGTCCACGAGTTGGCGGCGGAGATCGTGCCGGCGGGATAGACGCCGCCCTTGACGAGGATGTCGACGCGAAGCTGCCCGCCGGCCACGCCGCTGTTCCGTGCGAAGAAGCGGACAACGCCGACGACTCCGGGCGCAGTCACGCATGCACTTGTGGCGGAGCTTCCTGGAGGGAGGTAGAGGGCGCGGCTGTCGGTGCTCTTGTTGACGTGGAAGGGCTCGTTGTCGTTCACCACTGCTGCGCCGCCGGAGAGCGTCCACGCTGGTTGGTTCGCCTCGAATGAACCGCCCGTCGCTGGCACGTACGGCCGCGCATCGCCCCAAGGCGTAAACGGATAGACGGTCGTGGGAGGGGGCGGGCAAGTCGCCGCGAGCGCGTCATCGGCACCGCCGACGTTCACGGAGAGCGCTGCGAAGCTGACAACGGCGGCGGCGGCGGCGATCCTGACGCGGTTCATTGCTCACTCCTCCTTTCGACTGTCCTGGTCTCATCGTCCGCCCCGGCGCCGCTGTCGCCTCCCCAAAGTGGGTGACCTCTCACCGTCGCCGCGTCCGTCGCGCCGCACGAACGGGGGACAGATCGGCCAGGACGGCAGCCGGCTGTTCGAGACCGGCTGGGGCACGTCGAAGTGGGCGCTGAACGGCTCGGGCTGGAAGCAGACGGTGCCGTTCCTCTACGGCGGCGGCGGCTTCACCGTCCTCAACGGCAGCCCGTACTTCGGCTTCCAGCGGCCGTTCTACCAGTAAGGCGTCGTGCCCGACTTCTCGCCGGTACGGCCCCGCAGGCGTCTACTACGGCGAGTACCGGATCGGCGGGACGAGCCTCTCCTCGCCGCTCTTCGCCGGCCTCCAGGCCGTCGCGCAGAGCAAGAATTGGAGCTACGGGCGGATCGGCTTCGCGAACCCGCTGATCTACCAGCTCTACCGGTCGAACCCGCGCGTGTTCTTCGACGTCACGCGCCAGGGCGACGCCGGCAACGTGCGGGCCGACTACGCGAACGCTCACGACCGGCCCCGGCTGGGACGACGTCACCGGCGTCGGCTCGCCGACCGCGCAGTACCTGAAGCTCCTCCCAGGCCACTAACAGGCCGAGAACTCAGACGGGGCGGACGGCCAGGAGCGGACGAGCGCGAGCCCTCTCCACCGGTTCGAGCCGGGGCTCGCCCGATGTGGTTGCCCGAAATGCGTGGGGTGTGCCCGATACTTGCGGCGGGTTGCCGCTGTTCGGGATCGGTCTCGCGGCGTTTGCGTACGCGTATGGGCTGGGACTGCTGCGCGGCCGTGCGGCGCGGGAGCGGGCGGTGTGGCGGGCGGTTTCGTTCTACGCGGGGTTGGGGGCGCTGGTTCTGGCGCTCGAGCCTCCGGTCGACCGGCTCGCGGACGAGCTGTTCTGGGCGCACATGCTGCTGCAGCTGATCGCGCCGCCGCTGATCGTGCTTGGAGCGCCGTTGATGCCGATCTTGCGGATGCTTCCAGCAGGCGGCCGCCGCCGCCTCTTCCGCTGGCTCTCCCGATCTGGCTGGGTCGCGCCTGCACGCGGGCTGGCTCGTTTCGTGGGGCGCCCGCTCGTGGCGTGGCTGCTATTCAACGGCGTCGTCCTTGGTTCGCATCTGCCGGTGCTGTTCGAGTTGGCGCTGCGGGACCGAGGGTTCCATGAGGGCGAGCACGCTCTCTTCGTCGGGTTGGGGCTCCTCTTCTGGTCGCGCGCGCTCGATTCGCCGCCGCTGCGCGCGCGGGTGCTCGGCGTCCGCCGGTTCGTGTTCTTCTTCTCTGCGGCGGCGAGCGAGTGGCTGCTGGCGCTCGCGATCCTGGCTGCGCACGGGCCGCTCTACGACCATTACGCGCAGCTGCTGCCGCGCCCGGAGCACCTGAGCACGCTCGCCGACCAGCAGTTCGGCGCCGGCCTGATGCTCGACCCGCTCGGCCCGCTCGCCCTCGCCGCCGCCTGGGCGTTGAAGGTTGTTCTCTCCCCGCCGGCTTCAGGCCGCCGGCGGACGCGGAGCCAGCATGCGTGCGTGGTTGCGCAGCCCGGGGACGCGGGCCTCGGGTGTTAGTGCCCGCTGGCGCGCGCAAGTGCCGCTGCGAGCGCCTGGAGCTGTCTCTGCCGCTGCGTGATCTGGCGATCGACCAGGGTCTTGTCGGCGACGGTCGGCTCGGTCCCTTCGCTGATCGCCTTCAGGAACGAGGGCGGCGTCAGCAGCCTGAGGCCGAGCGCCTGCGCGAGCGGCGCGAAGATGCTTTCCGAGGCGCCGACCGGCACGCCGGCGTAGTTGTGCCTGATCGAGGCGATCAAGCGCTTGTAGCGAGCCAGAGCCTGGGTCTCGAACCGGGCCTTTTGACTCCGGAAGTAGCCCGCGTCTTTCGGGTCGAGTCGCGAATAGTCGCGGACGATCGCGCCGATCACCTTCTCGACGTTCGGCGGCGAGTACCAGCGGTGCGGGTTGCCGCCCGACTTGATCCCGACCAGATCCCCGACCCGGAGCACGAGCCGGCCAGAAACGGGATTCGCGGCGATCAGCCTGTCCGCCCACGAGTCGTAGCCGATCCCGTTGACGAGCACCAGCTGCGCGCCCGCGATCCGGCGGGCGTCGACGGCGCTCGGCTCGTAGTCGTGCGGATCGGTCGCCGGGCTCGTGATCACGCTCTCGACCGCGACACGATCGCCTCCGAGCTGCGAGGCGATGCTGCCCCAGAAGTTCTCGGCGGCCACCACCCGCAGCCTGCCCGCCTCGGCTCCCGCCTGACCCGCCTTGGCCAGCACCAGCACAGCCGCCGCCAAACCCCCGACCGCGAGCAGCCTTCGCAGCTCCAGCATCCCGCCTCCCTTCCCGTCAGATCCAACCAGCTCGAGCTAACGATACTTATTCTCGTTAGATTGGGCGGGCGGCGGCGGAACAGCGGGGCCGTGCGCCCGTGGCCGCGAGGTTCGGAGCGAGAGAGCACGCTCGCGCCGGATCGCTCGCGTGACGCATCGTCGCGACGTGACCTAGCCTCAGGGCGTGTTCCTGAACATCCTCGTCGCCGTGGACGGCTCTCCGTCCTCGAGGCGGGCGCTCGAGCAGGCGGTCGACCTCGCGCGCCTCGGCAACTCGCTGCTGACGCTCCTCACCGTCGAGCCTCCGGTGGCGCCGGACGTCGCTCGTGCCGGCGTGAGCATGGAGGCGATGCGCGGTCAGCTGGAGGCCTGGTCCGCCCGCGTCCTCCAGGAGGCCAAGGAAGCGGTGCCGAACGAGCTTTCCGTACGCACGGTCCAGCGGCTCGGACACGCAGGCGAGGAGATCGTCGCCGAGCTCGACCGCGGAGGCTACGACCTGGTCGTGCTCGGCTCGCGACGCCGCGGCCGCGTCGTCGAAGGGCTCTTCGGCAGCGTCAACGGCTACGTCCACTTCCACTCGCGGGCCGCGGTGCTGTCCGTTCCCGCGTGACCGGGACGCGGCGCGGACGTGCGCGGATGCTCCAGCGGGAGGCGCGATGGTGGCGATGACGTAGCAGCGGCGGATGCGGACGCGCGATCGGCGGCCCGGGCGGCTCGGCCCGGTAGAAGCGCCGCTTGCCGAGCTCGATCAGCAGAAGGTAGACGACGATCATCCCTGCGACGGCCGCGAGGAAGCCCACGGGGAGGTGGACGAAGCCGAGCCTGTGCGCGAGCGGCGAGAACGGCAGCGCCACGGCCGCGGCGACGACGGCGATCGTCGACACGAGGAGCGGCTTGCTCGGGCGGCTGCGCAGGAACGGGACGCGGCGAGTCCGGATCGCGAAGATCACGAGGGACTGGGTCGCCAGCGACTCGGTGAACCAGCCCGAGCGGAAGAGCGTCGCGTGCGCGTGGAAGCCCCAGAGGATGATCGCGAAGGTGGCGAAGTCGAACAGTGAGCTGATCGGGCCGAAGAAGAGCATGAAGCGGCGGATGAGCTTGGTGTCCCAGTGGCTCGGCCGGCGCAGCTGCTCCTCGTCGACGTTGTCGGTCGGGATCGTCATCTCGCTGACGTCGTAGAGCAGGTTGTTGAGCAGGATCTGGGTCGGCAGCATCGGCAGATAGCTGAGAAACAGGGACGCGGCGCCGGCGCTGAACATGTTCCCGAAGTTCGAGCTGGTCCCCATCAGCACGTACTTGATCGTGTTCGCGAAGATCCGGCGGCCCTCGCCGACTCCGGTGGCGAGGATGGCGAGGTCCTTGTCGAGGAGGACGATGTCCGCGGCGTCCTTGGCGACGTCGGTCGCGCTCTCGACGGAGATGCCGACGTCCGCGTCGTGGAGCGCGACCGCGTCGTTGACGCCGTCGCCCAGGAAGCCGACCGTCGAGCCGAGCTGACGCTGCGCCCTGATCACCCTCGACTTCTGCTCCGGCGTCACGCGCGCGAAGATCGTCGTCCCAGGCAGCGCCTCCGCGAGTGCCGCGTCGTCGAGCCGCTCGAGCTCCGCTCCGGTGAGCGTGCCGCGCACGTCGAGGCCGAGGTCGCGGCAGACCTTCTCGGCCACGCGGTCGTTGTCGCCGGTGATCACCTTCACCTCGACATCGAGCGCGCGCAGGCGTTCGAGCGCAGCCGCGGCGTCCGGCTTCGGCGGGTCGAGGAAGCAGAGGAAGCCCGCCAGCGTCAGGTCGCGCTCCTCGCCGTCCGACAGGCCCGTCCGGCCGTCGCCGGGGCGAGTGGCGACCGCGACGACGCGGCTGCCGGCGGCGAACTGCTCGTCGAGGACCGCCCGAGCATGCTCCGGGAGCTTGCGGCACCTGTCCAGGACGAGCTCGGGCGCGCCCTTGACGATCACCTCGCGCCTGCCGCCCGGCCCGTCGACGAGCGCGGAGGCGAGCCGGCGCTGGTAGTCGAACGGGCGCGTCGCGAGCCGCGTGAATCCGGAGAGATCGGTGGCGCTGCCCGCCTCCCACAGCGCCTGGTCGAGCGGGTTGCCGCTCACGACGCGGCCGTTGCTGACGACGGCGTCGTTACACAACAGCCCCGCACGAAGGACGTCCGCCGACGTCGAGCCGTTCACGTCGAGGGCTGCGGCGAAGGTGATTCGCCCTTCGGTGAGCGTGCCGGTCTTGTCGGTGAAGAAGACCTCGATGTTCCCGAGATCCTCGATCGCGACGAGCCGCTTGACGATCACCGATCGCTGCGCGAGCCGCTTGGCGCCGGTGGACAGGCTCACCGTCACGATCGCCGGCAGGAGCTGTGGGGTGAGCCCGACGGCGATCGCGAGCGCGAACAGCACCGAATCGAGCACCGACCGGCCGAGCGCGACGTTGACCACGAGGATCGTCGTCGCCAGCACCGCCGTGACGCGGACGAGCAGGAGCGAGAACGCCCGCAGGCCGAGCTGGAACGCCGTCTGCGGCTGCCGCTCGCCAAGCTGCAGTGCGATTTCCCCGAACGCCGTCCCGCCGCCGGTCTGGACCACGACGCCCGCCCCCTGCCCCGTCCTCACGACGGTGCCCATGAACGCGCACGACGGCAGCTCGAGCGGCCCGGCCGGCTCCGTCGCCGGCTCGGCCTGCTTCTCGGCAGGTAGCGACTCGCCGGTCAGAACCGCCTCGTCGCACTCGAGCGCGTGGGCCTCGAGGAGCCGGAGGTCGGCCGGGATCACGTCGCCGACGCCGAGCCGGACGACGTCTCCGGGGACGAGCTCCGTCACGTCGACCTGCAGCTGCTCGCCGCCGCGGAGCACGAGCGCCGTGTGGCGAAGTTGCGAGTGCAGCGCCTCCACCGCCCGCTCGGAGCGGTACTCGTTGAGGAAGCCGAGCCCAATGCTCAGCCCGCTGATCAGGAAGATGATCAGCGCGTCCGTTCGCTCGCCGACGATCGCGGACGTCAGGGCCGCCGCCAGTAGGAGGAGCAGCAGCGGATTGCGCAGCTGCCGCACGAGGACCGCCAGCGGACGCGCTCCGTGGCTTCGCAGTGCGTTCGGTCCGAACGCCTGCAGCCGCTGCCGAGCCTCGACCGCCGTCAGCCCGTCCGCGCTCGACCCGAGCGCTCGGAGGACGTCGTCGATCGGCAGGCACGCGGCCCCGGGCAGCCCGAGCGAACGGCTCTCGGGCGCCAACCCGGCAGGCCCGCTCATGGCTCGTACTGCGTCATCGCGGAAACCTCCGGACGGGCGTCCGCGACCGTACCGATGCCGCCGCCGACGGCCTGGGGCAGCATCGTTTCGCGATCCGACGAAGGGAGGAGCAATGGCACGGACGAACATGCCGAGCCGCGCGACGGTCGGCGATCTGATCGTGATCCTCGGACACCGCGTCGGCGACGCCCGGCGCACGGGCGAGATCCTCGAGGTACTTGGCGAGCCCGGGCACGAGCACTACCGCGTGCGCTGGGACGACCACGAGAGCATCTTCTACCCCGCCGAGGGCGACGCCGCCGTCGAGCATCGCAAGGACTGAGTGGCGACGGCGGAGCAGGTCGAGGCCGAGCTGCTCGGTCCTGCCGCCGTCCGCGGATCGGGCACCCACGGCGGCCTCGCCGCGGGCCATCGACCCGGACATCTCGATCAGGGCCGTCCCCCCTGCTGCGCCGGCGTGCGGCCGGACCGAAGCGATGGGCGCCGGCGTCACCGCCGAGGCTCGATCCGCTTCACCGTCATGTAGCGGGCGAGGTCGCGAGCGTGGAGAGGGTCGCGGGCGCCTCTCCACGTTCAGCCGAGGAACGCGGCCGCTCGGAGCGCCTCGCTCACGGGTCCACCGCCCGCAGGGGTAGCACGACCATCAATCGCTCGCTCTCGGGATCGAGAGCGCGCACGGCAGCCACCGGCACCGCAACGAGCTGTCCACCCGGGCGCGGGCGAACCCGGAGGACGGCCGGCTCGCCCTCCCCCTTGACGATTTGCTCGACGATGCCGAGATGGCCGTCGGCCGTGTCGACGAGGAACCCGACGCATCGGCGCAGCCAGTAATCGGCGCTCCAGAGCGCCGCTTCAGGTTCGAGGATGCCAATGCCCATGGCCGAACCTCCTGTTCGCTTCCCCGATCGTCGCGCGGTCGCCGACCGCGCGCATCGGGGTAGCCGGCAGCGACGCTACGGGTTCTCCCGCGACGTCGACGTCCTCGACGCGGTGCCCCGCGATCGCCACCGGGTTCGACTCGGCCGAGGAGACGAGCAGGAAGTCGTCGCAACCGCCGTCGTCGAGGTCCTCCAGCACGACCCGTGATCCGAGCGACACCGTCCGGCCGGACGCTCGACCGGCGCTCGCGCCTTCGAGCGGCGCTCTTCGAGCGGATGGGCGCCGAAGGTTCGGCACCGTCAGCAGCGCAGTCGCCGAGGTGCTCGCTCGAACTGACGGCGAGATGGCCCTCACGGACATCCGCAGAGAGGTCGAGCAGGTGCTTTGGCGGCAGGGTCTCCGCTTCTCAGTCTCCGACTATCTGCGCCGGCGGTCGACGGGACCGAGGCCGCTCTTCGAGCACACGCGCCATGGCCGCTACCGCCTGCGGCGGCGATGAGGGGGGCGGTGCTTTTCGACGTGCGTCCGTTCGCGAGCAGGCGACGGCGCGGTCCTCGTCAGTAGTCGGGCTGCAGCCGCGCACATCGGCGGCCTGTGTTTTCGTGCGGCAGGAACGCGCCGGCGTTGCGCAAGCGGTCGAGGCGGTTTCGGGCGGTCTCGAGCGGAGGGGCCTGGCCGTCGGCGCAGGACTTGACTCACTCGCAGTCGGGGGCATAGGATCCCCGCGCCTAAGACAACTATGGACAACTGATGAGTAGCAGAGACGTCCATCGGCTGTCGCGGAGCGACCGAGGAGGACAAGGATGGGATCGATGAGGCTCAGGCGAGGCGTCGTCCTCGTCGCGGGTAGCGCAACCGCCGCCGTGCTGACGCTCACAGCCGTCGCGACCGCTGCGCGAGGCACGGCTGGCGTGAAGGTCGGTTCCGGGACTGCGTCCGCGACCAGGAGCGTATGCGGCCTCGGCAACGGGAAGAAGGCGACGGGCAAGCCGATCAAGCTCGAGGGCATGTTCACGCTCGTGCCCGGCATCGACTTCACGCCCGTGGGCAGGATCGCGAACGCCTACTTCAAGTGCGTGAACGACAACGGCGGTATCAATGGACGGCCGATCAGTTACAAGATCTATACCGAGCAACTGAAGCCGGACGGCGATGCGGCGCTCGCGCGGAAGATGGTCGAGCAGGACAAGGCCGTCGGGATCGTCGGGAACACCAGCCTCATCGACTGCACGGTCGACAGCAAGTACTACCAGCAGAAGGGGTACTTCCTGATCATCGCAGGCGTTCCCGGCGAGTGCTTCGGGTCACCGAACATCGCACCGGTGAACATGGGGCCGCGCTATAGCGACATCGGGGCGGCCCAGGCGCTCATCCGCCACGGAGCGAAGACGATCGTGATGAGCTCGGGAATCACGCCGATCGCCGAGTACGCGAACGGCGGTGCGATTCTCGTGGCGAAGAAGGCGGGAGTGAAGGCGGTCAACGACCTCGAGCCTTTCCCGATCACCGACCCGAACTCGGACATCGTGAAGATGTACCAGGAGGCCGGCCCGGGCGGCGGAATCATCCTGAACTACACGCCCGAGACGGCGCTACCGCTGATGAAGGCGGCCGAGGCGCAAGGCATCGCGGACAAGGTGTTGTGGGGCTCGTCCACCCCGATCGCGAACGAGTACACGGCGACTCATGTGGACCAGAACCTCTGGAACTCCAAGAACCTGTTCATCAATTCGGAGTTCTCGCTGCTGACCGGCAACGGGCCGGACATGCAGCTCTATCGCGCGATCACGAAGAAATACGAGCATTCGATCGCGATCCAGAGCTTCGGCCAGATGGGCTTCATGGTCGGCAAGTTCGTCACGGCGGCGCTGCTCAGCATCAAGGGCCCGGTGACCAAAGAGTCGTACAACGCGGCAGTTCAGGACCTGAAGAACCAGAAGACGGACATGCTCTGCAAGCCGTGGTACTTCGGTCACGGCCTGCGGGCCCACATCCCGAACAACTGGGACATCACGGTCTCCTACGACCACGGCAAGGTCGTGCAAACCGAGCCGTGCTTCCAGATCGCCGCAGTCGATCGAGGTCTCACTGCAGCAAGGGCTGCGGAGAAGAAGTTCAAGCTGAACACCGGATAGCTCCCCCGACGCGGCCCCGTGCCCTCCTCCGGGGTCCGCACTGCCATCACAGCCTGGCGGGGTTCTGGCCTTGCCCCCGCCAGGCTCCTGTGGCGGACGTCGCGTCGGCGCTCCTCGCGCGCGGCTCGCAGGATCACGTCCTCCCGCCTGACTCACGGGTACTCCTCCAGAAGTCCTGCGGCGGGCCGCTCGAGGCGCCCGAGCTCGAACGGACCTACCGCGTCGCGACCCTGGACGACGACGCGGACGAGATCGAGCGCCGCGCCGTCGAATTCGCCATGTCGAGCTGCAAGTCGCCCGCGACGCGCGAGCGGGAAACGGCGAACTCGTGCTCCGTGCGAGGCGCGTCCCATCCGAGGACAGGCGCGATGAGTGCGGCGATTGCCTCCGCCGCCGCGAGGCCGTGATCGGGAGTCTCGATCGCGATGCGCGTCCGTCGAGCGAGGACGTCTTCGAGATCCAGGGCGCCCTCGTGCGTCACGGCGTACAGCGCCTCCGCCCGGAGATACCCTGGTGCGCCGGCGATCGGGTCGAGGAGCGACAGGTCGCGTTGGGCGGGCGCGACGACCTCGGGCAGGAGCGTTCCGTAGCGACCGAGCAGGCGGCCATCGCGGAGCTTTCCGGAGGCGCCGTCGGGCTCGCCGGCGCCGACGAGCGGCAGCTCACGCGTCGCGGACGGTGCCGCTCCCGGTACGGCAGCGCTCACGGCATCTCTGGCCATCACCCGGTAGGTCGTCAGCTTGCCGCCGAGGACGACGACGAGACCGTCGTCGGATCGGACGACCGCGTGCTCTCGGGAGAGCCTGGTCGTGCGAGCGTCTCCGCCGTCGACGAGCGGTCGGATACCCGCGTAGCCCGCACGGACGTCGGTCAGCTCCAGCGGCTCCGCGAGGACGCGGTTCGCTTGGGCGAGCAGATAGCGCGCGTCGTCGCTTGTCGCTCTCGGCTGCGTGCCGGGCTGATTCCAGGGCGTGTCGGTCGTGCCGAGCAGCCAGTGCCCGTTCCAAGGAAGCACGAAGAGGACGCTGTCCGGCGTTCTCGTCACCACCGCGGCGCCGGAGGAGATGCGATCACGCGGCACGAGAATGTGCGCACCCTTGGACGGCGCGGCTCGCGTCAGCTTCCGAGCCCCGACTCGCTCCTGAAAGAGCTCCGCCTCCGCCCCGACCGCACAGATCACATGCCTGGCTCGGATGCTCAGCTCCTCGTCAGTCAGGCGATCGATCGCCCGGACGCCGGACACGCGACCGGAGGCGCGTCGAAGACCGTGTACTTCTACACGCGACGCGACGAGAGCTCCCAGCGACGCAGCCGTTCGCGCCAAGGTCAGTGTCAGCCGAGCATCGTCGACCATCGCATCCCAGAACTCGAAGGCGCCGGCGAGGCTCGGTTTCAACCCGGGAGCGATCGAGCGGAGGTGCTGCCGGCCGAGCCAGCGCGCGGCAGGGAGAGGGGTGCCCCGACCTGCCAGGCCGTCGTAGAGCCAGAGACCGCCTCGAACGTACGCGGCGTCGAGGCCACGGCGCCGTACTGGATAGAGGAAGCGGACAGGCGAGACGAGATGCGGGGCGTTCTCGAGCAGCACGGCACGCTCGTGGAGGGCTTCGCGAACCAACCGGAACTCCCGCTGCTCGAGGTAGCGGAGGCCACCGTGGACGAGCTTCGAGCTCCGACTAGAGGCACCGGAGCCGAAGTCGTCTCGCTCGAGGAGCGCCACCGAGAGTCCGCGCGAAGCGGCGTCCACGGCAATCCCGCATCCGACGACTCCGCCCCCGACGACGGCCACGTCGACGACTCCGCCGACCGCGGACGCGATTGCCTCGCGTCGTGTGTCCAGACTCAGCCGGGAAGAAGCCACCTTGTACATTATTGACCATCTATGGTCGATACGGGACAATTATCGATCCGCGCGCGGAACGCGGATACGCTTACAGCGAGATGCCGCTGCCTACGAACGCCGCGCGGAGCAGGCTGCAGCGGCGGCATGACCCGCGACCGCTACACGTCCAGATCGCCGACCAACTCAGGGAGCTCATCCTCACCGGGGAGTGGCCGCCGCACCATCGGCTTCCGCCGGAGCACGAACTTTCAGAACTCCTTGGCGTTGCGCGCGGCACGCTCAAGCGCGGACTCAGGACGCTCGCCGACGAGGGGATGCTCGTCCAGGTGCAGGGGCGGGGAACCTTCGTGACGTCCGGAGCGCTGCGCCGAACGGTGGAGCACGACCGGCTTTCCCTCGCAGAGGCGCTACAGATGCATGGGATGAGCTTCTCGACCTCGGTGCAAGCGCACGATCAGGTCGAGGCGCAGCCTCCCATCGCCGAGCACCTGACGCTCGCTCCTGGCTTGAATGTCTTCCGGCTCGCCCGCGTGCGCCACGCCGACGACGTGCCTGTCGCGTATTTCGTGAACTACGTCCGAACCGACCTCTGCCCTGACTTCACCAACGAGGAACTGACGCACAAGTCTCTCTACGCCCTGATCGAGGCCGCGTGCGGCAAGCGCGTCGCAACAGGCCGTAGACGCCTCGAGGCGCGGGCGGCCGACGCCGACCTGGCCGAGCTGCTCGAGACGCCTGTCGGAACCGCGTTGCAGTACTTCGAGCAAGTCACGTACCTCGAGGACGGACGGCCGGTCGAGTACTCCGAGGTCTGGATCCGCAGCGACCGCGTGAAGCTCCAGTTCATCGTCGGCGAGCAGTCGCCTCTCGGCACCGGCTAATAGCCGCCCGCCCAGCGGGTGAGGACTCGACCGCCCCGAATCAAACAGACCCGCCATCGGCTGGACCGACGAGAGGAGCGACTCAGGCTTCCGCGCGCCAACGACAGGTGCCGGCACCAGGGCGCGGCCGGGCTCGGCGCCGGCGTGCGAGCTGGCGGCCCGGCTTGGCCTTGAGCGGAGGCTGTCGCGCGGGTTGGTGCAACCGGTTCAAGCGGCGGCCGCGCCACGACCCGGGCCGGATCGTTGTCGATCTGGCGACGGCGCTGATGATGCCGGCGACTGCGTCTCCGATCGCGGCGCGCTCGCCGACCAGCCTGACCTGTTCGGCCGGGTCGCTTCGCACTCGACGGCGAGCCGGCCGCGTCATCCCCGAACCGCTCGAGGCGCTGGGCGAGCTACTCGCTTGAGAGGGTTTGACTCGCGTCGCAGGGCCGCAGAGTTCTTCCCTGCAAAACGGGGGGATCCAACGAGAGATCGAGCGGGTGCTCAACGGCCCCGTATCGCTTCTCCGTAGCCGACTACCTCCGAGTCCGCTCACACCGCGAAAGGCCGCTGTTCGTTCGAACGCGGCCTGGCCACTACCGGTTGCGGTCGCCCAAGGAGCCTCGCGACCGACCTCGGCCGACGGCTTACACGGCGCTGACACGCGCACCCCCGCCGGGAGGTCGCCGCCTCGTGAAGGCGGCGAGCACCGCCTGCTGCAGCAGACGCCGTAGCGCGACGCGGCCCCCGCGACGGTCGTTGTTGGCGCGCGCCAGCCCGTGGACCCCGTCCGCCTGGAATTCGGTGATGTCGGAGGGTGGGGTCGCCCAGCTGTGTCTCGCTCCCGGTGCGCGCCCACATCAGGGGGGCCAGCAGTTCGGCGACCCGATCCCGTCCCAGTCGGCGTCGCGCCACCACGCCTGCCGCTTGTCGCCGTCTCGCAGGCTGTTCCCTTTGTCGACGCGACGGGTTATCGTCCGTCGGAGTCGTTTCGCTGACGTTGACGGAGAGGGGAGGGGTTTGTGGCTAAGGAGCAGATCTGGCGACGACGGCGTTGGCTGCTGACGCTGGCGGGGTCGGTGGCAGTCGTCGGCGCCGCGGGCGGCGTCGCGCTGGCGACCATTCCGGACGGTGCGGGCGTGGTGCATCTCTGTTACGCGGTGCCGAACGGCAACCTGCGCGTCGTCGATCCGGCGTCCACGAAAAGGGACGCGCAATCGTGCCGGAACGACGAGAAGGCGCTCGCGATCAACCAGCAGGGGCCGACGGGACCGACCGGCCCGCAGGGGCCGACGGGTGCGACAGGCCCGACGGGACCGACCGGCCCGCAGGGGCCGACGGGTGCGACAGGCCCGACCGGGCCGACCGGCCAGCAGGGGCCGACGGGGCCGACGGGGCCAACGGGTCCGACCGGCCCGTCGACGGGCCCGGCCGGCGGCGATCTCGCCGGCTCGTATCCGAATCCCACGATCGGCGTGCTGCCGCACATCCGCGCAACCGCCACGAACGTCCAGTCGTTCCCGAACGGGGCTCAGGTGCTCGTCAACCTCGATCAGTCGGTCACGGCCTCCGGCGCCACCTTCGACAACAGCACCGACAAGGTGACGATCAACCGCTCCGGCATCTACCTGGTCATCGGTGAGTTGCTGTGGGCGCCCAATGCGAACGGCTTCCGGCTGCTGACGATCGATTCCGACCAGCACGGCGAGATGGCGGCGGACAGCCGCGGGGCTGTCAACGGCCTGGAGACCCTGCAGACGGTGAGCACGATCGCAGCGCTCTCCGCCGGCAACAACGTCTGGATCGCGGGCGGGCAGACCAGCGGCGGCAGCCTCTCGAGCGCACCGTTCAACGGCCGCGGGGCCGCAATCGACGTCCAGTGGCTCGGGCCGGTGGAGTCGTCACAGCAGGCGTCTACTGCGACGCTCTCGAAGCCGCAGGTCAGGCTCGGGGCGGGGTAACCCGGCCGGACAGGGGGAGCCCCGTGACAAGCGGGGCTTCTCCTGCGCCCGAACCCGAGGGAAGAGCTACTCCAAAGCATCGTCCGCTTCCGCGGCGTCGACTATCCAGGCCGCCACCAGCCAGTTGCACGCGCTGCTGGTGGTTGCCGGCGCGTCGGCCGCCGGATGTCGCGCAACATCCCGGGCTACGAAGCGTACGGGATCGGCCTGAACGGCTCGGTACCGGAGCCGATGGGCATCTTCCTGACGACGGCTCCCGCCTGACTGACCGACGCTGCGCGGGAGCCGCGGACTGAGCGACGCGGCGAAGCCGGTATCCCTCGCGGCAGTGGAGCGAAGCAGCCGGCGGGGCTCCCCAGCCGACTTTCCGCGCCGCACTGGAGGCGCGTAGGGCGCCGGACCGGTCCGCGCTCAGCGGGGCTAAGGAATCGCGCGCGCGTGTCCGCGGATGAAGCCCCACGGGTCGTGCCGCGGCGGCCCCTTGCCCGGCGCCCAGGGCGGCGGGAAGGGCTGCAGCGCGTCGATGAAGGCGCATTGCATGTCGTGATAGTTGGTGGTCGTGCCGATCTGGTCGTCGAGCGTGATCATCGGCTCGGTGCTCGTGTTGTACCGGGGCCACGCAGGCAGTCCTGTCCCGTTCGGGTTGCCGGTCTTGGCGAAGTTCGTCCAGTAGCTCGTTAGCTGTGCCGCGAATGCCTGCTCTGCCGCGGTCATCGTGTGGGCCGGGTCGAGGCCGAAGGGGTCGTAGCCCCAGAGGAACGGGTCCTCGAGGACGTGGCTCGCCCGGAACTGCGACCAGAACGGGTCGTCCTCGTAGCGGTGCGTGTACAGGTACCGCCAGACCGGCGCGTGCACGGTGTTCGCGAGGCGGCGCGTCGAGCAGCCGCGGACGGCGTCGGTCTGCGCCGCGATCACGGACCAGAGCAGCGAGTCGTACGAGCCCGGCGGGTACAGGCTGCGGCCCTGTTGCGCGTTGTCGGGCCCGAAGATCGCGAGCGTGTCGTGCTCGTAGGCGCTCTGCGTCTCGTCCTGGAACGGGTAGAAGCCGCCGGAGTCCTCCTCGCGGTCGAAGCCGATCAGGAGCGGCACGGTGCTCCGCTCGGCGACGAGCTGGATCACGGGTTTCGGCAGTACGGTGCCGCCGACGGTCGGGCCGACGTCCCCGGGGCCGTTCGCGATCACGAGCCGGTCGGCGGGCAGCGCCCGCATGCAGGCGACGACGTCCGCGGCGCTCGAGCAACCGACCCTCTGCGCGAGCAGCGTGCCTGCGAACTCCGCGTCCTTGACCGTCGAGTACTGGCCGGTGACCGACCAGTACGAATCCCCCTGCACGGCCGCCCTCGCGATGAGTCCCTGCGAGAGCGGAGACGCCATCAGCGCCGCGGTGTCGAAGGAGCCCGCGGACGAGCCGAACAGTGTCACGTTCGCCGGGTTGCCTCCAAACGCGGTGATGTTGTCGTGCACCCAGCGCAGCGCCGCGAGCTGGTCGAGGTTTCCGTACTCGCCCGACGCGCCCTGCTCCCTGGTCAGGCCGGGCAGGCCGGTGAAGCCGAAGACGCCGAGCCGGTACGCGACCGTGACGACGATCACGCCCCGGTCCGTGAACGCGGGCGCGTCCTCGTACGGGACACCGAAGAAGTTGCCACCCGGATGCAGGTGCACCATCACCGGGAGGTTCGACCTCGCGCTCGCCGAGCTCGGCACGAAGACGTTGAGGTAGAGGCAGTCCTCCGAGCCGACCGTGGTCGTGTCACTGTCGAGCTGGATGCAGGGCTGCGCGAACTGCGTCGCGTCACGCGTGCCGGACCAACTCGTTAGCGCCGCAGGCGGCCGCCAGCGAAGAGCCCCGACCGGCGGCGCCGCATAGGGCACTCCACGCCACTCCTTTTCAGAGCCGACCAGCACTCCCTGCACAGCGCCGCTCGTCGTCTGCACGACGAGCGTTGGCGGAGCGGCCCCGCCCGCCGAGCACAACGCCCCGACGACAGCCGCAACGAGGATGAACGACCAAAACCGTGCCATCGACGAGCGACCCTACGCCGAGAACGTGACGGCCGCAACCCCTCCCCCAACCGCCCACTCCGGCGCGGGTGCAACAAGCACGGCGTTTCGACCGATCGGAGCTGCAGCACGTTGTCAAATCGGCAACGAGAGTGGGGGCGGGAGGATTCGAACCTCCGAAGGCTGAGCCAACGGGTTTACAGCCCGTCCCCTTTGGCCGCTCGGGAACACCCCCGGGATGCCGGATTGTAGCCACGCCGCTGCTCTACGATGGGCGCGTGACGCGGGTCGACGTCCTCGTGGTCGGCGCGGGCCCCGCGGGCTCGACGGCTGCCCACCGGCTCGCGACGGCGGGGGCGAGCGTTCTCCTCGTCGACCGCGCTCGGTTCCCGCGCGACAAGCCGTGCGGTGGAGGGCTGACGATGCGAGCCATCCGGGAGCTGCCGGTCTCGGTCGAGCCGGTCGTCGAGCACGTCGTCGACCGGATGGCGTTCCGGCTGCGCTACGGGCGCTCGTTCGAGCGCGGCGGGCGGCGGCCGTTGATCCTGATGACGCAGCGGCGCCGGCTCGACCACTACCTCGTGGAGCAGGCCGCCGCGGCGGGCGCCGAGTTCCGTGACGGGGTGAAGGTCGCGGACCTCGTGCAGGAGGCCGACGGCGTCCGCGCGAACGTGGGCGGCGAGCCCGTCGAGGCTTCCGTGCTGATCGGCGCCGACGGCGCGAACGGCGTCGTCGGCCGGGCGCTCGGGCTCGGCGCCGAGCCGGCGTACGGTGTCGCGTTCGAGGGGAACGTCGCCTACGGTGCGGCCGATCGCGACCGGTACCGCGGTCTCGCCCTGATCGAGCTCGGGACCGTTCCCGGCGGCTACGGCTGGGTGTTTCCGAAGGGCGACCACGTCAACGTCGGCGTCGGCGGCTGGGAACACGTCGGGCCGACGCTTCGCGAACGGCTCCGCGAATTGTGCGCACGGCACGGCATCCGGGACAGCGCCGTCGAGCGTCTGCGCGGCCACCGGCTGCCGCTTCGCCGGCCCGGTGCCGCGCTCGCGAGCGGGCGCGCGGTCGTCGTCGGCGACGCGGCCGGTCTCGTCGACCCGATCTCGGGCGACGGCATGTACGAGGCGTTCGTGAGTTCGCGGCTCGCGGCCGAGGCCGCGCTCGAGGTGCTCGGCGGCCGCGCGGCGAGCCTCGAGGCGTATGCCCGCGCCGTCCAGGAGCGGCTCGGCCCGATGGCGGCGGCCTCGTGGGACGCGAAGATCGCCTTCGACCGGTTCCCGCGGCTGACGTTCGCCCTCGCCGGGGCGCCACTCGTCTGGGGCGTCGTCGAACGGATCCTCTCGGGCGAGCTGAGCCATCCCGGCGCCGCGCGCGGCCCGGCGCGAGCGCCGCTGCGCGCGATCGAGGCACTCGCCCGGGCGGTCGGCGCGCCCGGCGCCGGCTACAGGCTCGAAGCCCGGGCCGCGTAACGCCCAGGGACGAACCGGCGGGGTCCCCTCGTCGTCCGTGGGCATGACCCGTGGCCTGCCACGGCTCGAACGGCCGGCGGTCCAAATCCCTGAGCTCAGGGATTCTCCCGGGCGCGGATCCCCCTACGGTGCGACCAGGTTCACCTAGGGGTCATCGAGGGAGGTCACCTTGCGCCGTTCGCTCTTGCTCGCCTGTGCTTCGCTTGCCGCAGTTCTCGCCGTCGTCTCCGGAGCCGTGGGAACGACCGCCAGCCGGTCCGCCGTCATCGTCATGCTCAAACGGCCCGCGACGGCTCCGGTCGTCAGCTCCGTCGTCGGCAAGGCCGGCGGCATGCCGATCATCCGACGCTTCCACACGATCGACGGGTTCGCCGCGCGTGCGACGAAGGCCGAGGTCCGCGCGCTCCGGAACGATCCACGGGTGCAAGGTGTCTATCCCGACGCAATCGTCCGGCTGGAGGAGTCGGACGCGAAGACCTCCTTCGGCGTCTCGCAGGCCCGGATCGAGATCCCGGGTCTCACCGGCAACGCGGACGGCGATCCGACCACCTACTCGAAGAACGACATGGTCGTGGCAGTCCTCGACAGCGGCATCGACACGACCCATCAGGACTTCGCGAACGGCAAGCTGCTCGCCTTCAAGGACTTCGTCAACGGCCAGACCGCGCCGTACGACGACAACAGCCACGGCACGCTCGTCGCGTCGATCCTGACCGGGGAGGGGAACGGCCACTTCCAGGGCGTCGCGCCCGGCGCTGCGCTCGTCTCCGTCAAGGTGACCGCCGCCGACGGCGTCGCGAACCTCGACAACGAGATCGCCGGCCTCGACTGGGTGATCGCGAACAAGGCTCTCTACAACATCCGCGTCGTCAACATGTCGCTCGGCACGCCGGGCTGCTGGGGCGCCGCCGAGCCGGTCGAGCAGGCGGTGGCCCGCGCGGTCGCCGCCGGCATCGTCGTCGTCGCCGCGGCCGGGAACGGCGGGCCCGGAACGTGCACCGTGAAGCTCCCCGGGGCGGCACCGGACGCGATCGCCGTCGCGAACATGGCCGACACGGGCGCGAGCGGCTTCTACCTCTCGCCCGATTCGAGCCGCGGCCCGACGGCCGACGGCCGGATCAAGCCCGACATCAGCGCGCCCGGCGTGAACATCGGCGGGGCGGTCTTCGGCACCGGCAACGGCTACGACTTCGCGAGCGGCACGAGCATGTCGAGCCCGTTCGTGGCAGGGGTCGTCCTGCTCATGCTCCAGGAGAACCCGTCGCTGACGCCGGCGCAGGTGAAGTCGATCCTGATGTCGACGGCGGTCGACTGGGGCCGCGGGGGCGACGCAACCGTCCCCGGTTCGACCGGGCCGGACATCGACTACGGCGCGGGCCGGCTCGACGCCTATGCGGCCCTGAAGGCTGCGGGCGCACCCCTCAACTCGCCGCCGCCGTCGCCGCCGCACGTGACGCTCGAAGGCACGATCGACACCGCCGGCGGCAGCTGGCAGAAGCAGCTCGTCGTCAGCGGCTCCGCTCCGCTCGCCGCGACGATGATCATCCCGAACGCCGACCCGTCGACGAAGAACCTCGACCTCGCACTGCTCGACTCGAGCGGCAACACGCTCGCGACGTCCACCACCACCTCGCGTGAGGAGCGGATCAGCTACGGACTTCCGGCCGGCGTCTACGTGCTCAAGGCGACGTCGGTGCAGGGGACGGGCGACTTCTTCATCGACGTCTCGGGGGCGACCGTCGCGAAGCCGCCGGCGCTGACGCTGCCAGGCGACATGACCGTGAACGCGACGTCGCCGTCCGGCGCAGCGGTCACCTACACGGTCACGGCGAATGACGCCGCGGGCAACTCGCTCACGCCGACCTGCTCGCCCGCATCCGGGTCGACCTTCCCGGTCGGCGCGACGCCCGTGTCCTGCTCGGCCACGGACGGCAACAACCTGCAGTCGACCGGCTCGTTCTCGGTCACCGTGAAGCCCTACCAGGCGCCGCCGACGCTGACGCTACCGGCGAACATGACCGTCAACGCGACGTCCTCTTCGGGCGCCGCGGTCACGTACACCGCGACGGCGAAGGACGGCTCCGGGAACGCGCTCACGCCGTCGTGCTCGCCGGCGTCCGGCTCGGCCTTCCCGATCGGGACGACGACCGTGTCCTGCTCTGCCACCGACGGGAACGGCGTGAAGACGACCGGCAGCTTCACGGTCACCGTCAGGTCGACGTCGACGCGGCCGCCGACGCTGACGCTGCCGCCGACGAGCTCGGTCGACGCGACCTCGCCGGCCGGTGCGGTCGTGACCTACACCGTCTCGGCGAAGGACAGCGCGGGGCAGAGCCTGACGCCGACCTGCCTCCCGGCCTCGGGCTCGACGTTCCCGATCGGAGCGACCTACGTCAGCTGTTCCGCGAGGGACGCGGCCGGGCTGACGACGTCGGGTCGCTTCCTCGTCAACGTGAGGAGCGCGTTCCGCCAGCTCCTCAACCTGGATGCACTGATCAGGAGCTACGGGACGAAGTCGTCCGAGAGGTACCTGATCCACGACGTCGACCTTGCCGCCTGGAACGTCTACTGGGGGTACAAGACGAACGCGTGCAGCCTGCTTCGCGACTTCGTCGGGCTCCTCTCGAACTCCTACTACGTCCAGCGCGACTACTCGTCGACGCAGCGCGACGCGCTGAGGGCGAACGCGGCGAGGATCATGGCGGTCATCCCGTGCTGACCGCCTGGGGCCCCGTCGAGCCCGATCGTGGGGGAGCCGTCCGGCTCCCCCACGAGCCCACCGGTCAGCTCGCCTGGCTGAAGCTGCTGTTCGGCCCCTCCAGGCCGGCCGTCCGCGAGCAGCCGGTGGATCGGCGGCGGGCCGGGCGGCCCGCGCTGTACCTCGTCAAGAGCGGCTGATCCGGCCGCCTCGCGAAATTCGTCCGGACACGGGCTAAAGAGCGCCACCCCGGATGCCGATCCAGGGGCTGTTCAATGGACCTCGACGGCGTTCTTCTGCGTGCGGTCTCGATGGGTGCGAGCGATGTGCACCTCAAGCTCGGCCAGCCGCCCGTGGTCCGCCGCGACGGCGATCTGGAGCGGCTCGCCGACGTGGCGCCGCTGACCGAGGACGACCTGTCGCAGGTCCTCTTCGACATCACGGCGCGGCAGACGACGAAGCGGGTCGAGTTCGAGCACACGGGCGACCTCGACCTCGCCTACATGCTCGGGAACACCGCACGGTTCCGCGTCTCCGGGTTCCGGCAGCGGGGAGCGACCTCGTTCGCCCTGCGCCTGATCCCGGACGTCGTCACGAGCTTCGACGACCTGCGGCTGCCCGGAGGCGTCAGGCGCCTCGCCGAGGAGCGGCAGGGGATCGTGCTCGTCACGGGCGCCACCGGCTCCGGCAAGACGACGACGATGGCCGCGATCGTCGACCACGTCAACCGGACCCGCCGGCACCACATCGTGACGATCGAGGATCCGGTCGAGATCCTCCATGCCGACCGGCAGTGCATCGTCAGCCAGCGCGACGTCGGCGACGACACGAGCTCCTACCTCGAGGCCCTGCGGCGCGCGCTGCGCCAGGACCCGGACGTGCTCGTGATCGGCGAGTTGCGCGACGCGGAGGCGGCCCAGACCGCGCTCAACGCCGCCGAGTCCGGCCACTTCGTCCTGACGACGCTGCACACGCTCGACGCCGAGGAGTCCGTCAAGCGGATGATCGACTTCTTCCCGGCCGAGAAGCAGCCGCTCGTCCGGAACATCCTCGCCGCCGTGCTCCGCGGGATCGTCAGCCAGCGGCTCCTGCCGCGCGTCAACGGCGGTCGCATCGTCGCGGTCGAGGTGATGGCACGCAACGATCGCATCGCCGAGGCGATCCGCGAGGGCCGCCCCGAAGAGATCCCGAGCGCGATCCGCGAGGGCGCGTTCTTCGAGATGCAGACGCTCAACCAGGCCCTGATCGAGCTCGTCCTCTCGGGCGAGGTCGACCGCGAGGTCGCCGCGAGCGCGGCTCCGTTCCGCCACGACTTCATGATCGCCCTCCGGCAGGCCACCCAGCGGCGCGCAGCCTCGCAGGAGAACGGCGCCGCGGGCATCGCCGTCCAGCCTCGCGTCGAGCCGGCGAGCCTCGGCGTCCGCCGCCCGGCAGCGGGATGAGACGGGCGGTCGCCGCGGCCGTCTGCGCGGCCGCAGCCTTCTGCGGCGTCGCGCGCGGAGACGTCTTCACGAGCGCCCAGGACACCGCACAGCTGCCGAGCGCGAGCGAGCCGAACGCGGCCGGCGCGGTCGGCACCGACTCGTTCTCCTGGACGACGCCGCCGGCGAACCCGGTGCAGATGTCGCCCGTCCAGCTTCTGTCGATCTGGCAGAGCGCGGGCGCCGCCTACGGCATCGACTGGCAGGTGCTCGGCGCGATCAACAGGATCGAATCCGACTTCGGGCGCAACATGGGGCCGAGCTCGGCAGGCGCGATCGGCTGGATGCAGTTCATGCCGAGCACGTGGCTCGAGTGGGGTGTCGACGCGGACGGGAACGGCCTGGCCGACCCGTGGAACCCCACGGACGCGATCTACTCGGCCGCGCGCTACCTGGCCGCGGCGGGCGGGAGGACGAACCTCCACGACGCGATCTTCTCCTACAACCATGCCGAGTGGTACGTCGACGAGGTGATGCGCTACGCGCGGGACTTCGGGCTCGGCGCGGGCGGCAGCACCGCGGTCGCGCCGGTCGTCGCTCCGGCGCCGGTCAGCCAGCCCCAGCCGGTCCTCGTCACGCCCGGGCCGTCGCTCGGGCCGGACTACAAGCCGGCCCTGCGCCGCGTCCGCCGGCTCCAGCGCCGCGTCGCCGTCTACGAGCACGCCGCCGCCGCCGCGCCGCTCCTCTCGACCAGGCTTGCGTTCCAGCAGCGCGCGGTGCTCTTCAACGTCCAGCTGGACGCGGCCCGCGACGTCCTGCACCGGCTCCGCGCCGAGGCCGAGAACGTCGTCGGCTTCACGCTCGACGCGACGCGCACTACGCAGTCCGTCCAGACTCCCGAGCCTCTGCCGGCCACGGCCGGCTACGTCTTCCCGGTCGGCGGCGGGCCGGGCATCGTCTCCGCGTCGCACACGCACCACGACTACCCCGCGGTCGACATCGCCGCGCCGGAGGGCTCGCCGATCTACGCCTTCACGGACTCGCTCGTCCTGCGCGCGTGGTCGGCGCCCGACCCGCGCTGCGGGATCGGCTTCACGGTCGAGTCGGGCGACGGCCGCAGCTGGACGTTCTGCCACCTGAGCTACCTCGACCCGGCGGTCCAGCCGGGCGCGCTCCTGAGGGCGGGGACCCAGGTCGGGCTCGTCGGGGCGACGGGCGACGCGAGCGGGCCGCACCTGCATCTCCAGCTCCAGCCGCCGACGTCGTGGCCCCAGAACGAGTCCTGGTTCTCCGCGTTCGCCGGCACCGCGTTCACGTGGCAGGACGGCGGCTCCCTGTTCTCGGTGGAAGGCTGACGCGGATGGCATTCACCCTCAACTCGGCCGCCTCAACTGCCGAAAACCCTTGTAGGTGAGCGGAATGCGGTCATTCCTCCTTCGGGTCGCCGGGCTTGCGCTCGGGGGCTACGCCATCGCGGGCGTCGCGCTCACGCTCGCGGCCGACCGCGGCCCGACGGCCTCCGAGGTGCTCCCTCGGCCCGCCGCCGCGCAGACCCGCACCGTCACCGTCCCGAACCTCGAGGGCCAGGTCTACGTCTTCGCGAAGAGCATGCTCGAGGACGCCGGCTTCGCCTGGAAGGTGCGCGGCAAGGTGCGCGGCTTCGCGCCGAACATCGTCGTGAAGCAGTCGCCGAAGCCGGGCACGGTGCTCGTCGACACCGGCGCTCCGACGATCGTGCTGACGCTCGCCAGGAACCCGAAGTTCAGGGTCTGCAAGCTCTGCTCGCCGGACGACTTCGCGCCGTACCACGGCACGCCGACCCGCCTTGCGGGGAAGGCCGCGTAACCGGCCGGGCGGCCGTGCAGAACGTCCTCGCAGCCTTCGCCCTCGCGCCCGGCCTCGCGGTCGGGAGCTTCCTGAACGTCGTCGCGGCGCGGCTGCCCGAGCGGCGTTCGATCGTCCGGCCGCGCTCCTCCTGCGGGTCGTGCGGGACGGAGCTCGCGTGGTACGACAACGTCCCGCTGCTCAGCTGGGCACTCCTGCGCGGGCGGTGCCGGAGCTGCGGCGTCCGCATCGGACTCGTCTACCCGGCGGTGGAGCTCGCGACCGCGCTGCTCGTGGCCGGCTGCGTCCTCGCGTTCGGCGCGAGCCTCCACGCGCTGGCGGCCGGCGTCTTCTGCTGCGCCCTCGTCGTCGTGACCGCGACCGACCTCTCGCACCGGATCGTGCCGAACCGCGTCGTCGTGCCCGCCGCCGCGGTCGTCCTCGTCGTGCAGACGGCGGCGCGGCCCAGCCCGGAGTGGGCGATCGGCGCGCTCGGCGCGTCGGCATTCCTGTTCGCCCTGGCCGTCGCGTACCCGGCCGGAATGGGCATGGGCGACGTCAAGCTGGCCCTCCTGATGGGCGCCGCGCTCGGCCGCGGCGTCGTGATCGCGATCGTGCTCGGAACGCTGGCCGCCCTCGTTCCGTCGGCCGTTCTCCTCGCCCGTCACGGCTCCCGCGCCCGGAAGCAGGCGATTCCGTTCGCGCCGTTCCTCGCCCTCGGCTCCGTCGTCTCGCTCTTCGCAGGCGGCGCGCTCGCCCACTGGTACCTGCACTCGGTCGTCTAGAGGCCTGGCGGGCCGAGCGCCTCACGCATTGCTCGGCCGCTGCCGATAACCCCTTTGGAGCACATGGAGCTTCGTTTCTCGCCCCCACCCCGACCGGAGGCCAGCGAGCCGCCCGAGCAGTCCCGCGAGGACGCCCACATGCAGGCGGTCGCGTCCCGCGCCGTCCTCGTGGCCGGCGTCTCCAGCCTCCTCGGTGCGACCGGGCTGCTCGAGCCCGAGCAGCTCGCAGCCGTCCGGGTCCGGGCGAACGAGTCGTCGTTCGCGGAGGCGATCGTGGCCGAGGGCGTCGCCGCACCGGACGGCTTCGCGCGCACGCTGGCGAGCCGGTACCAGCTGCCCTACGTCGACCTGGCCGACACGGGCGTCTCGAACGCGGCCGCGTCCGTCATCGCGCAGCGCGTGCTCGAACGCGCCGTCGCCGTCCCCTACTGGCTCGAGGGCGACCGGCTCTACGTCGCGATCTCCGACCCGGAGAACGTCCACGCGATCGACGAGCTCCGCATCGCGACCCGCTACCAGATCGAGCTCGGCGTCGCGCCCGCCGAGGACATCCTCGCCGAGCTGCAGCGGCTCGACCGCGTCTCGGACGCGATCGCGAACGCGACCTTCGAGGCCGAGGAGGCCGCCGACTACTTCGGCTCGGACTCCGAGCTCGAGGCGGACGACGGCGTCTCCGACGCGCCGATCGTCCGGCTCGTCAACTCGATCCTCCTCCAGGCGGCCGAGGACGGTGCGAGCGACGTGCACTTCGAGCCGGGCCCGGACGCGCTCATCGTCCGGCTGCGCATCGACGGCGTCCTCCACCAGGTGCAGCGGATCCCGAAGCGGCTCGCGGCGAGCGTGACGACGCGCCTGAAGGTGCTCGCGAAGCTCGACATCGCCGAGCGGCGCAAGCCGCAGGACGGCCGCATCTCCCTGAGCGCGGCCGCGTCGGGCCGCATGCTCGACATCCGGCTCGCGACGCTGCCGACGGTCGAGGGCGAGACGGTCGTCCTCCGCCTCCTCGACAAGTCCAAGCGCGCGCCGACGCTCGAGGAGCTGGGCCTGCCGAACTCGATGCGCGGCCTCTTCTCGGAGATCATCTCCCGGCCGACCGGCGCGCTGCTCGTGACGGGCCCCACCGGGTCCGGCAAGTCGACGAGCCTCTACGCGGCCCTGAACCAGATCAACAATCCGGAGATCAACATCATCACGGTCGAGGACCCGGTCGAGTACCGGCTCGCGGGCGTCAGCCAGGTGCAGATCAACAATCGCGCCGGCCTGACCTTCGCGACGGCGCTGCGCTCGATCCTCCGTGCCGACCCGGACGTCGTGATGGTCGGCGAGATCCGCGACGGCGAGACCGCGAAGATCGCGACCGAGGCCGCCTTGACCGGCCACCTCGTCCTCTCGACGCTGCACACGAACGACGCTCCGGCTGCGCTCACGCGCCTGAACGAGATGGGCGTCGAGCCGTTCGTCACCGGCGCCGCGATCTCGGGCGTGCTCGCGCAACGCCTCGCGCGGAAGCTCTGCGTCCACTGCCGGGAGGTCTACAAGCCGACGTACGAGGAGCTGATCGCGGCCCGCCTCTCGCCCGAGCTTGCGACCGTCGCCGGCGACATCGCCTTCTACCGCAAGCGCGGCTGCCCGCAGTGCGGCCGGACGGGCTACAAGGGCCGGATCGGGATCTTCCAGCTGCTCGTGATGACGCCGGAGCTCGAGGCGCTCGTCTCGGGCAAGGCGAGCCGCGACGAGATCGAGCGCGCGGCGGCGCAGGGCGGCGAGCTGCGAAAGCTCTGGGACGACGGTATGGACAAGGTCGTCCAGGGCATCACCTCGGTCGAGGAGCTCGCACGGGTCTGCAGCTGACGCCGCCCCGCGCCGCGTCCCTCAGGGCGTCGTGACCGTGGCGAGGAAGTCGCCCGAGTTGTCGTACGGGTAGTCGTCGTTGAAGCCCAGATAGAGCTCGCCGGAGACCGGCGACTTCAGCTTGAACGCGCGGCCGACGAGGAACACCGGGCCGCCGCCGATCTTCCCGACGAGCGAGTAGCAATTCAGCCCCGTCGACGCCCAGCCCGACGGCTGCGCGTACTGGTTCTTCGCGCAGATCGCCTTCGTGAAGCTCAGCCCTCCCGGACCGACCGCCGGGTCGGTGTCGTCCCAGTTCGCGGTCCCGGTCGAGGAGATGCTGAACACCTCGCCGGCCGTCAGCGCCACGTGGCTGTCGACGAACCAGTCCACCGTGGCCGCGGGCACGTCGACCGGCGTCTGGGTCTGGGTCCGCACCGCGCCGTGCGCGCTCTTCCAGCCCGCGCCGGCGGTTCCCGCCGCGGCGAGCACGACGAGCGAGATCCCGGCCGCGAGCGCTGCCGAACGATGCGTCCTGCGCATGCCTGGCTCCTTTCGAGTGACGTAGATGTCCGACTCCACGCCACGACGGTAGGAGCGACGCCGCCGCGCCGATAGACGGAAACCCGTGAAGTTTGGGCGTCCCTGCGGAGGGGCGAGGCCCTACCAGCGTTCCCAGCGCACGACGTCCTCCAGTGGCCGCCGCCGCGTGCGGATCGTCTGCTTGATCCGCTCCCGGTTCGGCTCCGGCGCCGGGTGGCCGACCGTCACGACGCCGACGATCTCGAGATCGGCCGGCATGCCCAGCAGCTCCCGCAGCCGCGCGTTGTTCTCCGGCGGGTAGAGCCCGAAGAGCCCCGCGCCGAGGCCCTCGTCGACCGCGGCCAGCAGGAGCAGCATCATCGCCTTGCCCGCGTCGATCCACCACCAGGGCACCGGCCAGTCGATCTCCTTGCCGTCCTCGAGCTTGTCGGGCTCCTGGTAGCGGTCGTGGTAGTCGTCCTCGCGCAGCGCGACCACGATGTGCACGGGCGCGCGCGAGATCCACGGCTCGTAGCCGAGCCGGACGTAGTGCGGCTCCTCGGCGAACCCGGCGATCCGCTTGCGGGTCTCAGGATCCGTGACGACGACCATGCGGACGCCCTGGCTGAAGCCCCCGCTCGGCGCCCGGCGCCCGGCCTCGACGATCCGCTCGACCGCCTCGCGGGCGACCGGCTCGTCCGTGTAGTTGCGCACCATCCGCCGGCGGCGCAGGATCTCGGCGAAGTCCACGCCGGCCATGATCTCAGACGGCCGCGGCGTGTTCCTGTCACGTCGCGAGACGCGGAAGTGGTCGAGCGGCGCGGAGAGAACGGCTATTCCGCCTGCACGTCGCAGCCGAGGTACATGAGCGCCTCGACGGCTTCCGTGACGAACGCGGTCGCCTCGCGGGCGTCCTCGAACGTGTACTGCGCCTTCGTCGGTTCCTCGCCGGCCGCCGCGAACGCCTCGGTGTCGACCGTGCAGCGGTCGCCGCGGTCGTGAGCGCGCAGGATCGCGACCGAGCGGCCGGCCTTCCTGGCATGGCGGACGAACAGCTCGCGCTCGAGCCGCGGCGCGTACGCCCCGTTGCTCACTGGTGGGTGGAGGCGGCCGCCGACGTCGCGGCCTCCGCGACCGTCTCGCGGTCTGCGAAGCCGTCGAGCTCGATGGCGAGAGTCGCCGGCGGCGTCAGGACGAGGACGGCCGGGTCGTGCAGGACCGAAAAGCGGGTGGCGAGCGCGTTCACCTGCGCGGTGTTCGCCTTGACGACGACGAACCGGGCGTGGGCGTCCTTGGCGCCGACGCGCGCCTCCTTCACTGCCTCGGCGTCGAGCTTCGCCGCCGGCGCCCAGATCGCGACGACGACGACCTTGCCGTGCGCGAGGGGGCGGGCGATCGCCGGCGGCAGCTTCGGGAGGCCGTCGTAGGCGAGCGACGACGGCGTCCGCGCCGCGGGCGTGACCGGCTTCGGCTTCGCAACCGGCTTCACCGGGTGCTGGACGGCGACCGGCTGGGGCTTCGGCTTGGCCGCGGCCGGGTGCACCGCCGCCGCCCGGTGCACGGGCTTCGGCTTCGCGGGCGGTGTCGCCGGCGTCGGGTGCGCGACCGGCTTGCGCGCGGGCCTGCTCGGCGGCGTGACGGCAACGGTGGGGCTCGCGGTGTGCTGCCGATGCTTCATGAAGAACAGGAGGCCCGCCGCGAGCACCGTCAGCACGAGCGCGCCGACGAGGACGACCAGGCGGCCGTTGGTGTTCACTTGCGTCCTCATGGTCTCGTCATCGGCAATCGTGTGGGGCGGCTTAACCGCTACGGGCACGAAAGATTCTCGAGCGGCGCCGACGGGCCGTACTTGCGCCAGACGGCCGCTCCGGTCGTTTCGACGCAGTAGGTCGACTTGGTCAGATCCGCGCCCGGGAGGACGTACTTGCTGAGGTCCAGACCGCCGTCGTACGTCCTCAGGCCGGCCAGCGTCATGCCCACATAGGTCTCGCCGTTGTCTTCGAAGTAGGACTGGATCGTGGGGACGAGCGAGCGAAGGTCGGCTCTCGCAGCGGCGGCCTGGCTCCGGTTGCTGAGCCCGAGATAGGCGACGAGCGAGATGCTCGCGAGGATCCCGATGATCACGATGACCACGAGGAGCTCGACGAGCGTGAACCCGTCCTGGCGAGCGGTGGGTGTGAGGCGCGGCATCGGCGTTGGTGGATGAGAGGGTGTCCTACGCAGAGGCGCGGGGTCGTCCCGCGCCTCTGCGTCAGTTGTTGAACGAGCCGCGACTAGCAGGCCGCGTTCGCGAGGGCGCCGTCCGGGCCGTTCTTCGACCACGTGACGCCGTTGACCGTGCTGTCGACGCAGTACGGGGCGGTGCCGTTGCCCGGGACCTTGATCGTGTACTTCGACGTCTCGATCGAGGAGTCGTAGGTGGTCTTCAGGGCGGTCGCCGTCATGCCGGTGTAGTTCCCGTTGTCCGAGAAGTACGCCTCGATGTCGGGGACGATGGAGCGGACCTGCGACTGGGCTGCGCCCTTGTTGGCGCGGCTCGAGAAGCTCAGGTACGACGGCACTGCGATCGCGACCAGGATCCCGAGGATGATGATCACGACGAGGAGCTCGATCAGGGTGAAGCCCTGCTCGTCTCCCTTCAGGCGCTTGCGCAGCGCTGCGATCATTGAGTTGCTCCTTCCGGTTGGGTGAAACGGTGGCTTGCGCCGGGTCATCGGTCACCCGCAATGGGCAGGTGAGCCCTCATCCGGGTGAATGAGCCGCATCCCACGTTTTGGGCGACTTCGACTCAAGAGAGGGAGGCTCCCTGCCGATAGCCCGGGCCGAGGGAGCCTGTGGAACTTCACTATTCGATCGACGAGCTGCTCGGGCAGATGACCGAGTGGGGCGCTTCAGACCTACACCTCACGGTGGGGTCCGCGCCCGTCGTACGCGTGAACGGAAGCCTCCAGCGCGTCGAGAACCTCGCGCCGCTGACGGTCGAGCACGCGCGCCAGCTCCTCTACCGCGTGATGTCGAGCGAGCAGCAGAAGCAGCTCGAGCTGAAGCGCCAGATCGACATGCCGTACTCGATCCCGGGCGTCGCGCGCTTCCGCGTGAACGTCTACTTCCAGCGCGGCAGCCTCGGCGCCGCCTTCCGCCTCACGCCCGTCGTTCCGCAGAAGCTTTCCGAGCTCGGACTCCCGGAGATCCTCCACGACCTGACGGGCCGCCCGAACGGGCTCGTCCTCGTCACCGGCCCGACCGGCTCCGGCAAGACGACGACGCTCGCGGCGCTCGTCGACGAGATCAACGAGACGCGGACCGACCACATCCTCACGATCGAGGACCCGATCGAGTTCGTGCACAAGCACAAGAAGTGCATCGTCAACCAGCGCGAGATCGGGCCCGACGCGTCGAGCTTCCCGGACGCGCTCCGCGCCGCGCTCCGCCAGGACCCCGACGTGATCCTCCTCGGCGAGATGCGCGACCTCGAGACGATCGCGACCGCGCTGACCGCGGCCGAGACGGGCCACCTCGTCCTCGCCACCCTGCATACGCAGAGCGCGCCCGGAACGATCGACCGCGTCGTCGACGTCTTCCCCCCGACGCAGCAGGCGCAGGTGCGCCTCCAGCTCGCGGCCGCCCTCCAGGGCGTGATCGCGCAGACGCTGCTGCCGACGGTCGACGGCAACGGCCGCGTGCCCGCGTGCGAGATCCTGATGCCCGACGACGGCGTCCGGAACCTGATCCGTCAGGCGAAGGTCGAGCAGGTCTACTCGTTCATGCAGACGGGCTCGTCCCGCGGCATGCAGACGATGGAGCAGTCGCTCGCCGACCTCGTCGTCCGCGGCATCGTCTCCCGCGAGACGGCGATCAGCCACGCGAACCGCCCCGAGCAGCTGATCGGGATCCTCCAGCGCGGCGGCACCACGGCCGTCGCCCAGTCGACCCTCCGCCGGATCCACGAGGCCTGAGATGGCAGGCAAGAACCAGTCGATCTGGAACCGGCCGATCGCGTTCGGCAAGAAGAAGGAGCCGGAGCCCGAGCAGCCGCCCCGCGCGATGCTTCAGGTCTCGGTCGAGCCGGCGCGTCCGCGCCCGGTGCCTGCCGAGCCGAGGCCCCCGGTCGCGCGCGCCGAGCCCGGCGCACCGCCGGTCTCGCCGCCCGTCTCACCGCCCGTCTCACCGCCCGTCGCCATGCGGAGCACGCAGCCGTCGTGGCCGCACGACTCGGTGCTGCCACAGGAGTACGCCGGCGTGGAGACCGCCGTTCGCCGCGGCCCTGTCCTCGTGACCGAGGACGCCGCGCTCGACTACGCGCCCGCTCCTCCCCTGCCGCAGCCCGCACCCGCGCCCGAGCCTCCGGCTCGCGCGGCCGCGCCGCCGCCGGTCGCGTCGCCGCGCCCGCACCGCCACGTGCCGCTGCCGGACGACGGCCGGAAGCGTCACAAGGCGCTCGTCGGCCTGAAGATCGGCTCGACGCAGATCACGGCCGCGGAGGTCGCAAACGGCGCCACTCCACGCCTGGGCACGCTCGCGTGCGAGCCCCTCGCGCGAGGGATCGTCGTCGACGGCGAGGTTCGCAATCCCGACGCGCTCGCCGAGACGATCAAGGACTTCTTCAAGAAGCACAGGCTCTCCCGCTCCGCCGTCCGGCTCGGCATCGCCCACTCCCGCATCGGCGTGCGCGTCCTCGACCTCGAAGGTATCGACGACCCGAAGCAGCTCGGCAACGCCGTCCGCTTCCGGGCGCAGGACGTGCTCCCGATCGCGCTCGAGGAGGCGGCGCTCGACTACGTCGTCCTCCGCGAGGAGATCGGCCCGGACGGCACGCGCGTTCACAAGGTGCTGCTCGTGGTCGCACATCGCGAGCTCGTCGAGGGCTTCGCGGCTGCCTGCCGCCGCGCGGGCCTGAAGCTCGTCGGGATCGACCTCGAGGCGTTCGGGCTCCTCCGCGCGCTGACGCCGCCGGGCGCCGGCCTCGGCGCGGCCGAGGACAAGGCGCTCGTCGTCGTCGCGATCGGCCACGATCGTTCGACGCTCGCCGTCTCGGACGGGCAGGTGTGCGACTTCGCACGCGTGCTCGAGTGGGGCGGCGCCGTGCTCGACACCGCCATCTGCCGCGCTCTGGGCGTCGCACCGGAGGAGGCGTCGGACATCCGCATCGGAGCCGGCCTCGTCGACGACGCCGACGTGCCGGACTGGCTTCCGGACGACAAGGCGGAGCAGGCCCGCGCGGCGATGCGGATCGAGATCCACAGCTTCGCGCGCGACCTCGTCGCATCGCTGCGCTTCTACCAGGAGCAGCCTGATTCCCTCGGCATCTCCGAGCTCGTGCTCGCCGGCGGCTGCGCGCAGCTGCGCGGGCTGGACGCCGAGCTCGGCCGCCTCATGGGGATCGCCGTGCGCGTCGGAGATCCGCTGACCCGGGCGAAGGCGAGCCGGAAGGCCGGCCAGGGCCCGAGCATCTCCCTCGCCTCCGCGATCGGCCTCGGGATCGAAGACTGACATGCGTGCCGTCAACCTGCTCCCGAGCGAGCCTGCTCGCCAGCGCGCCGAGAAGCGGTCGGCCCGCCGCCCCGAGCTCTTCCTCGTCTTCCCCGCCCTCGCAGTGGTCGTCGTCGCCGTCCTCTGGGTCGCGGCCGGCGGCGGCCTGAAGGACAAGCGCTCGACGTTGTCCGGCCTCCAGCAGGAGCTCGCGTCGATCCCGAAGCCGCGGGCCGTCTCGAGCTCGGCGCTCGCGACGCAGCGCGAGCAGCGCGTGGGCGCTCTCGCCTCCGTCCTCGGAACCCGCCTGTCGTGGGATCGGATCCTCGGCCACGTCGCCTCGATCCTGCCCTCCGACGTCTGGCTGACGGCGATCACGTCCAACACCTCGCCGCCGGTGACGCCGACCACGACGACGACCGCGACGACGACCTCGACGTCGACGACATCCACGACGACGACGTCGACGACGCCCACCGCCCCCGCGCTGACCACGAGCACGCCGCCGGCCTCGGGGCTCCAGATCCAGGGCTACACGTATTCGCACGAGGCGGTCGCACGCTTCCTCGCGCGGCTCACCGTCCTGCCCGACCTGAACAACGTCGGCCTCGAGTCGAGCACGCTCGTCAAGCTCGGCAAGCGAATGGTCGTCCAGTTCACGATCGTCGCCGGGATCCAGCCGGGGGTGCCGTCGTCGTGAAGGACCTCGGGAAGCACAAGATCGCGCTCGCGGCGGTCGGCGGAGCCCTCCTCGTCCTCGTCGTCGGGTACGTCGCGCTGATCGCGCCCCGCAAGCACCAGGCGAACCAGCTCGCCGCGCAGATCGACGACGTCCGCGGGCAGATCGCCGTCGCACGGGCGGAAGCGAGGCGGCGGACGACGCTGCGTGCGGTGAAGGTGGCAGACATCTTCACTCTCGGGCGCGCGATGCCGACAACGGCAGACATGCCGGACGTCCTCCTGCAGCTGAGCCAGGTCGCGACTGCAACCGGGATCACGTTCGAGTCGATCACGCCCGGCGTGCCCCAGCCGCTCGGCCTCTACATCCAGCTGCCGATCCAGCTCACCTTCTCCGGCCGCTTCTACGACCTGGCAGACCTGCTCTACCGGCTGCGGAACCTCGTCGTGGTCAACTCGCAGACCGAGCCTCCGACGCTCCGCGCGACGGGCCGGCTGTTCACGATCGACTCCGTCACCTTCTCCCAGGGGGAGAAGAAGTTCCCGCAGATCCAGGCGCAGTTGACGGTCTCCGCCTACCTGTACGCCGGCAGCACGAGCCTCGACGTCACGCCTGCGCCTGCGGGCGGCGGTACGACGTCGACGCCGACCGCACCGACCGGCGCGACGGCCGCCTCGGCAGGAGTCAACGGATGAGCCGCGACGCGCGACGCAAGGCCGCCCAGGCCAAGGAGGCGAAGCAGAAGAAGATCGTCATCGGCGGGCTCGTCGTCCTGCTCGCCGTCGTCGGTTACCAGGCGCCGAAGCTGCTGCACCACAAGAGCGGCGCGACCGGCGCGACCGGCACGACCTCGTCGGTTGCCGGACCGGACGCGTCTGCCCTGCCCGCGACGCCGGCGAGGCTCGTCGATGCCGGCCCGCCGCAGGCGAGCGCCGGCCAGCTCGTCTCGTTCCAGCTCTTCAAGGCGAAGGACCCGTTCGTCCAGCAGGTTTCCGACAGCACAGGCGAGACGAGCACGACGCCTGCGCCTGTCGCCGCGCCGCCGGCGACGACCACGCCCGCGCCGGCGCCCGTGCCGAGCGTCCCGGAACAGACCGTGCCGCCGGCGACGCAGACGACTCCGACCGAGACCACGCCGACGACGCCGCCGCCGACCGTGCCGCCCGCGACCACCCCGACGGCTCCGACGACGACGCAGGCGCCCCCGCCGACCGAGCCCACGGTGCCGGTCGTCACGCAGCCCGTGACGCCGCCGCCGCCGACGACGCCCACGACGCCGCCGCCGACCGTGCCGCCCGCGACGGCCCCGACGACGCCGACGGCCACGACGCCGACGACGCCGACGACCACGACGCCGGCGCCCACCGTCACCGCGCCGCCTCCGGAGGCTCCGGCGAACGTCGGGATCGCGACGAACGGTGCCTGCGAGACGCTGTCCGTCCACGATCTGTTCCCGCAGGACACGCCGCTCTTCGAGCTCGTCTCGATCGCCCGCGACGGCAAGAGCGTCGAGATCGGCATCGCCGGCGGCTCGCTCGAGACCGGCCAGCCGACCGTGACGCTGACGATGGGACTGCCGCTCACGCTCGTCAACACCGCCGACGGCGTCCGCTACCGGCTCGACCTGCTGAGCTCGTGCCCGACGACGACCACGACGACGCCCACGACGACGACGCCCACGTCACCGGCACCCCCGACCACGACCTCGACCGACACGACGCCCACGGACACGACGTCGACGACCCCGGTCGCGAGCGACCAGGGCGCCGTGAACATCCGGGCGATCGTCCCGTCGATCGAGGCGTACTACGCCGACAACGGCACCTATGTCGGGATCACGCCGGAGGGCCTCCAGAGCACCTACGACCAGACGCTCGACCCGACCCAGTACCGGATCCCGCCCGCCGACCTGAGCGCGACGAGCTACTGCGTCCAGAGCCCCACGACCGGTACGACCACGTACGAAAAGGTCGGTCCGGCGGGCGACGTCGTCCCCGGGTCATGTCCCTGAGTCGGGATCAAGCGCCGGCACGGCGCGGCCGATAGGCGGTCGGGATGGCTGCGTTCGCCTACAGCGCGATCAACGCGAACGGCCTGGAGCTCAGCGGCCAGCTGAACGCGCCCAACGTCGACGCCGCGCGCGAACAGCTTCGCGCGCGCGGGCTGCTCGCGAGCTGGATCGAGGAGCAGACCGCCGAGGAGACCACGAGCCGTGCCCTCTTCCGGAGCGTCAAGTCGCGCTCGCTCCAGGTCTTCTCGCGCCAGTTCGCAACGATGATCCAGGCCGGCCTGACGATCGTCACGGCGCTCGTGATCCTCGAGGAGCAAACCGACGACACCTACCTCGCCGAGGTGATCGCCGACGTCCGCGCCGACGTCGAGTCCGGCGCGCTCCTCTCCGAGGCGCTCGGACGCCACCCGCGCGTCTTCTCGCGGCTCTACGTCGCCATGGTCGAGGCTGGCGAGGCGGCCGGCATCCTGGACATCGTCCTCGACCGCGTCGCGCTCCAGATCGAGAAGGAGAACAACATCAAGCGCCGCGTCAAGGGCGCGATGGTCTATCCGGCGGTCGTCATCAGCTTCGCGCTCCTGACGCTGACGGGGCTCCTGCTCTTCCTCGTGCCGATCTTCGTGAAGATGTTCTCCGATCTGCACGGTCAGCTTCCGTTCCTGACGCGGGTCGTGCTCGCCGCGTCGAATCTCCTCCGGCATCAGTGGTACATCGTCTTCCCGGTCCTCGCCTCGCTGCCGTTCCTGTTCAAACGCTGGAAGCGGACGGAGTCGGGCCGCGCCCAGTGGGACCGGATCAAGCTCGCCTTCCCGTTGAAGATCGGCGAGACCGTCCGCAAGGTGACCATGGCCCGTTTCACGCGGACGATGTCGAGCCTCGTCGCCGCCGGCGTGGACATCATCAAGGCGCTCGAGATCACGGGCCAGGCGGCCGGCAACGTCCTCGTCGAGCGGGGCCTCAACGAGGTCAGGTTGCGAGTCCAGGAGGGGATCCCGATCGCCCAGCCGCTGAGCGAGAACTCGCTCTTCCCGCCGATGATCAGCCAGATGGTCAAGGTCGGGGAGGAGACCGGCGAGCTCGACGGCATGCTCGCGAAGATCGCGGACTTCTACGAGGAGGAGGTCGACACCGCGATCTCCAGCCTGACCTCGATCATCGAGCCGCTGATGATCATCATCGTCGGCGGGATCGTCGGAGTCATCGTCCTCTCGATGTACCTCCCGATCTTCAAGCTCTACACGCTGATTAAGTAGATTCCCGCGGGCATGCTCGCGGCGCTCCGCCGGAGGCCGGCTGCTGTCGCCTTCGCCGCGATCGCGGTCATCTTCGTGCTCACGCGGCTCGCGCTGCTCTGGCGGTTCCCGCCGTTCGTCGACGAGTCCCTCTACGCCTTCTGGTCGAAGGAGATCCACGACAGCGACCAGAACCGCTTCGTCCCGCTCGCCAACGGCCGGCTGCCGCTCCTCCCGTGGCTCGGCGCGGTCATCGTCTGGCTCGGCGCGGCGCCGCTGACCGCCGTCCGCCTCGTCTCCACCGGCTCCGGGCTCGTCTCGCTCGCGTCGGTCGGCTGGCTCGGTCGGCGCCTCGGCGGCACGTGGACGGGGGTCGCGGCCGCCGGGCTCTACGTCGTCGTCCCGTACTTCGTCGTCCACGACGTGATCGGCATCTACGAGCCGCTCGTCATCGCCTGCGCCATGGTCGCGCTGTGCCTGGAGGTGCGGCTCGCGGAGGAGCCCCGGCTCGACGTGTCGCTCCTGCTCGGCCTCGCGCTCGGGGCCGGGGTGCTGACGAAGAAGTCCGGCCTCTTCGCCGTCGTCCTCCTCCCGCTCAGCCTCCTCTGCTTCCGCTGGCACGAGCCCCGCCGCCGGCTCCGCCTGGCGCGCTTCGCCGGCGGAGCGCTCCTGGCGCTCGCGATCGCCGGCGCGATGTTCTCGATCCTCAAGCTGAGCGAGCACTACGCGATCCTGTTCAGGACGGCCGACCAGACGGAGGCGATCCGCTCGGTCGGCGCGGGGCTCGCGCACCCGCTTCGCTGGATCGAGTTCGCGTGGCCGGGCGAACGGACGCACATCCTCGGCTACGTCACGCCGCCGCTCGTGGTGCTCGCCGCGATCGGCCTCGGGCTCGCGCTGCGCCGGCGCTGGCCGTTTCCGGCGTTCCTCGTCCTCTGGGCGATCGTGCCGCTGGCCGCGTCGACGCTGCTCGCCGAGACGATCTTCGCGCGCTGGACGCTCTGGGTCGCTCCTCCGCTCGCGGTCTTCGCGGCCTTCGCGCTCGTCCGGCTGCTGCGCGCCGCCGCGACGCTCCCCTTCGCGCGGCCCTTGCTCGCGAGCGCGGGAGCGGTCGCCGTCGCACTCGTCCTCCTGCCGGCGTTCATCCTCGACGGACACGTCCTGGCCGACCCGAACCGTGCGCACTATCCCGGCTACAGCGACGTCGAATACGCGACCGGCTGGGCGGCGGGGAACGCCTGGCGTGCGGTCGCCGGCGAGCTGAATCGCCTCGCGGGCAGCGGGCGCGCGACGGTGACGGTGTTCGCGCTCGGCTCCCCCGCCCTGGGGCTCTTCCTCCACCCGAACGTCGTCCAGGAGGACGGCGTCGACTCGCACTACGTGATCGAGAACGGCGAGCCGCTGCCGGTGAGCCACGGGCCGGGCGAGCTTCGCCCGATCTGGGAGTACCGGCGGCCGCGCCGCGGCACGCCGCTCGAGCTCTTCGAGCGCGGAGTGACGGTCGGCGGCCGGTTCTACGGCTCGCCCGGCGACCTCCGCGCGGGGCTCGGGCTCGACGACAAGGGCTTCGACCGCTTCGTCAACACGCACCCGGCGGTTCGCGCCTGGTACGACGCCGCGGTCGCCGACGGGCAGTGATCGAGGCCGTCGTCAGGAGCGGCCGCGCCGCTCGAACGTGAACACCGTCGTCCCGAGCAACCCGGTCGGCTTCACCTGCAGCGTGCAGACGCCGTTTCGCGGGACGGCCGGGACGCGGCCGCGCCAGACCTGGCCTGACGGAGGCGACGGGAAGCGGAGCCGGCGCCAGAGCACGCCGTTCCGTTCGATCGTGATCGTCTGCGCCTGCTTCACGAGCAGCGTCAGCAGGAAATCGCCCGCGCGGCAGTCGTACGCGATCAGCTCCGCGGCGGTCGAGCTGACGTCGCCGTTCGCGAGGATCCCCGTCGTCGCCGTCGCGAGCCTCAGCGGCGGGTCGACGCGCCACAGGACGAGACCGGCCTGCTGGATCCCGACCTGCGCAATCCGTCCGACCTCGTGGCCGCGGAGCGCGAACGCCGTCGAGGCGACCGCGTAGCGGACGGCGCCGGCCGGCGCGAGGCGGCCGTCGGCCTCGATCGAGACCGGACGCTGCGGGAGCGGCCCTGGCACGAGCGCGCCGGGCAGGTCGAGCACCCGGTCGATGCGCCGGTTGAAGAAGATCGTCTCCCAGACGCCCGTCCAGTCGGGCTCGCCGTCGTAGACGTACGCGGTCGCGCCGTGCGTCGAGCGATCGACCCAGCGCGGATCCGGCCCGAGGAAGCGGGTCTGCTGGGCCTGCGACTGGTCCGCGACGTACGTGCTCGCGGAGACGGACGCCGCGCCGGCCAGGAGCAGGAGGAGCGCGGGCAACCAGCCGACGAGGCGCTGCGGGAGGAGTACGAAGACCAGGACGGCGACCCCGGCGCCGAGGAAGAACGCGAGCTCGACGGCGCCGGTCGACGTCAGGTGGAGCAGCCGCACGAACGGGATCAGCGTCGGCGCGTCGGGCGCCGCGGCGTCGACGAAGAACCGTTTCACGGGGAGCGTCAGGAGGACCGCGGCTGCGCCGAGTGCGATCGCGGCGGTCAGCGCGTAGGGCCGGGGCCCCCCGCGGCGGAGCCAGACGGCGAAGCCGACGAAGACGATCGGCGCGAGCGCGAGCAGGTCGCGCTCGGCGAGTCGATCGACGTGCTGCGACGCGAAGACGCCCACCTCCACGACGAGGAAGAGGAGGAGCGAGCCGGCGACGGCGAGGTAGGCGCGCACGGGCTCGGACGGCTCGCCGCGGAAGAGGCCGCCGACGAGCAGCACCGCGAGCGCGCAGACCGGGAAGACGCCCGTCAGCACGAGGGCGGCCGCCGCGTGGAACGCGACGAACTTCGCTGCCTCGCCGGCGCCGTACGACGCCTCGTTCACCCCCGCGTAGCCCCCGAGGAGCGGCGAGCCGGCGGCGAGCCGCCAGCCGAACCACGCCGCGGCGAGCGCGCTCATCGCGACGAGTGAGGGCAGGAGCGCCCGCGCCGTCCGCGTCGAGCGTGCGAGCACCGCGTGCAGGACCAGCGCACCCGCGAACGCCGGCAGCAGGATCAACGCCTGCAGCCGGACTGCCGCCGCGGCGAGCGCGGCCGCGACGAGCAGCGCCTGCGCCCGCGGCGTCGGCCGGACGAACGCCGCCGCCATCGCCCAGGCCGCGAGGACGAGGAGCGGATAGAAGAGCACCTCCGTCATCACGAGCCCCGAGTAGACGAGCCCCGGGAGCGCGAGCGTGAGCGCCGCCGCGGCAAGCGCCTGACCGCGCGCGCCGAGCGAGCGCGTCCATGCGTAGACGGGCACCGCGGCGAGCGACATCGTCAGCGCCTGGACGACCCGGAGCAGCCCGTAGCCGAAGCTCAGGCCGCCGACGCTGAGCGGCCAGCCGGTGAAGACGGGCGCCAGCGCGGTGTAGAACGGCGTCGGCCCGCCGAGGATCTCGAGCGTGCCGTGCTGGTACAGGCTGAGCCCGAGCAGCCCGTAGATCATCTCGTCCGGTGCGATCCACGGCACGGCCACCCGGCGTGCCGCCCAGGCGCGCAGCCCGGTCGAGACGAGCACGAGCAGGGCGAGCGCGACCCAGCCGGCGGCAGGCCTCTCCATCACGCGCGGCCGGGCCATCGGCCGGATGCTACGCGGGTAAACGGCCTCTTCCGGCGGTTGCTAAACTCGGCCGGCGCGGCGGCGTAGCTCAGTGGTTAGAGCGACGGACTCATAACCCGTAGGTCGGTGGTTCGAATCCACCCGCCGCTATCGCGCCGAGCGCCCCGATTTAGGAAGAGATGGCAAAGACCGGAGTCAGAGTCGCAATCACGCTCGCTTGCACGGACTGCAAGCGGCGGAACTACCAGACCCAGAAGTCCAAGCGCAACTCGCCGGACCGGGTCGAGTTCAAGAAGTACTGCCGCTGGTGCGGTCATCACACGCTGCACAGGGAGACGAGGTGACGTGGCCCGGTCGACGAGAGCACAGCGCCGTGCGCGCCGCGAGTCGCAGGACGAGGGCGCCGCACAGCCGGTCCGGCCCCAGGCCGCACCCGCGCCCGTCAGGCCGGCCGAGGTGACCACCGACAGCCACGCGGGCCGGCCCGCGCGCCTGCCCGCCGCGTCCCGCCGCCGCCTCCCGTTCTCGGGCATCCGCCAGTTCCTGCTCGAGTCGTGGGGCGAGCTGAAGAAGGTCGAGTGGCCGAGCCAGCCGCACCTGGTCCAGGGCGTGGTCGTCGTCCTCGTCGCCTGCGTCGTCGTCGGCGTCTATCTCTACGCGGCCGACCAGGTCTTCAAGCGCCTTGTCGAGCACGTCTTCCTCCGTTGACAGCCTAGGAGCCGAATGTTCCGCTGGTACGTGATCAACACCTACTCCGGGCACGAGAACAAGGTGAAGGCCAACCTCGAGCACCGGATCATCTCGATGGCCCAGGGGCCGCGGTTCCGCCGGATCGTCGTCCCCACCGAGCAGGTCATCGAGACGAAGGACGGGCAGAAGGTGCAGACCGAGAAGCGGGTGCTCCCCGGTTACGTCCTCGTGAACATGGACCTCGACGACGAGTCCTGGTCGGTCGTGAAGAACACGCCCGGCGTGACGGGCTTCGTCGGTTCCGGCTCGAAGCCGGTGCCGCTGTCGCAGCCGGAGGTCGACCGGATCCTCCGCTCCGGGACGGCCGTCGGCGAGCGCCCGCGCGCGCAGGTCGAGTTCCAGCTCGGCGAGTCGGTGAAGGTCACGTCCGGCCCGCTCGCAGACTTCGACGGCGAGATCGTCGACGTCAACGGCGACCAGCAGAAGCTGAAGGTGCTCGTGGACATCTTCGAGCGCCAGGTGCCCGTCGAGCTCGCGTTCGACCAGGTGAAGAAGATCGATTAGGCATGCTCGTGCCCGGGACCTCCGACATCGACCGCGTGCCAGGCTTTAGCCTGGCACGCACGTGGTGACATGGCCAAGAAGGTTCTCACCGTCATCAAGCTCCAGATCCCGGGCGGACAGGCGAACCCGGCGCCGCCGGTCGGGCCCGCGCTCGGCCAGCACGGCGTCAACATCATGGAGTTCTGCAAGGCGTTCAACGCGCAGACGGCGCAGGAGAACGGCCGCATCATCCCGGCCGAGATCACGGTCTACGAGGACCGGTCGTTCACCTTCATCACGAAGACGCCGCCGGCGGCCGTGCTGATCAAGGAGGCGCTGAACCTCGAGAAGGGCTCCGCCGAGCCCAACCGCGCGAAGGTCGGCCGGCTGAGCCGCGACCAGGTGCGCCGGATCGCCGAGACGAAGCTCGAGGACCTCAACGCGCGTGATGTCGAGCAGGCGATGAAGATCGTCGCGGGGACGGCCAGGTCGATGGGAGTCGAGGTGGAGGTCTAGGTGGCAACGAGAAGCAAGCAGTACCGGACGGCGCGGAGCACGATCGACCGCGAGCGGATGTACTCGCCCCTCGAGGCGATCAGGACGCTCAAGGAGCTCCCCGCCGCGAAGTTCGACGAGACGGTCGAGGCGCACTTCCGCCTCGGCCTGAACGTCCGTCACGCCGACCAGCAGCTGCGGGGCACGCTGATGCTCCCGAACGGGACCGGCAAGGAGGTCCGCGTGGCCGTCTTCGCCGAGGGCGAGAAGGCCAAGGAGGCGGAGGAGGCGGGCGCGGACGTCGTCGGCGCCGCCGACCTGGCGACGCGCATCGAGGGCGGCTTCGACGACTTCGACGTCGCGATCGCGACGCCGGACCAGATGGGCAACGTCGGCAAGCTCGGCCGGATCCTCGGCCCGCGCGGGAAGATGCCGAACCCGAAGACGGGCACCGTCACGTTCGACGTGGCGAAGGCAGTTCGCGACTCGAAGGGCGGCAAGCTCGAGTACCGCACCGACCGCGGCGCGAACGTCCACGTCGCGGTCGGGAAGAAGAGCTTCGAGGAGCGCCAGCTGCTCGAGAACTACGCGGCCGTGATCGAGGAGATCGTCCGCGCGAAGCCGGCCGCCGCGAAGGGCCGCTACATCCAGCAGATCACGCTCGCGACGACGATGAGCCCGGGCGTCCACGTCGACACGGCGCGGACCCGCGGCATCGTCGAGGAGCTGGAGGAAGCCGCCGTTCCCGCCGGCGCGTGAACGGCTAATCTCCCGTTCGTTTCATATTCGCCTGAGACAGCTGGCAGCCGCGAGGCGGAAGCCCAGCCGAGGCGGTCCGATCGGACATCCAGTCTTGCTCGGGCTCGCCTGCGGCGAGCTCGACTCATTTTCGGAGGAGACTAGGTGCTCAGATCACAGAAGGAGATAGTCATCGCGGAGCTCGTCGAGCGCTTGCGCTCGACGCAGACGCTGATCGTCGCCGACTACCGCGGCCTGACGATGAAGCAGCTCGACGCGCTCCGCAGCCGGCTGCTCGAGCACGGAGCGAAGTTCTCGGTCGTCAAGAACACGCTCACGCGGCGGGCAGCCGAGGCCGCCGGCGCCGACCAGCTGCTCGCGCTGCTCGAGGGGCCGACGGCGATCGCCTTCCTCGAGGCGGGCGGCGATCCGGTCGCCGTCGCGAAGGCGCTCCAGGAGGCGGCGCGGACGACGCGCGTGCTCGCCCTCCGGGGCGGCATCCTCGAGGGCAAGACCATCAGCGACGAGGACGTACGGAACCTTGCGACGCTGCCGACGGTCGAGGTGCTGCAGGCGCAGCTCGTGGGTGCGATCGCAGGGCCGCTGACGACGGTCGTCGGGCTCTTCGCCGCGCCGATGCGCGACCTCGTGGGCGTCCTCGACGCCCGGATCAACCAGCTCCAGGAACAAGGACAGGAGGCCTAGATGGCAACGGATACCGCAGCGCTCGTCGAGCAGCTCGGGAAGATGACGGTGCTCGAGCTCGTCGAGCTGAAGAACGCGCTCGAGGAGGCGTGGGGCGTCACGGCCGCCGCGCCGGTCGCCGTCGCGGCGATGCCCGGTGCGCCGGCAGCGGCCGACGGCGCCGCGGCCGAGGAGCAGACGGCGTTCGACGTCGTCCTCACCGGCGCCGGCGACAAGAAGATCCAGGTGATCAAGGTCGTCCGCGCGCTCACCGGCCTCGGGCTCAAGGAGGCGAAGGACCTCGTCGACGGGGCGCCGAACCCGGTGAAGGAGGGCGTGCCGCGCGAGGAGGCCGACTCGGTCAAGTCGCAGCTCGAGGAGGCCGGCGCCTCAGTCGAGATCAAGTAGCGAGAGCTCGCCGTGAGGGGCCGCTTCGGCGGCCCCTGGCAGCTTGCGCCGATCGGCGCTACAGTGTTCGTCCATCGAGGCGTCGACCCCGCGGGCGCGGCTTGCGACTGCGCCCTTGCGGAGGGGACGTCTCTTTCGCTAGCCTGAGAGGTTGCGCCGACGTTCCGCCGTTCGCTCCTCGAAGCAGACACATTTCTAAGGGAGGCTGCATCATTTGACCACCAAGGTCGCTGCGCCTAGCGCGCGCAAGAGTTTCTCGCGCCTGAAGCACGTTCTCGACCTTCCCAACCTGATCGACATCCAGAAGGCGTCCTTCAAGTGGTTCCTCGAGGACGGCCTTCGCGAGACGATCGACGACATCTCGCCGATCGAGGACTACACCGGCACGCTCGCCGTCGAGTTCGGCGACTACCGGTTCGGCGAGCCGCAGTTCTCGATCAAGGAGTGCCGGGAGAAGGACCTCACCTATCAGGCTCCGCTCTCGATGACGGTCCGCTTCGTGAACAAGGAGACGGGCGAGATCCGCGAGCAGACGGTCTTCATGGGCGACTTCCCGATGATGACCGACCAGGGCACGTTCATCATCAACGGGACCGAGCGCGTGATCGTCACGCAGCTCGTCCGGAGCCCTGGCGCCTACCTGATGGAGCCCAAGGACCCGACGAAGCAGGTCTTCACGGCGAACCTGATGCCGTCGCGCGGCTCCTGGCTCGAGCTCGAGATCGACAAGAAGGGCGTCGTCTACGCCCGCATCGACCGGAAGCGCAAGCTGCCGATCACGACGCTGCTGCGCGCGCTGCCGTCCGAGGACCCGTCGACCGGCTTTCCGCTGGACACGAGCACGAACGAGGCGATCCTCGCGCTCTTCGACAACTCGATCTACATCGTCAACACGCTCGAGAAGGACCCCTCCACCCGCGAGGAGGAGGCCCTGATCGAGGTCTTCAAGAAGCAGCGGCCGGGTGAGCCGCCGACGCTCGACAACGCGCGGAACCTGCTCCGGGCGCTGTTCTTCGACCCGAAGCGCTACGACCTCACGAAGGTCGGTCGCTACAAGCTGAACCAGCGCCTCGAGGTCGAGGTCCCCGAGGACACGCGCGTCCTGACGACCGAGGACATCGTCGCGCTCGTCCGCCGGCTCGTGGAGATGCCGGCGAAGCTGGGCGTCGACGAGGAGTCCAAGGACTACGCCGCCGACGCGATCGTGCTCAGCCGCGACCCGATCCGGACCGAGCTCGACGAGTACGAGGACTTCGGCAACCGCCGTCTGCGCACGGTCGGAGAGCTGATCCAGGAGGCGTTCCGCGTCGGCCTCTACCGCATGGAGCGCGTCGTCCGCGAGCGGATGACGACGGAGGACGTCGACACGATCACGCCGCAGACGATCATCAACATCCGGCCGGTCGTCGCCGCGCTGAAGGAGTTCTTCGGCTCCTCGCAGCTCTCGCAGTTCATGGACCAGACGAACTCGCTCGCGGGCCTCACGCACCGGCGCCGCCTGTCGGCGCTCGGCGCCGGCGGCCTCACGCGCGAGCGCGCGCCGATCGAGGTGCGCGACGTGCACCCGACCCACTACGGGCGGATGTGTCCGATCGAGACGCCGGAGGGTCCGAACATCGGCCTGATCGGCTCGCTCGCGTCGTTCGCGACCGTCTCCGAATTCGGCTTCATCCAGACGCCGTATCGCGTCGTCAAGGACGGCAAGGTGACGGACGAGATCATCTACCTCGACGCGTCGGAGGAGCGCCAGTACACGATCGCGCAGGCCTCCGAGCCGGTCGACGAGAAGGGCAAGTTCCTGCACGAGCAGGTGCTCTGCCGCTCCCGCGAGGGCGAGGCGGTGACCGCGCAGCCGAAGAACATCCAGTACATGGACGTCGCGCCTGCGCAGATCGTCTCGGTCGCGACCGCGCTGATCCCGTTCCTCGAGCACAACGACGCGAACCGCGCGCTGATGGGCGCGAACATGCAGCGGCAGGCGGTGCCGCTGATGATCACCGACCCGCCGCTGATCGGGACCGGCCTCGAGTACCGCGCCGCGATCGACACCGGCGACGTCGTTCTTTCGAAGCACGCCGGCACGGTCGTCGACGTCGAGGCGCACAAGATCGTCGTCGAGACGAAGGAGGGTCAGCGCGACGAGTACTCGCTGACGAAGTTCATGCGCTCGAACCAGGGCACGCTGATCCACCAGAAGCCGATCGTCCGGCTCGGCGACAAGGTCCGGGCGGAGCAGGTGCTCGCAGACGGCAGCTCGACGAAGGAGGGCGAGCTCGCGCTCGGGAAGAACCTGCTCGTCGCGTTCATGCCGTGGGAGGGCTACAACTTCGAGGACGCGATCGTGCTCTCGGAGCGCCTCGTCAAGGACGACGTGCTCTCGTCGATCCACATCCACGAGTACGAGATCGACGCGCGGTCGACGAAGCTCGGCGACGAGGAGATCACGCGCGACATCCCGAACCGCTCGGAGGAGTCGCTGAAGGACCTCGACGAGCGCGGGATCGTCCGCATCGGCGCCGAGGTCGGCTCGGGCGACCTGCTCGTCGGCAAGGTCACGCCGAAGGGCGAGACCGAGCTGACGGCGGAGGAGAAGCTGATCCGCGCGATCTTCAAGGAGAAGGCGCGC
>Ga0070741_10001825_pt1 | contig 61113 bp, 56 predicted proteins | sample Coa_R1_4_FD_66440 | JGI IMG/M metagenome (GOLD analysis project Ga0070741, IMG submission 66440) | Surface soil microbial communities from Centralia Pennsylvania, which are recovering from an underground coalmine fire - Coalmine... | ecosystem: Environmental > Terrestrial > Soil > Unclassified ...
TTTCTCGTGGTGTAAGCCAACAATTCGCAGACACGCCGTGACCGTGCGTTTGTTGGGGGCAAGGATGGCACCACCGAGCAAGACCAATGCCAGTTTCCAGATGCGATTGGAAAGAGTGCATGGTTCGGCGCAGCCGAACCGAGAAAATGTGAAAGCAGCGTAGAATAGGGTTCAGGCAGTGTAAGCATAGCAGTATCTCTTGGCGGAGATTTTTTGCTGCAGCTTACTCTGCCTTTCCTCTTTGCTCAAATGGATAAAGTCCAGCTTAGGAAGGGGGGGGAACGCGACTTTTGAATGCGGCAAAAAAGTATAACATACCAGGAAGTGTGCAAAGGAGATAAACGACACGCGCAATAACGGCGAACGCAAATGCCTGCTCGGCACTTGCTCCGAGTTGAGCAAACAGCGTAACGTAACCAACTTCCACCACACCAACTCCATTGAGGGTAATCGGCACAAGGAGAACAAATTGCAAGATGAGTGAAACAACAAGCATTTCGCTATAAGTAATATTCATCCCCAGAGTACCGGCGACCACATAGCCGCTCAGTGCACCCAATAGTGCGCCCGCTATGCAAGCTAAAAAAGCTACAGATAAAACAACAACATTCCGATACGCGGTAAAAGAGACCGCCAGCCCTTGGATTCTGCGCCAAATCCACGCTGCAAAGTCAACCCGTCTGCAAAAATACAATCCCGCGCAAAAGAAGATAAAAAACGCCCCCAAAATCATCCAAAACCAAATCAATTCCGAAGCGTTCCATCGAAATGTCAACGCCCCGAATAACTTTTGTCCCTGAAAAAATAATATAAGCAAGAGCATCGCATTCGTACCCAGGTTAATGAAACGATCCACAACAATCGAGGCGAAAACCTTTTCGCGCGGAAGAGTATCTGCGGAAAGCACTGCCCACTTTAAAACATCACCACCCATACTGCCCGGCAAAAAATTGGATGTAAACAGACTTAGATAATTTAGCGCCAAAGTTTGGCGCAAAGACACAGAAATGCCTTGCGCGGCAAGCAAATATTGCCAGCGCCACGCATAAACAATCTGCATCAAAACGAAAATAAGAAACGCAATTCCTAACACCCACAAAGGTACTTGTTGTAAGTACACGCTGACTTGGGAAAACTCGAATCGCGAGGCGAGTAGTACTACTAACCCCAAGCCAACTGCCAAGCGCAACCACCATTGCTGTGAAAGCCACACTATCTTTTGAATCAGCCAAGGTTGGCGTACCATCCGCACATTGAAACCCTAATTTGAAAAAAGTTGTCGCATTTTTAATAAAAGCTTTTTGTACACCACAAAATTCCACAATACTGGAACGCCAAGATACGAGTTTGCAAGCCATATCCAAGCAGGGATGTGGTAAGGGCAAAGATGCACTGCCTTTATAAAATACCTGCGAGCAGATGAACGGTCTTTGCGTACTAATTGCAGCCCCGCAAGTGCCGTATAAGACGCCAGCATCATTTGAAGGGTACGCTCGGTAAGGAGGTCAGGATATTGCCTCGCCATTTTCTCAAGAATGTGCACACGCTCCATGTACTCAATCGGATCCCCACGTCCGTGCGAATTCTTTCCATGCAGCCGCCAAGCGACAAGTGGTTTTGCAATAAAATCTATGGGCGCCTTTGCCGCAATACGCAGCCATAAATCCCCATCATGCGCGTGTCTCAGCCGGGGATCCATCAAGCCGACATGGTTCAAAACAGAATGGCGAATCAATGTCGAGTGTCCAATCACAATCATTCCAACACTCAGCAATAGTTCGGCATTCAGCATGCCACGGACAGGCATGTATCCTTCGCGCGCCCAGTAAGTCCCTGTAATATTTCCTGCTGCATCCATCAAATATGAGTCCGAATACACCATCCCCAAATTTGGATTGGCATCCAACATTGTCGCTTTTTCCAACAGATTGGATGGTGCAATCATTTCGTCATCCGATGGAAAATAGGTTATGTATTGCCCGCGCGCATTTTCTACAGCTCGATTGTAGGCTCTAACCGCGCCACCATTCTGTTCGTTTCGATAAAGGCGAATCCGTGAATCAGTAAAAGACGAAATCACGCGCCAAGTTTCATCTGTAGAAGCATCGTCAACGATGACAATTTCCAGATCCGTGAGGGTCTGATTCAGAATACTTTTCAAACATTGAGAGACAAATGGCGCAGCATTGTACGCAGCGATACAGACACTTACTTTAGGGTTTGTTTCCATTGTTATATCTCATTGCCGCTGAATTGCAGATATCCATTCTTTTCATGCGATACTCTTGACTGCAACCGCCGCTTGATAGAGTCCAAGGTATTTCGACGAAATGATTTCCCAAGAGAATCGTTTTGCGCGTGTTCTCGAAGCCAGCCCCATCTGTCGTGCCAACTCGCGAATCAACGCCAGTTTTTTCAAGTGCGCGGTCAATGTTTCCACATCACCCCATTCAAACGTAAACCCATTTTCGCCCTCGCAAACCAATTCCTCCGTTCCACCGGTTCGCGTCAGAACTAGAGGCAGCCCTGCTGCCATCGCTTCGAGCGCCGCCAGCGCCATTCCTTCATTGTACGAGGGCAGTACGAAAACGTGCGCGGCACGATAATATTCCGCAATTTTTTCGCGCGGCACATAACCAACGAAATTCACTCGCGACTCTATGCCAAGTTTGTGCGCTAACGCTTTCAATGTTGCAAGGGCATCCCCCGTTCCAATCAAATTCAAATTGACTTGGATTCCCTCCGAAGTTAGTCGTTCGACAGCTTGAATCAAATGATGCTGTCCCTTTCTTTCAATCAAGCGTGCCACGCAAATCACTTGAAGCGGACCATCCGTGGGAATAGGCGCGCCGGGGTGAAAGATAGCCAAGTCTACACCATTTGGAATCGTTGTCACCGGGATATTTGGATCACACGCATGAATCATTTCAACTTCTTGTTTGCATTTTGCGATTAACGGCTTGGCATGACGCCACGTCGTTTTCAGAAGAGGCATGAGAAACGGATACAATGCTTTGTAACGTTGTTCAAAACCGGGAATGTCGGGACCGCTTACCCACACCATATACCGCAAACCTGTGCGCCATTCGATGATGCGTGCAATCATCCCTGCAGGCAGCGCGCTCCAGGCGAAACAAAAATCATAGGCACGTTTACGGTGTAATCTCAATGCCAACGGTAATGCTTGTCTCGCATAGGAACTCAATTCACGATTTGACGAATGGTGCAAATTTTGGTTATTGACCGGAACCTTGAAAAAATGGATCCGTTCCGCGAATTGCTGCTCCTCGTATTTCTTGCCCAACGCGGCGGTAACGAGGTCAATCTCCATCTCAGGAAGCGCGGCAAATTTTTTCAACAACGCTTCATTGGTCGTTCCCATTCCCCCGCCAAGCGGCGGAAATTCATTGTCCAACATCAAGATACGCATAACATTTTTATCAATTATGTTTTTCGAATCACTTGGCGCACCACGTACATGGGGCGTCGTTTCACTTCTTCAAAAATGCGTCCCACATATTCGCCAATCACACCAATCGTAATCAATTGAATGCCCGCTAAAAATAGAATTGCCACAATCGTTGTCGCAAAACCGGGCGGATATAAACCAACCGTAATCTTTTGGACAGCGTAAGAGATTGCAAGAATAATCGAGACCAACGAAATCAAGACACCCGCCAGTGCAATGATGCGCAGCGGCAAAAAACTAAACGAAATCAGTCCATCCAACGCAAGCGTAATCAATTTTCCATAGCTGTATTTCGTTTCCCCCGCGTACCGCGCCGCGCGTTCATACGGCAAACCAATTTGGTCCAGCCCCACCCAACTCCGAATCCCGCGCACAAAGCGATTGCGTTCCGGCATCTTGACCAACAAATCCACGACGCGGCGGTCCATAATGCAAAAATCCCCCGCGTCCAGAGGGATATTTATGTTTGCAACGCGCTGGAGCAAACGATAAAACATCGCATACGACGTGCGCTTGAACCAACCTTCTTTGCGGTGTTCGCGGATGGCATACACCACATCGTGCCCTTCGCGCCACTTGGCAATAAACTGTCCAAGAACTTCCGGCGGGTCCTGCAAGTCCGCATCCATCACAATCACGGCATTGCCGCGCGCTTGGTCCAGTCCGGCGCTGATAGCTGCCTGATGACCAAAATTGCGCGCAAAGGAAATGACCGTCACGCGCGCATCATTTTGCGCAAATTGTGTCAGCATGTCCAAACTGCCATCGCGGCTTCCGTCATCTACAAACACAATTTCAAAACTGGGTTCGGCTTGATTCAATTGTCGAATCAGCCGGGCATAGAGTTCTTCTAGATTTTCCTGTTCATTGAAAACCGGAATGACAACCGAAAGCACGGGGCAATTCAAACCCGCTCGCAGCGTGTGCGTATTCGAGAGCGCGGCAACCGAGTTGGTAAGCTGTGCCAGTGCGCGACAGAACACTAACGCGGCATCGGCGTCCTCCGTAGGAATCATCATCGGCACAGGGGGTGTTGTTTCGTCCATCCTTTTGAAGCGCAAGCTCGGCGCGGCAAAATCCCCCGAACACATAAGCCCCTCCTCTTTCTTCTCAAACACAGCAGTGGATAAAATCACGCTCCGTAACTCTCGCCCATTGTTGCATCGTTCGCGCGCGTTGTAAATAGGATACAGAGATGAACCCACTTAACGCACAAATACCCACGCGGCGAATAATACCAATCCAAACGTTTGCAGCAAAAACGAAAACCCCAGCACCGGCAGTTGCCAAACGCGTTTTCGCAGAGAACCCCAGAGCATGAAAAACGGAAAGGCGAGAACGACAAAACGAGACACCGAGGTCAAGGGATATGCATCCGAATACGTCGTCACGACAAAGAGCGACGGCAAGAGTACGATGGCGAGATAGAGCGTCATCGCAATCGGCAGCCGCCGCGCACTCCACACTATCGCCGCGCACAGCAGCACCACGCAAAAGGGATCGAGAAAGCTGAGCGCCGCATCAAACACCGAAGGCGCGTGGAAAACCGCCCGCCAGCCCGCGCCCAACGCCTCCCACGGCGGCACGATGCGGTGCATGATTCGCTCACTTTGAAACCACACGGACGGCGTGCCGAATTGAAACGTGAGCCAAAGGACCTGCGCCGTCCCGCCAACCAACACCGGAACAAGCGTCCACACGCGCGACCATGGAACATCGCCGCGCCGATACTGCGCCCAAAATTCGACCGCCAGCGGCAAAATGAACAACATGCCTTGTTGGCGTGTCATCGCCGCCAACGCGCCCAATATGCCTGTCCATCCCCAAAGCCCACGCCGCGCGCACAAAAACGCGCCGAGAACAAGCGCCAAAAAAAGCGGTTCCGTATAAGCGGCGAACAAAAAGAATGCGGTCGGGAAAACGCCCAAGAACAGTACAGCGCGGCGCGCCGCGCCTTCGTCGAACATTTCGCGCGCGAGGCGATACAACAAAACGAAACTTGCCAATGCAGCGATGCTCGAAATGACCAATCCCGCCGCGACGGCATTGCTGCCGAACACCGGCGCAAGCAGACGAATCAAAAACGGATAGAGCAGTGGAAAATGCGAGCTCTCGTCGGCGGCATACCCTTCCAGCGCAATCTTGGCGTACCAAATCGTATCCCAACGCTGCCACGGCGCAATGAGCGCGTCGTGTAATCTTTGCGCGCCATAGTAATAACTTGCCGCTTGCGGAGCAAGCGGAACAAAAGCAGCGGTCACACTCGCCCAAAGCATCGTCCACGCGCGCAAAAAAACAAACACGCCGATGGGGAACGCGTGGTCGCGCAAGAAGGCGCGCGCGCGCGAGGTTATATCGCCGGCGCGGATTCGCGCGGCAGCGGTTTCGGGTTGCGCAATTCTGTCCATTTTTCGCGTACGAGAAAAATACAAGCAGCAAGTGTCACAACCGCCGTGGGTCCTTCGCCGCGCCACAAGTCCATGGCGGGCAGCGCAAACGCGAGCCACGACAAGATTGTCAGCACGACCCAAACACGCCACGATTTCACAAACGCGGTCAACAACGTCAGGTCGTACGAAACAATCACCGGATTCACCAACAGATTCACCACACTCAAAATATCAAAATCCGCGCGCCGATATGCCCACCCCAACAATGCAAGCATGGACGCGCCCGCAACCAGAACCCAAAATGGACTCGGCAAAAAAGACAACGCGCCCCACAGCGACGGCGAAAAGGGTGTACGCAAACGTTCGCCGCTCACCTGCATCCAGCGCTGCACCCAATTCGGTTCGAGCAAAAACGACGCGGTTAACAAGCCGCCCCAAATTCCGCCGAACCAGATTAAGCCGCGTCGTTCGTTTTTCCACATCCGCATAAAAACAAACGGAAGCAACAAGCCAATCAATTGTGGTTTCAAACACAACCACGCTGCCGCGATGCCTTGATGTTTTTGCGCGCGCAAGAGCACGAACATTGCCAACAGCGGCATCACAATTTGCCCTTCCAACAATGTCAGAATTACGGGCAAGAAAAATATGGCATACAACGCGCGTTTGCGCGCCACCGCAACAAAGATGACCAGCTCGATGGCAGTCCAAACCACGTGCGCCGTATCTAAGGGCAAGACCGCCAGCGGCAAAAAAATCAAAAAAAAGGGAAAGGGATGATACGCCCCGTACACACTGTACGGGTCCTGTCCTTGCAGCACCGCTTGCGCCGCGTGATAAAAAACATCAAAGTCGTTAAACAACATTTCTATTTTGTGATTTCAAATAACGTCACCGGTCGTCCCAATCCATCTTGCACGGTGGCGATTTTGTTCAAGCCCGCCACCGTCGCTTTACCATCATACAACGCGCGCATCGTGACCGGCTTGTCGTACTGCAAGACCAAATAGCGCGCGCCAAATTGACGCGCCGCGTCAAAAATCGCGTCAATGCTTTCCGTCGGCATATAAATCGCGCGCCGTCCCGTTTCATTGCTAAACGAAGGCGGGTCCACGGTGATGACCGGAATTTCGTCGGGCACGCCGCGCGCATCCAGTTCGCGGTCAATTGCCGCGTACTCGACATCGCGTTGATTCCACAACGGCGACGTGGCGCCATTGCCCGGCGGAATCCAAACGCCTTGCGCGTAGAGAAACAAACTGAAAAAGATTGCCAACGCGACAGCGCTGTAACGGAAAAAGGTTTGCGCCTGCGCGACATTCCAACGCCGTCGTCGTTTCGCCATCCACGCAATCGCCGCGTCCAAGCCCGGCGGCACCGCGACCGCGCCGTACGCGACCAGCGCGCTCGCAGAATGCAGCATACTGCCGTGCGTCGCCGGAAACGTGAACACGAACGCCATCGCCAACACGAGCAGCGCGAGATAAACGAGCGCCGCTTGCAATTCCACCCGCGCGCGCATTTTCCAAAAACCGATGACGGCGAACGGCGCGAGATAAATTTGCCACACGCCAAAAAGCAACACCAAGAGAATAAATCCCAGCGCGTTCCATTTCGACGCGAGGATGTTGCCGATACCCCAATCAAGATAGCGCGCAAGCGTCAAGCGTGAAACATCATAACGGAAAAACTCGTCGTAATTCAAAAGCCACAACGTGCGCGCGCTGCCCGGCGCGAACGGCGCGCCAATCGTCAAAGCGTTGCGCGCGAGCCACGGCGCAAGCACAAGCAAAAAACCCGCGCTGGCGATTAAAAGTTGTGGTGAGCCGCGCCGAACCCTCGCGGCAACGAAATCGCGAAATCGTCCTGCGGCGCTTGACGGCGCGCCCGGAGTCTGCGCAGGCAGACTTGGCGTTCTCGTTGCCGCGAATTCTATTCGCCCGCTGGCATTTGATGACGCGCCCGGAGTCTGCGCAGGCAGACTTGTTCTCGTTGCCGCGAATTCCATTCGCCCGCGCCACACCCACAAAATCGGAATGACCAACAACAACAACACCGCGTCCGCACGCGCCAACTGCGCCAAACCGGCAAACACTCCCGCGAGGAAAAAATATTTTGCTTGGTGTTCCAGCACACCGAACGCAATACACAGCAGCGCCAAATCGGCTGTCACCGCGAACGGCGTGAAATTATCCGGGCTGACCCAATAAATCATATAGAACCCACTGCACGCGGTGAGCAAGCCCGCCACCCACGCGTAATCGTCGCGCCCGTAGAGACGCCGCGCGAGATAGAACGCGAGCAGCGGCGGAATCAGCGAGAGGAACACAAAGGGAACTTGCGCGGCGTGATACGAAACGCCAAACAGCGCCATCGCGCCGCCCGCGAGTACGGCAGGCAGCGGCAGCCAATACAAATTGCTCGGACCGGGAATCGTCTTTTGCCCTTCCAAATAATTCCACACCACATCTTGCGTGAACCCGCGCCCGCGCGCGAGATTGCTGCCGACATGCTGCGTGTACGACGCGTCCATATACCCCGCGCGCTCTAACGGCAGCGCCGTCACGAGACGCAAGAGCAAAACCAGAAACGTCAGCAAAAGATAGGGACGAAAACGCGTTCTTGGCACAATCACTCTTTTCGTCGAAATTTTCCGAGTGCGGCTTGTCAGCAGTCGTAAACAGTTTACGGATTCGAGACCCGATAGACCGACGCCGCATCGTTCGCATACACGCGCGCAAGAAAAGGCGCACGTCCGGGGTCGAACCCGCCCAGCGCGCGTTCCGCCGGACCATAAAACAAGTACGTGATCCCATTTTCGCGCAAGAAGGCATTGCGCGCGGCATCATCGGCATTCGCATCGAAAAATTTATCCACCGCGCGCATTTTGTCTTGAAAATGAATCGTTTCGTAATAATGCCCCAAAAAAGTCCGCGTGCCCGCGCGCAGCGGCAAATAACTGCCCGTGTAATAGGCTGCCAAGACCACGTCTTCGGGACGCGCATTGGCGCGCAGCCAATCCATCGCCGCCACTTCGGCGCGCGGTCGAAACAACGGATACGGCTGCTGCACTGCGGTCAACGCGACGGCGCTCAACCATTGATACGCGGACGACAAACTCGTCACCAGAATCAATATCACGACCACAAACCGCTGCAAACCTTCCAGGTTGTAATGCGGGCGCCGCGCCAAGGTTTGAAACCAACGCGTTTGGCGCAAGCGCGGCAGCGCGATTTCGTACAGACCAAACGTCGCCAAAATCGAAAGCGGAATTTGTACGCCTTGCAAAAATCGCCGCTGCGTGCCGAACGGCGCATACACCAACAGCGCGACGACCAGCAGCCATGTCCAGAGAAGCACACGTTTGTTTTCACCCAAGCCCACACGTGATACATCCAACAGCGCAAAAAACAAATAGGGCGCAAACGTCAACAGATAATGCAGTGGATTTGGCGAAAGCGTTTGCGATTGTGCCGCCCACACACGCAAGAGTTCCGACGATGTGAGCGCCACAGCATAGTACGCCACAAGCGGCAGCACCGGCACAATCAACGCGCCGACCAGAATGATTTGGCGCCACAAAATTTTTCGCGCGCGCAACATTAACAAAAAAACATACAGCGTCAAGACACCGCACGCCAGGACGACAAAAAAAGGATAGACCAATACGACGCCGACATTTGCCAACGCGCCCAGAATCCACAATCCAAAAAGTTTTCGCCGCGTCAAATTTTCATTCAACAAGCGCAGCGCGCACCAAAACAAAATCAACAAGCACGTGATGGAACCCAAATAGTGCGGAAAGGTCAACGCGGAGTGAAATAAATGCGCGTCCGCCATTTTCAAATCCACCGGCGTCGCCGCCGTCGGACTGACCGTTTCCCACGGAAACACAAACCAATCGAACCCTGCGCCCAGAATGGCGAACAGAAACGCAACGATGCGCTGCGGCGAATGCTCCAGAAACGCGCCGATAAAACCAAACGTCACCCAAAAAGCGACGATGGTCATCACAGCGCGCGCCACATGCCACATGCTCGTCGCGTCCAAACTCAACATACGCGCCAAATGTCCCCACGCCAAATAAAACACGTACAAAAAGACCGGCACGTCGGGCTCGGACGTGAAACGGAGCGAATGCATCCACGCGCCTTCGCTGCCGCGTTGAATAATCGTGATGTAATTCGCATCTTCCACATTGATGAGCAAACCCGTATACATGCTGTTCGACAACGAGGTCACGTATCCCAACGCGTACGGAATTTGAAGCAGCGTGGTGACAGCGAGCGCGATGAAAATCGCAACCACCCAATCATTCCTCAAAAATTTCATCAAACTTTTTCCCGGAGCGCGCTGCGGCGTGTTGCAATCAATAGATTCAGCCATTGATCAAGACTGCCCGATTGTAGAGCAATCCAATACCACGCCAGCGCGACTTCATGCATACACAATCGGTCCGACGCGAGAATCATGTGTTCCGTGAACGGCTCCCAGATGGAAAAGAGAAAGGAGAATTGGAGCAGTACGAATGGAGCAACAGCACTTGCCCACACATAGCGGTCGGCAAAGGTCGAGGCGCGCCAACGCGTCAAAGAGAACACAAAAAAGATGAGCCACAATCCGCCCCACATCGTCACGGACAGGTACTGCCCAATCATATTGACTGCAATAGTCGGCAACCGGGTCAAGCGAGTAAGATCAAACACAAACGCAAAGTCCGAAGGCGGAATGTGGAATGCAGTCAAGAAAATAAACCAGGGTGCGATGATGACCGCCGCAGGCAGCAAAAAAATCAAGAGCCAGCGCACACGTTCGCGTCCGGAAAATGAGTGCGCCAAAACAAGCCAAAGCGTGATTGCCGCCAAATTAACACCCCAGTAGACAATCCCCTCGCGCTTGACCCAGACCCCCAACGCCGCCAATATCGCGCCGACGAGCAAATCGGCGGAGCTGCCGCGCAGGAACCATCGCCGGATGAACACGACCGCACCGAACACGTACAGCATGAGCGCCACATCGGCATAACCGGAGGGTGCTGCGATGGAGGATAAATATGGAGTTGTGCCGAGCAACACCGCGAACAGCAGAGCCGCGCGCGTGGAGCGAACCTCCCGCGCGGCGACATAAAAGAGCACGAGCAAACCCAAGTAAAAAAACGGGAAAATAATTTTGATTGCGGACTCGTCAATCCGCCCAAGAAACGCAAACGCCCACGCTTCGACGGATGCAATCAAGAGCGGATAATCGGAATGAATGAATTGGGGCCACGGATGCATGAAATAGCTGCGCGCCCATCCCCCTTCGACGAACGCGACGCGCGCTTTGAATGCCCAATTTGACCATCCGTCAAAGCCCAAGTCAATATTGAGTGCGACGAGGGTAACCAATGCCGAAAGGGAAAAAAGTGGAGCGAGGACCAAAACAGAACGCGCCTCTCGGAGCACGCAATGGCGCCGCCCCTCCAAAATTCTTTTCGCGTACGCCACACCCACCACAACCAACACGACAACGATTGTCAACGTCAGCGCCAACGGAACATAGACCAACGAAAAATAGAAAAGCAGCAATGCGACTGTGCCGCTGCCAAGTGCAAACGCCAGCACCATCCGCTCGAGCAATAAAGCATCCTTCCCTACAAGAAAACGATACACGAGGTCGCCCATTAGCAGAACAAACGCGAGGCTCGTGAGCACAATGAGAACATCTGACATTATTTCATCACCCAAAGATAACGCGACGCATCAAATCGAATGCAATTTGCTTGACACGGCACGGTCTCGACAAGATCCTCAATCATCACATACCGAATACCCCGCGCGCGCACCGCGTCCCCCCAATTCGAGTCATGCGCATCCACCGGAATCCAGCCCGAAATCGGCGAGGTAATCGGTCCCGTCGCCATCCACACAAGATAACGCGGATACAGCCACGATGCCAGTCGCGCATAGCGCATTTTGTAAGCTTCGCCCGGCGGTGTGAGATAGACGACCGACTCGCGCGCAGGGATATTTTCTATCGCAAATTCGGCAAACCGATTCAGGTCCGCCGGCAAATTGACGGCATAGATTTGCCAATTTCCTGACAGCGTCAACGCGTCACGCCACAGCGTCATTCCCAAACCAAACACCAACTGCATCCACAACGCCAACACCAACAACACCGTGCGCCAATTGGCTTTCACGCCACCCACCCCCACAAAAAAAATTGCGCGCTCAAGTACAAGCTCAATGGCAGCGCGCTGTACACCAATGCGCGTTCCACCCAACGATTTTTGCTCCAATACGCGAGCAGCATGAACAAAGGAAACAAGGTCAACACATAGCGCGTCATACTGTTCAGCGGCTGCGTGTCCACATACCGCACACTTGCCGCCAGCAGCGTCGCCGCGACGTAACACGAATATTCGAACGGCAGCACGCGCCAACCGCGCCATAACAGGAACAGTGCCAAAACAAAAACGCACAAATTCAAAACATCCGCCAACAAAAACTTGCCCGACGCGAGCGTTTGCGCCGCATACCACACATTGTCCCACGGCGACGCGAGATGCGCGTTCAATTGCGGCTCATGCGTCGGCACAATCGCGCTTGCGCCCACCCATGCGCGCAACCCCAAGTAGAACGCGCCCGCGCCCATGGGCAGCGCAAGCATGAACATTTGCGCGAACGAAACCGCGCGCACATCCCAACGCGTCCGCGCATTCTTGCGCGCGCTCTGCCACACGCCGTACAACAGCGGCGCAAACAACGCAATGCCCTGCAAACGCGTCAAAATCGCCAGGAACGCCCAAAATCCCGCCCAGACCCATTTTTCATGACGCAGTGCGTCAAAACACCACAAAGTCCACAGCAAGAACAACGCTTCCGAGTACGCCGTGAAAAAGAAAAACGCCGTCGGGAACAAGACCAGCAAGACCAACGCGCGCCGCGCCGTACGTTCATCCCGCCAACGTTCGGTCAAATGATACAACCACGCCAAACTTGCAACGAGCGCGCATTGCGCAATCAGCCAGCCCGCGAAAAAAGTACGCCCGCCCAACATTCTGCCCAACCCATTTTCGAGCAAAGGATACAGCGGCGGAAAATGAATGTCGCCCGGCGTCGCGCCGTACCCGCGTTCCGCAATCGCCTGATACCACAAGACATCAAATCGCTGCCACACGCCGAGCAGCGGATTCGTTTCGGCGGCGACGCCGCGATAGGGAAACACCTCTTCCGCCGTATATGCCGCCGTCGCCAATTGCGTGCCCGCCCACGCGCCGTCAATCGCCCGCCCCTCGCGCAGCGACCACACACTGCCGGTTTCGTCGTCGCGCATCGTGCCCGCCGCGCCCGCGCGAAACGTCAACACCTGTCCGCCGACCGTACGCGCATACACATAGCGTTCACTCGACGCCACATCAAAATACGCGACGAGCGGCACGCCGAACAAATCCAAATTTTGCAGCACCGTCGGCGCGAGCAGCATCACCGCGACCGACCACAGCGTATAAAAAATGCGCGCGCCCAAGTACACGCCCAATGCCCAACGCCACGCGGGGTCCACCGCGCGCACGCGGCTAGCGAGCCGTGTAGAGAAAGATGCGAAGGTCGCCATATTCTGCTTCTTGCGCGCGCGCAAATTGCGCCTCGAGCCGCGCCAGATTGGGATGCACTCCGATCGCTTCCGTTATCGCCGTCTGATAAATCACAAACCACACCCGCGCGTGTCCTTTGACTGCCGCGTCCAAGGGAACCGGATACAACTCCATCGCGGCTTGCGACGCGGGCGCCAATGTGTCGTTATCGGAGCCCGGCGGGTCGGCGAGAAAACTCTGCGCCAGCATACGGTCATACAAATGCATCGGAAAAAAAGAAAGTTTGTTGTCATGCAAAATGAGGTCATCCGCGCGCGCGTGCGTTCGCAAAAACGCGTCCGCTTCGACAAACGGCGCGCGCCGCCATTCGCCAAAAACGGAATAATAAAAAGGCAGCAGTGCGCCCGCCAGAATCAACGCGCCCACCACCGCGCCGATGCGAATTCCGCGCGGAGCACGCGACACAACCACCGCCGCCAGAATCGCGTACGCACATGCCGAAATCATCGCGCCGCGCGGCACAAACACAGGGCGAATCACATACGACAATACAAACAACAAAATCGACGGAACGATGGCGAACGCGACGATCAACCCCAAAGCGACGATCTGCTCGCGGCGCGCGATTTTCAGCAATCCCCACACGACCATGACCAATACCAGAATCGAAACGAACAACGCGAACGCCATGCCGGGCAGCGGCAGCGGCAAATATGTCGTAAACACTAGCGCCATTTGGATGACATCTACCAAACCCGGTCGCGGCGTCCAGAACGCGCGTTGAATTTTTTCCAACTGCGTCGGCACGTACACAAGCCACGGGCTAAACAACAGCGCGCCCACAAATTGCGCCGCGACCAGTTGCCGTTGTTTCCGCCAGGCGCGTTTGTACAAAAAATAAAAATTCGCCGCGAGCAGCGATACAAACGCGAGATTGTGCGCGTACAATGCCATTGCCGTACCCGCCGCGAGGAAGGCGAACGCGCGCCAATTGTGACCCGAAGGGTTTTTGCTTCGGGAGTCAGGCGCATCACTTGCGCGCGCCAAACGCAGTGCGCCGTACAGAAAAATGCAACCGCCCAACGCCAGCAGCGTGTACATGCGCAGCTCTTGCGCGTGGTAAATTTGAAACGGCATCAACGCCACAAACAGCGCGGCGAACATTCCCGTGCGCGTGCCAAAACCGCGCGCGCCAATCGCGTACACGAACGCGACAATCAACATGGACAGCGCGACGGACAACATCCGCATCGCCAAGGGAGACTGCCCGAACACATTCATCCACGCATACAGCATCAAATAATAACCGGGCGGCATCGTGTCCGCCGCTGTGCCCGCCGCGATGGCTGCCGGACCGCGTTCCGCCAGCAGTACGCTGAACGCGTCGTCGTACCACAGCGGACGCGTCTCTAATAAAATCAGACGCAGCGCGAACGCGAGCAGCAAGATAGCGATCAAGCGCGCGTAAGGATTTCGGAGTCCCGCGTTCATGCCGCGCTCCTCGCGCGCAAGGCATTCACGCGCATCACGAGATACACACCCAGACTAGTCAGCGGCAGAATCGTCGTCACCACAATCGCTTCGCGATTGCCTTGCAATGTTTGCAAAAAGCTCCACCACGGCGCAAGCAGCAGAAACATCGCGCCTAGTGCGACGCGCACGCGTTTGTTCTGCGCGCCCCACTGCGCCAACCAGGTCATCCACAAAATCAACAGCAGCACCTGGTCGGGCGTCCCGATGCGCCCCGCGATGAGTGTTGTCCCCAACGCGACGAAACCCAGCACGGGTTGAAATTCAAACCAGCCGCGTTTTCGGTTGAACCACACGAGCCCCAACATGGCGACAAACAAGAACGCGGCGGCGACCCAAAATGCGATGCTCGCCGCACTGTCCGGCAAGAACAATTTGAAAAAGGTCTCTAACGGAGGACCGACGCGCGCGTATTGCGCGTATGCGCGCAGCGCGTTCAAAAAATCCGCGAACCAAGTCGGGACCCATACCAAAGCGGAAAGGACCAAAATCGCGAGCATTACCAATGCGCTCGTCACCACGCGCCTGCGCCCGTTGCGCCATGCCCACAACAAAATCGCGGGCAGCAAAAAAATAATCGGCTGCGGTTTCACAGAGGCAATTGCCAACAAAATTCCAGCCGCCACATCTTGTTCTCTACCAAGCGCAAGCATGGCGAACGCCACACACCCAAACGACACCAACGCGTATTGTCCCAAAAAAATTCCGCGCACCGACGGATAAAAAAACAACGCGCCGACAAGGATGAACGCCAAGACCCAAGGCGACAACGCCATCCGATTCACCACGGCGAGCGCCCACGCGCCGCCTGCCACACCGCACACCAACAGCGCCATCCACAACGCCTGTGCCGCCGCGTACGGCAGCGCCACCAACGGCGCGGCAAGATACGCGGCATAGAGCGGATACGCGAACGCGACTTGGTCCTCGTCCGGTCGCGCCAGCCGCCCGTACATGCCCATTTGAATTTCGCGCGTGACCGCGTCGGTGTACGGATTCTGCTCTCGCAGCAGCAGAGCGCGTGCGCCCATCCATCGCGAATAAAAATCATTGGCGCCGGACGCGCGCTGTGTCAGACCCGCGTAAATGCCAAATGCCAGCGCGCCATACAAAACCAATCCCAACAATGCCGCGACGAACCAGGAATATCGTTTCACCGCGCATCACCGCGCCACAATTTCATAAACGGCGTATGGCGCCTGGTCCGCGTCGCGCAGCGCGGTCTTGCTCGCGTTCGGCGTACTCGCCAGCGCGCTGCCGTACACCAAACGCAAATGTTTGCGCTCCAAATCTTCCAAGAGCTGCAATTCGGCGTCGCCGATCGGGTCATATTGCGATTGCAACATGGCATTCAAACCTTGCCGGTAAAGCACCAAATGCGTGAATCCCTGACGCTGCCATTCCGCCGCAATCTCGTCGGCATCACCGTACAAAAACGCCAAATGCGGAAAGCGGTCCAAAATCGCGTCGGCATCCACCGCGCGGTCAATATAATACGCGCGCGGCTCCCACAACGTCAGCACGCGCGCGTCGGACGGCAAATTCGCATTGACCCACTGCGTCATTTTGTAATACTCGCCCAAATTGCGCGCGAGATATTCTTGACGCGTTTCAATGCCCAACAGCACGTCAAACGGATGGCTTTTGACGGTCGCCAATCCAAAGCCCAACGCATTCAAACTCAACACCAGCGCAATGACCATTGCCGCGAAACGCCGCGCGGAAAACTGCGGCAGTTGAATTTGCGCGAGACGTTCCCATCCCTCCGCCGCGAAAATTGCCAACATCGGGAATGCGGGAAACAACAACCGCGTCTGCCACAACAATTTGGATTGCGCGATGCCCAACAGCCAAAATGCAAACAACACCGCGACCAAGAACCACATTGCGCGAATTGTTTTCGCGTCCGTTTGCGCGCGCCGCCGCAATAGATTGAACGGCAGCAGCGCAAGCAGCAGCGGTCCAATCGTCGCGTCAAAAATTCCGTTCTCGTCGCCCCGCACCGTCATCGTCCACGGCACGACGAACAATTGAAGCGGCTGATTCAACAACCCCGTACCGAAACGCGAATACCACGCGCTGCGCCACGCGTCCCAATACAAACCGCCAAACACAAACGGGTACACCGGATTGCCGACCAAAATAAAATTCCGCGCATACCACGGCACACTCAGCGCAAAGGCAACGCCGACCAAAAGCGCGCTCATCCAAAACGCGCGCCGCGTCGGCGCACGCCGTCCGTTTTGAAACAACACGCTCGCGCCCAGCGCAAGCGGCACGAACGCGGCGGTATACTTTTCGCCGAGCGCCAGCCCTGCCAAAATTCCTGCCAATACAAAATCGCGTGTGCGTTGTGTTTCCCACGCGCGCAATGTCCACAACAACGCGACGAGCGTATAAAACATCAGCGCCGCGTCGTTGTAGGCGTACGTCGAAATCAATAACAGCGACGGTACCGCAATCAGCAGCGCGCTTGCCAACCAACCCACGCGCCATGTGAAATACCGCGCGCAAAATACCAACACCGCGCCGACAAGCAGCGCCAAATAAATCCAATGCATCAATTGTGCCGCCGAATCACTGCCCAGTCCCATCGCGGCGAGGAATAACATTTCCAACAAGCCGGGATAACTCAACGAAACATTGTCAGGCAACGCCGTGAAGTGTCCCGCCTGCAGCGCAAGTTTCGGCAGCACCAGATGATATTGCAAACCATCCCAGCCAATCGGCGGCGTCAGCGCAAACACAAACGTTATCGCTAAACCTAACGCGATAAACCATGACAGCGCGCGCTCCCCGCGCGCCGCGCGCGGCAATTGCACCGCGCGCAATTCACGCCACAACGCAATCCCATCACGCAAGAGGAACAGCAGCGCCGCAATCACGAGCCCCCAAAACACCCACGCTCGAAACAAGCCCAACCAGCCCAATCCAAATACAACAAACGCGACGAGCCCTAATCCCACGCCGGTCTGAATCAAGACCGCTTCCAGCGGAGAGGAAAAATCAAACGCGCGTAAAACGCGATGTCCGAGTGCGGCAGAGAGCATGACCAACAACGCCGCAATCAAAATCGTAAGCGCCGTTTGCGCGATGCCAAAAACATTTGTGAATTCAAATGGCTTGTGATAGACAAAATAAAAAGCGACGACCAGCGCGAGCCAGAGGACCGCGACGATGGAGAAAAGGAACTGTACCGGTGAGCCCTTCACAAATTCTCCTGTGTCCTTAAAGACGCGCGCAATCAAGAATCATTGCTGGCGGCAGCGGAAATGGAGGAACCGACGCGAGAGGCGGGCAACCGTTTGCCGAACAGCAACAGCATCAACAGCGGAGGCAGGACATAAAATCCGCCAAAATTCGGTACTGGAAACAAGAGCGTCAAAACCCACGCGACGAGCGCTGAACAGACAATCGCAATCTTTTGTCGCCCGCGCACAAACGGAATCAGCGTTGCCAACGCGGAGGCAAAGAAAATGGGCGTCCACAACAGCGTCATCGCTTGCAGCAGCGATGTCACCGCAGCCCGACGCCGCAAGCCCCACCCGAACAAGGCGACCGAACTGACGGCAAGGAGCAAAAAGACCAGCTGCGCGAGTCCACCCAACCACAACCAACTCCAAACGGATGAGGTCATGAGCGGCAGCATTTCAGAATTTTGCGCCACGCGTTCCGGCAATGCCGCGAGCATTTCACCGACCCACTGCGGGCGCACCAAAAATGCCGGCGTCCAGAGCAAAACGCTGACCGCCGCAAACACGCCCAAATTGCGCCGGTCGCGCGCCCACAACCATTTCCCGATCATGTACACAATGACCGGAAATGCCAATTGAGGTTTTAGCAGCAGCAGCGCCGCGCCGAAACCGGCAAAGCCCTTTTTGTTTTGAATCAGCCAGTGGAGAGGCAAAAGCAGCCATCCTTCCAACATGCCATCGCTCATGACAAACCAAAGTGGCGGGAAAAGAAACCACCAAATCGCCTCGCGGCGCGCAATCATCATCACAAACAGCAGCGGCACAATCACCCACACCAAACGAAACCAATCGGGCAATAACGCGAGCGGCACAAAAATCCACAGCGCCGTCGGAAGAGGATAGTAACGATGTTCTCCGTACGGGCTGATGCCTTCGCGCAGCGCGCGTCCCATCGAAACATAATTGCCATAATCAAACACATTCCACCGTTTCAACACCAATGGCGTGAACTACCATACTTCGACAATCAAAACCAGCAGCATCACAGCCAAAATGGAGCCAAGGGCAGCGCGCCGCCATTGCGAAAGCGGATAAGCAAAAAAGCGAGCCATGCTTTTCTCCTCCAAAAATAGCCCCTCACCCCCCACCCCTCTCCCGATGGGCGAGGGGAGATTTTGTTCGTTGGGATAGGTCGAACGGCTCATCGAACACCTTTTTATATCCAAGGCGCGGGCTCGTACGACCGACGCAGTGAAGCGAGCGGAGCACCGCGCAATTCAATCTTGTTGGCGTCTATCTGTCCCAATCCTGCCCATGCCATAAACGTCAGCGTCGGAATCGCGGCGGGGTCGAGTCCCATCAAACGCGCGCACGTCGCATCCACCGCGAGAAAATCCCCCCCCCCTACGAGCGCGCCCGTTGCAACGGGCGCGCCGAACAACGGACCATCGCCTTGCAAACCCACAATCGCATCCACTACCGCAAAGCGTTGCGGCGTCGGCAGCGAGTCCGCCAGTTCTGCGAGAAATGCATCAATGCCTTGCATGTGCAGCGTGTTTTTTGGAAAACCGTATTTGATACCCGGCACAATGCCAAACAAATTTTTCACACTCGCCGAAATGCGCGTCCAATGATGCGTTTTCATTTTCGGCACCGAAATGAACGCGTCCGCTTCCGCCACCGTGCGCGCCATAAACAGCGAATCCATTTTGGCGTACCCGCCGCGCAGCGGAATCTTGACGAGGTCATCGTAATTCAAGTCCACAAAATCTACGCGTTGGCGTTCCAGCATATCGCGGTAACCCGTGTCCATCAAAATCGCGTGCGCGTCGCGGCGAAACGTCGTGCCTTCGGCGACGACGATGCGCTTGACCCGCACCTCGTCGCGCAAAAATTGAATCAACGCTTCGACCACTTGGGGCATCGTATAACATGGGCGGTCCGGAACATAGTCCACCAAATTCGGTTTGAGGACCACACTGGCGTTTTGCAAATCGGGCGCGTTCGCGTCGCGCCACAACTCGCGTAACGCGCCCAAAATATCCGCGTCGTATGGCGCGGAGGGCGCGCCCGCCACTGCCGCGAGCGCGACGCGCGACGCGGACGCAAAACGTGCGCGTTGCCCGCGCAGCATCCAGCGCGCCCATTTGTCAAAGCCGACCGATTCGGTCTGTTTGTAGATCACCGCGCTGCCGGCAGCAATGCCACCGCCCAACGCGAGACGCAGCAAATTTCGCCGCGAAATTGTTTTCATGCCTCGTGCGTTCCCATCACAGCAATCGCCGTCGTAAACGGATTGCCGTCCCAACTGCCGTCGGCGCGCTGCCATGCGTTCAATGCCGCGCGCGCGCGTTCATCGTTCCGCTTCATCTGTGTGAGATACCACGCGCGCCACGCCCACTCAAACGCCGTCGGCGTAAAATTTTCCTGCGCGAGCCATTCGGCGGCGCGCCGCGTGACATCATTTTCAATGCCGTGCGCGGCGAGCGCGCGCAGCGCGAGCGCGGTATTCTCGACGGTCGGCGACAGGTTGGACGCGATCATGAACGGGTTGCCGATATTCCAGCCGCCCGTCGCAATCGCGCGGTCGAGCAAATAACGAATGCCTTCTTGCACGCGCGGATGATTGCGAATCTGCACGGCATCCAACGCCAGGAGCGCGAGCGCGCTGGGAAAAATCCATGCCGCATCGCCCGGCTGCCACGCCCAACCGGTGATACCGGCATCAATTTTCAAAACTTTTTCGATGCCTTCAATTTGCTTTGGGTCCGTCACGCGTATGCCGGACCTTTGCAGCAGCCATTCCGCGCCGCGCTGCGCAGCTTCCGCATCGCTCGACGCCAACGCCCAAACTGCCCACGCCGTCATCCAACCGCTTTCGTCGTCCACTGCCGCAATGCCCCAACCGCCGTCCGCGCGCTGCATATTTTTCAAATAGGCGCGCGCGCGTTGAACCAAAACGGTGTTTGGAGCGTCTTGAGCAAGAGCCAGAATGACGGCGGCAGTCGGTTCCACAAACGACATGCCGCCGGACTTGTAGCCCCATCCGCCGTCAGCGTTTTGCGCGGCGCGTAGAAATTCCACAGCGCGACTCATGCGCCAAAAGCTATCATAATCACGCGCCAAGCGTCAATAGGCAGAAAGGGTACTCGCACTTGGTCTTTCTTTGCAACACAGTTATAATTTTGTGTGGAGGTCTGCTTGAACAAGTTCTTTATCTCGATGCTCATCTTATTCGTATTGTGTGTGGGCGTCACTGCCTGCGGCGGCGTCCCGTTCATCGCCCAAAACGAACCTACGGCAACTGCCACGCGACGGATTCGCCCGACCTTTACGCCTAAACCGCGTCCGACCGACACCCCCGAAGTTACGCCGACCGATGAGCCGACCGAAACTCAGGTACCAGAAACGACGACAGAACCACCCACTCAAGTACCGGTGACCAAAGCGCCAACCAAAGTACCCGCTGCCCCGCGCCCCACCAAACCACCCGCGCCTACCGAGCCGCCCAAGCCCGCGTTTGCTGTGACAGTGACGAGTCAGTATTTGTGCGAACAAGACGGCATCTTTGAGGTTGCGTTGAACGCGAAAAAAGGCAAGGCGTTCATCGAAGGGTTGTACTTTGCCGCGTTCGATTCGGGCGGACGCTTGCTGCAGGACGGCGCGGGGAAAAATCTCGTCAGCGCGACGTATCCGGCTTCGCAATCCACCGGCTCGAACTGCCGCCTGTCCGGAAGTTTCGACACGCCGAATATTGACAACGGCAAACTCGACGTGGGCGATGCCGTGCGCGCGGGGACCAATCCCATTATCATTCGTTTTGTCAAGTCTGCTACGGATATGACGCCGATTTCGCCCGACATTACGATTAATTTCGGCAAGGGCGGGCGCTATTGGATTTTCGCGCAAATGCAATAAGGCGCGTTCCCGTTCATCCTATGAGGCGTTCGTGCATTCCCGTACGAGCGCCTCTTTTCATGAATTGACCCCTTGAAAAACGGATTCTCGACGCGTGGGCAGCTCGTCGGCATTCTCGCGCTGGCGACGCTTTTGCGCCTCCTCCAACTCGACTTGCAGCCGCTGTGGTGGGATGAGGGCTACAGCGTTTTCTTTGCGACGCGCGCTTTTGGCGACATGCTCGCGCGCACGGCGGTGGATATTCACCCCCCCCTCTACTATGCGCTGATGCAGCTGTGGATCGCAACATTCGGCAAAGATGCTTTCACCCTGCGTTTGCTCTCGGTGGCGCTCGGCGTCGCCGCGCTGCCCCTCCTCTATCTGATTGCGAAACAGCTGTTTGATCGCCGCGTCGCGCGCGTCGCCGCGCTGCTGCTCGCCATCGCGCCGCTGCACATTTACTATTCACAAGAGCTGCGCATGTACGGTATGGTGACACTCTTGGCGCTCGCGTCGGTCGCGCTGCAATTGGAAATTGTAAATTCGGAATTCGGAATTCAAAATTCGCAATTCGAATTCCGCAATCCGCAAATCAAACTTTGGAGCGCTCTGTACGTTCTGTGCACCGCCGCACTGCTCTATACGCAATACTTTGCCGTGTTCCTCATCGCCGCGCAGATGGCGGTTGTGCTTGACCTGAAATTTCGCGCGCGTTGGGAAATCCCCCTGCGCGCATGGATGATGCGCTGGCTGCTCGTCGGCGCGTTGTATGTGCCGTGGGTGTTGTACGCGGGACCGAAACTCTATGTCTATGTCACGCAAAAAGTCGGCATCGAGCAGTACACGCGTCTCGACCCGCTGACGTATCTCGCGCAGCATCTCGCCGCGTTCTCCATCGGACACGTGAGCGAATGGACGTGGCTCGCGTGGGGCACAGGGGTGTTTGTGGCGCTCGCGCTCTTTGGATGGGTCACAGTAGGCAGGAGGCAGCAGCCAAGAGGCAGTAACTCCAAACGCGCGTTGACTGCCTACTGCCTACCGCTTACTTGTTTCTATCTGTTCATTCCGCTCTTGCTGGGCTATCTCGTCAATCTCGTCTATCCGTTTCATCCGATTCGCTACGAACGTTTGTTATTATTCGCCGCGCCATTCTTTTTGATTTTGGTCGCGTGCGGCGTCGTCGCGTTGTTGGAACGACAGCGCGCGTTGGGTTTGACCGCGAGCGCGTTGCTCGTAGCGTTGTGCGCGCTGTCGCTTTATGATTTTTATACGGTCGCGCGCTATCCCGACGAAGATTATCGCCCGTTGATTGCCGAGATGCAGCAAGACGCCGCGCCGCATGATTTGGTGTACGCGGTGTATCCGTGGCAAATCGGTTATTTGGAAACGTATTATCGCGGCGCGCCGTTGAATGTGTACGAGACGCCAAGCGATGTGTGGATAAAACAGCCCGATGCGATGAGCCAAGAAGTCGCGCGCTTGCGCCGCGAAAACGCGCGCGCGTGGATTTTGGCGTATCAAAAACAAGGGCATCTCATCGAAGACCGCTTGACGAACGAATACATCAACGATTATCTCATCACGGACCAAACATTTGGCAACACGCGGCTGGAATATTTCGTACAAGGCAACGCGACCGATTTTGAACTCGCGCCGATTGTGTTCAATGCCGATTTGATTTTGCGCCTCAATTACGCCGCGTTCGATCCGCCCACCGACGCGCCGAATCTCGCGCTCGCGCGTTTTGGCTGGAACGCGACAACCGACGCGTACAGTTATTCGCTGCGCGTTACCGACGCGGCGGGCAGCAAAATCGCGCAACAAGACGCGCCCATTCCAAACGGCGCGACGACGATGCGCCGCGCGTTGGTATTGCCCAAACAGCTCGCGCCCGGCGAATATACATTGCGGATCGTCGCGTACCGCCGCGCAGATGGAACACCTCTGCAAACGCCCGACGGCGCAGACGATGTTGCGCTTACCAAAATCATGGTCGCGCCGTGACGCATGAAATGTGTTAGAATCGCTGTACCAATTGCAGATTACAATCCATTACTGCTTACCGCTTACCGCTTACTGCTCCCTGCTTACCGCTTACTGATAACCGCTCACTTCTAACCGACACCAAAGGAGTCCCATGAATCTGCGCGACTTTCCTCGCCCCAAAAACGACAACGGCATCGGTCTGCACTTTCGTCTCGACCTCACCGAAACCGACAACAAACCGTACATTTCGCAAGGCGTCGAATGGCTGCAACAAATCCACGCGAAATGGACGTTGGTCGCCGGACAGGACTGGCTGCAAATCGGCAAAGCCGCGCGCATGATTTCTGACGCGGGCATCATGCCGGTCTGCCGTCTCGTCTGCAAAATTGACAAGCCGTTCATAGATTGGGAAACAGGCGTCAAGACGCTGCTCGATTTGGGCATTCCCGCGTACATGCAAATTTTCAACGAACCGGGAGATGACCGCGAATGGAATTCGCATCCCGACATCGCGCGCTTTGGCGCCAAGTGGGCGGACGCGGCAGCGCGCGTGTTCGACGCGGGCGGTTTCCCCGGCGTCGGCGCGGTTTTGGGACAAGACGAATGGCTCGCCGCCTTTAACGCGGTGCAAGCCAACGGACGCAGTGACATTTGGCAAAAAGCGTGGTTTTGTGTCCACAATTACGGCAGCAATCACCCACCGTCATATCCGTACGACGACGTGAATCAAAAAGGTATTCCCGTCACGGCGGACGAGTACGCCAAATACAAATTCTCGATGCCGTTGGACGAATTGAATGAATTTCGCCGCACGCACGCGCATCCCGGCGAAACGGTGATGGACGACGACACAACCGTGCTGCGCTTTATTGAATTCAAAAAGTGGATGGAGGACTCGCTCGGTTTCTGCTTGCCGATGATTGGCGGCGAAGGCGGATGGGAATGGCAAGTCGAAGAAGATTTGCGTTATCCAAAACTGCCCGACGAGTGGCACGCGAATTACACGCGCGAAATGTTTGAATGGTTTCGCTTTGGCAAGGTGTCCGACGGCTCGCCACTGCCCGATGAACTGTTTTGCTGCACGCCGTGGATTCAAGCGGACGGGCAAGCGGACTCGTGGTGGTTTGGACCGCTTGGCACAAAACAGTTGACGATTGACACGGTCGCAAGCATTCCCACATTCGTGCGCCAATTCAGTTGGGACGCGCCCGAAAGTGCGCCGTCCACTCCGATTGTGATTGCGCCGACGCCGGAGACAGAGCTGCCCGCGCCCGAACCCAAACCCGAACTGCCTGCGCCCGAACCAAAACCGCAGCTGCCGCAGCCGGAACCCAAACCGGAATTGCCCGAACCGACGCCCGAACCCACGCCGCCACCGACCGATGCAGCGCCGCCGACAGAAACGCCAACGCCCACGGCGCCGCCGGAAACTTCCGCACCGTCAAACGAGCCGCCCGTCGTCGCAGGTATTACGTACGTCGTGCAACAAGGCGAAACCGTGTGGGGCATTTCCAAAAAATTCGGCACCACTGTTGACGCCATCATCCGCGCCAACAACCTCGATGCGAGCGCCCGCATTCGCACCGGACAGAAACTCATCATTCCGAGGTAATTTCTGATTTATGATTTTGATTTCTGATTGCGCAACACCATTCCAGAAATCATAAATCTGCAATCATAAATCATCAATGCAGTTTCCCCGTCCTCCCCGTGACAATGGGATTGGCATGCATTTGGGCTTTGACCTTTCGGCGTCCATGCTCGACCGCGCCGTGCCCGTGCTGACGCGCCTCCGCGCAACGTGGTGTTTGATTCCCCATCGCGACGAACAAGCGCTCGGACGCGCCGCGTACGCGGTTGCCACAAAAGGCATCCTGCCGGTGACGCGCTGGCTGTGCAACATTGACGACAACGTCATGGATTTCGTCCGCTTTGTGCGATTCTTGCGCGCGATGAATTTGCCCGCGTACGTGCAAATCTTTAACGAGCCGTCGAGTCCGCACGAATGGCGCGATAACTTGCCCAAGCCGCGCGTGTTCACCGCGCGCTGGTGCGAACACGCGATGCGCGTCGCCAACGAAGGCGGATTTCCGGGGCTGCAAGTGCTGCATGTCCAAGAGCTCGAAGCGGTGCTGTGCGAATTAAAAGCGCTCGGCGCGACACAGGTCATCGAACGCATGTGGTTTTGCCCGCATCCGTACGGCTCGAATCATCCGCCCGATTATCCGTACGACGAGTTGAACCAACGCGACCATCCCGGCGCGACGCTGAATGACGACCCCGACACCATTCTGCAATTTCTGGAATTCGCGCCCGTGTTCGAGCGGGAGCTCGGTTTTGTGCCGCCGTTCATCGCGGGCGAATGCGGCTGGCAGTACGGCAACGCCAGCGACCCGCGCTATCCCAAAATTGACGACGCGCATCACGCGCAATATCACGCGGCGTTGTTTGACATGTTCCGCACACAGCGTTTGCCCAACGGCGCGCCGCTGCCCGAATTTGTGTATGCGTTTTGTCCGTGGATTTTATACGGTCCCGAAGCCGACGCGTGGCTGTCCTCGCGCACGGGCGTCCGTCAACAAACACTCGACGCGATTCAAGCCCTGCCGCCGTTTGTACGCGGGAAAGGCGCCGGAACGCCCGCGCCGCGCGCCGCACCGTCCCCCCCCCCGCCGCGTTTTCCGCTGCGCCACTATTTGTTATTCGGCGCGCCGCGCAGCGTGCAGTGGCATCAGCTCATTCTCACGCGCACGTACATTGCGCGCTTTGGCGTCGCGTTCGGTTTTTCAGTTCAAGAAGCGCTGCGCGCGCGCCGCGTCACGATTGTCGGCGACACGTCACAGGTGAGTTTGGAAGTGGAAGCGGAATTGAAACGCGCGGGAATTCGCGTTGAACGCTGGCTCGGTGATTTGCACGCGTTGGAAATTATTGTGCAGGACCGTCTCGCGCACAACGCGGAATTCGAGAGTTAACGCAAATTCTAAATAGAAATTCTCCCCTCGCCCATTGGGAGTGATGTGCATTTCGTCACTGGCGAGGTGCGGGCGGATGAATCCTAAATGGAAATTCTCCCCTCGCCCATTGGGAGTGATGTGCATTTCGTCACTGGCGAGGTGCGGGCGGATGAATCCTAAATGGAAATTCTCCCCTCGCCCATTGGGAGAGGGGCTGGGGGTGAGGGGGTAGCGGACTGCCCATCCCAATTCCAAAACCAGTACGCTAACGCTTTGTATTTGCCCCAGCGCGCGAACGCGGCTTGCACCTCTTTTTCCGTCACGGGCTTGCCGTCGTACAACCCGCGCGACACCGCGCTCAACGCTTCCGTGTCCACGCCCAAAAATTCATAACGCCCCAACAGCATCAACAACGTCGCGGCGGCGTACGGACCAATGCCCGGCAGCGCCAACAACGCGCGGCGCAGTGCGTCAGTCGGACGCATCGGGTCACGCAGCGCGTCGAGGTCATATTTTCCATCCGCCACCCCGCGCGCCAATTGCAAAAGATACGGCGCGCGATAGCCCAAGCCCAATTTTCGCAATTGGGATTCGCGCGTGCGCGCAATCGCTTCGGCGGTCGGGAACGCGTTGGGAATCGTGCCGTCATTTTTTTCGTACGGCGCGCCGTACGTCTCCGTCAACACGCGCACCAAACGCTTGGTGCCGCTCCATTGGATGTTGGTGGTCATCATGACTTTGACCACATCTTCCCACAGCGTCGTGGAGCGCAAAAAACGCCCGTGCCCGTCGCGGGGCACATGCGCGAGACGCGGTTCGCCGGCTGCCACCGCATAGAATTCGCGCAAATCCAAATCAAGCGAAAACATCCACGCGGCTTTGGCGGCAATTTCTTCTTGCGCGCGTTTGCCGACGCGTTCGCGCACGTGGACGGCAACACCATCCGTCGCCGCCGCGCACTGCAGCACCACAACCTGTCCCGACGCCAACTGTTCGGTGCGGCGGAGCACGCCCGCGTCGGCGTCCCACACGAACGGCGCGAGCGCATACCAGCCGTGCGAACGAATGACCGAATGAAAATTGAAAAGCGCGTCGGCGAGGATTTTGAAATTCACGTCAGTTGTTCGGGCGAAGGAATAAAATCAGGCGCCAATGTGTTCACCGGCGGCGGTGGGGGGGGGGGCGGCAAACGGCGCGCCGTCCACAGATTCAAACGGTCGCCGACGGGCTGCACATCAAAAAAGCCCGCCGCTTCCAACATGCCGCGATATTCCGTGCGCGTGTACACATCCGCTTCCACCGTGCTCAACAACAAATCCAATGCCCACAGCGGCACCAGCCCCGGACCGCGCCGGTCGTCTTCTTCCATCGCCGCGCGTACAAGAATCCAGCCGCCCATCTTGAGCGCTTCATGCGCGTTGTGCAAGATGCCGATGTTTTCTTCAATCGTGCGCGTTTCCGTCAGCGTGTCCACAACAACCAAATCGTACGCGTCGGTGGGGAGCGGCGCGAGCCAATCGCCTTCCTGGTATTCGACGCGTTTGCGCCATTCGCTCATTGGCGACACTTCGACGAACGCGCGCAAACGTGGCAATTGCGCGCTGTGGTCGAGGACGACGAGTTTGGCGCGCGCAAATTTTTGCAGCAAGCCCAACGCGCGCAGTCCCGCTTCAATCCCGAACCCCAACACGTGCACATTCGCGTTGGGCGCAAACTCGAACGCGATTTGGTCCCACACTGCGGCAAATTCTTGCAGCGCCGCGTTGGGGTCGTACCACGTCTGCGGCGCGCGCGGCAAATTCTGATTGAGTTCCAGCCAAGCATTCAACGGTTTATTGCCGCGCACGGCGCGCGCTGTTTGCCCGCGCGCTTCCCACGCCCACTGCGCCAACAGCACATCGCCTAAATATTCGCGTTTGCCTTTGACCAAAAATGTCTCGGCGGTCGGCGACAGCGTGTATTCAAATTCGGTGCGAACAAGCAAACCCATGTTGGACAAGGCATCGAGCAGCAAACGCGCCGCGCGTTCATTGAATCCGGTCGCGCGACAAAACGCGGGCAGCGAACGATTGCCGTTCTCGATGTATGTGAACACGTCGAGTTCGAGCGCGGCTTTGACGGCGGCGACGCGACGAATCGCGGTCGTCAGTTCATCGAGCGGAGTTCTTCCCGAAAGTGGACGCGGCATGGGACTCAATGGGCGGCAACAGGCAACTCGACGGTCTGATTGCGTAAGGACGCCTGCAAAGCCAATGCGAAAAACTCGCTCGCATTCAAAATTTCGAGCAATACAAGCCGGTCGGATTCGGTAAAATGCGCGATAAAAGGTCCGGATTGTTCGGCATGGTCAATTCGCGCATCGGGATTCATCTCGACGGTCAAAATATCCTCCTCGCGGTCATAGCTTATTTTCATAGCGCTCCCTTCGCCCCGGATAAAAAGTAATCACGACTCGTCGTTGTTCCTTTTCCTCGCGATAAACGACTCGCAGCACATGCGTCGCATCTAGAGCGCTTTCCACATCCGTTTGTGGGAATGGAATCAACGCTTTAGCGGGTTTTCGGACTGAACCGCATAAATGCTCGATTCCAAATCCCACAAGCCAAATCGGAATCTGCTCTAATGCTCCTTGAGCGATTGGATTTCCAAGCGCGTCTCGATCCAGCAGGACCGGGGACAAAACAATCTGCCGCACTTGGTCCAACGTCAGATCAATACCATGCCGACGCAAAATATCAAACTTGTTCAAGGCATGGGCAGTGAACTCAACTTGGATTTCCATTGAACAGGATACTCAATACCTATTTGGCATCGAGCCATTCGACGATTGTGGTTTCCCCCTGCCCCACACCAACACATAACGTGGCGAGTCCATAATACGGACGTTTTTCGTTCGGCGCGCGGCGTTCCATCTCATGCACCAATGTCGTCATCAAACGCGCGCCCGAACAACCGAGCGGATGTCCTAATGCAATCGCGCCGCCGTTCACGTTTGTGATTTCGTGACGAAAACCCGCGTGCTTCATCACCGCCAGGGCTTGCACGGCGAACGCTTCGTTGAGTTCAATCAAACCCATCTCGTCAATCGTGAGCCCCGCGCGCTGTAAGGCTTTTTTCGTCGCGGGGACAGGACCGTAGCCCATCGTGCGCGGGTCAACGCCGGCGGCAGCCGACGCGAGAATACGCACCTTCGGTTTCAAACCCAATTCGCGCGCGCGCGCGTCGCTCATCAACAATAATGCCGCCGCGCCGTCGTTAATGCCCGACGCATTGCCGGCAGTGACAGTACCGCCCGCGCGATATGCGGGTTTCAACGCGGCAAGTTTTTCCAGCGTCGTATCGCGGCGCGGATGTTCGTCCGTGTCCACAATTTTCGGTTCGCCTTTTTTTTGCGGAATGACGACGGGCACGATTTCTTGCGCGAATTTTCCCGAATCCATCGCCGCAATCGCGCGTCGGTGCGATTCCAACGCAAAGCGGTCCTGTTCCTCGCGCGAAATTTCTTTTTCCATTTCCGCGATGTTTTCGGCTGTTTCACCCATCGCTTCGAGGGGAAACATTTGCTGCATGCGCGGATTGGGAAAACGCCAACCGAGCGTCGTATCGTACAATGTCACGTTGCCCGACGCAAACGCGGTTTCGCTTTTGGGCTGCGCGTACGGCGCACGCGTCATGGATTCGACGCCGCCCGCAACGAACACATCGCCTTCGCCGACCTTGATGGCGCGCGCGGCTTGATTGATGGCGGTCAGCCCCGACGCGCACAAACGATTGAAGGTCACCGCCGCGATTTCTTTGGGAAATCCCGCGAGCAGGGTTGCCATGCGCGCGACATTGCGATTGTCTTCGCCCGCCTGATTCGCGCAGCCGAGATACACTTCTTCAATGAGGTTTGGTTCAATACCCGCGCGTTTTACGACCTCTTGCAAAACCAATGCGGCGAGGTCGTCGGGACGCACCTGACTTAACACGCCGCCGTGACGCCCAATCGGCGTCCGCACGGATTCTACAATCACCGCTTCCGTCATATAGCCTTTGCCTTTGACCTATACGCGTTCGACTCATCGCTCGCTGTATGCGCCGAAAATTTTTTCGCGCGCCATTCGATTATACGCGAGCAACGAATCGTGTAAAGCACGCAACGCGATGACTCCTCTGAAAAGACTCAACCCCCCAGCCCCCTTCCCTACCAAGGAAGGGGGAGTGGAATTTGCAGTGACTTTGGGTGCGCCGCAAGGCGCGTGAGCAATTCCTTTGAACAATCGCCGCTGTGTCTAGCGCGGCGCGTTCACGCGCGCAAAAACTCGCTCACCACGCGCACAAATTTTTCCGGCTCTTCCAAAAATGGAAAATGGCGCGAATGCGCGAACACTTCCAGCCGCGCGTGCGGAATCGCGTGCGCGGTCTTGTGCGCCACCGCGACCGTCGGCATATCGCTCGCGCCGACAATCACCAACGTCGGCACGCGAATCTCATGCAGGCGCGGAAAAAAATCAAAATCTTTGAGCGTGCCCGTGATGCGAAATTCGCTTTCCTCGCCCCACATTGTGCGATACACATCATAGGCAATTCGCGCAAAAGTGTTTTGCAAATAATCCGGCGGCGGGATGCTGATAAAGATCGGTTCGTACGCCGCATCCAACGCGGCTTGGTATTCCGGCGGATAGGCATCGCCGCGCGCGTAAATTCCTTCGCGTTCGCATTTTTCAATGACCGCGCGCGTTTCGGGCGGCAGAGCTGCCAACATGCGGTCAAAGGTTGCCTGCAAATCCGCAATGGACGAAAAGGTATCGGCAAGAATCAGTTTCGTCACCGCGTCGGGATATTTCAAAATGTACGCTTGCGCCAAAATGCCGCCCCACGAATGCCCGAGCACGCGCACGCGTTCCAGTCCCAACGCGCGGCGCAAGTTTTCCAAATCCTCGACATTCGCGTCAATCGTATAGGTGGCGCGGTCCGCTTTGTCGGAATTGCCCGTGCCGCGTTGGTCGTAAAACACCAACTGCGCGTACGGCGCGAGCGCGCGCAATTCTTGCAAATACTCGTGCGGGAAACCGGGACCGCCGTTCAACAGCAGCAGCGGTTCGTGCGCCGCGTCGCCGACGATTTCATAATAAATCTTGACGCCGTTGGATGAAATGTAACCGTTTGGCATGACAACAAAAAACGGAACGCGCAATACGTTTCTCGCTTCTCGTATCACGCATCCCGCTAACCGCTCTCTTGTGCCAGCGAGACTTATTTGCCTTGATAGTTCGGCGCGCGCTTTTCCAAAAACGCGTTGACGCCTTCGATATGGTCGTCGGTGTGAATCGCCACTTCTTGCAAGTGCGCCTCATAATCCAACGCGTCTTCCAAATCGGCGGTCAGTGCGTGATTGAACGCGCGTTTGGTCAGCCCAATGCCGCGCGTGGGCGCGTTCGCCAATTCTTTTGCCGTCGCGAGCGTTGCCTCCATCAACTCGTCGGGCGCATAGACGCGAGTTGCCAAGCCCCACGCGTATGCTTCGCGCGCGTCCACCAATGCATTCGTCAGCGCCATATCGAGCGCGCGCCCGAAACCGACGAGGCGCGGCAGCCAAAACGACGTGCCCGAATCCGGCGCGAGTCCGATGCCGATGAACGCCATGCGAAATTTCGCGTTCTCGGACACGTAACGCAAATCGCACGCGCACGCGATGCCCAAGCCCGCGCCCGCCGCCGCGCCGTTCACCGCCGCGATGAACGGTTTTTCGATGGCGCGAATGCGCGTCACCACCTTGTTATAGCCGCTCAACAAATGTTCGCGCACGCTGAACGGACGCGCCTGCGCGTTCGCTTCGTGCAAACGCTTGCGCTCCAGAAATGCGTGGAGGTCTTGCCCCGCGCAAAAATTTTTGCCCGCGCCCGTGAGCACGATACAGCGAATCGCGTCCTCGCGTTCGATTTGTTTCAACGCGTCGAGCAATTCGCGCGTCATTTCGTCATCCAACGCGTTCGAGCGTTCAGGACGATTGAGCGTAATGGTCGCCACGCCGGAATCGGCAGTAAAGACAAGCTTGTTGTATGTCATCCAGAATCTGAGAGTGCAGATTGCAAATTGCAGATTTTGCGCATTCAATTGGCAATTTGCAATCTGCACTTGGCAATTACACACTCACCCACAGCATGTCATCGGACGAACGTTGAATCGCTTCCATGACGCGATACGCGCGCGCGGCGTCTTGAAAGGTCGGCGGTTGGCGCCCGCTCCATTCTTCGCCGCGCAGCTGTTTGGTCAAATCGGTGACAAGTTCGGTCAACGCCCACATCAAGGGTTCGCGCGGGCGGTCGGGCAGTTCGAGACGGCGCGGAATTTGCAGTTGACCGAAATCGCGTTCGGTGTCGCGCTTGCCCGACAAGGCGCCGCTGGTAATTTGCAGGGTCGCGCGCGAGCCGACGAGCGTGATGCTCCACGGCGTATCCTGGCGCGCGCCGGTGATGAAATTCAAAATCGCCGTGCCGCCGTTTTCAAATTTCAACATCGCCGTAAACGTGTCGTCCGCCGTCGCGGTGAATTTTTCGATTTTCGTTTCGCGCCCGACTTGGACGGGACGCCGCACTTCGGAGAACAACGTTTCGCGGTCCGCCATGACCGCTTGCACGGGACCAAACCACCACTGGAGCGCGTCAATGAAATGCACGGCGACGTTGCGCATCACGCCGCCGCCGCGCTTGTCGTCCGCCGCCCAATTACTTGGTTCGCTTGGCGAACCTCCCAATCCCCACGGCTGCGCCATTTGAAACGTAATCGTCGCGCGCAAAAATTTGCCGAGATATTCTTCGGCAATCAATTCTTGCGCGTACGCGTACGACGGCAGATAGCGCGTTTGGAACGCGACCGCGCTTGTCATCTTGCGCTGCTGCGCGGTCTTCCACAATTTTTCCGCGTCCTGCGAATGCAATCCAACCGGCGTTTCGCACAGCACCGCTTTTTTCGCGAGCAAGGCGTTGTGGGCAATCTCGTATTGTGCGGCGGGCGGCGTCGCAATCGTCACCAAATCCACGTCCTCGCGCCGGAGCACTTCATTCGCATCGGCAAAAAAATGTTTGATGCCCGCGTTTTTGGCGATGAGTTTCGCGCGTTCCGCGTCGCTGTCGCACACCGCGACAATGTCCAAATTTTTGACGCGACGCAGCGCATCCAGATGCATCTGCCCCCATGCCAAACCAATGACCGCCGCGCGTATATTATTCATTCGTCATCATCCCTATGGCGCGGCACATTGTCGGAAATATCTTGCGGTTGATGGCGCACCCACAGATTCAACAAATCGCCTTCGGGCAATTTTTCATAGCGCGCGGCGACAATTTCCAACTGCTTGCGCAAGCCGCTCAGCGTCGGAAAATCCAGACGAATCGGGCGTTGGGCAGACCACGCGCGCTGACAGCGTTCCATCAACGCTTGTCCTTTGAACGAACGCACCTGACACAACGAAATCCAATACGGACGCGACGATTCGAGCAGTGAATACATCCACGCCTCATCCACCGCTTTGAATTCGGGCGGTGGACCTTCGACAATCGTGATGAGCTCAGGGTCGGCTTTCATGTAAATTCGGAATTCGGAATTCGGAATTCGGAATTCGGAAAAATTTTTTTCCGCCTTCGTCATTCCGCTTTCCTTTTTTATTTTCCTTTCCATTCCGGTTTGCGCTTTTCGACAAACGCTTTTAATCCTTCGCGCGCGTCTTCGGTCGCGAACAAAAAGTAAAACAATTTGCGCTCATAGTCCAATCCGTCCGCCAGCGCGGTTTCGTACGCCTTGTTGACCGATTCTTTGGCGAGACGTATCGCGAGCGGCGCTTTGGAGGCGATTTCGAACGCGAGTTTTTTCGCTTCTTCCAAATAGACTTCGGTCGGCAAGACGCGCGCCACCAAACCATGCGCTTCGGCTTCACGCGCCGACATCGCGCGCCCGGTCAAAATCATTTCCATCGCTTTGGACTTGCCGACGGCGCGCGTGAGCCGCTGGGTGCCGCCCGCGCCAGGAATCACGCCGAGATTGATTTCGGGCTGCGCGAACTGCGCGGACTCGGACGCGACAATCAAATCGCATGCCATCGCGAGTTCGCAGCCGCCGCCGAACGCGTAACCGCTGACCGCCGCAATCACCGGCTTGGTCACTTTTTTGATGCGGTCCCAATACGCAATCCAATTGCGTTGAAGCATCTCGACGGCAGTTGCATCCGCCATATCTTTGATGTCCGCGCCCGCGCCAAACGCGCGCTCATTGCCTGTCACAATCATACATCGAATCGCGTCATCCTTGTCCATTTCTTCGAGCGCGTCGGTGAGCTCTTGCATGACCTGACTGTTGAGCGCATTCAATTGCTTCGGGCGATTGATTTGCACGATCGCAATCGGTTCCTCGCGCTGAATGAGAATGAGTTCGTATTCCATGTTTTGCCTTGTTTCCAGACCCCAAGGGTTTTCAACCCCAAGCGTCAGTCGCATACCCTAACGCGTCAAAACCTTTGGGGGCTGGATTGCGAAAAAATTTCCAACGCATTGTCACGCACCACCAACAACTCGGCAAACAAACCGTTGGGCTGCGTGTGTGCGTCGCGCCGCACTTGGGCGCGCAATTCCTCCAACGCGGGATGCGCGCGCGCAAAGCCCAACAACAAATCACGCGTCGGGATTGCCAACACGAGTTCGTCCTGCACGCGCGCTTGCCAAGCGCGCCAACGCGAGGGCAGCAACGCGCGCGCGGCGGCATAACCGTCGGCGGCGTGGTCTATCAAAAGCGTTTCGACACCTTCGCCGTGCGATACGGTTTCGATGGACGCTGCCGCGCGTTCCAAATTTTCCATTGCCGTAGCATACGCTAGCTGCGCGTCCACACCCCATGCGGGAATCGCGTCCAACTGCACATATTCGATTTCCTCGCCGCGGTCAATGACCAACGCGACGCCCAAATCCTGCGCCAGCGGACGAATCACGAGTCGCAAATTCGCCTCGCGTTTTTCGCTCCACTGCTGCGCGGTCATGAAACGCGGAAAAAGATTCGGCGCGATGCGCGCGTATTCGTCCGTGCCGGACGGCGCTTGCGTTTCGCCGCCAAGCAGTCCGCGAATGAATTCGTCAATCACGGGCGTCAGCGCTTCGGGCGCGGCGCGATAGCGTTCGTACGCGCGTTCCAAGTGTGCGGTGGTTGCTTGCCCGCGCACGCGCAATTGCAGCGCCAAGCCCTTGCCGCCTTCGATTTCAATTTCCGGCAGTGGTCGCAAACGCGCGGTGACCAGCGCGGAAAACATTTCTGCGCTCATCGGCGGAATTTCGCGTTCGTCAAACTCTTTTGGGTTCCACACAAGAAAAAATCCACAAATAACACGAATAACGCGAATTTAGTGTAGATTTTTGGGGGGCGAAGCATTCGCCGACGCGGACGCGACAACCGATACATTTATGAATACGAATGCTTCGCCCCTACTTTTTTCCGACTTGCGTTATGCGCGGATTACAGCGCCGCGCCGCAGTTGCCGCAAAATTTCATCGCGCTCGGCAAATGCGCTGCGCCGCAATGCGCGCACGTGCGCGTATAACTGCCCCACGGCAAATCGGGCGAACCGCCGTCCATTTTGGCTTGACGCAGCGCGTCATAATTAACCGGACGTTTTTCGCGAAACGCTTCCAAGCCTTCTTGCACTTCGGCGGACGCGGCGTGCAACGCCAGCCAATCGCGCGCGTGCATGACAGTCTGCGACCACGCAAATTCTTTCCAAAAATTCGTCTGCGTTTTGGTATAGCGCATCACATCGGGCATCTTGCGCAACAATTTTTGCGCCATCGCGTTGACGGCGGCGTCGAGTTCACTCCACGGCACGACTTGATTGACCAAGCCCCATGCCAGCGCCTGTGGCGCGGTGATTTCTTCATTCAGCCACAAAATTTCGCGCGCGCGGCGTTCGCCGACAAAAAGCGGCAGCCACTGCGTCGCGCCGCCCGCCGCCACACTACCGCGTGAATTGCCGATTTGCCGAATGGTGACGTGTTCTGCCGCAATCGCCAAATCGCACGCCAGATTGAATTCATTCCCGCCGCCGACGACGATACCGTTCAAACGCGCAATCGTCGGTTTGCCAATCCAACGCAGTTGGTCGTGCGCGTCTTGGAATGCGCCAAACCATTTGAAATAATCATGCGGGCGTTTCAAAAATTGCTGCTGCTCGTTCAAGTCCGCGCCGGTGCAAAACGCGCGTTCGCCCGCGCCCGTCAACACCACCACGCCGACCTGATCATCGTCCGCCGCCGTCCGAAACGCGTCGGACATTTCGCGCAACGTTTGATAATCAAACGCGTTAAACACCTGCGGACGATTGATGGTCACCGTCGCGATGTGATTCGTCACTTGATACAGAATTCGTTCGTACTGTGCGGTCATTTTTATTCGTCCGGCGGATTCCATTGCAAATAATTCGACACACTGCCGTCGCCCAAACGATACATATCTTATGATTCTCTATAAATAATAATCGTCCACAACGTATTCGTGTAACACTCGGCGAACGCGCTGATGCGAAACGCGCCGCGTACGCCTTTGCCGCGAAAGATGCCCTCGATTTCATACCATTCCGAATCACCGCGCAGAAAGGTGTAGCCGCGCTTGGGCAATTCGCCCAGCATATATACGGCGGCTTGACGCAAAGGCAGCGGCGCATCCACGACGAGTTGAATGTAATTTGTATTTTTATTTAGCCGCGAATATTTGATCAAATGCGCGCCGTTGGGAATCGGAAAATCGGCGGGAAACGTGTCGGGCATTTTTACCTGATACCCCGGCGGCGTCGGACATTCGGGCAGCGGCGTCGGCAAATCGTTGGCGACGGGCGTATCGGTGGCGAGTGTAATCTCCAACGTCTCATGCGGGTTCGGCGTTGCCGTCGGCGCGCGCGTCGCCGCCACCTCAGTTTGAAATGCGTCCACAGATGAAGCAACTTTGGTCGCACCGCCCGCGGGCGGCGTGCCGACCAAATTCGCGAGCAGCGCATCAATGTTGGGCGTCGGACCGTCGAGCGGCGCGTTCAGATTTGCGTTCGACGGATTCGGCGTTTCCAAACCGAGCGGCGTGTCCTGACCGCAGCCGACAAACATCCACAGCGCGGCAAACATCGCGCACACCACAATTGTATAACGTAAAATCAAACGCACGATAATTCTCCAAGACAAGGGACACCCGCGTTCGACGCGGGTGTCCCCGTTTGCGTTATTGCGAATTCAGGTCGTTGAGATTTTGCTTGAAATATTCGCCCGTATTGGCAATCGCCGCTTGCACCGCTTCCTGCACGGTCGCATCGCCATAGAACGCGCGCTGGATTTCATTGTTCAACGCGCCTTCCACTTCGAGCCACGTCGTCGCTACAGGAACGCGGCGGATGTTTGGAATCATGTCGAGATACATTTTGTTGTTCGCCGGCGGTTCCGGATTCACGAGAAAATCATTCGAAGTGGCAACGGATTGCATGGACGGAACGGTGCGCCCAGTTTTGGTCAGTTCTGATTGTCCGGCGGGACCATTCGCGAATTCAGTAAACGCCCACGCGAGGTCCTTGTTTGTGGAATCTTTGCTGATGCAATACCCGTCGCTGTGCAAAATCGTCGCGGTGGTTTTGTCGCTCGGCATCGGCGCAACATCCCACTCGAATGAATCTTGAATCGTCTCGCGCAGTTCGGGTGTTTCGACGCGGCTGTTCAAGTACATGCCCATCGTGCCGTGCTCGAAACGAGATTGGTCTGCCTCGGTCGCCTCGTCCTCTTTGGACGGCACGACATGGTGTTTGACTTGCAAATCCACAAACCATTGAAACGCTTCCATGGCGGCGGGCGAATCAATGGTCAATTTGGTCGGCTTGTCGGTATTGTCCACGAGGTCGCCGCCATGCGCCCAAATAAACGGCGCGAGACGAATCGCCACCGGCGCAATGCCAAGACCGTACTGGTCAACCTTGCCGTCGCCGTTTGTGTCTTGGGTCAATGCTTTTGCCGCGCTCAAAAAATCGTCCCACGTCCAACCCGCTTTGGGCAATGGCACACCCGCTTTTTCAAAAAGCGTTTTGTTGTAATAGACCTCGAGCGACGAAATGTTTTGCGGAATGCAGTACTGCTTGTCTTGAAAACGAAATGCTTCCAACGCTTGCGGATAAAAATCCGCTGCTTTCATCACCTTGCTGTGCTTTAAATATTCGTCCACCGGCTGCAGAACGCCTTTGATGGCGAATTGCCCGAACCGACGATAATTGATGTTGATAATATCGGGCGGCGTCTTGGCAGCATACAGCGCCGCCACTTTTTGGTCGAACTCGTCGTCGTTCGGAATGTTGACCAAATGGATTGTCACGCCGGGATGTTGTTGTTGAAACGTTTCGACGAGGTCTTTGAAACCCTCCACCTCATCCGCGCCTTCATTGATATAAAACGACACTTGACCGCTCAACGCGGCGTCTTGCGCCGCGGTCGTCGGCGCGGGCGCATTCGTCGGCGCGGGTGCGCTGGTAGGTGCAGGTGTCGGCGCCGCGCACGCCATGATTGTCGCGCCGAGCGCCAAACCAATTAGCACGCGCAGAGCACGAGATGTGTACTTCATTTTTCCTCCATGGAAAAAGATTTGTTGAACCATCGAATCCGATTCGACGAGAATTCGATTCGCTGAATTCACTCGAACGCATCACCGCCGCGTCCCAAAAACTGCGCCAACGCGTCGGAACCTTGCAAAAAATAACGCTGGGCAAACGCGAATAAAAGAATCACCGGCGCAACCATGATGACGGACGCTGCCATCAAAACGGGAAAGTTCGACGGGTGCGCTTGTTCGAGCAAGCGTACCGCGACTGGAAACGTGTAATGCGCTTCCGACTGCAAATACAAAAACGGCTCGACATAGCTGCTCCAGTACACCGCGAACGACAGGACCGCCACCGCAATCACCGCCGCGCGCGCCAGCGGCAGTGCGACGAGATACCACACTTGCAGCGCGTTCGCGCCGTCCAAACGCGCCGCATCGTACAGCTCGGACGGAATACGCGCGAACGATACATAAAACAAAATCACATAAAAGGGACTGGTGCCCATTACCGCCGGCGCCAAAAGCGGCAGGATTGTATCAACCCACCCCAGATTTGTAAAGAAGATAAAACGCGGCACCCATGTGGACACGGCGGGCACCAACATGAGCGCTACACTCAACGCCAACAAAAATGCGCGCGCGGCGCGCGGCAGCTGCGCGATGGCTAAACCTGCCCATGACGCGGTGAGCAATGTCAGCGGCACGGCGATTCCCGCGATCCGCAGCGAATTGACCATGAGCGGCGTAATTGCCATATAGTCATTCACGCGCCAATAATTTTCGAACGCGAGCGGCGGCGCAAAAAATTCGGGCTTGGTCGGCGGCGGCAGTCCGATGGGACGCAGCGAATAGGAAAGCATCCACAGCAGCGGAAACCAAAACACGAGAATGAGGACCGACAGCGCGAGATACCGCAAAAGGCGTGACCCCATCTCAGTCCAGATCCTCCAAACGATTCCAGCGGCGCGCTGCCAACCACTGCCCTGCCACAATCGCCACCGTCACGATATAAATCAAACTCGTCGTCGCCGACGCATAGCCGTAACGGAACAGACCGAATGCTTCGTCAAAAACGTAATGCGACAAAAAATACGTCGTATAGTACGGTCCGTTCTGCGTCGTAATCACACCTGTCAAAAAGACGCTCTGAAAACTCGTCGCCACATCGCGGAACGTCAGCAGCAGCAGCGCCGGAAGCATCAGCGGCAAAATAATGTGGCGAAAACGCTGCAAGCGATTTGCCCCGTCCACCGTCGCGCATTCCAAAACATCGGGCGGCAAAATTTGCAGCGCCGCCAACATCAAAATAAAACCTTCGCCCAATTGAAACAGCCACATGACTACAACCGACGCGCGCGCCGTAAACGGAATCGTCAGCCACGGCACGCCCGGCAATCCGAGCGCCTGCAAGCCCAAATTCACAATCCCATAGCCGGGATTCAAAATCAACAGCCACACCATCGCGTACGCGACTTCGGGCACAATCGCGGGCACATACACACTCGCGCGCGCCAAGCCAAAACCGCGCCCGCGCCGATTCAACGCCAGCGCCAACAGCAGCGCGCCCGCGACCCGCAGCGGCACCGCAATCACGATGAACCAAAGTGAGTTGTACAGCGCGCGTTGGAACAGCCGGTCGGTCAGCCAATTGATATAGTTGGCAAAATTGTTCCACTCCGGCGGCGAAAAGAGGTCGTACTGCGTCAGCCCCAACAGCAGCGTCACGACCATCGGCAGCAAAATCAAAATCAGCGTGCCGAGCAAAAAGGGGAGCAGCAAAAGCCACAACTGCGCGCGATACGACAACCACGCGCGCAGCGAAACACGCGGCAGAACGCGCGGCGAAAATCGAGACATTACTCGACGCTTTCCCACGTCCGCTCCGATACCCACACGCGCGCCGCGCCGACGAACGCGCCAAGCCACGCGCGCGTCACCCAAACTTCCAATGCCAACAGTCCCAACGCGACGACGAGCAGCAGCGGCGCTCGCCGCGCGATGCCTGCCGCCAACATTGCCAGCAAAAACAAAATGTGAATGCTCAGCCGCACCAACAACAGCCAATGGTCCGGCGCCTCACGCGGTTGGCGTTCCCGACGCGCCAACGCCCAAACCGTCGCGCCGCAAAACAACGCGAGCGTCGCCGCAAAAATCATCCACACCTGATTGTTGTACACCGACGCGTCATCGGGCACGAACGGCAGCGCCGCCGTGTTTTCTATTGCCACAAAGGGCACGAGCACTGCAATCAATCCGCCGAACGCGCACAGCGGCACAAACCACTGCGCGTATTTGGCGCGACGCGCTGCGCGCACGCGTCGCGTAAAAAACGAAAACCAAAACGCCACAAACAGCCACGCAAAAAAATTACCCCACGGCACGCCGAACCAACCTTCCTCCGCGCGAATCGTCCACGTCCACAGCCCCAAGCGAATCGCCACCGCGTCCAGCGCCAAATCGAGCAGAATCGCCCACACCGCGTCCGCCATCGGCGCGCGAATACCCTCGCGTATCCCCAACGCGTCGGTGATGTTCATCGCGCCCGCAATAATCATCGCCCACGTCAGCGCAATCGCAACCGGAACATCTCCCAGCAGCAGCCAATGGGTGTTGTAGCGATATGTGCCGAACAAAAAAATATCGCCCTGCTCCAAAAGCAAGCCGAATATAAACGCCGAGAGCAGTTCATTCCAGCGCGCGCGCGAATGACGCGCGGCGCGCACTGCCGTGATGAAAAATGTCAGCACAACAGCCAACTGCAATGCCGCGTAATAAAACGCGGGAGACGCGAAAAAACTCCACATGCCTTGTACAAACGAGATTGCGCTGCGATGCAGCGCAATCTCGTTTCCGCGTACACTCCACAGTGCGCGCGTCTATTTTTTGAAATACGCCGCGTTCAATTCAATGAAATGCCGCCACTGCTCCGGCACCTGGTCCGCCGGAAAAATCGCGCTCACCGGACATTCGGGCGCGCACGCGCCGCAGTCAATACATTCGTCGGGATTGATATACAGCATGTTATCTTCATCCGTCCCATGAATACAATCCACCGGACAGACCGCGACACACGACGCGTCTTTGACATCAATACATGGTTCGGCAATGATATATGCCATTTGACTCTGCCTCTTTATTTCGGGTTCTGCCCCGTCAACAGACGGCGCATCCATTCGATTTCCGAATCGCTCAAGCCACGGATTTCGCCCAAACACATCAGTATGTCCGGTAGTGGCTCTTGAAACAACCACTCTGGGCGAAACCAAAACCCCGGCATCACCCGCGAATGATATTTCCCTTCGGCATCCGCTACAATCGGTTCATAACTTCCGCGTTCATCCAGTCCATAAAAATCAATCCGTTGTTTTCCTTCGCGCGGGTCAATGATGAGGTATTCGCGCACGCCAATCTCTTGATACTCGAAAAATTTCTCGGAACGGTCACGCGCGACACTATCGTCCGAAATGATTTCGACGACAAAATCGGCTGCGCCTGCAAGGAACGTCGGCTTCAGACGTTCAAGGTTTTCCCGCGAAACAAAAATGATGTCGGGTTCACGCGCGATATTCACCAATGTACGCATCGCAATTCGGTCAGTTAAAACGATTCCCAAACCCAACAGTTCTACAAACATGCCCAACACACGGTCCAAAAAATTGACGAGCTGTTGATGCCGAATTGTGGTGGGCATATAGACCCGCACCTCTCCGTTCACCCATTCCGTTTGGGCGCTCTCGTCTCGAAGCGCAAGATATTCTTCGAATGTCACTTTGCGATAACTTTCGCCGACTCGCGCCATTGGCACGGTTCGATATTCCATACCAACCTCCCGCACGTGTGGCTTGACCGCAAGATGCACTTGCGGCAATTCTACGCCATCCCAATCTCCAAGCTCCAATTTCCCTTTCTCCCATACCTTCCAATACACCGCGCTCGCTTCGTCAATCAAGCGCTGCACATCCACGCCATAGCATTCGGGCGCGTACGGTTTCAAATAATTGATGCCGCGTCCCAACACTTTGAGGACGCCATTGTAATTGCCATGGCGCAGATGATAAAATCCGACGCCGATTTGCAAAATGCCTTTGTAAAAATTGCGAATCGTCGTGTCCGTTTCCGCGCGCCACACATTTTCCAACGTCTCGTGCTGTTCCCAATATTCGCCGCGATTGAACTGTTCGAACGCGCGGAGCATTTCCGCCGTCGGCGCGCGGTCGCAGCAGTCGCGCGTTGGCGGGTCGCGGGGGGAAAGTTGAGCGGGAATCTCACGCATCATTCGCCCTTTTCAATCCTCACGTACGACAATTCCATCCACTCGCGTTCGGGGACGGCGATGCGGTTGAATGAAAAATCTTTGCCCGGTCCCATCGTCGTCGCGTTGTTGTCCACCCATGCGACGAAACCGAGCGGCACGGTCGGCGGGTTTTGCGCGCGAAAGCGCTCTTGCGCGTCCACAAAGAACACCGCTTCTTCTTCACGCCACTCGATGCGGTATTCATGCCACTGTGTCATGTCCACGTCGTCCAACACAAATTCCGCCGCGTCCATGCGCTTTTCCGCCGCCGCAAAAATCAACTTGCTCATCGCAGGAATGCGAAACAACGCGTTGCCGACCGCCATCGTAACGCGGTCTGCTTTGCCGCCGTTGAGAAATGCGGCGCGCCAACCGTGCCCACGCGCGCCGCGCACGAATGCCATATCGCTCTCCGGCGACGCGTAAAAAAACCAAATCGCGTTCGGCGGCGCTTCGACATTGCCCGACCAATCGAACGGGTCATTCCAAAATCCGAAACCCGCTGTGCCGCGCAATTCGCCCGCCGGATGACTGAACCGCGCGCGCACGGTCAAGCTCAGCGGCGGCGTCCAATGCAAATTCCAACGCGGCGCGGTGCGATGGTCGTCGAGTTCCGCGTCGGACAATTCGCCTGCCACCGCGCCATCCACGACGAGGCGCGCAATCCCCGGCGCGCGTTCAATCTCACTGTGCCCAATCGCAAAACGCACCCAACGTGGATGAAAGCCATTCACAAAACGGTCTTCGATAAAATCCAAATGATTGTTCATAATCCATCCCCCCTCTCCTTCTGGGAGAGGGGTCGGGGGTGAAGAATCGGAGGTGAGGAGTTACACCGTCAAAACAATTTTGCCAAACTGCTCATTTTTTGCAAGCCGTTCGTGCGCTTGCGCAGCTTGTTCCAACGGCAGCGCCACATCCACCACCGGTTTCAATTTACGCGCAAACACAAGCTTCATCACATCCAGAAACTCGCCCTGATTCGCCATCGTCGTGCCGATAATTTCCAATTGCTTCCAAAAGATGAGTCGAATTTCTTCAGCGGGATTCGGTCCCGTCGTCGCGCCGTACGTCACCAGGCGCCCACCTTTGCGCAGCGCGCGCAGGGATTTCAGCCACGTCGCCTCGCCCACCGCATCCACAACCAGGTCCGCGCCGCGTTTGTTCGTGATGCGGAAGACTTCTTTTTCCCACTCGCTCGTTGTGTAATTGATGAGAATGTCCGCGCCCAGCGCTTGCGCGCGCTGTAATTTTGCATCGCTGTGCGATGTGGCAAAAACGCGCGCGCCGGCGTATTTGGCGATTTGAATCGCCGCCGTTGAAACGCCGCTGCCCGCGCCGAGAATGACCACGTCTTCGCCCGCGCGCAAACGCCCGCGCGTAATCAACGCGCGCCACGCGGTGAGAAACGCGAGCGGCGCGGCGGAAATTTCCACAAAATCAAAATCGTCGGGAATCGGCAAAACATTGCGCTGCGGCACGCGCATAAATTCCGCATAGCCGCCCGGCAAATGTTCGCCAAAAATTTTGAAATTGGCGCACAGCGAATGTTCGCCGCGCACACAAAACTCGCACGTCGTATCCCACCAACCGGGATTGATGGTCACGCGCTGTCCGGGTTTGAATTGCGTTACCTTTGCGCCAACCGAATCAATCACGCCCGCGACATCCGAGCCGAGCGTAAACGGCATTGGCAGTTTCAGCCCGGGCAATCCTTCGCGCACCCATATATCAAGGCGGTTCAACGCCACCGCTTTGACTTGAATAATGACATCGTCGTCGCCCGCTTCCGGTTTGGGCAAATCGGCAAGTTGGAGTTTATCCACTCCGCCGTGTTCAAAGATGGCAACTGCTTTCATCGTGACCTCATTGTGTAATATAGCCCCTTGGGGGCGTGGCTGCCGCGTGACAGAACGCGGGCAAGGCGTTTTGCGTCTTGGTTGCCGCGCATTCCATTCGCCCGCAAATGGTGGTTTGAACTCATCTTAACAATGCCACTTGCGCGTGTCAAAAAAAACAGAGGTCAAAAGACCTCTGTCGGAATCAAAAATCATCCTCCAAAACACCCCCCCCCACGCTGGACCAACTGCCATTTTGCGCGGCAGGTTCGAGCGTTGCGGCATCCAGCCAAACCACGCGCGAGCCGTCCCACGTCAACGCGACCGCGTTCGGCGTGTACGCGGCGGGCAATTGGAATTTCACCGCACGTGCGTTCCCCTGCGCTAACGGAAAACTTTCGCCGTTCAATTGAATCGTATCCGCCAAATCCAACGCGCGCACGCGCCAACTTTTGTCTTTGTTGTACACGAACCACAGCTGCTGTGCTTTGTTGGGCGAGGCGCCGCCGGTTTCGGTCACAAACAAAAATTCGTTCGTGCCGTCGCCGTCCAAGTCTGCGCTGACGCGGCTCGTCGTTTTGAGACCAAACGATTGTAAAGCGCTCCACAACGCGTCGGGATTTTTGTCCGCGCCGGTGTGCGTGCCAAGATACGCCGCCACCACGCCGCCCACAAAATACACTTGGTCCGCATCAAACGGGAAATCGAGATTGCCCGCTTTGGATTCGTAAATCAATTGATACAAATCCCCCGCGTTCGCCATGGCAATCCATCCGCGCAGCGCGCCATCTTTACCCGAACTATTCTTGGCATACACTTGCGCGAGGAGTTTCAATGCGTCGCCGCTCTTGGAAACATCGTTCAACAATTTTTTCGCGTCGGCATCGCGTCCGAGGATGCCGAGCAGCATGGCTTGACGAAATTTTGCAAACGCCTGCGGGTCCGCTTTCGAGTCGCCAAAGTCTTCGGCTTGCAGCGACGGGTCGTTCCACGCGCGTTCGTACGCGTTGATCGCGCCGCCCAAATCGCCATTGCGCATCAAGTACTCGGCAGCATTGAGTTGTTGGCGCGGCGTTTTTGCCGCCTCAATCGTCTGACTCACGCGCACGAAAATATCTTTTTTGGCATCATATTCCCACCTCTGCGTCGCCGTCGGATGCGCCAACAATTTGTGGTCGAACGCGCCAAACCACGGAAACGTAATTTTGATGGACGACGCATCCGCCGTCGTTTCGATTTGATAATCCGACTCGCCTGCCCAGTTGATGAGCGACACATGAAAAATCGGATGCAATTTTTTCGCGTCGTCCAACCAACGCGCGACGGTCAAATCATTGGTCACGCCGCTTCCGCCGGGAAACACGAGGGTGTAAATCAATTCCTTGAACCCATCGCCCGTCACGTCTTGCGTCTCGAGTTGTCCGGCGTAAAAATTGCGGCTCTCTGCCGTCGCCGTCGCATTGAACACAACCGGCGGCAGTGGTTCGTATGTCGCACCCAAACGCTCCAGCCCGATGATGGGCAATCCCATCACGCCCTGCAAAGCGATAAAGACACAATCGCGACTGCCGCCCTGGTCATCGCCGGTGTGAATGGCGACTACTTGCGCTTTCGCGTCGCGCGGCAAATTGGGAATTTGCAAGAGCGCGTCTTGCAGCTGCGCCAGCGCGGGCTGCCCCTCCAGCGAAACATCACCGTTCGCGGTCACGGTCAAAAAATCGGACGCGCCGCGCGCCAACGCGTCGTACAGGGCTTGCGGGTCGCTTTCGGGCGGCTGATATTTTTTCAATTCCGCTGCCGCTTGCGCGAACATTTCCGCTGTGTTCGTCGGCGTTGCTTTCGCTTCCACCGTCGCGGTCGGTAAAGCGGCTTGGGCGGTGCGCGTCAAATTCGGCGTCGGCGTCGAAGGAATGCCGGTCGCAATCGGCAAGGTCGGCGGCGGCAGCGCGGTCGGCGTTTCCAATGTGCTCACACAGCCCACCGCGCCCAACAGAATCAACCATCCCGCAAGAAATTTCAAAAGCACAATTTCCTCCCTCACGCGCGATAAAAAACCGCCATGCGAAGCGTAACACGGCGGCTCAATGGTTTGCGCATTCTTGACGTTCGACGAGTGTTTTGGGTTCCATAAAAGTCCCGCCGGGTTTCCACGCGAATGTTTTGCGTACCACGTACGTTCTGTACGCCGCGCGAGTGATTCGCGTTGCAACCGTTCAAAAACCCTCCGGGTTTTGGGCGGTCGCCTGCACGAACTTTGCATTCGTCACGCGCGCCAAGTCCTGCACACGCAATTTCAAATCCAAGCCGCGCACACCGCCGCTGACGTGAATCCATTCCAACTGCTGCGCGGTTTCGTCCAATAACATTTCAAATCCTTTGTTCAATTGCGCCAATGCTGAGATGCCGCCGATTTGCGCGCCCGTCAATTGTTCCGCTTCTTTTTTCGTCGCCATCCGCAATTTTTTCGCGCCGACACTTTTTGCCAGCACGCGCAAATCTATTTCGCGGTGCGACGCGACCATGACCAACATTGGTTTTTTGCGCGGTCCGCTCTTGTTCGCGTCGTCGTGCAGCACCACCAACGTCTTGTACACCTGCTCGACCGGCGCGCCGAGCAATTGCGCCGCTTCTTCCGCCGAATGAAATTCGCCCGCGTCGTCATATACCAACGCGGTGTATTCAATTTTGTGCGCTTCCAACACGCGCATCGCATTCGTTTTGTTCATCTGTTACCCCGGCAGAGACGTTTTAGCGAGACGTTTCAGCGAAACGTTTCAGCGAGACGTTTCAGCGAGACGTTTCAGCGAGACGTTTCAGCGAAACGTTTCAGCGAGACGTTTCAGCGAAACGTTTCAGCGAGACGTTTCAGCGAAACGTTTCAGCGAAACGTCTCTACATTCATCCTTCATCCTTCCGCCTTCCTCCCTTGTCACGGCGCGGCGTCAATCAAGGTGTGAATCAACATGATGGGCGGCAGACTGCGCACGCGCTGAAACGCATAGCCCAACGCAAAGCCCACGCTCAATTGAAACGTGAACGCGCTTTCAAACGCCGACAGCCAATTGTCGGGATGCGCGGTGCTCAGGTTGATGGGCAAATGCGATGCGCCAAACACGAATGCCGCAAGATACAATCCCCACGTCGGATTTTTGACTAACGCTTCGAATCGCGTTTGCAAAATGCCGCGAAATAAAAATTCCTCCGGCAGTCCCGCGCCGAGAAAAAAATAAACGAGATTGTTTCCCCATTCATCGGGCTTGTTGTTATGCAATCCCCAAAAAATCAAGACCGCCATCGGAACGAGCGCGGGAACCCAATCGAAGCGCCGGCTGCGCAGAGCCAAAGCGCCCGGGCGATAACGCAGCGCCAGCCAAATCGCCAGCGGCACCAGCGCCATTTCGATCAATTTGGGCACAATGGTTTCGAATACATCGTGCAGCAGCGCAATACTCACCTGCGGCAGTTGATACACATCCGTATACTGCCCGATGCGAAACAACATCCAAATCAACACCAGCGCGAGCGCCAGCACCGATTCAATGATGGGCTGGTAGACCGGAACCGTTTCCGTCGCGCGGCGGCGCGTGAAAAACCAGTACGCGAACATGATGCCGAACACTTCCAGCAACGACTGCCACGCGTTGAGATTGCGCCCCGTGACAATCACCAAAAACCAAGGGAACAGCAAGAGGTTTGCCACAATCAACGCGGAACGATTCTGCGCGAACGCGCGCGCGTCGCGCTTTGAATCAAGCCATAGATTTCGCAGATAATTTTTCATGGAAATCAGAGACCAGGGGTTGGTGACTGGAGATTGGAAATGGGAAGCATAGATTACCATTGAATTGAATTCAACGTCTGAACAAAGCAAAAGCGAAAAACAATGCAAGACGTCTGAACAAAGCAAAAGCAAAAAACAATGCAAGAAGAGCAACCAAAAATTGAATCACGCCGAACGCCGCGCCGATGGCAAACAATGCGGCGAGTTCGAGCACGAAACGCAAAAGCGCGGTGGGAACGGTATCGTGAGGGGAAAGGGGTATACGCATCGTGGCGCTATGCTAACATGCAGGGAAATGCATGTCAAAGCACAAATAAAAAGCGACCGAATCTCTCGGTCGCCGTTCACAGACTGTTTTATCAGTTCAATACTGGACTATCAACCACTGTGACACAGGAGTCCATACTCCATTTAAACGAGCACTTACAGCGTAGTGATTTGTTCCCCCGAGTTGACGATGCACCAGAATTGAGCAACCCGGACCTCTATACGTAGTACTCGAACCGGCTCCGTGGTCTTCAAAGATTTTGTATTTGTCGGCATTGGATGAACAAAATTCCAAAGTTGTACTATCGGTATCGGGACGAAACGTAGCCACAAGATGTGGAATCTGACTTGCTGTGTTTTCTGGCAATGCTTCCCAATAGCGCTGATTGTTCGAGGTACCCATTTGGGCGTTATAGTCTTCGGCTTGAAAGGTGTGTTGCCCAATTCGTATTGGGCGTATTTGGCGCCGCACCAAAGTGTAATGTGATTTGCGAAGGACTAAAGTTGCTCGTCCAACCAGCTGGTACGCCAAGGGGAGATTGCTGGTTGGAAAGATGCCGTGCCCCTGCAGAGGTTGTTGTTGGACGGGTTGCAATTTCTGGATATTGTGCCCCGCCACTCGGCTGTGACGCGTCATGTTGAAAGTTTGGAGCTAATGTTCGGCACTTCTTCCTACAAAGGAATAGACCGCCACTCGGCTGTGACGCGTCATGTTGAAAGTTTGGTGGTGGAGAGTACCATGTGTTCCACCAATTGCCGGGTAGTGATCGAACAGGTGATGCGTTGCTACTTTGCACCGTACCGGTTGTGACGCTTGTTCGTGCTTCAAAATGGAGATGATAGCCTGCTCCATTCCCGGAGTTTCCTGTCATTGCAATCAACTCACCTTGCTTTACATTTGCTCCCTGTGTGACATAGATTTGGTTGCCATCGAGATGAGCAAAGAAACTTGTTGTGCCACCATGGTTAATTCGCACTAACCATCCAAAGCCTGATGAGGCGGATGGGCTGAAAATATCTTGTACGGTACCATTCGCTGGTGCAAGAACTTGATAACTGACCGCGTTTGGGTGAAGACAATCTATTGCTTCTGCCGATTTGCCCGTATGGAGGTCTTCTAATGGCCCATCAGTAATTTTCTTGGTACCATCGAACGGCAAACGCCATGCACCTGAAGTGTCAATCACATCCACCTCATCTGGTCCCTGTTGGGCTGTCGCTGTCGCAAAAATTATTAGACTCATGCTAATCGTTAGCACTACCGCGATAAAAATTTTTTTTCATGCCCATGACTCCTTATGGCAATCGAAGACTTGAAAGGATTTGATCAAATGTTGCTAGATATTTTGATGTGGCTGGATAACCCGTTAGCACATATATCCTCCCTTCTTTTATGACGCCCACTATGATGCTCCCCTGTGGAATCATTTCCGCCGTTTCAGTCCAACGCACAGCTGGCATTCCATCAATCTGAATGTTTTCCACAGGATTCAATGTGAAATTTGATTCAGGACCTATCGTTTTCGGATCGCGAAGCTGAGCCGCCCATGTTTCCAAGTTGGGAGTTGAATCGGGTAAAGGATCCACATCTATGTCAATTTTCAGCTGTTCAGTAGTCTTATCGCCCTTTCTTGCTCCCTCAACATAATTTCGAACGACTATACTTACGCGTTTAATTTCGTTCTTTGATTTTTCTGGCGCCTCAACATACCAGTTACTCGGATACTGAAATGAAAACCCAAAATTCGGATCCGTGTACGTTACCCACTTATCACTTGGTGCATTGGCAACAACAGGTTCAAGTGTCGCTGCCACAGCACCAATATCTTGCGTTGGTTCAAGCGTGGGTACATCTGGCGGATATTCTGCAGTTGGGGCTTTATGCAATTGGTCTTTACTCAGTGTCGGTAATGGCGTCGGCATTTCGCCCGTAGGCGTGCCCGGAGGCGGAGGTCCTTCCTCAAAATCAATCGTCGCCGTCGCTTTGGCGATCTGCGGAACAGCGCCAGAGTTTGTCACTTGCTGATTTGATGCATTAAATAATGGGACAACAACGAGATTGATTGCCACCACCGAAAAGATGGCGCACAAGACTAACAGCACGAGTGTCAAACCAATCATTGACCTTCCAGATGAACCATTTCTTTTTACAGACATCTTGTTCTCCAATCTTTGATTTTGCGGAATACACAAGCATCAAGAGTCTAGAGCATTTTTTTCATCGTCAATGCTTTGACCTTAAAATTCTTGCACACTCCAAAAATCTATACAATTTCATAACCATTTCTTTACCATTCAATAACCATTGCATCGTCACGGGTGCTTCAAGTCTGATGTATAATTCTGGCGGATAGCAGATGGCAAATGGCAGATGGCGGATAGCCAATCGCGTATCGCGTATCGCCTTAGCACCGATTCACCTCATCGCTCCATCTCTCCATCTCTAACCTCGAGTCTCCAATTATGAATCCCATTTCCCCAGCCGTTCAAGAATTACAAAAACTGCTCGGCGCGCGCAGCGTGTTGTGGCAGCCCGACGATTTGCGCGTGTATTCGTACGACGGTTCCAACAACATGGCGACGCCCGACATTGTAGTCTTGCCAGAAACCGCGCAGCAAGTCAGCGAAATCATCAAGATTGCGCGACGTTATGCGATGGCAATCGTGCCGCGCGGTTCGGGCACCGGACTTTGCGGCGCGATTACGCCGATTGCGGGCGGCATCATGATTGCGTTCGCGCGCATGAAAAAAATTCTCGAAATAGATTTAGAGAATCGCACCGCGCTGGTCGAACCCGGCGTCATCAATTTGGATGTCTCTACCGCGCTCGCGCCATCCGGATATTTTTACGCGCCCGACCCATCGTCGCAAGCCGCGTGCAGCATCGGCGGCAACGTGGCGAACAATTCCGGCGGACCGCACTGCTTGTTGTACGGCGTCACCGCAAATCATGTGCTTGGGCTTGAAGTCGTTTTGGAGGACGGCGAAATTTTGTGGCTCGGCGGCAAAGCGCCCGATGAACAAGGTTACGATTTGGTCGCCGCGTTCATTGGCAGCGAAGGCACGCTCGGCATCATCACCAAAATTCTCGTCCGCATCATGCCCTTGCCCGAAGCGACGCGCACACTGCTCGCCGTATTCAATACGATTGAACAAGCGTCGCGCACCGTCAGCGGCGTCATTGGCGCGGGCGTGATTCCTGCCGCGATTGAAATGATTGACGGCACGACGATACGGGCGGTCGAAGCCGCATACAACATCGGTCTGCCGCTCGACGCGGACGCGGTGTTGTTGATTGAAGTGGACGGACCGAAAGCAGGGATTGACGAATTGCAGCAAATGCTCGCAGACTTTTGTTTAGAATTTGGCGCGCGCGAAGTCCGCATCGCGAAAAACGAGCAGGAACGCGCGGACTTGTGGAAAGCGCGCAAAACCGCGCTCGGCGCGTTGGGACGACTCGCGCCCAATTATTACATTCAAGACGGCGTTGTACCGCGCTCCAAATTGCCATACATTTTGCAGCGACAGGATGAGATTGCGAAAAAATATGGCGTCACCATCGCGAACGTGCTGCACGCAGGCGACGGCAATTTGCATCCGAACATTTTGTTTGACGCGCGCGAGCCCGGCGCATTGGAACGGGTGAAACAAGTCGGCGGCGAAATTTTGAAATTGTGCGTCGAGGTGGGCGGCACCATCAGCGGCGAACACGGCGTCGGGTTGGAAAAATTGGATTATATGCCGCTCTTGTTCACGCAAGCCGATTTGGACGAACAGGCAAAACTGCGCGATGCGATTGCGCCGACGCGTATTCTCAATCCATGCAAAATGTTACCACAAGGTCACGGCTGCGGCGAAGTTGCCAAAAGCAAATTACCGCAAGCGATTGCGGGAAATACGGATGTGTGGATTTAGAAATAACTGGAGGCTGGAGACTCTATCTTCCGTCTCCAATCTCCAGTTTCCAATCTCCCTATTCAACATGACGACAAACTTTGGACTCGGCGGCTTGACGCCGCAAACGATTTACGAACCGCGCGAGGCGCAAGAACTCGCGCAACTGCTCGCGCAATGCAACGCCGAAAGCCGCGCCGTCGTGCCGTGGGGTGGCGGCACTTTGCAATATCTCGGCAACGCGCCCGCGCGTTATGACGCCGTCATTTCGACGCGCAATCTCAATCAAGTCGTGGAATACGCGTTTGACGATTTGACCATCACTGTCGGCGCGGGCATGACGCTTGCGAATATCAATCGCGTGCTCGGCGAACACGGACAATTCTTGCCGCTGGATGTGCCGCATCCGTCGCGCGCGACGATCGGCGGTGTGTTGGCAGCGGGCGCGAACGGTCCACTGCGTTTGCGCTACGGTCCCGCGCGCGACTACATGCTCGGCAATAAATTCGCTACCGTTGACGGACACATCATCAAAGCGGGCAGCCGGGTCGTCAAAAATGTCGCGGGCTATGAACTGCACAAAGTGCAGGTCGGCGCATTCGGCACGCTCGCCATTTTGACCGAAGCGACGTTCAAAGTGTTTCCGAGACCGCCCGCCGAAATTTCCATGTGGGCAGCGTTCGCCGAATTGAACGACGCGTGCGCGGCAGTCGGGCAAATTTGGAATTTGTCCACCCCGCCGCTCGCGCTTGAATGGCTCGACGCTGCGACCATGAACCTTATCGAGCCGAACGCGCACGGCGCGTATTTTGTCATGGCGCGCTTCGGCGGCGCGCAAGCGACAATGGCAGCCGCGCGCGATGTATTTACACACGCGGCAAATGAACAAAACGCGCGTGCGGTAGAGACGTTCGAGGACACTTCAAAAGCGTGGCGCGCCATTGCCGATTTGCCCGCAACATTACGCGAAACGTTTTCCGATGCATTGTGCCTGCGCGTGAGCGTTCCACCCAAAGCATTGCAGAACGCGCTGCGCGAACTATTTGCTTTGGCGCAAGCCCAAAAACTCGCCCCGCCGCGGGTTTTCGCGCACGCGGCATTGGCGACCCTGTATGTATCGGTGGATGGCGACGCGGCGGCGCTTGAAACATTTGCGACGCAATTACGCGCCACAGTCCACAAATTGCATGGATACATGCTGATTGAACGCGCGCCATCCGCGTTAAAGAACCTCAACGCGTGGGACGATGCCGAAACAACGTTGAAACTGATGCAGTCCATCAAACGCAAATTTGACCCCAACCATATTTTGAATCCGGGGCGATTCGTTGGGGGTATATAAAGCAAATTGTGATGGTTGTCGCGCGCGGCTGCGCGAATACGGTGACGGTGAATGTGGATGGACCTGAAACGTGAAGCAAGAGACGAGAAGCAAGAAACGTCAAATGTCAATATGAATGTTTCTCAAATCGTTGCGCATCTAATTCAAACACCTGCGGCGCGCCAAGAAATTTGGGCATACGCGGTTAATCGCGGATTGGGTGAGGGAATGCAAGTCGAGCGATGGCTCTTGATAGAGATGGCAGCGCGGTTGATGGAACTAAAATCGAAAGGTGTTTTAGAAAGCGCAGAAGGCGAACACAAATTTCCAATCGCTCAAGTGAGAATCTTTGAACATTGCGATTTGTGGTGGAAACAAAACGAAATTGAAAATTGGCTCGAAGTGAAAACGATTGTTGTTGGCGTCAAGAAATCGCTTGGGAAAATCGAGGATATTGTCGCGGATGTCGGCAAGCGCGAACGCTTGCGCGCAACAGACGTATTTCATCATCTCGCGGTAATTTTTCCACTCGCGGAAAATCGCGTCAAGGAATGGCGGAACGCGCTTGAACCAATTTACCAAAACGCGAACATGAATTTCAACGCGCAGTGGACATTTCCGTTGTGGGATGAAAAACAATTGGCGATGTTTTTGTATAGCGCGCAAATGTAGTAACGATTTTAATCGTTCCTTTGCGCGTGAAGCGAGTCGGACGATTGAAATCGTCACTACGTTCTATCTTGAAAACGGCAACTTGCGATTGATTTCAAACACCACATCTTCGGGCAAATGCAATTTTTCAACCGTATGCGCGCCGGGACGCCATTGATGTTTTTTCAAATCTACGACGCCGTCCTGTGTGAAGGTAACGCCTTCTTTTTCCAACAACGCGCGCTGTTCGTGTCCCGTGCCGACTTTGTAGGTCGAGAGTCCGCCGTACCGATTGATGACGCGCTGCCACGGCACGGCGCGTCCGCGTGCATACAAAATGCGTCCGACCTGTCGCGCGCCGCGCGGCGCGCCCGCGAGCAGCGCGACCTGTCCATACGTCAACACTTTGCCGCGCGGAATCGCGCGCACGATTTCGAGCACGCGTTCTTGAAACGGATGTTGTTTTTCCATCACACGCATTATAAATCGAAAGGGATAAGCAAGCACAAGGCATTGCCCCAACGAACATGAACACACTGGCATTGATTGGCGGCGAAGAATTCGCGCCGGGCTTTGAACCTGTTCACGCCGAATTGGTGAACATGCTCGGCAAACCGAAACCGCGCGTCGTGTTTTTGCCGACGGCGGCGTCGCACGATGGCGCGCGGGTGGCACAGAGCTGGTGCGACCGCGCGAAAAGATTATTGGGCGACGCGGGCGCGGTGGTGGACGCGCCGTTGGTGATTGACCGCGCGAGCGCGGACGACCCGGAGAACGCGGCTTTGCTCGACGACGCGGACATGCTTTATCTTGGCGGCGGGTTTCCGCACATTTTGATTGAAACGCTCGCGGGCACGCGCACACTCGACGCGTTCTGGCGTGCGGTGAAACGCGGCGCGCTGGTTGCGGGCGCGAGCGCGGGCGCGATGGCAATGGCAGAACGCGCGCTGGTCATTCATCACGGCTTGATGCAAATGGCTGCCGCTGTGATGTCGGGCGCCCTCGGCACCCCCATGCCCAAAATGGAATACGTCGAAGCGTACAAATTGGTGCCGCACACGATTGTGAGTCCGCATTTTGAACGAATGCCGCTGCAAACGAAATTGTACGAACGCGGTTTTTTCCCAAACGATTTGACGCTCATCGGCATTGACGAACAGACCGCGTTGGTTGGCAATGCAAACACGTGGCGCGTGTTGGGCAAAGGCGCGGTGACGATTGGCAAAGACGGCGTGTTGAAAAAATATCGCGCGGGAGAATGGATTGCTCTGAAATAAAATTCTTGGCAAAGGACCGGCACACATGGAATTGACCTTGACGCGGCACGGCGCGCAAATTCAGGTACAGGTGGATGGCAGCGACAGTCACGCGTTTCCAGAGAACGCGCTGGAATTTTCTGCCGACGACCCGTTGGCGACACAGTACGACCCCCAGCCCTACGGCGCGCGTTTGTACGGCGCGTTGTTCCCGCCCACTTCGCTCGCCGCGCGTGAATTGGCGGGCAAGCCCGACGCCCTGCTGCTGGTGATGGAGGATGCGGATTTGCAGCGGGTGCCGTGGGAATATCTGTTTGATGGCAAAAACTATCTCGCGCTCGAAATGCCGTTGACGCGCGGTCTGCCTGCCAATCAACGCGTCACGTTTCGCGCGGACGGGCGCGACGCGGGCAATGTGTTGGTCGTCGCCAGCGACCCGCTGTTGTACGAAAACGGCGCGCCCGTCGTCGCATTGAACGTGGCGCGCGAACGCGACAACGTGCGCGCCGCGTTTGAAAAATCCGATGCCGCGTTTCGGGTTACCTTTGTCCGACCGCCGACGTTGGACGAATTGCAGAAACAATTGACGCGACAGGGCGCACCCGTGATTTTGCATTTTCTCGGACACGGCAAGGCAACGCCACAAGGCGCGCAGCTCGCGTTTGAAGACAAACTCAAGCAGGTCGAGAGCGCGGACGCGGTGCAGGCGCTTGCGCCCGCGCGCGAGAAATTGTTTTGCGTGTATTTCAATTCGTGCGAAACGGCAATGGCGCTCGAATCCACCGCGTCGAATTTGGCGTACACACTCGCGCGCGCGGGCGTGCCGTATGTTTTGGGAATGCAGTTCGAGGTGCCCGAAATGGCGGCGCTGCGGCTGTCTGAATTTTTCTATGCGCATCTCGCGCAAGGCGAAACGGTGGAACGCGCGGTGTGGCAGGCGCGGCGCGCGTTGTGGCGCGCTACCGATTTGATGCGCGTGCCGGGGCAGAACGCGAAAACGCGCCAAGAGATTTGGATGGACTTGCGCGCGTATTGTTTGGGCATTCCCGTTTTGTACAGCGCGCTCGCGTCGCCCGCAGGAATTCGCGTGTCGCACGGCGCGGCAGAGATTCACGAAATTCATCCGCGCCGCGAATTTGACCCGCGCATTCCCCCGCCGCAAGTGTTTCGCGGACGCGCGCGCGAACTCGTCGCCATCGGGCGCATGTTGGAACGCGGGTACGCGGACGAAAGCGCGGTGGATGCGGCGCGGCGGCGCGACGGACGCGTCCCCGAAGGCGCGCGCGTGATTGTGCTGCGCGGCGAAGGCGGCATGGGCAAAAGCACGCTCGCGCGGCGCGCGGCGGAAGCATTTGATTGGCGTTTCCCGGATGGGATTCTGGGTATTTCGTTTGAAGATGTGCCCGCCGCCGATGCGTTGGTCGCGCGGCTCGGCAAATGGTTTTTGAATAACGATGCGGCGGAACAAGCCGCCGTGGTCGAAGCCGTGCGGACGCGGCGCGCGTTGTTGATTCTGGACAATTACGAAACGCTCGTGCACGCGTTGAACGCATCATCACAACAAGAACGCGACAAAGCGCGCGGCTTGGCGCGGTTGCTTGCGCAGCTCGCGGGCGGGGCGACGACGCTGCTCATTACGACTCGCGTCGCGGTGGACGGGCTGGCGGGCGCGCAGGAATTTTTAATCGAAGGTTTGGAAACGGACGCGGGGCGCGCGTTGTTTTGGGACTATGCCGCGCGGCGGCGGCGGGATTTGGACGATTCGATTGCGGCGGAGATTGTGGAACGCGTCGGCGGACATCCGCTGGCAATCGAGCTCACGGCGACGGCGTATGCGGCGAGTTCATTGAGCTTGCCCGATTTTTTCAATTCCTTGCAGGAACAATTGGCGCGCGCAGAAGATTTTTACAAGAATGAACGGCACGCGACGCTGGCGGGCTGTTTTGAATATTCGTATCAATTTTTGAACGCCGCCGCGCAGAATCTTTTTCCGAAACTGCGTTTGTTCCGCGCGCCGTTTTTGGCAGAGTTTGCAAAACATATTTTTGAAACAGACGACGCGCAAAACATTTTGCACGCGTTATGGCAAGCGAGTTTCGTGCGCGCGTTGGAATTTGGCGAAGATACGCCGCTTTATTTTTTGCATCCGATGGCAGAGTGGTTTGCAGGGGAACGCGGACAACGGATAGAGAAAACGGATGAACGGATAAGGCAACGCTATAGTGAGGTGTACTATAATCTTGCGAATCAAACGTATGCGAGTTTTGCGGGGAAAACGGATGTGGGGATTGTGCAGTTGGCGCGGGTGACGGTGCCGGATTTGATTCGGGCGCGCGAATTTTTGGGGGACGAGGCGCGCATACGGCATGACCGACGGTTGGGGTACATTCTCCAAAATTTTGGGTGGATGAAACAGGCGGATGAATTATTGCGCGAAGGGCTGAAGTTGGCGGAACAGCGCGGCGATATGGCGGCGCAATCGTCCGCGTTGTTCGAGCAAGCGCGGCTGGCGGTCACGCGCGGCGACCTCGACGGCGCGATGCGGCTCTATCAACAGTCCGCCGCGATTGACGAGCAACTCGGCGACCTCCAAGGCAAGTCCGCCACGCTCCACCAAATGGCGGGCGTCTTTGTCACGCGCGGCGACCTCGACGGCGCGATGCGGCTCTATCAACAGTCGCTCCAAATTAAAGAGCAACTCGGCGACCTCCAAGGCAAGTCCGCCACGCTCCACGCCATGGCAAACGTGATGGTCACGCGCGGCGACCTCGACGGCGCGATGCGGCTCTATCAACAGTCGCTCCAAATTAAAGAGCAACTCGGCGACCTCCAAGGCAAGTCCGCCACGCTGGCAATGCTGGCACAGCTTTTGTTTGCGAGCGGAGATAAACGGAACGCGCTCGCCGCACTGCTTGAATCTTTGCAGACGCTGCTCCAAATTGGCGCAATGCCGGACGCAAACAAGGTAGCAAATATTTTGTATGGTCTCAAACAGAACGTCGGCGCAGAAGAATTTGCGCGGTTGTGGCGCGAGGTGACGGGGAATGACGAGCAGCCGGAGTGGTTGAGGGGGGACTGACAACGGATGGAAAAACGGATGAACGGATGGGGACCGCGCTATCCGCTTATCCGTTTATCCGTTGCAAATCCGTTGTCCGTTTATCCGTTGTTAATCCGCTGCCCGCATTTGGGGGGAGGACTGCCAACGGATGGGAAAACGGATGAAGACCGCGCTATCCGTTTATCCGTTGTAAATCCGTTGTCCGCGCTTGGGAGAATACGACGATGCCAAAGCAAGAATCAAAATTGAATCCCGACATTCCTTTTCAGGATATTACGTATCGCATTATTGGCTGCGCGATGCGCGTGCACAATCGTTTGGGACCCGGACTGCGCGAAAAGATGTATCAACGCGCCTTGACGGCGGAAATGCGCGCAGAGGGACTGGAAGTGATTGAAGAATATCGCGTGGATGTGTATGATGGGGAGGTTTGGATTGGCGTAACGTTTCCGGACCATTGGGTGGAGAACAAAGTGGTGATTGAAGTGGAAGCGTTCCCGCATTTTTTGACGAAAGCGGAAGTAGCGCAAACGATTGGATTTTTGGCGGCGTTGGACGCACCGGTTGGTTTGCTCATCAATTTCGGCAGGAAACGGCTGGATTATCAGCGGATTCTTCCGCCCGCCGATTTGCAGGATTGGAAGAAAAATATTCGCCGCTTTGTGTGGCGACCACCGGAGCAAGAGCCGCCGCAGCGCGCGGACAAACAGCTGCCAACGGATAATGAAAACGGATAAACGGATGATTGCGGGCAACAGAGGAGCGCGTCTGTATCCGTTTACCCGTTTCCTACCCGTTGTCCGTTCCTTGGAGGAAACATGGCAGAAAATATTCGGCGCATTGTGTGTTGGAATTGCAAGAAAACATTTCGCGTGGACGTTGGCGAGATTGTCAATGAGGTTGTCGTCGTGTATCGCGGACGCAAAAAACAAGAACAAACACCGACGACAAGATTGATTATCCAATGCCCCCACTGCGACAAAGAAAATGAAATTACGGTGTGAATATGTCTGACCAAATCATTCATGGTCAACCGCCGGGCAGCGAAAGCGTGAAGTGTACCCCAAAAGCTGGACAGGCAGAATAAGGAATATAATCCAGCCCAGGAGTACACAAAATGCCAAAGCGACGAACCTTTACACCCGAATTCAAGAGTGCGCGCGTCTTGGAAC